>ERZ1674203.174-NODE-174-length-16942-cov-23.255640_pt1 | contig 16942 bp, 13 predicted proteins | sample MGYA00581297_ERZ1674203 | MGnify/ENA primary metagenome ERZ1674203 (study PRJEB41354, sample SAMEA4873349) | human saliva metagenome | biome: human-associated habitat [ENVO:00009003]; feature: mouth environment [ENVO:08000002]; material: saliva material... | reverse complement strand
AGGGGGCTCTTTCTTTGCGCATTTGCAGTGGTGTTTTTTTACTAAGTTTGTGGTAGATAACTGAGTCCGAGCGATCCTTCGGCTCGAGAGGCTTTACCTAACGCATCACCCGCCTCCCCTGCCGCACGAAGGGCCTCACACCCTCATACCTAAAAGACAATACACCACGCGATAAACGCCTAAGGTGCGCCACGATGAGGGCCACCCCATACCACGCTAACCCACGATCACCCTACCCCATCAGAAACTATGAGACTCGTAAAAGCCTTCCTGCTGTGCTTATCAATGCAAGCCTTGACGCTGTCCGCCCAGATGTTCATATTCCCGACCTCCTACGGGCCATCGGATAAGTACCAAGTAGTCGATACCGCCAAGTATGAGATCACCTATCAGATCGCAGCTAAGCTCAACCCCAACCCTAAGTATAGCCACGTCGCCTATAAGGACACGCAGACGCTACTCATCGGTAAGCGTATCTCTGCGACCTATAGCCGTGAACTCCTAAAAGCCCGCGAGAAAGCGGATGCCGAGATAAAGCAGGGCGCGGAGACGGTCGATAGCTTTAGTGATATTACCTTCCCCGAAGATGTCTTCAAGGGCTACCCCAAGCCAGGCGCACTGACAACCTCCTACCGCCTCTTCCTCAGCGCGGGCTACGGGCAATATACCGAGGCATTGCCCGACTTCAAGTGGCAGATCCAGTCGGAGACTACGAAGATCCTCGGCTACACGTGTCAGAAAGCCCTCGGGGAATTCCGTGGGAGGAAGTACATCGCTTGGTTCACCTCAGACATTCCCCTCTCTGACGGCCCGTGGAAGTTCTGCGGACTGCCGGGGCTCATCCTGGCGGTACAAGATACGGAGGCATACTTTGTCTTCACCTGCATAGGCGTTGATAATAAGAGCACACCGATCCGCTTCTGGACCTACCCGCACACCAAGTCTACGCGTGAGAAGCTACGCGCGACCATCCTACGCATGCACAAGCAGCCGATCCTCTTCTGCGAGCAGTCGCTTGGCATCAACATTTACATAGGGAATACCAATAAGAATCGAGACTTCTCCTTCCCTTGGCTGTGGCTGGAGGCAGAGTAGCTCCCCGCCCTTCACTCACCTTACTACCAGCGCTATCATGAAGCGACGCATCCTCTTCCTCCTAGCCCTCCTACTCTCTCTGTCATCCTCCTACGGGCAGAGTATCATCACGGGGCACGTACGCACCCTCCAAGGGGCGCCCGTAGAGTACGCCCGCGTGCTGGCCTTAGTGCCGACGGACAGCACGATCTTAGCCTACACCTTCACCGATGCCCTCGGCGGCTACCGCCTAAGCGTCAGCAGCACACAGCCCCAGCTCCTCATCAGCGTAGCGAGCATGGAGATCGAGCGCATAGACCGCCGCGTGGAGAACGTCAGTCAGACCTGCGACTTCCGAGTCAAGGAGTCACGCACCCTCCTAAGAGAGGTACAGGTGAAGGCTCGTAAGATCTGGGGGAAGAAGGACACGGTCAATTACTCCGTCGGCGCCTTCATCGGGAAGAATGATGTAGTCATCGCCGACGTCCTGCGTAAGCTCCCGAATATAGAGGTCTCGGTGGACGGCCTCATCAAGTACCAAGGGAAACCGATCAATAAGTTCTACATCGAGGGGCTGGATGCCCTGCAAGGGCGCTACGGCATCGCGACGAACAACATATCGGCCAAAGACGTCGCCACCGTGCAGGTCCTCGAGAACCACCAGCCCGTCAAGGCGCTCGAGAAGACCCAGCCCAGCAGCGATGCCGCCATCAACCTCAAGCTGAAGGACGAAGTCAAGGGCACCTTCAGCATGACGGCACAGCTCGGCCTCGGCTATGACGGTAGGGTGAGGCGCAGCGAAGAGCTGATCGGGCTATACTTCTCCAAGCTGCGACAGCACGTCTTGACTGCCAAGAGCAATGATAACGGGGAGGATATCCGCCGCGAGCTACGCTCCTTCACCGCGGACTCTCCCCTACCCAGCCTCACGATGACCTCGCTACAGCAGCCCGACGAGCCCCGCATCTCCCGCCCTCGCTACTATGACAACGACACGCACGCCTTCTCCTCCAACAACCTCTACAAGCTGAAGAATGAAGCGGAGCTGAACGCCAACCTCATCTTCTTCCATGACCGAGAGCGCACACATGGCGCCTCACAGACGACTTACTTCCTCCCCGAGGGCACGAAGGTCATCAGCGAAGACCTGCGCAATCGCGGTACGATCGACCAGCTCGAGGGCGAGCTACGCTACAACATCAATAAGGAGCAGCTCTACTTCAACAACCGCCTCGAGCTCAAGGCCTCGTGGGAGCAAGAGCACGGTATCGTCTCAGCGGGAGAGGATCTCACACAGCAGATGCGCCAGCGCTACCTCTCAGCGACCAACACCTCACACTGGGTGCGGACGAAGGCAGACGGCAAGGGCGGTGAGATCCTCTGGCGCAATGCCGTAGCGACCTCCCCGCACCGTCTAAGCATCCAGCCAGGGCTCTATGCTCCCCGCATCAATAGCGGATCGCCCTATGCCGAGCTCACGCAAGACGTACGGCACCGCGCCTTCCTCAGCTTCGCCGAACTCGCCCTGCTCTCCGCATGGCATATCGGGGGGCTACACATCAGTCCACGGCTCTTCCTCCAAGCCCAGCATCAGGCGCTGGATACCGAGCTGGGAGCGACGAGCCTCACGGGCACCTACCAGCCTCTCCCCTCGCGGGATATGCACAACGGGATCAGCTTCACTCGCCTTGGTGCTGGGCTGGGTCATGAGCTGAGCTACAAGTCCGAGGTCTTCAGCCTCCACGCCGCACTCCCGCTCTTCTACTACCACACGCTGATGCAGGACGGCTTCCGCCCAAGCGAAAGGCTCTCGGAGGGGAAGCTGTACTTCGAGCCGCGGGGCTGGGTGAGCTATAAGTTCGCCTCGGACTTCACGCTCAAGCTGAATGGCTCGATAGCCCTCACACAGCCCACCCTCAGCTCGCTCTACGCAGGGTATATCATGCAGAGCTACCGCAGCCTGACGCGCCACGAGATGCGTCAGTTCAGCTCGCGCACGGCCAGCACAGGGCTCACACTCAGCTACAAGGACATCTTCTCGATGCTCTTCCTCAGCGCGGGGGTCAGCTACAGTCACCACCGCAGTGAAGCCATCTCTTCGCTGAAGATCGAGCCCCCTCTCACCGTCGTAGAACGCCTTCCCCTGCCGCACTCGGGGCAGAGCTATTCGGCCAATGCACGCTTCAGCAAAGGCTATGACTGGATCTCCCTCTCGGTCTCTGGGGATGTAGCCTTAGGCCAGGGCGAGGGTAAGAGCTACCTCGAAGGGAAGCTCCTCGGCTATACGAGCCAGTGGGCCAGCGCCAGCGGGAGGTGCTCCCTCAAGCCGCTATCATGGCTCACGATGGAGTACAACGTCGCATGGGGCCTGCACCGCAGTCGCCTCGAGAATAGGAGCTGGCTCCCCTCGATACAGAGCCTCAGCCACAAGCTGATCTCCCACGTGAACGTCCTCGAGGATGTCGCTATCAAACTCACCGCCGAGCACTACTACAACGATGCAGTGACTCAAGGGAGGCACTTCACACTCGCCGACCTCGGACTCGCCTACACGTGGAAGAAGGTGCGCCTCACCCTCGACTGGACAAACATCCTCGGTGCGCGCCTCTACAGCTCGGGGATGCTCTCCGACCTCGTCGCCTCGCACAGCTACTACGATATCCGCCCATCGGCGATCATGCTGAAGGCGCGACTCAAGCTGTTCTGATACGCATAGCAAGACCCTACAGACGTATGAAGGACACCATCTCTATGAAGTCAATAGCGCTCTACGCACTATTACTGAGCCTCGGACTAAGCCTCTCCTCCCGTGCGCAGAGTCCTATCGGCAGTATACACCCCTTCGATATCAGGAAATACACCGTCCTGGACTCAGCGAACTATCGCATTGACTACAAGACGACCTGCCTCCTCGACCCGAAGAAGCACGACAAGGTGACGAACGAGATGTACCTCCTCGTCGGGCGGAAGATCTCGAAGTTCGGACACGTCTGCGTCCTGGACAACCAGCAGGAGCTTATCGCAACAGAGAGCCAAGAGGCTGGACCTGGTATCGAGGCGCGGGGAATGGGAGGTATGGAGGTCTATAAGTACCTGAGCGGCACCAAGCCCTATAGCGAGCTTACCTTTAGGCTCTTCATCTACTCCTACCGATATACCTTCATCTACCCTGATGAGCTACACCCCCTGTCATGGACACTCACCAATGAGCGAAAGGACGTACTCGGCTATTCTTGTCAGAAGGCGACGACGCGCTTCCGAGGCCGTGACTATACCGCTTGGGTAGCGACGGATATCCCCATCTCTAATGGCCCGTGGCTCTTGGGTGGCGCTCCTGGCCTGATCTTGGAGGCTTATGATGCCAAGAGGGAGTACATCTTCGAGGCAACAAGCATCTCACAGCTCCCCAAGGCCTTGCCCATCGTCAAGTATAAAGACAACTACAAGCGCATGGATCGGAGCAAAGTCCGTGATCTATGTAGGCGCATGCATGCCGATATCGTGCAGACGCTCACGACAGCGTTCCCTCGCGCAGGCATCCAAATCAAAAACCCGACCTTCTACTACAACCCCATCGAGCTGGAGTAGCTGATGGGATGACACATCATATCAGACTGCCTTATGCGAAACCTCTTTCTCCTCTTACTCACCTTCGTAAGCATCAGCCCCCTCGGCCTGCTCGCACAGCTCCCTGCTATACCGATGCGCCTGCAAGCAGGGAAGATCCTCGGGAAGTCCGAGTACTTCGTGGACTACACCTACCGCCACAAGACACCTGCCGAGAGTAAAGACTTCCAAGAGGACATCATCCGCGTGGAGCTGGGCAAGGCGCTTGTCAAGTCCTACAGCTACAGACTCTGGCAGGCAGACTCCCTCTTGACACAGATCACCAACCCCAACGGTACGATACGGACCCCCGATGACGGTCTATCTCCCTTCTGCTACTACCGCGATCTGACCAATGGCACGACGCAGGTCTACTACAGGACGCCTCTCTCAGGCCCCACGCTGAAGTACACCGACACCCCGACGTTCTCATGGACGCTGACGGGTGAGAAGAAGGTCATCTCTGGCTACGAGGCACAGCGCGCCACGTGCCAGTTCCGCGGGAGAAGCTACGAAGCTTGGTTTACTCCCAGCATCCCGATCTCCGCTGGCCCGAACTTCTTTGGCGGCCTCCCTGGGCTGATCCTCGAGCTACACAGTATGGATGGAGCGCATCACTTCGTACTCGACGCCCTATGTCAGCGTAGTGCGGACATCGTGGAGTGGAAGATTCGCTCGGTGAAGTCAGTCAGTCGCGCACAGTTCAGGGACTACTATCAGCGGCTCCACAAGCATCCGATGCAGACCTTTGAGGCCAATGGCCAGCGGGTATATCCACGGGATGCACAGGGGAAGTTCCTGACGGCTGCCGAAGCTCTCTCTTGGACGATCCCCTTCAATCCCATCGAGCTGGAGTAGCCTCCACCTCACACCAAGCCGACGATCCCACCTCGGGGAGATTTCTTTTTCTCCGCTGGGAAAAGGCGCTACGAGCAAGCATACCACAACACTCTGTACTACAGCCCCGTAACGCACACCTGCACAAGGAGGGGAAAGTAAACAGTACTGGTCACTCGTCTGACCAGTACTGGTCGCAGTGCGAAGTAGTAGTGGTTGATATCTGTTACCAGTACTGGTCACGTCGGCGACCAGTACTGGTTCGCATACCCTCTCCTCTTCTTGTCGTGGCAGCCTTTCGCTATAGCTATACCTGTTATAGATGCTGCCTGCACCACCACCCTACCACAAGGAGGGAAAAGCAACCTATATAGGTCAGCGGGCTGACCTATATAGATCCGACGACAAAGCTATATAGGTCGCAATGACGACCTATATAGGTCAGCCCGCCGACCAATATAGGTTCATACCACCCCCATCCGCAAGCCCGCATCCTTCCCTCCCATAGCGCCCCCGCCGTACTCCCCGCTGAAAGGGCTAACTTTGATAGCAAACTCCCCCATCATCCCCCCCAAGGAAATAGCTTATTCAGACGACAATGATAGCCTACAAAGAGATCGCCCAAATCAAGAATGTACGGGGCGTTAATCCCATCACGGGAGACTATTCCTATGAAGAGAATGGGCGGGGCTACCTCTGTATTGATGGTGTCTTGCTTGAGAAAGAGGAAACAGCAAGTAAAATCATTTCTGTAGGCGAATACGTCTATGTGTGGTATAATCGCTATGGAACCATAGAGATCTATTCGGGGCATACCTTACTCAAGATATTTCAGAGGGAGGTGTATTTCTTTGATAGAAATGTAGGACCTTACATTAGGTACCAAGTCCGTGACCCCAAGACCTTTGAGGCGAGTGAGAATATCCTTTCGGTCTCAGACGGGCAACCTCTCTTAGCACAAAACGTCCCTTACCGCTTATATAAAGTGGGAGAGGAGATCATAGGTTATAAGATTCTCGAGTGTAAGCTTAGCCGTTTGAACTACTCTGGCGAGGTGCTGTGGACCTTTGACTTTCCCCTGTGTCCTCGTAGCGGTGAACCAGATGATCTTGATAAAGTGCTGGGGATAGCACAAGGTCTACTCTGGATCTGCACTCGTTGGTACCGACTTATAGCTCTGGATCTGGAGACGGGTAAGCCCGTGCATCAGTTCTCTGGGGGCTGGTTTGATGAAGATCATTCCAACTACATCGTTTTAGATGGCTTGGGGTGGTGCTTCTTCCGTGAAGCTGAAAAAACCATCGTATTAATCAGCAATTTGGGGGTGCAGATCCTTGATGCTGCTACAGCCAAGATCATCGAGGGCTATTCTTTTTCGAAGGTTGATCCGCAAGGGATCGGGGCTTTCGAGTATTTCGATGCCGCACGACTCCAAGGGGACTACTTTACATTCATTGCTGAGCGCCCCTACGAATCTTATGGTACGGGATGGGCTGGCGTCTTTGACCTAAAGGCTCGTAAGTTGCTGTGGACGGATGAAGTCACCCCCAAAGAGAAAAGAACAAAGGGCCTTCATCTGGTCATTACCCGCCCCGTGTACTACGCTGGAAACAAGATCTACGTCTTGGACAACAGCAATACCCTGCATATCTACCGAAAGGAATGGCGGCTAAAGGCGCAGGTGCGACCGCAGACCGAGGCGACCGCATCCATCACTTCCACCACCGCGGGGAGGTAGTCGCGACCTATATAGATCAGTGGGGCGACCAGTATTGGTCGAGGCGCGAACCACTATTGGTTACTACCACCGACCACTATTGGTTGACGCGTGAACCACTATAGGTTTGCACCCCGTACCACTATATTTAATTCAAGGTAACTTATATGAGAATGCAGTTCGTTTGTAAGGCGATTACTATAACTGTAGTGATCCTCTTTGTGGCTCTTGTAGGATTCTATCTATGGTGTTTTACATCTTTTAGATTATACTTTAATCTCCTTGATGCTCCTACTTTGGAATTTGAGACCACATGGTTTGACCGCTCAAAAAATGAGACTTATATATTCCTAAAAAGCGATATTCCCTTGGAGGAATTTGATGGCTCTTCTTACTTGCGGTTGTTGGGAAGGGAGGCTGCCGACTCATTGCCTTATTCGAAGTATTTTAAAGACAATATTTTGATTGACAACGTCGTATTGGATTGTAGTAGTGTAATAAGAAGGGAGGCTGCATTTGGGGAATTTACTTACGTCGCTATTATTCCGGGTGAGTTGCCGAGTTATACAATTTATGCTCGATTATTCTTTATTAAGGCCTACGGATATTCATTCGGAAGTAACCTTATTAGAATAAAGAAAGAACATCTATGATTCTTTAGTCGAAAAGGTGTTTGTTACGGGCGTACCCAGCGTAGTGAAATCTCCGAAAAGACAGCGATCGGCTACCTGAAAGAGCTGTCAGAAAAATACTCGCCAGGGTCGGTGATCGCAGATGTTCCCTCTAATAGAGTGGGAGCTAATGCTGGGATCTTTGAAGAGAATGGGGGGAAAACCCTTCGTGGCCAGATGATCCTTGAGGTGCCTGTGCAAGAGGAGCCAGTACCCGAGAACGTATTACGCTATGCAGCGAAGGAGAAGATCAAGATTAGAGATACCGAAGGAACGATATATAGAATAAAGAAATGAAACTAACATTAAGAGCTTGGAACGCTCCCTATGAGTGCTTACAAAGTGAAGAGGATTCTTTGTATAATCTGGATCGCTACAACAAGACGCGCTACTCGCGTCGTAAGAAGCAGGAGGGGCTACTGGAGCTGGCTTCGCGCGAAGCCCACGATAGGCAGGCGGTTTACTTCGCCACGATCCTCAACGATGATGGTAGTCCCTACTGCGCGATGGAGTCCAACGTCGGGTACTTCGGTTTCGACTTCCTACAAGACAACTATGCCGACTTCCTGACCTTCCAATATAGATCTGATAGCGAGCATAAGGGGAAGCTCTTCCTGAAGGCCATCTTCTTATTCGAATGCTATCCTGGGACGACAGAGAAGATGCGACGTACAGACTTCACATATACCCACGAAGGAGGGTGTTTGTCTGTCATCCTCCAAGGGAAGGAGTATGATGGGACCTATGAGGTGATCCGTACGCAGCATCCCCCGATCTCTGCGGAGGAGCTGGAGAAGCTCTGGGTAGACTATCCGAAGTTCGGTGAGTACGACCAGCTCATTCGTCTGGATCGCATTCCTCAGCTGGCGCGGGAGCGCATCCTCGAGTACACGGACAAGGAGTTCCCCGCCTTCCGTGAGCACCTCCAGCGAGATATTGACCGCTACCAGCAGCCCACGAAGTAGGCACTTCGTGAGCCGACGGCTCGTGCGCGAGCGGGAGCGCACCATCTTTCCCTTATCTTTGTTGTAATGGGGGCGACTTTGCCCCACCTCCCTCAGATAAGACACGATGACGCTCGACGAAATACGCAAGATCCTCCCTACGCTCCCCGAAGCCCCCGGCTGCTACAAGTACATCGGCCAGGAGGGCACGATCATCTACGTCGGGAAGGCGAAGAACCTGCGTCGTCGTGTCAGTAGCTACTTCCAGCGCGACGTACCCAGCTCGAAGACCCGCCTTCTGGTGCGCCAGATCCGCGGTATCGAGTACGTCGTCGTGGGCTCCGAAGCTGAGGCCCTTATCCTCGAGAACGCCCTCATCAAGGAACATCAGCCCCGCTACAACATCCTTCTCAAGGACGACAAGACCTATCCCGAGGTCGTCATCCGCCACGAGCCCTTCCCCCGCGTCCGCGTCGAGCGCCGCCCCGCCCACGATGGCTCGGTGCGCTTCGGCCCATACCCCAACGTCGGCATGGCACACGCCGCCGTAGCCATGGTGCGCGACCTCTACCCTATCCGCACCTGCGACCTCGACCTCTCCCCGCACAAGATCGCCCAGGGCAAGTACAAGGTCTGCCTCGAGTACCACATGAAGAAGTGCAAGGCGCCCTGCGTCGGCTACCAGACTGCCGAGGACTACGCGCACAACATCCGCGAGATCACGAGCCTCCTGCGAGGGAACCTCCGTGACGTCATCGACCTCTATCGTGAGGAGATGCTTCGCCTCAGCGAGGAGCTTCGCTTCGAGGAAGCACAGATCTACAAGGAGCGCCTTCAGTACCTCGAGAACTATCAGGTCAAGCACACCGTCGCCCCGCACCACATCCACAACGTCGACGTCTTCAGCTTCGACGAGGACGAAGACGGCGCGACCTACGTGAACTTCATGCACCTCACCCAAGGGATGGTCACGCAGGTCTATACCATCGAGTACCGTAGCCTCATCGAAGGCGAGACGCGCGAGGAGCTCTTCGCCAGCGCCATCACCGAGCTACGCCAGCGCTTCGCCTCACGCGCCAAGGAGCTGATCTTGCCCTTCGACCCCGGGTGGCAGGACGATGCCAGCGTGACGATCACCATCCCCCAGCGTGGCGACAAGAAGAAGCTCCTTGAGCTCTCCGAGCGCAACGTCCGCCAGTACAAGGTCGACAAATACAAGCGTGCCGAGCGGCTCAACCCCGACCAGCGCCTGATGCAGATCGTCACTGAGCTGAAGGACCTCCTGCATCTGGACAAGCTCCCCCTACATATCGAGTGCTTCGACAACTCGAATATCCAAGGCTCCGACCCCGTAGCCGCCTGCGTGGTCTTCAAGCGTGGGCGCCCGTCGAAGAAGGATTATAGGAAGTTCAACATCCGCTCCGTCGAAGGACCCGACGACTACGCCTCCATGCGCGAAGTCGTCACACGCCGCTACCGCCGCCTGAGCGAAGAGGCAGGAGGCGAAGGCCTCCCCGACCTCATCCTCGCCGACGGAGGTAAGGGGCAGATAGGCGCCATACGCGAAGCCCTCGCCGAGCTGGGCCTCACCATCCCCGTAGCGGGGCTGGTGAAGGATGACCGCCACCGCACGGCAGGGCTCCTCTTCGGCACGGACACCCTCGACGAGATCCCCGTGCGTCACCACAGCCCGACCTTCCGTCTCCTCGAGCAGATCCAGGCGGAGGTGCACCGCTTCGCCATCACCTTCCACCGCGACAAGCGCAGTAAGAGCCAGCTCTCCTCGCGCCTCGACTACATCAAGGGCATCGGCCCAAAGACGAAGGACGAGCTCCTCACGGCCTTCCGTAGCGTGCAAGCCATCGGCGCCGCCAGCCTCGACGACCTCACCGCCGTCATCGGTCCCGCCAAGGCCCGCATCATCCACACCGCCTTCCACCCCGAAGGATAACCCACTCATATCCATGCGCTTCCTCATCCAACGCACCCGCTCCGCAGCCGTCCACATCGACGGAATAGCTGTGGCCGAGAGCCACGGTCTCGGTATGCTCATCCTCATCGGTATCTCCCCCGAAGACACCGCAGAGGACATCGAGTACCTCGTGAAGAAGGCCACACAGCTGCGCATCTTCGACGACGAAGACGGGGTGATGAACCGCAGCATCCTCGACGTCGGTGGGGACATCATCGCTGTATCGCAGTTCACCCTCATGGCCGAGACGAAGAAGGGCAACCGCCCATCTTACATCCGTGCCGCTCGCCCTGAGGTCGCCGAGCCCCTCTACCGCGAGGTCATTCGCGCCCTTGAGGAGCGACTCGGTCGTCCCATCGGCACAGGTCGCTTCGGCGCCGATATGCAGGTATCTCTAACGAACGATGGCCCCGTGACCATCTGGATCGACAGCAAGGCACGCGAGTAAACAGCAAAGCGCACCCGCAGGAAAGCGAAGAAAACAGAGGTACGTTCCACGTGGAACACTCACCCGCCCCACCCACACATCACTACACCACACCACCCTATGACCCAGAGAGAGCGACGCCAAGCAGGGCTATACTTCTGCGCCATCGACAGAGAGATCCACGAGGAGCGACTACGAGCACAAGATCTCATCCAGCGCTATAACACCTTGCGCCCCGACCAACACGAAGAAGCCAGCGAAATCATCCGCTCGCTCCTCGGCACAGTGGGCGAACGGTGCCACTTCGTGCCACCCATCTTCTTTGACTACGGATCGAACATCCACATCGGGGACTTCAGCTTCGTCAACAGCAACTTCACCGCGCTTGATGCGGGACGTATCGACATCGGCCGCCACGTCTTCATCGGGCCGAACGTCAGCATCTACACCCCGACCCACCCCCTACTCGCCGAGGAGCGCAACACAGGCTACGAGCAAGGCAAGCCCGTGAAGATCGGTGACAATGTATGGATCGGCGGCTCGGTGACGATCCTCGGAGGCGTCACCATCGGCGAGGGCGCCGTGATCGGAGCAGGTAGCGTCGTCACGCGCGACATCCCTGCAGGCGTCATCGCAGTTGGCAATCCTTGCCGCCCTCTTCGCGAGATCACCGACGCTGATCGCGTGCTCCACGACATTGAGCCCTAAGCATATTATATACGTACGCGCGCGAAAGCGCGAGAGGGCATCGGGTGCGGGTTCCACGTGAAACGCACCCGATGTTTTTCTTTCGCAAAGCGTGGGTGACCGCACTCCCCACGCAAGAAACCCGTATCTTTGCAGCCGAAGAAACCCAACTAAGAAAGGATGCTCAGCGAAGACTTGCTCTACGAAAAGGAAGATGAGATCTACGACAAGGTAGACACCCCCCTCTTTCACCTCATCGGCGAAGCCGCGGACGAACTCGGCGTAGACGCCTACATCGTCGGGGGCTATGTGCGTGACCTCCTCCTCTACCGCCCCTCGAAGGATATCGACATTGTCTCCATCGGGCGCGGTATCGACCTGGCGCAGGCGGTAGCGGGGCGTCTCGGGCGTGGTGCACATATCTCGGTCTTCGCTCGCTTCGGCACGGCACAGGTCAAGCAGGGCGACCTGGAGATCGAATTCGTAGGCGCTCGTCGCGAGAGCTACACACCCGACAGTCGCAAGCCCTTCGTCGAGGACGGCACGCTGGAGGAAGATCAGGAGCGCCGTGACTTCACGGTCAATGCTCTTGCCATCTGCCTCAACGCCGACCGCTTCGGTCAGCTCATCGACCCCTTCGACGGCCTGCACGACATGGAGGCGCTCACCCTGCGCACACCACTCGATCCCGACATCACCTTCAGCGATGACCCGCTGCGCATGATGCGTGCCATACGCTTCGCCTCGCAGCTCGGCTTCTTCATCGACCCCGACACCTTCGCTGCTATCGGGCGAAATGCAGGGCGCATCGAGATCATCTCCGCCGAGCGCATCGCCACGGAGTTCAACAAGATCCTCCTCTCCCCTCGCCCATCCATCGGCCTCGAGCTCTTTGAGAAGACCGGGCTGATGAAGCTCATCTTCCCCGAGCTCCTCGAGCTCAAGGGCGCCGAGACGCGTGACGGCATCGGCCACAAGGACAATCTCACCCACACCTACAAGGTCGTGGACAACATGGCCAAGGCACTCTCCACCGCCCGCCCTGGGCACGAGATGAACCTCTGGCTCCTCTGGGCAGCGCTCCTCCACGACATCGGGAAGCCCCGCACCAAGCGCTTTGACCAGCGCCTCGGCTGGACGTTCCACAACCACAACTTCATCGGCATGAAGATGGTGTCAAAGATCTTCCGCCGCCTCCGCCTTCCGCTTGATCACAAGATGCACTACGTGGAGAAGCTCGTCGATCTGCATATGCGTCCCGCCACCCTCGTCGATGAGGGCGTGACGGACTCCGCTGTGCGCCGTCTGCTCTTCGAGGCGGGAGATGATATCGACGACCTCATGCTTCTCGTCGAAGCCGACATCACGAGCAAGAACCCCCAACGCGTACGCAAGTACCTCGACAACTATAAGGTCGTTCGTCAGAAGCTCGTCGACATCGAAGAGAAGGATCGCATCCGCAACTTCCAGCCCCCCATCTCAGGCCAGCTCATCATGGATACCTTCGCCCTCACGCCTTGCCGCGAGGTCGGGCTCATCAAGGACGCTATCAAGGACGCTATCCTCGACGGTACGATCCCCAACGAATACAAGCCCGCCTACGAATTTATGCTCCGCGAAGCAGCCGCCCTCGGCCTCACTCCAGCGAAGAAATAGGCGCTCCCCTACCCCACTTCACAGAGATACCACTACCCCTTACTTTATGATCTTGTCGTAAAGTAAGGGGCAGTGGTTTATTATCAGTACCTTTGCACCATCAAAAAAGGATAGTCGACCGACTGTCTCGATTGCTTAGAAGAAGGAATATATTTATGATCGTAACAAAGCGCGCCAACGATCCCGTCTGGACGAACATCTATGCTTATGCCCAGCTGCCCGCTGAGCTGCGTAGACTCGACGAGATCGCCCACAACCTCTGGTGGGTATGGACCCCCAAGGCACAGAATCTCTTCCGCCGTATCTCTCCCGAACTCTGGGAGTCGACCGAAGGCAATCCTATCACGCTCACTCGCCTGCTCTCTGCTGAGGAGATGGCAGCCCTCGTCGCTGACAAGGACTTCATGGCGCAGCTGGACGAAGTCTATACCGACTTCCAGGCCTACATAAACGAGCCTGCAGACGCAGTACGTCCCTCCGTCGCCTACTTCAGCATGGAGTACGGTCTGACGAATATCCTCAAGATCTATTCCGGCGGTCTTGGCGTCCTCGCTGGTGACTACCTCAAGGAGGCCAGCGACAGCAACGTCCGCCTCACTGCCGTCGGCTTCCTCTATCGCTACGGCTACTTCACCCAGAGCCTCAGCCCCGAAGGCCAGCAGCAGGCGAACTACGAAGCCCAGGACTTCACTCAGCTTCCCATCGAGCAGATCTTCGAAGAAGACGGACAGACGCCCCTCATCCTCGAGGTGCCCTATGCTGGTCACACCGTATACAGCCATGTATGGAAGGTGAACGTCGGCCGTATCAGCCTCTACCTTCTCGACACTGACATCCCACAGAATAGCGAATGGGATCGCCCCATCACGCACCAGCTCTATGGCGGTGACTGGGAGAACCGCATGAAGCAGGAGTACCTCCTCGGTATCGGTGGCGTGCTCCTCCTCAACCGCCTTGGCATCTCGAAGGACGTCTACCACATGAACGAAGGTCACGCTGCCTTCATGAGCGTACAGCGCCTCCTGGACTACGTCGAGGGCGAAGGTCTTCCCTTCGACGAAGCTCTCGAGCTCGTCCGCGCGTCCTCGATCTACACCTGCCACACGCCCGTCCCCGCTGGTCACGACTACTTCGACGAGGAGCTCCTCGGCAAGTACCTCGGCCACATCCCTGGGCGTCTCGGCATCTCTTGGCACGACTTCATCAGCCTCGGCCGTGAGAATCCCGAGAGCAACGAGAAGTTCTCCATGAGCGTCTTTGCACTGAATACCTGTCAGGAAGCCAACGGTGTGAGCCTACTGCACGGTCGCGTCTCGCAGGAGATGTTCGCTCCCGTATGGAAGGGCTTCTTCCCCGAAGAGCTGCACGTCGGCTACGTCACCAACGGCGTCCACCTGCCTACATGGGCCTCTGCCGAGTGGCAGGAGCTCTACACGAAGCACTTCGGCAAGGACTTCATCAAGAAGCAGACCGAGGAAGCTACCTGGGCGAAGATCCAGCAGCTCCCCAACGAGACGATCTGGGAGACACACCAGGCTATCAAGCTCCGTCTCATCGAGTATATCCGCTCCTTCTACGGCGAGAAGTGGATCCGCAACAGCGGCAACCCCGAGACGACGGTATCCATCCTCGAAGGCATCAACCCCAACGCTCTGCTCATCGGCTTCGGTCGTCGCTTCGCTACCTACAAGCGTGCGCACCTCCTCTTCACCGACCTCGAGCGTCTGGAGCGTATCGTCAACAACCCCAAGTACCCCGTACAGTTCCTCTTCACAGGTAAGGCACACCCCGCCGATGGCGGTGGTCAGGGCCTCATCAAGCACATCCTCGAGATCAGCCGCCTGCCCCAGTTCCTCGGGAAGATCATCTTCCTCGAGAACTACGATATGCGCCTTGCCAGCAAGCTCATCGCTGGCGTAGATATCTGGATGAATACCCCTACTCGTCCTCTCGAAGCCTCGGGTACCTCAGGCGAAAAGGCCGAGATGAATGGTGTCCTCAACCTCTCCGTCCTCGACGGGTGGTGGTACGAAGGCTATCGCAAGGGTGCTGGTTGGGCGCTCACCGACAAGCGCACCTTCGCTGATCAGTCGCTGCAGGACAAGCTCGACGCCACGACGATCTACGACCTTCTCGAGAAGGAGATCGTACCCCTCTACTTCCAGCGCGACGGCAAGCCCTACTCCGATGGTTGGGCACAGACGATGAAGAACTCGATGAACTTCATTGCTCCTCACTACACTATGCGCCGTATGATGGACGATTACTACGAGCGCTTCTACACGAAGCTCGCTGAGCGCTCAGCTCGCCTGCACGCTGACTCGAACCGTATCGCCCGCGAACTCACCGAGTGGAAGCGCGCTACCGCCGAGGCTTGGGATAGCATGCAGGTCGTCTCTGTCGAGTGCTCCGAGAGCGCAGCATATATGTCCAACGAGCGCCACACAGGCGACGAAGAGACCGTACGCCTTGTCCTTGACAAGGGTGCACTCACCTCGGATCTCGAGGTCGAGCTCGTTGATGCACGCGAAGATGCTCAGGGTCGCCTCCGCTTCGTAGCGAAGACCGCCCTGACACTCGTCGAGCGCAATGGCTCACGTGAGGTCTACGAGCTCCGCTTCAAGCAGGCTCGTCCTGGGCACTACAAGCGCGCTCTGCGTATCGTGCCTTCGCACCCCGAGCTCCCACATCGTATGGACTTCGCGCTCGTGCGCTGGGTAGCCCTTCAGTAAGGGTCTCCCCTACCCCATCACTTTATACGGCTCTTGTAGCTCACTACGCTCCGCACATCTACGAGGAGCAAGCTACCCCTTCTTGAGGAAAAATCCCCACCCAATACAAGTACTCCCCTACTCCAGCGGTGCGATTCTTGCGAAGCAGCAGGAGATAAACTTCGTCCACGTCGGTAGTCTTATCGTCCACGTACGTGGATCTTTGGATTTAGGCACGTAGATGATAGGACTACGCACATAGCCGACCAAAGAGCACAAAAGGTGCCGCCCTTTCTTTCCGCTCCGCCGTACTTTTGCCTCAGGAAGAGCAGAGAGCTTCTCCTATCAGTAAGACAAGTACCCTAATACACGACACGACGATGGCAAAGTACACAATGAGGCAAGTTCCTCAAGGCCTTGGGAAGCATCCCAGCCAGCATCCTCGCCTAATCAGCGAAGGACGACTCAGCACCGAGGACCTCTCCGAGCGTATGGCCGAGGGCTGTACCTTCTCACGCGCCGAGATTGAAGGCGTACTCCAGCTCCTCGGCGAAGAGCTCGCTAAGAGGCTCGCAGACGGCTATATCGTACATATCGATGGCGTGGGGAGCTTCCGCCCCAAGCTCGGCTACCGCAAGGA
>ERZ1674203.172-NODE-172-length-17101-cov-17.597853_pt1 | contig 17101 bp, 7 predicted proteins | sample MGYA00581297_ERZ1674203 | MGnify/ENA primary metagenome ERZ1674203 (study PRJEB41354, sample SAMEA4873349) | human saliva metagenome | biome: human-associated habitat [ENVO:00009003]; feature: mouth environment [ENVO:08000002]; material: saliva material... | reverse complement strand
TTTCGCGTCGTTGAGCCCTTCGCGCCGTCGTGCGCGTGAGATTAGGCGGCAGGTATTACAACAGCAGCAGAACCAGGCGATGAATCAGCAGAGACCTTCACAGTCTGCGGCGCAGCAAGTACCCCCTCAGCAGGTTCCTTCGCAACCAATACAGGGCGCGGTGAGCTACCCGATGCACTACCAGCCGAAGCCAGCACAGCCGGGTAATAGTGCTCAGCAGTCGGCGCAGGGTTCTGCTCAGAACCAGGCGCAGTCCCCGCTCCCTGAGCCGGATCAGGCTGTCAATGCTCAGCAGACTCAGCAGAGTCAGCAGGCTCAGGCGCCCTCGCCTCACCCTGCCTCGCCTCAGCCTCCTCAGCAGCCGGTGGCGGCGCCGTCCCCGTTGGAGCCGATGCAGGTAGGTGGCGAGTCTAGTTCTTCTACAGCGCAGAACCATTCAGCAGAAAGCCCATCAGCAGAAAACCGGGAGCAGCAGAGCATGACCCAGAACACCCCGGCGCAGCCTGAAGAGCGCCCGCAGCAGGAGACCGCCCCGCAGGCTCCCAAGAATAACCCGGCGCCCTCCGACCATTTCTCTTTGAGCACCAACTTCAAGCTCATTCCCCCTCTAGAGAACGCGCAGCGCAGCCGCTACCCCATGGTGCTTTCTGTCAGTACATCAGAGGATGAAGTCTTTGCGCTGCCGTCGATTAGCGGTGTGCCGCAGCATCTGCTGGTGGGCACGCAGGAGAATCATGTTCCGCTGAATCAGCGTCCGCGCCTGCAGCAGATTGATATTCTTGAGAACTATCTCATGCGTGCGGTCATGAACCTGCAGACGCTGGAGCGTGCGCAGGTTTCTCCGTTGCACAGTTTCAAGGAGACTGCCCAGGCTGACCGCACGGTACTTGCCGCTGAGCTGGAAGAAACCATCCGGGTATCTCGGCTGAAGCTGAGCGGGGCGCTGGAGTTTTATACGTCCCTGCCTCGTCTGGCGGATACCCCGGGCTCTTTCGCGTTTGCTCGCGATCATGCGCTCTCCCTGAGCGCCACCGTCATTAGCCTGACCGAGGAGTGCTTTGAGCGCACCTTCCGGTGGCGTCTGCTGGAGGATACCCTCCCGGACTCTTTGAGCGACCGTCTCTACGCGGTGCGTTATCTACGTGAGAGCGCGCAGAAGCTGGCGGCTTTTGTGGAGCTGAGCGATTTTGATCGCGCCATGCAGCTTGCCGAGACCTGGAAGAAGACTGTTCGTAAGGACTCGAATCTCGATGAGGTCAAGGTCTGGAATGAGATGACCGAAGTTGCCTTTGACGTTCTGCCCGAGTTGCGAGAGCGGGCGTTGAAGGGCGTTCAGTCTACGTTGGAGTTTAGCGAGCTTTTCTACCGTTCCGGCGAGGACGGTACGCACCGTATGCTCCGCCCGGAACAGCTGAGCGAGTTTGAGCTCAAGGGCGTGCAGTCCACGCTGGAAGAGCGCCTGGAGAAGGTGCGTCTTGAGCTTCAGGATGCGGAGTTCTGCGCCGCGGTCTTGAGCTTGCAGGCGCGCTCTGTCATTGAGCTCCTGGAGGAGCTTCTGCAGGTTGAGCAGGACGGCGTTCTGGCGGAGGTCGTGACCGATTTGCGGGCGCTTGCTCATGACTCGCCCGACCTTGCCGAGCAGCCTATCCAGACGTTGATGTTCAGCCGCGAACAGTACGCCCCGGATGGGGAGGATCTTCCGACCATTGGCGAGCGCATCCGTTCCCTCTCGAGTGTTCCCGAGGTTCTGGCGTTCGTTCACTACGAGGGACCGGTGCTTCTAGCGGGCGTCTCGGATCCGTATAAGGCGTTTTCCGGGGAAGGCTCCTTCGAGGGTCTGCTTTCGGAGGAGAAGAGGCTATCTTCCATGCCGCTGTCGGTATTGCGCACTCATTCGCGGCTTCTACGGCAGGTGCTTCGCCTGCAGAATCTACGTTTGAAGCTGGCGTGGGTGAGTAGCTGTAGCGGTTACATGCCTTTGAGCCTGGTTGATCGGTATTACGTCGGCCCTTCTGCCGGGGATGAGGATTTGAAGGAGCTGACCGAAAATATTGAGGCGCTCGCTGAGCTTCTGGAGGCTCACGCTAGCTCCCGGGAGTATAGGGGTCGTGACGTGCCGGTCCCCCGCATCCTGTGGTCACAGATGCGGGAACAGGCAGATCGCAGTTCTAGGTTGCTGAATACTGTGCAGTTCTTAGGCTGGATGTTCGCCTCGTCTTCACGAGTTCAGGTGGTGAACGGCATAGCACAGAGTATCCACGATGTTGATGCCGCGGAGGTAGTGGAGCACCTGATGAGCAATCTGAAGATTGCGCGCCGGCGCTAACTAACTGAATAGCCGGTGAGCCGGGGTCTAGCATGAGCCTAGACCCTGGCTTTCTTATATACCGGCTTTCCTGTATACCAGCTTTCCTGTATAAAGCCTGGGAAGTCGGTAAACGGTCGGCAAACAGCGGCGCAATATTCTCGTATCTGTGCGTCTGTGTGGCTGTGCCACAGCTACACTAATAATGTGACCAGCACTAAGGTGTGCGATGAACAAGCACGCCGTGAAGTGCAGGTCCGTTCATACTTCACGACAACGGAGGAAAGACCATGACCGAGCACGCCTTTGCGCGTCAGATTCGTCCCGCACGCCCTCGCCTGCGCACTATCTTGGGTGCCACAGTGCTGGCGGCAGGTCTTTCTTGTGCCCCGGTGGTTCTGCCGGCTGGTTCTGCATTTTTGAGCACGTCTGCTCAGGCTGCTGACCCGATGCAGATTACGGGCACCACCGTGTACGATTCCACGAACTCTTTGGGTGATACCGCTACCCTGAAGTCTAAGATTTCTGCTCTGTCGAAGAAGCACAACGTGGATTTGCACGTAGTGGTCATCGATAAGTTTGAGAACCCGTCTACTTCTTCGAGCTGGACGAAGGCGCTTGCCACGAAGAACAATTGGGGTTCTGCCGATGTGGTGCTGGTGATTGCTACCGAGTCTCGCCAGGCGTATTTCTTGGCGGGTAGCACGAAGACCCTGTCGAGTGATCAGCAGACGAAGGTGTACCAGAACTACATCAAACCGAAGCTGCAGAATAGCGACTATTCGGGTGCGGCTCTTGCCGCAGTTGAGGGTATCGAGGCTCAGAAGGGCGGTAGCTCTTCGGGTGTTGTATCCGGCGTGCTCGGTGTGGGTGCGGCGGCGACCGTGGGTGCTGGCGGTTACGCGATGTACCGCCGCCGCAAGAAGAAGAACGCTCAGCAGCAGCCTCAGCGTTCCTACGGTGCGCCTCGTAACTACTCCCCCATTCCGGAGGTTCCGCTGGAGGAGCTGCGCACTCGCGCCGGTAGCGCCCTGCTGCAGGCTGATACGACGATGAGCCACGCGAAGCAGGAACTGGATTTTGCGCGCGCACAGTACAGCGATCAGCAGGTTGCTGAGTTCGCCCAGGAGATTGCGCGTGCTGAGGATCTGATGCGTAAGTCCTTCCAGCGTCAGCAGCTCCTGACCGATAGCATCCCGGATACCGAGGCTGAGCAGCGTGCCTGGTTGACTGAGATTATTGATAACTCTCAGGAAGTCACCCGCATTGCTCAGGAGCAGGACGCTAAGCTGGCTCAGTTGCGCAACCTGGAGCAGGAGGCACCGCAGGCTATTGAGGCTCTGGCTCAGCGTCTGCCGCAGCTGCGTGCCTCGGTGGAGGAGATTGCCGCCCAGTACCGCGCGTTGAAGGAACGTTACCTGCCCAGCGCGCTGGAGCCCATTTCGAAGACTCCTACCCTGTTGGAATCGAACATGGTGCTGTGTGCTGCGGAGGTTGAGAAGGCTCAGGCGACCGTTGCGATGGCTCGTTCGGAGGCGGTTGCTCACCTGCGCACCGCTGAGGAAGCCGCCTCGCAGATTCAGGCGCTGGGTGCGGCAGTGAATACCCGCTCGCATGAGCTGGAGCAGGCTCAGCTGGGTCTGAGCACCGACCTGCTGAGCATTCAGCGTGACGTGGCTGAGGCGAAGAGCCTGGCTGCATCTCAGCGCCGCGATGATTTGGGTGCGGTCGCTGCCGGTATGGAGGCGGTGCTCAACCAGGTCAACCAGAGCGCTTCGGCTCGCCCGAATGACCCGCTGACTCTGGCGAACCAGCTGCGTCAGCTTTCCGCCGAGCTGGATAAGGCAATGACGAATATGCGTGCTACCCGCGAGCGTTCTCGTGCGGCTTCGCAGAACCTGGATCGTACGATGCGTTCTGCCTACGCTGCGGTGAACGGTGCGCGTAGCTACATTAATAACCGCCGTGCTGCGGTGGGCCCGATGACCCTGACCGCTGTTTCTGAGGCGGAGCGTCACCTGGGTCAGGCTCAGCGCTTGGCTTCTTCGGATCCGCTGAACGCCATGAAGGAAGCCAACATGGCGATCCAGAAGGCGACCGACGCGCAGAACCGCGCTCAGAGCGAGGTCGGCAACTACTACAACAACCAGAATGACCGCGGCGGCGGTAGCTTCGGCGGTGACCTGGCAAAGGGCCTGCTGCTGGGCGCTCTGATGACCGCAATGAACTCCGGCACCAGTAGCTGGGGTAGCAGCGGCGGCCACAGCGGTGGCGGTAGTAGCGGCGGCAGCTGGGGCGGAGGCTTCAGCGGCGGCGGCGATTGGGGTAGCGGCGGCGGTGACGGCGGTAGCTTCTAACCGCCTCCGATGCTAACGATTCTGTCGGTCGGTTTCTGTAGGTTTTTCTACAGTCTGACCGGCGGGGTGGCTAGCTTACCTCACCGCTTTCTTCCCCAGTCGGAAAACACCTGAGGTAATTTACCAAAAGTTTAGGTTGCAGAAATCAGGCGTGCATCATTTTCACAGCATGCACCCAGAAATCTGCCACATAATTAGTTATACGGGCACGGCTCACGAGGAGCGTAGTGCTCCCCCGCAGCCCGTGAACAGAAAGTAGGAGATTATGGCTAAGCAGACCATCTTCGGCCGTATTGCACAGCTCACTAAGGCAAACATCAACGCTCTGATTGATGCAGCTGAGGACCCGGAGAAGATGCTGGACCAGATGGTTCGTGACTACACCAACAACATCCGCGAGGCGGAGGCTGCAGTAGCACAGACCATCGGCAACCTGCGACTGCTCGAAAAGGACCACGCTGAGGACGTCAAGGCCGCTCAGGAGTGGGGCACCAAGGCTCTGGCAGCTTCTAACAAGGCTGATGAGTTCCGCGCAGCTGGCGACGTTGCCAACGCTGACAAGTTCGATAACCTCGCGAAGATTGCTCTGAACAAGCAGCTGCTGGCTGAGAAGGCTGCACAGGCTGTTGAGCCTCAGCTGGCTTCCCAGACTCAGGTTGTCAACCAGCTCAAGGACGGCCTGGAGAAGATGCGCTCCAAGCTTGAAGAGGTCAAGTACAAGCGCGATGAGCTGACCGCACGTCAGAAGACTGCAGCAGCTCAGACCCAGGTGAACGACGCTCTGAAGGCGTTCGACGTTCTGGACCCGACCAGCGAGATGAGCCGCTTCGAAGAGAAGGTTCGCCGCGAAGAGGCACGCGTCATCGGTCAGCAGGAGCTGGCAGCTTCCTCCCTGGATGCACAGTTCAACACCCTGGACCAGATGGAGCGCGAGACCGAGCTGGACGCTCGCCTGGCCGCTCTGAAGGCAAAGAACGCTCCGGCTGCTCCGGCTCCCCTGGCTGTGGAGACCCCCACCCAGACTCTCTAAGCCTAGGATCTTCTAAGCTTGGTCTAGCGTATAGCTTCTTGAGCTAAACCTATAGAAAGAACCGCCCCGTTCCTGAATTTCAGGAGCGGGGCGGTTCTTTATGCGTTAGGGGACGTGCGCCTTAGTTAGCGTAGATGTACAGGTAGCCTGCCATAGCGTCACGGGTGATGGCTGCCGAGGAGGTCGAGCCGGTACCGATACCGTTGGAGGCAGCCCATGCCAGAGCCTGGGACGCGTAGCCGCCCTGAGCCTGTGCCGGGGAGCCAGCTGCACGGTACATGAACTCAGCCATGGTGGACTCGGTGACGGCCTCCAGGGGGCGGAAGTCGCTACCGTTGATGCCCTGCTGGCTCAGCCAGAAAATCTCCTTGTACGCGGGGTGGTTGGCCGGAACGTCGCTGAACGGCGAAACAGCCGGTGCGTTCACGGCGGGGCGACCAGCCACGCGGTACAGGTAGGTTGCCAGCTGCGCACGGTTGACCGATGCGTTCGGGCGGAAGGTGCCGTCCGCGAAGCCGAGCATGATGCGGCGATCAGAGTTCCAGCTGATCTCGTTGTAGTTCGGGTTCGAGGAGGACACATCAGTGTAGCCCAGCGCGGGGGTCTTACCGGCGAAGTCCAGGGAGGACGCCAGGATGTGCGGCAGGTCGTAGTCGTGGTGGCTGAAGCCGTCAATCAGCTTCACGCGGGCGTCAGAGAAGCCAGCGCCCAGGTATGCGTTGTAGCCGGACTCGACTGCGCCTCGTGCGCTCCAGGTGACGGGGTTGGTGTTACCGGAGGTGTCCTTCGCGCCAACCCACCAGTACATGGGCAGACCCTTGGTGGTTGCATCAGCGTCCACGGAGCCGTCCGAGTCGCCGCCTGCGACCATGATGGAGCCGCCGCCGTTACGCCATGCGGTGTTGTGGTCGGTCAGCTCGTAGGTGATGAACTCAGCGCCACCGGAGTAGCCCATGGTCCACACCTGGGAAGCGTCCAGGTTGTTCTGGCCGATGAAGGAGGAAGCGAAGGAGCGGAAGAACTCACCGTTGGCGTCCATGTCTTCCCACCAGGTGATGCCGTCACCGGATGCGTTGGTGTCCGGGGAGATAATCGGCACGAAGACCATGTTGCGGGCGTTAGCGATCTTACCCATTGCCGCGAGCATACCCTCGTCGGGGGTGTAGACCTTGGACTCGTTACGCTGCCAGTAGTCACCGTCGAAGTAGAAGACCACGCCAACGGGCTTGGAGTAGTCCAGGTTGTTCGCGTACACGTGGTACTGGGAGGTGGTGCCCGCCGGGGAGGTGTAGCTCTGGTAGGTTGCGGAGCTCATGGTGCGGGCGCGCTGAGTGTTCTGCTTCTGCTCAGACTTCTGTTCGGTCTTCTGCTCAGACTTCTGTTCGGTCTTGGGGGCGGCGGTTGCCTTGCCCTTGGAGAGCGAGTTGCTCAGAATCTGCGAGAAGTTGTAGTCGAAGTGGCCCGAACCGTTCAGAACGGTCGCGGAAGCGTTGGTGTAGCCGGCGTTGCGGTAGGCGTTGTAGCCGCCCTCAACGGCGCCTCGTGCGCTCCAGGTCTGCGGGTAGGTCTCGCCGGAGCCGTCGTTCGAGTTTGCGTACCAGAACATGGGCTGGGACTTCAGCGCAGCCGAGGGGGTACCCTCGTCCAGGCCACCACCAGCGACCATGATGGATCCGCCGCCGTTACGCCAGGTCTGGGGCTTGGTGTTCAGCTCGTAGGTGATGAACTCAGCGCCACCGGAGTAGCCCATGGTCCACACGTTGGAGGAGTCCACACCGTTAGCCGCGATGAAGGAGGAAGCGAAGGAGCGGAAGAACTCGCCGTTACGCTCCATGTCTTCCCACCAGGTCACGCCAGCGTCGTAACGGTTGGCGTCCGGGGAGATGACGGGCACGAACAGCATGTTCTGTGCCGCTGCGGATGCAGCCATCTGAGCCAGCTCACCGGAGGGGTCGTAGACCTTGGACTGGTCGTTGCGCCAGTAGTCGCCGTCGAAGTAGAAGACCACGCCAACGGGCTTGGAGAAGTCCACGCCCTCAGCGTAGACGTGGTACTGCGAGGTGGTACCAGCCGGGGAGGTGTAGGACAGGAAAGTCTGGTTGGTGCGGGTTGCTGCCACACCGGATGCCGCCTGAGTAGCCTGTGCGGTCTGCGCGGGCTGCGCGGCAGGGGTTGCAGCGCTCTGGGTAGCTGCGGGAGCCTGGGTAGCTGCGGGAGCCTGGGTAGCTGCGGGGGTCTGTGCAACCTGTGCCAGGGTGGGCTGAGCGGAAGGCTGAGCCGCCTGTGCGGACTGGAAGGTAGCCGAGGGGGTTGTCTGCTGAGTTGCCTGGGCAGTGTAGGTCTTCTGGATGGGCTGAACCGCGGTCGTTGCGGGAGCCTGCTGAGTCTGCTTTGCCTGTTCTGCCTGCTGGCGGATCTGCACAGCAACCTGCGAGAGGGTGGGCTGCACGGTGGAGGTGAACAGGGACTTCGGAGCCTGGGTAGCTGCGCCGGGGATGTCCTGAACGACGGGTGCGAATGCGGAAGCGGGTGCTACCAGGGTGCTACCGAGCACGGAGGGTACGGCGATGGCTGCGAGAGAGCCAGCCTTAACGGTGCGGGGGCGAAGTGCCATGGGTTGTCCTCGTTGTTGGTGTTTCGTGGGGCGCGGACGCCCGAGAGTGGTTGAGTGATAGGTGGTCTATAGGTGAGAAGCCTATAGGCGGTCGGCCTGCGAATGTGATGCCGCATGGAGCAAGTCCAGTAACCGTCCCGTGTGTGTTGCGGGGGTTTCCTCGTGTGATGGAGGGGTGCAGTATTCATTTCGGAGAGCTACGCGGCGGACCGCGGTGACCACGTACTCAAAGCTACCAGGTCAAAAAGCCTTTTCCAGCGGTTTTTTGGGGCTATTTTTGGGTATCGAACAAGATTCAATCTTAACAAGAGCTTTTTCTAAGCTTCTAGTTTAACTTGAATCACCCTCAAGTAGAGGTTGAATGGGCTATTTTTCCTTGATTTTCCGGGGTTTTTGAGCGTTTTTTGAAAGAGTTTCAAAAAACTCTACAATTAACTTGAATGTTTCGTATGTGATCACAATCACTTTCAGAGTGAATTGTTGCACTCGAAGCCCAATTTTTGCCAAAAACCGCGGAATTCCGGGGCAAAACGGGTGATTTCCAAGCCCGGAATATAGGCACCTTTCGCATATTCCACTTTGAGAATGCACTTTGAGGCAAAAACAGCCCCCTCGCCACTCCCCCACCCAGGCATCCTATCGGACCCCTCATCACGCTCTTGAGACCCGCCCCAGAGCCCCCTTCAGGACCCCTTTCAGATCCCCTTTCAAGGAGCTCAAAAGCAGCGTCTCAAGAAGGCGTAACCACCCTCCAGCAACCGCTCGGAAGTGACTCCACCACCCCCATGGGCACACCCGCTTGAAGCCCCGATAGACGGACTGAGGAATACCTCGAAAGACGCATCGGGAGACGTTCCGAAACCAGTCCAGGGTACTTTCACGACGGTTCTATGAAATTCCGTGAGGAGGTTTCAAGAGGCCGAAAGATCCACCTCAAGCACCCCGGAAGGGGCAGCAGGCTGCCCCCCCCCATCAGTCTCCCCGAAGCACCGCCCCGACAAGGTTCAGAAGACCCCCTCCGCAGATTACAGAAGGCAGGAGATACGGAGAGGCAGGAGATATAAAGAAAGCCGCCCAGCAGGCGGCAGAAAGGTAGCACAAGAAGAAGAAAGGTAGGCGGCAAATGAAGACAGGTCGCCAATAGGAAAGGTGCAGGAAGGTGGCGAAAGAAGGCAGGCCGGCGGTCGGAGGGTGAGTCGGAGAGTGACAGGAGGACGGCAGAAGGAGATAGGTCAGCGGGGGGGTACGGGTTTTGGGGAATAAAAAAACTCCCGATAGCTAAAAGCTATCGGGAGTTATCCGTTGCGGGGACAGGATTTGAACCTGCGACCTCCGGGGTCTGCATCTCTTTTTAATGAAACAGTGAGATACAGCCAAGTAATCGTTGATATTGTGCGGTAACCGTCCCCTTATCCTTCCCTAAAGATACTTGAAGTTACCGGCATATCCTCACGAAAGATAGGGAATAAGGTAGGGACTACCTTTCCTCCCTACGCCGTGCTCGGGCTGCCTCGTACAGCGTTGTGAGGTCTGACAGGTCTGAGTATGCCTGTGCGTTCACATCGACCGAGTGGCCGAGCGTTCGAGCACGCAGTAGCGCGTCTACGTCCGTGCGGTACATGGTGTTGAGGGTGGTTCTCCAGACGTGGGTGCGGTGGGTCTCCAGCAGAGGCACTCCGCAGTCGCGAGCCAGATCCTTGTAGAACGCCTTGAGAGCCTTCTGAGCGTTGTATCTGTCCCACTCGGTGTCTGGGTTGAGCGGTGCGCCCACAACGTAGGCTCCACCGACTTCATCTCGTCTACGGGTAAGGTGCTCATAGACCGCAGGCTCGACGAGAGCCGCGACGCGGGTGGTGCCTGTCTTGGCGTTTTCAGCCCGAATAATGCACGCTGGGCGGTTTTGGTCGTCGGTGATGATGTCGTCCCACATGAGAGTTCTTGCTTCGCTTACGCGCAGCCCTGTGGCCATTTGGAGCAGGGTTAGGTCGATGCAGCAGCGGTGGACGGCAACGCGGTCCTCTAGCGTGTACCTGCCTCGTTTGGGTGGTACTAGTGTGGGTGACCAGGTATTGGTCGGGGGTTGTGGGTAGAGGTCGAGGTCCTTGATGATGAGCGGACTTCTACCACCGCGATCTTCAAAGGACCTCCTGTTGACTTCTTACCGTGACGGATCATGGGGCAGCCACACACAGAGCACGATGCAGTATTCACAGGAACGAGGCAAACACGACCAACTGAAAGAGTGACTTTCCCGCACCAGAAAGCCGAAAAGTCACCCAACCAGCAACACGTAGTGTCCTATAACCCAGAAAGAAAGCTCTCCCTGGAAGCCACTGAGGCTTCCAGGGAGAGCAGTCAGAGAGTGCGAAAGACGAATACACCGCTATCAAGCGTGAGGCGGCCGATGGGGGAGTCGTAGGTGGCGAGCGCCGGATCAGAATTGCTCGGGGTGATCGCGGTAGGCATACGCCCACACTGTCACGGCGACAGTCACAGCGCGAGTCCACGCGTCACGGACAGCGTCCAGTTCTGCGCCCTCGAAGCCCTCCGCCAGGAGACGGTGCCCGACCTCCACAGTCGGCGCGATGAAGGCGAGCACGTAGCGCAGAGGCACGAATGGCGTCGAGTCCGCCCCATCCGCCGCGTTCTTCGCCGCGGTCATGTGTCGAGCTCCGATCAGGTACTGGTAGTCCAACCACGCCTGATCCCGCTCGCGCGTGCACATGTCGATGATCCACTGGGCGAATCGGGGCTTTGACGCCTGCGCGTACTCGGGGTTCGGCTGTCCATCCGGATGCGCGGAATGTGCTGCCAGGTAGGTCTTTTGAGCCAAAATCCCGCGCCACGTGTCGACCATTTCCATGGCATGCGGCGCCAGGATGGGTTCTGCTCGCGCGAGCAGCTCTGCGTCACCGGGCTGGACGTGCGCGGCGGCCTCAATCTGGCGTAGATCCTCGAGTGTGAGCGGAGACGTGGGGACGGCATCGGTGCCGTAGGTGTACCCCGACGAGTGGTCGTAAGCGGTCATGCGAACCTCCTTGAACTCATGCGTCAATTGTAGAACGTGCTCTTGCTCAGGTCAAGTCCTGTGGAGTGGTGTAATCGTTTTGTGTCCTTCGGGGTGGGTTATGCGCTGAGTTGGAGTGGGGTTTCCTCCTGCCCGGTGGGTTGGGGTGTGAGTCGTGATTTGGTGAGGATGTCGAGGCTGAGGTAGCGTCGGCCTTCGGCCCATTCGTCGTTTTGTTCGGCGAGGACGGCTCCGACCAGGCGGATGATGGCCTGGCGGTTGGGGAAGATCCCCACGGAGTCGGTGCGTCGGCGGATTTCGCGGTTGAGGCGCTCATTGGGGTTGTTGGACCAGATCTGGGTCCACACCCCGGTGGGGAAGGACGCGAAGGCGAGGACGTCTGCCCTGGCTTGATCGAGGTGGTCACACACGGCGGGGAGCTTGTCGTGGACGTAGTCCAAGAGCCGGTCGTATTGAGCGTTGACCGATGCTGCGTCGGGTTGGTCGTACACCGAGTGCAGCATCGCTTTGACGGCGGGCCATAGTGCTTTGGGGGTGACGGACATGAGATTCGCGGCGTAGTGGGTGCGGCATCGTTGCCAGGTGGCTCCGGGTAGGTTGGCGGCGATGGCCTCAACCAGGCCCAGATGGGCATCACTGGTGACCAGGCGCACGCCGGTGAGGCCTCGGGCGACCAGGTCGGCGAAGAACTCGTTCCACGCCGGGCCGGTCTCGCTGGTGGATACGCGCACCCCCAGTACTTCGCGGTGTCCGTCATTGTTGACTCCGGTGGCAACCAGGACCGCGCACGAGACGACGCGTCCTCCTTCGCGCACCTTCATGGTCAGTGCGTCAGCGGCGACGAACGTGAAAGGCCCAGCGTCGTCGAGGGGGCGATGGCGGAACTCGTCCACGTGTTCGTCCAGGTCGGCTGCCATACGTGAGACCTGGGACTTCGATAGTCCTGTGATCCCCAGGGTTTTGACGAGCTTGTCCATGCGGCGTGTGGATACTCCTGCTAGGTAGCAGTCAGCGACCACTGTGATCAACGCGGTTTCACAGCGTTTGCGCCGTTGCAGTAACCATTCTGGGAAGTAGGTGCCTGAGCGCAGCTTGGGGATCGCCACGTCGATGGTGCCGACCCTGGTGTCCAGGGGCCGGTAGCGATACCCGTTGCGCCTGGTGTGACGCTGCGGGTCTTGTTGGCCCCACTGGGCCCCGCACACGGTGTCAGCGTCCGCTGAGAGCAACGCGTTGATCACGTGCTGGAGCAGGGAACGCATCAAATCTGGGGGTGCCTGGGATAACGCCTCGCCAAGCAGGCCAGCAGGGTCGATAATATGAGGAGCGGTCATCGTTGTGCCTCCAAATCGTTTCGAGTCAGAAGTAGAGAGCTTTCTCGAAGGATCACACGGTGACCGCACCCATCACAAGCAACGGGCCGATCACCACACGGTTACACCACTATGCGGGACGCTACTCTTTCACCGCTTAGTTACCGCCTGTTTGAGGCTAAGCGGTATATCGAAAACGTTGGTATATCAGTCAAAACATGGTGTGTTGCCGCCTCTACCGCCTAATTTCTAAAAAGTGTACACGCGAGTGTTCATCTTCCTACATATGCGTGTGTATATATAAAAGTTTTCGGTTTTAGGCGGTGAAGGCGGTAAAGGGTTGGGATTCGGTTGAGATACGAGGGAAAATGCTATACCGCTTTTGCATTTTCAGGCGGTAAACAGCCGGTATCAACGCCGATTAGGCGGTGAAAATCCTCCTCTGCAACCTCCCTCCCACGAGATCATGCACGAGCGAAGATAGTCATACGCCCCGAAGGGGCGTTGGATGATAGTCCTCGATGTTGGGTGATAGTCCCCCCTCCCCCCACCTCGACGACGGGCCTGAGTTTGGCTGAAAGGTAGGGAATAACATAGGGATTCGGTCTCGTCAGGGCAAAACAAAACCCGGTATCTCAGCGACTTTTCGTTGAGATACCGGGTTTTTCTGGTTGCGGGGACAGGATTTGAACCTGCGACCTCCGGGTTATGAGCCCGGCGAGCTACCGAACTGCTCCACCCCGCGGCGACTCATACAACTATACAGACCCCAAACCGGGCATGCAAGCCAAAAACGCGATTTGTAACCAAGCACACAAAAATAGGGGCTGTTGGGTAGAAAGCAGTTGGGTAGGAATAGGGGCTACGGGGCAGTGCCAGGGGTAGAACATACAGGAACGGGGTGGAAGTGAATCACTTCCACCCCGTTCCCGCAGAGATGTTCCCGCAGAGACCGCTAGAGCTAGTCGGTAGGAGCCGTATCCAGTGCAGGCCCCGGATCTAGAGCGAGGACGCTAGACCCGTGGACATCCGATCCCTGAGCATCCGGTATGCGCTACTCCCCCGCTGTCTCTTAGGCTTAGCGAGAAGCCGAGGCGCTGGGCTTAGCGCTAGCCGCTGCGCTCGGAGCCGCCGAGGCACTGGGCGTTGCCGATGCAGAAGCCTTAGCGGACGCCGCGCTCTGCGCCTCCTCGGCCTCCAGAGCCTTCTTCACGGCTGCCTCCAGACGCTTCTGAGCCTCACCGTATGCAGCCCAGTCGCCCTTCTTCATCGCCGCATCAGCATCGGTCATCGCCTTCGAAGCATCCGTCAGAGCCTGCTTCAGCTCCGAAGACTGCGAAGCCGAAGAACCTCCGGTCGAAGCACCCGAAGAACCAGAGGAGCCGGAGGCAGAAGCCGAGGGGCTAGCCGCCGAACCGTCCAGCTTCGCGCCCGAAGAGCCACCGAACACCTGGTTCAGCGCCTCCTCCAGAGTCGGAGCGAAACCGACCTTATCGCCGAAGCTCACCAGCACACGCTGCAGACGCGGGTACTTAGCGTCACCGCTCGACTGCACGTACACCGGCTGAACGTACAGCATGCCGCCGCCCACCGGCAGAGTCAGCATATTGCCGTTAATAACCTCAGAGGAACCGCGGCGTAGCAGGTTCAGCTGGTTCGACACCTCAGCATCAGAGTTGAAAATATTCTGAGCCTGGCCCGGGCCCGGAACCACCGAAGAACGCGGCAACTCCAGCAGACGCAGCTTGCCGTAGTCGGCGCTACGCTCGCCGTCCTTACCGGTACCGGCATCACCATTAGCGGCAAGGAAGCCGTACATCACGTTACGAGAGTTCGAATCGCTCTGCTGAGGAATGAACGTGGTCGTCAACGAGAAGTGCGCACGAGAATCACCAGGCATCTGCAGGGACAGGTAGTAGGGCGAAATCGGCTGGTTACGATCATTAGTCGGGTCGTTCGGAATCGACCAGACATCGTCACCGGCGTAGAAGCTATTCGCGTTCGTCACGTGGTACTTATTCAGCATGGTGCGCTGAATATTGAACATGTCAGTCGGGTAACGCACGTGGCTCATCAGCGAAGCGTTCATCTCACGGTAGCTCTTCACCGTGCCAGGGAAAACACCCTGCCACGCCTTCAGCACCGGATCCTCCTCATCCCACGCGTACAGGGTCACCGAACCGTCATACGCGTCCACCGTAGCCTTCACCGAATTACGGATGTAATTCACCGAGTTAGAACGCTGAGCACCCGCAGCGGTTGCCGCGTCCTGGGAGCTACCCTGCGCGTAGGGGAACTGATCGCTCGTGGTGTATGCATCCACGATCCACTGCACGCGGTTATTCACAATCGCCGGGTACGGCTTAGAATCCACGCTCAGGTACGGCGCCACCTTACGCACACGATCCAGCGGGTTGCGTTCGTACAGAATCTGCGAACCCTCACGCACCGCATCCGAAAGCAGAATGTCAGAGGACTGGAACTTAATCGCGTAAGACAGACGCGCCAGCAGCGAATCAACGCGAGGACCACCGTAACCGGCGAAAGTGTACTTCGCATCGGATGCGTTGGTTTCCTCAGCAGAGAGCGGACGGTCCAGCTCCAGGGTGTCGCCCTTACCGCCCACAATCGAATACTCCGGCGAGCTCATGCCAAAGTAAATACGAGGCTCATAATCCTCGCTCAGGGTACCGGTCGCCTTAATGCCGGACTGCAAGAACTTCGGGTTACCCGCAGAATCCACCTGGTTACCGTACGCGGCAATCACACCGTAACCGTGGGTGTACACCACGTGGCGGTTATACCAAGAATCACCGTTCGTCTGCGCCGGGTTCAGCTCACGAGCCGCCAACACCGTATCCTGCGTGGTATTACCCACCGCATAGCGGTCCACCGCCAGCTGCGAATCAAAACGGTAGTACGGGCGGAACTGCTGCATCTGCGCAAACGCCGAAGACACAACATTCGGATCCAACAGACGAATATTCGCAATGGTCGCACTCGAAGAGCTCAACGCACCCGCACGAGTATCAATCGTCGCGTCATACGGGGTGGTCTCAATCTTGTCCAGACCGTACGCGTAACGGGTCGCATCAATATTGCGCTGAATGAACTTCGACTGAGCACCCTGCTCATTCGGAACCACCTGGAAACGCTGAACAATCCACGGGTACAGGCCGCCAGCAACCAGAGCAACAACCACCAGCATCGCGGTGCTAATCAGCGGCAGACGCCAACGATTCATCGAAGCCGCCACCACGAACATAACAGCCACCAGCAGAGCAGAAATCGCCAAAATAGCGTTCACCGGAATCGACGAATTCACGTCCGTGTACATGGCGCCAGCCCAGCGACCCACCTGCTGCTGAGTCGACGAATAACGATCCAACCAGAAGCTCACCGCACGAGTCAGCAAGAACGCAGCCGCCACAATCGCAGCGTGACGACGGAACGCCACGGTAGTACTCACACCGCCAGGCTGCACCTTAATACCGCCGTAGAAGTAGTGCATGAACACGCCCGCGAGCGCCGACAGCACCACAGCGGAGGTCAGCAGAGTCACCACCATGCGGAAGAACGGCAACGCAAACAGGAAGAACCCGTAATCCAGACCGAACTCCGGGTCAGTCTTACCGAAGGACTGCTGATTGAAGAACAGCGCGACGGTGCTCCACTGAGTCATCGTCGCCGAAGCAATGAACAGACCCAACAGCAGCGGAACCGCAACCAGCAGAACCTTACGCGCCTTATCCACACTCTCGTGGTAGCGGCGCATGCTCTCCTCAGCACGCTGCTGACCAAACACGTCACGCAGCATCTGCTCGGCAGCATCCGTACCGCTCGTCGGCACGCTCTGGTCCGGCTTCGGCGCCTCCTGCGGCTCCTTCTCGGACGCCGGCGCCACATCAGCATGACGGACCGCGTAGGACATCGAAGCCCACAGCGGCACAGCAATCACCACGGCAGCCACCACAAAAACGGCTACCTTCAACAAAATCTGGGTAGTGAACACGGTGCTATAACCCAGCTGATCAAACCACAGCCAGTCCGTGTACACCTGGGACGCACCCACAAAAGCAGCAATGAGCACCGCCACCACAGCAATCGTCACCCTCAGGGGGCTACGACGCTTAGGCGTTGACTTCTTCGGCTTGGGATGCGCGGTGTTATTGGTCGACTCAGACACAATTCCTCGCTCATCATACGTTCAGAGAAAATAACTGCCTTTAAGTATCTCAGAGGTAACGCAGAAGGGCAGAACCTCGTAGAAGCTCGGGGCGAAATATGACCGGTTGAGAGGTTTTGGGGCGCGAAATGCTGAGATGAGAGGTGCTGGCGAGGATTACGGAGACGCAGACGAGGACAGAGAATAGGGCACAGAACAGCCCCGGTACCGTAATGAACTGCGCCCCGAAACTTGGACGCATTAAATAGTAACCCCTATACGGCTTCCC
>ERZ1674203.166-NODE-166-length-17392-cov-8.982408_pt1 | contig 17392 bp, 10 predicted proteins | sample MGYA00581297_ERZ1674203 | MGnify/ENA primary metagenome ERZ1674203 (study PRJEB41354, sample SAMEA4873349) | human saliva metagenome | biome: human-associated habitat [ENVO:00009003]; feature: mouth environment [ENVO:08000002]; material: saliva material... | reverse complement strand
TGAAAAAGAGAGCATTATGCCCCCTTTCAGGAGTACATTTGACCATTAAGCCAAACTTTTACCGGACAGCAACAACTCTTTTTCGGACATTACCCAATCGGCTGCACACGGCAGAACAACATCGGCTCCCTGAAGTAAAACGCGCGTAGGGCGGCAAAAAAAGTGGTGCACTTTACAGTGCACCACTTTTTCCTATTGCGTGTGCTGCCCTATTTTGTTCGGCAGACGAGATGTCTGCTTCAGCAGACAACGGACTTTCCCATTGCGGACAACGGAAAAGTGTCACAGGCTCACAGATTGGGTTCAGCGTACCACTTTTTGTCGGAAACCGTCGGTGGTTTCAAGAAGGAAGACTCCCTGCAAGGGCGCAAAGTCGAGCTGCACTTCCGAGCCGGTCGCCACAAAACTGCGCAAGGTTTTGCCCGCTGCCGAGTACAGGCGAACGAGGGCACCCGGTTGCACTCCGCGCAACACCAAGGTCGAACCCACCCATTGCAAGTGATGACGCGAAGCAGCGTCGGTCGGCGTCAGCGCCGTCGGACCTTTCACCGTCACACGGCATTCGGCCTTCACACCACTGCCGTCGAGCGCCAAAGCGGTGATGGTGACTTCGCCCTTTTGCAAGGCTCTGAAACTGCCACCGCCCAGCATGTCGACAATGCCCGGCTCGCTCAACTGCCAAGTCAACTGCTGACTGGCCGTGGCCGGCAAGACACTTGCCTTTAGGTTGAAGGTTTCGTCCACTCGCACCGTGAGTTTCGTCGAATCCAGCACGACCTGCGCGGCCTTCGGCACGACGGGTACAACAGGAGGTTGGGGCGTGGGCGGCACGATGGGCTGTACCGGCGTATCGGGCGAAGTGTTCTCGTCACTCTTCACCATCATCAACTGCGCACGGGGCGAATCGTTCGTCCAGATCTCACGACGGCCGTTGCCCTGCTCAATTTCCACGTGCACCTCGTAGCGGCAACCCGGCTTCAGGCGCGAGACGTCGATTTTGGCCGCCGTCTTTTGTTCTGGATTGTGTACGAAGGGCTGCAAACTCACGTTGCGTGCCACACCGGCATCGACCGACTCGCCCGTTTCGGGGCAGTACAAGCGATAGAACACGCGTCCCCAGTAGGATTTGCGCTGGTCACCGCGCACCTCGGTGTGGATGCGCATGGAGAGATCGCGGTCTTTGTCGACATCAAAGATTTGTTCGTTCACGACTTTGCCGCCGACCATGAAATCGACATTGCGCACGAAGATTCTCAAATCAGGATAAGGCAACACTTCGATTTCGAAATCTCGATCGGCACCGAGCGAAATGAGTTGCTTCTCCTTCGTGTTGGTCGTTTCCAACACCAATTTCAGCTTATAGCGGCCGGCCGCCATCTCGTGATTACCCGCTTTGTCTCCATAGTTGGTGGGGAAATCCACCGCCACCTGCGTATCGGCCAAACGGCGGAAGGAGACAATGCTGCTCGGTCGGAAGGGCGCCACGTATTCCGCGCCACCGTTCACCGGCGTGAACACCATTTTCAAGTTACCGTGCACCTCGTCGACACTTGGATTGCGCACGGTGAAAGTCAACAGCGCCGGATCACCCGAACCGGCATAGGCCGGGAAGAGCAATTCGGGATCGCGACACACGCTCAGTGCGCCGCCCGCAATTTCATCCTCCACCGTCAGTTTCCCACCGGCCACGGCCAATTTCATGCGGTTGGCATATCTGATCGGATACCACGGCTTGTACGTGTCGGGGTTGCGCGCCACGAGTTCGCGGCACACTGGTACCAACAGATAGTTGCCCTCGGGCACTCCGGAAAGGTCAATATCGTCCATTTCCAAGTTCCACGTGGTGAAAATACTGCTCCACAACACGTTGTCGTAGCGGAACGGGATCAGCTTCACGGTGCGTCCTTCGGCATCATTCACCGCAAAACCCACCTGACCGCTGAAGCGGCCAAACTCGCCGTTGATGGAATTGTATGAACCCGCCGTGATCTTGGCGGCGAAACGCGTGGTGGGCTGTCCCTCACGCGGCTCAAATTCGAACGCCGTGTTCTTGCGTGCCCCGAGCACGCGCAACGGCGTGGGGAAATCAGGGTACTTTCCGTTCTTCGGGTGCGCCATCAGCGCCACTTGGTTCTCCCAAAACTGCCCGTTGCCCATGAACGGGCCGGGGAGCGGCGTGGTGATGGTGTTGATGTCGTAATATCCGTCGCCCTGTCCGTCCCAACCGAAGTTGGCATGCACGAAACCGCGGCGATCGTAGCCGTCATAGACAAAAGCATGCACACCGCCGCACATCATCACGGGGTAGCCGTCGGAGATTTCTTGCAGAATGGCTTCGCGAAACTCGTCGGCTTTCATGCGGTCGCGGTGCAAAAGACGCGTGGTGTAGCCGAAATCGTTTTGCAACGCGTCGAGCGTGTATTCGATGTTCGACGGACTCGCCTGCGTGCCGAAGGTGATGCGAATCGCCCTGCCCACATCCAGCAACAAACGGCCTACCGCCGCCGCGGCCCGCGTGGAGTTCATCTGCTCGCGCGTGCCTTTCATCAAGTCCCAGAGATAGGTGGGCGAAGTGTCGGCTTCGTCGCCTTCCGAACGCACATAGAGCGACGGGCGTTGGAGCGGCCACTTGTAGAAATAGATGAACTGCGCCGCGGCTGTGGCCACACATCCGGTGTAGGTGGGTTTCCCGCCCACGCGAGGTGTCTTGCTGTTGTAGGGATAGCTCTGCCCCCACTGTGCATCGATGAGCGGTTCGACATAGCGCCGCAAGTGCTTCGGCGCAGTCGCCGCCGGTTGCTGTCCGGCGCGCACCTGTCGCACCGTTTCGGTGTACTGTTGCAACAAAGCGTGTACCTGCGGCGGGAGCGATTCGGCCTTGCCGGTCGTCAGGCGGCCGTAGCCCACCACTTCGTTCATTTGGCTCTCGCCGGAAACGATGACAAAGCGCTGTTCGTCCTTACCGACGAAAAGATGATAGGCCGGTGCTTCGTCGGCCACCGCACCGCGCACGGCAGGCGCCCCGAGGGGAACGGGGTGGCTCAGATAGTTGCGCGCAACGGCGGCCGCTTGCCGGCAATCGACCGGATCGGCCTGCGCCGTTGTCGCCACAAAACTGAGGGCGGCCACGACGAGCGCGAAAGAAAGGGTTTGTTTGAACATAAGTCGGAGAGATTGATGCTTCAAGTAAGAGAAGGGGCGGACGTCAGTCCACCACATTGAATCGACGGTTGCCCACCACGACCAACCACATGGGCGATGTGCCGACGCGGAGGCGCAGGAGGTCACCGCGTGTGCGGGTTATGGCTTTTTGGCGACCGGAGAGATCGTAGACCACCACACGTTGTCCGGCGGGGGCGCCGGCGACAACGAGGAAAGCCCCTTCGCGGCGCACGCTCATGCCCTTGTTGGGGCGCTCGATGGCCGTGGGGCCGAGTACACGCACCACACAGCGCGCCACTACGGCGTGGGCATCGTCGGCACGCACCGTGATGATCGTCTCGCCCGGACGCAGGGCGCGGAACTGCCCCGCGGCCTCCATGCTCACCACACTCTTGTCGGCCACTTCCCACACCAAACGGCTCTTGGCCTCGAGGGGGAGTACTTGCGGGCGCAGCGTGAAGACGCTGTCGATCTGCGGTTTCAGCGAATCGGGCAGCACAATTTGTTGTACATCGGGCACGGGAGCGGGATCTACGGCGAAAGGATGCAGTTGCTCGCCCACCGCACAACGCTCGGCATTGACGATTTCGCGCGTGTCGGGGTCGATGAGCAGCGCCACCACGTGCAGGTTGCGGTTTTGCTTCACGTAGCGATAGGGCTTGGTCTGCCCCAAATTGCCGAAACGGTGGCTGTGTTCGTAGAGGGTGTCGAGCTGCATCTGCTCGGGCAGGCTGCCCGCGATGCCATAGCGCACCCCGGCGGCCGAAACCACCACATCGTTGTAGGCCAAACCGCGCATATCGCTACCGCCGGTGTAGAAGAGTTGCATCTCGGGCACGCTGTTTTTCCACCTCGGATCGCCCGCAGCGTTGTTAAATTGCACAAAGGATGGGTGCTTGAGGCTGTCGGCCGTCAACACATAGGCCAAGCGATATTTGTTCTTCGCCACCGGGCAGCGATAGACGGTGGCACTGCGCACGTCCACGCTTTTGCGGTCGGCCGACCACACCGCTTGCACCTTGAGTTGCACAGCGGTTTGCGCACCGGAGGCTTTTTGCACATCGGCAAGCAGGCCAAAGGGCTGTTCCTCCGTGCCGCTGTTGCCGAAATAGGGAGAAACATTGTGGCTACCGTTGAGCACGATTTTGGGGCGGCCGGGGAAGAGGCGAAACACCTCGTAATAATCACCCGTGCCCAAAGCGTCGCCATCGTGTGCCGCCAATCCGATATAGCGATCGGCCGCCACGCGGTTCAAATGCTCCAGCGAGGCAATGCCCGGCGGGCAATTCGGACACCACATGCCCGTGAGGTCCTCGACTACGGCCTTGCGCCACACCGGACGCGTGAGGGTGTAGCGTTTGCTGCTGCTCATCGGGAAGGAGTTGCGGTTGGGTTCACCGTCGACTCTCACGATCGTCACCATGAACTCATCGACCCCGGGGCGGGCTGCGGGCGGAACATCTACCGTCAACGTGGCGGCGTCGTTGTAGGTCAACGGCTTTTCGAGTTCTAAGACGTGCTCTTCGCCGGTGACCCCACCGATAGTCAGCGTGTAGCTCACGCGCTTTACTTCCCTTCTCTTCTCCCAGTTGTTGAGCAACACACGGGCTTGCCCTTGCTGCCCGGGAGCAACATAGACCTTGTTGGCCACCGAGCAACTCACATTCTGTGCAGGGAGTTGAAAAACAATGGAATAGAACAACATCACCGCCGCGAAGAGCCGCCACGACGGAGAGGAGATGCGAAAGACGTTTTGCATTTTTGTTTTATAGCGAAGGTATTAAATAGACTGATGATGCAAAGTTACGATTTTATGCTGCATTGTGCAGGCATATAGGGGATTTTCACACCCTTTATTGCTACATGTATGTGCCGTGACCGCACATTTCTTGAAAAACTTGGGGACTTTCGACAAAAACAAGGGGACTTTTTCTGAAAACAAGGGAAGAAATGAAAGAAAGTCCGCAGGTTTCAGCACGGGCACCGCTACCGGCATCGAAGTACCGAGGCGTTGCACCATGTCCTCGGCCACCGCTCACAAGCACAAGACGAATAGCCTTTCGCCTTCGCGCTTTTTCAACACGGGGGCGGGGCAAAGGTTGAAACGCTCGGCACGGCCAGTGCTTTTTGATGAAGCCGGCTTGGCCTCCTCTCCCCTCTTGGTGGTACGACATGGCGCTTATCGTCTACTTCGCCACACTCTTGTGGGATTTCTCCCCAAAACGGGAAACCAAAATAAAAAAAAACACTATCACTTTGCAACAAAAAACAAAACAATTATCTTTGCAGCAAAATGAGGGTCGTCCTTCGCGCAGCGGGGCGACGCAACGCTTTGCCGGTGCGCCCTCGCGCTTTCTTCGGGTCAGTGTCGCCTTCCGGCTGGCACCACGCACGGCGCGCCGAGCAGGGCGCGAGCACCGCAAGACGCGACGCACACTCCCGGTAAACACAATGCACGAATTCGATGCGCAAGCACAAAAAAAATAAATTCAACCCACCTACTCATCCACAAATGAAAAAGCTAGTATTTCTACTCTTTGGCTTATGCCTGTATTGCTTCACAGCGTGCGACAGCGACCACGAACCGACAAAGCCCGTTCGCCCCTTTCACGGCGACACCTTGGCGCAAATTGCGTGGAATTTTCGCTTCATCGTCGAAAAGCATTACCATTCCATCCCGGGGAGGGTTCCTGAAGGAACGACCTATCGCGTGCCGGTGATTCCCCGCAGCGTGGAAGACCGGACGAAGAAGGAGTATAACGAGCAGGACGTGGACAAGGTGGCTCACCTGGTTTTCCGCGCCACGGTGCACGGCGACACGCTCAATCGTCACAAAAAAGAACTTGAAACCCTCGCCCGCCAACTGCACGCACTGACCCTAACCACCATTGGCACCTCGCCGGTGCTCTGCGGTGTGAAATCGATCAAGGCCGTAGGCGTTGCGGAAAATGGCAGAACTTACGATCTCAGTTGGGAAATGAAACTGCGCATCCGCGACTATTCCGGCAGAGTGAAATACAATTCGGGCATCGTCACCTTGAATTGTGAGGATACGGAAAGCATGACAGCCAGATATGTCGTTCAGCTCGGTCAAATCAGAGAACACGAACTGGCGGAACACATCCAACCGGAGCTGAAGTTCTATCTTCCGGTGAAACGGTGCATGGACTTTTCCTCCATCCGCTTTGACATCACCCTCTTCAACGGCGAAGTCCTCAGCTTCCAACACAAGTTGCCGAGCAAGTCGGTGCTGCAAGAGTTGCCGAACAATTCGGTGCTGGAAAACTACAAACAATACGGCTTTGAAAGGGAAGCGACCTATTTTACCACAATGTGGCCTTTGCCTGAAAAGGAAATAGAAAGGTAATTGCGCAAACCTTCTGAGAAGGTGCAAATCCCGAAAATGAAAATCCCGTCGACTAATCGATTAGTCGGCGGGATTCGTTGTTTATGGGAATGGGGGGTTGCGCACCCTGACTATTTTAGGAGGTTGCCTCTGCACCCTGCGCGGCAGGAAGGGCCGAGCCACTGCTCAGACGGTGCACGTCAACCCAATGAGGGTTCACTCCATGTCGTGGATGACCATGCCGGTGCGGAGTTTCGGCTCGAACCAGGTGGCCTTGGGGGGCATGATGTTGCCGGTGTCGGCAATGCGCATCACTTGTTCCATCGTCACGGGATAGAGCGCCAAGGCGGCCTGCATCTCTCCACTGTCGACGCGGCGGCGCAGTTCGTCGAGTCCGCGCAAACCGCCGACGAAATCGACGCGCTTGGAGGAACGGAGGTCGGTGATGCCCAACTGTTTGTCGAGGATCAGGCGCGAAGAGATGTCGACATCGAGCACACCGATGGGATCTTCGGGATCGAAGGTGCCGGGGCGGGCATCGAGCGAATACCAACGGCCGCCAAGATAGAGCGCAAACTGGTGGGCGTGTTCGGGACGGAAGTTTTCGGTGCCGCGGTCGCGGACTTCAAAATCGTCCTCGAGGCGGCGGAGAAACTCCTCGGGCGACAAGCCGTTGAGGTCGCTCATCACGCGATTGTAGTCGAGAATGGTGAGTTGCTCGGCTGGGAAGCAGACGGCCAAGTAGTAGTTGTACTCCTCGCGGCCGGTGTGATTGGGATTGGCCTCGGCACGGGCGGTGCAAACGCGCGCGGCGGCAGCAGAACGGTGGTGACCGTCGGCGATGTAGAGGGCATCCATCTTGCCGAACTCGTGGGTGATGGTGGCGATGTCGGCTTCTCCGTCGATGAGCCAGAGGGTATGGCGGAAACCGTCGACGTCGGCCACGAAGTCGTAGAGCGGCTCTTCCTTGGCGATGCGCTCGATGAGAGCGAGCAACGCGGCATTGTGGTGATAGGCCAAGAAGGCGGAACCGATGTGAGCGTTGGTGGCGGTGAGATGACGCACGCGGTCGTCTTCCTTGTCGCGGCGGGTGAGTTCGTGCTTCTTGATGCGGCCGGCATTGTAGTCGTCGACGTGCGCGGCGAGGACGATGCCGTACTGCGTGTGGCCGTTCATCGTTTGGGCATAGAGGTAATAGCACTCGCGCTCGTCTTGTACGAGCCAACCTTCGGCAATGAAGCGTTCGAGTTGGCGACGCGCTTCGGGGTAGACGCGGGGATCGTGCTCCTCGGTGCCCTCGGGAAAGTTGATTTCGGGACGGATGATGTGATAGAACGAGCAGGCATTTTCGCCGGCCTCGGCACGGGCTTCGGCAGAGTTGAGCACGTCGTAAGGACGGGACGAAACAAGGTGGGCAAGGCCGGCGGCGGGACGGAGGCCGCGGAAGGGTTTCACTAAGGTCATGGTGGTTTAGAGATTAAGGGGGAGGGGAAGTTTTGAAAGAATGGGCAAAGCGCAGTGGCTTTGCTCAGCGATTGACGCGGAAGGTGGTGTCGCCGGTGGCAAAGAAGCCGACAATCTGACGCGCGGCGGCGAGGCCGGCATTGGCGTTGGCTTCGGCGGTTTGGGCACCGAGCTTTTTGGGCGTGGCGTAGTAGCGATTGCCGAGTGCGGCGACGAATTCTTCGTGGTGGTCGGGACGAATGTCGGTGAGATAGGAAAGATCGGTGCGCTCGGTGAGGAGCTGCAGGAGTTCATCTTCGTGAATGATTTCCTTGCGCGCGGTGTTGATCAGGATGCCGCCGGGGCGCATGAGTTCGATCATTTCGCGATTGACAAACTCGCGGGTGCGCGGCGTGGCGGGGGTGTGAAGACTGACGATGTCGCACTGCTGCACGAGATCATAGAGGTTGTGTGCGGCGTAGGTGCCGTCTTCCTCGATGCGCTCGACGCGATTGAAAAAATCGTAGGCGCTGACTTCCATCTCAAAGCCGCGGGCGATGCGGGCTACACAGCGCGCCACGTTGCCGTAGGCCAAGAGACCGATGCGCTTTCCTCGCAACTCGGTACCGGCAGTGCCGTCGTAGTTGTGGCGCACATGCCGCACGAGTAGCCCGAAGACGAGTTCGGCCACGGCATTGGCGTTCTGTCCGGGGGTGTTCATCACGACGATGTCGCGCTCGGTGGCGGCATCGAGATCCACATTGTCCACGCCGGCACCGGCTCGCACCACAATGCGCAAACGCGGAGCGGCATCGAGCACTTCGGCATCGACAAGGTCGCTGCGAATGATGAGGGCGTCAACGTCGGCCACGGCGCTGAGCAAGGCGGCTTTGTCGGGGTATTTCTCGAGCAGGCGGAGGGTGTGATCCGATGATTCGACGATGGCGCGGATGCCTTCGACCGCTGCGGGGGCAAAAGGCTTTTCGGTGGCGATAAGTATGTTCATGGCGGTGCTGTGTATGAGGTGAAAAGAAGTGGGGCGGACGGCTTGCGGCGCATCCGCCCTTGATATTCAGGCGCGATGCTGCGCTTCGAAAGCTTGCATGGTCTCGACGAGCGCTTGGACGCCTTCGAGGGGCATGGCGTTATAGATCGAGGCGCGGAAACCGCCCACGGAACGGTGGCCTTTGATGCCGTGCATGCCGCGCGCGGTGGCGAAAGCGAGGAATTCGGCTTCGAGGGCTTCGTGACCTTCGGCCATGACGAAGCAGACGTTCATGAAACTGCGGTCGGCGGGGTCGGTTACGGTGCCGCGGAAGAGAGGATTGCGATCGATTTCGCCGTAGAGGAGTTCGGCGCGCTCACGGGCACGACGTTCCATCTCGGCTACGCCGCCTTGCTCCTTGATCCAACGCAGGGTTTGCAGGCAGGTGAAGATGGGCACGACGGGGGGCGTGTTGAACATGCTGCCCTTTTTGATGTGCGTACGGTAGTCGATGATCGTGGGCAGCGGACGGGTGACTTTACCCAAGACGTCGTTGCGCACAATAACGATGGTGACTCCGGCCATCGAAAGGTTTTTCTGCGCGCCGGCGTAGATGAGGGCGTATTTCTTCGGATCGATAACGCGAGAGAAGATGTCGCTCGACATGTCGGCTACAAGGGGCACGGGCACATCGAAATCTTCGTGCCACTCGGTGCCGTAGATGGTGTTGTTGGTCGTGACGTGGAAGTAGTCCACATCGGCGGGCACGGTGAAACCTTTGGGGAGGTAGGTGTAGTTCGCGTCTTCGGAGGAAGCGACTTCGACGACTTCGCCGAAGAGTTTGGCCTCTTTGAGTGCGTTTTTCGCCCAAGTGCCGGTGTTGAGGTAAGCGGCTTTGCGCTCAAGGAGGTTATAAGGAACGTAGCAGAACTGCGTGGAGGCTCCGCCACCGAGGAAGATGACGCTGTAGTCTTCGGGCAGTTGCAGCAACTCGGCCACGAGGGCGCGGGCTTCGTCGATGACGGCTTGGAAGTTGGCACTGCGGTGGCTGATCTCCATGAGGGAGAGGTCCATTCCGTCGAAATTGAGGCAGGCGTCTGCGGTGGCGCGGATGACTTCTTGGGGAAGAATGGAGGGGCCGGCGCCGAAATTGTACTTTTTCATGATAATATGGAATTAGGGGGTTGTGAACAATGAGTGAATGCGTAAGCGGCGACGTTGCTGAGGAGCGGGGTGTGAGCTTGTCTACGAACAGGGAGAAGGGACACCTGTCTGCGGCGAGAAAACATCGGCCAAACGTACGCTGAAAAGCGGAGAAAGGGAGGTCTAAGAACGCCGAAAGGTCTCGAACCGCGCCGAGTGGCGTGATTCAAGACCTTTGGGAGATGTATTACGTTGCAAGGCTCATGTGGATAGGAAACTATTACACGATGAGACAAACTCGGCGCGACAACTTAGACGATGCCTTTGCCGTGACAGTTTTTGAACTTCTTTCCGCTACCGCAGGGGCAGGGTTCGTTGCGAGCGGGCAGCTTGTCCTTGACAATGGGCTGCTGGGCAACCTGTTCGCCGGCGAGGGCTTCGGCTTCTGCACCGGCGGGAACGTCGATGAGGTCGCCGGCTTCGTCGAACTCTTGCTTGGTTTCGGTGTAGTGGCCTTCCGAATGGGGCTCTTCCTCACCGCCGTCGCGTACTTCTTCGCTGGCTGTGCCGGGGATGAAGGCGCGCATGAGCGTGGAAACAGAGCTGTCGTTGATATCGTTGACCATGTCGTCGAAGAGCTTCACGCTTTCGATTTTGAACACCACGAGCGGATCCTTCTGTTCGTAGGACACGTTGCGCACAGAGTGTTTGAGTTCGTCGAGTTGACGGAGGTTTTCCTTCCAGCAATCGTCGATATTGTGGAGAAGGATCGACTTTTCGAATTCGCGAACGACGTTGCGCGATTCGCTTTCGTAGGCCTCTTTGAGATCCACACGCACATTGTAAACGAGACGTCCGTCGCTGATGGGCACGAGGATGTGGTCAAACTGCTCAGCCTGCGTTTCGTAGACTTGCTTGATGACGGGGATGGCCACTTCGCGGAGCTTCTCCATCTTGCGGTTGAAGGTCTGGATGGCGGCTTCGAAGGCTTTTTCGTAGAGATCTTCGCGCTTCATACTTTCGTATTCTGCCTCGGTGAAGGGAACTTGCATGGCGAAGATTTCGATGAAGCGATCGACGCAACCGGGATAGTCGCACTTGTCGATGGTGTCGACAACGCGATCCCAGATCATGTTGGAGATGTCCATGCCGATGCGTTCGCCCATGAGTGCGTGACGGCGCTTTTCGTAGATCACGGTGCGCTGCTTGTTCATCACGTCGTCGTATTCGAGCAGGTGCTTACGCGTACCGAAGTTGTTTTCTTCGACCTTCTTCTGTGCGCGTTCGATGCTCTTGCTGATCATGCCGGACTCGATCATCTCGCCGTCCTTGAAACCGAGCTTGTCCATGACACGCGCGATGCGTTCGGAGGCGAAAAGACGCATGAGTTTGTCTTCGAGCGAAACGTAGAAGACGGAGCTTCCGACGTCACCTTGACGACCTGCACGACCACGAAGCTGGCGATCGACACGACGGCTGTCGTGACGCTCGGTGCCGATGATGGCCAAACCGCCGGCAGCACGCACTTCGTCGGTGAGTTTGATGTCGGTACCACGACCGGCCATGTTGGTGGCAATCGTTACGGCACCGAGCAAACGCTCTTCTTCACGCACTTGTCCGTTTTCGTCTTTGATCTTGACGATGCCGGGGGTGCTCTGACCGGCCAGCGCTACAATGTCGGCTTCCTTTTGGTGGAGTTTCGCATTGAGCACTTGGTGCGGAATGTGACGCAGCTTGAGCAAACGGCTGAGCAATTCGGAGATTTCAACCGAACTGGTACCCACGAGAACGGGACGACCGCTGTTGCGCATGCGTTCCACTTCTTCGATCACGGCATTATACTTCTCGCGCTGCGTTTTGTAGACGCGATCGTTCATGTCGTTACGTTGAATGGGGCGGTTGGTGGGGATTTCCACCACATCGAGTTTATAGATGTTCCAGAACTCGCCGGCCTCGGTGATGGCCGTACCGGTCATACCTGCGAGTTTGTGATACATGCGGAAATAGTTCTGCAGCGTGATGGTCGCGAAGGTCTGCGTGGCGGCTTCGACCTTGACGTGCTCTTTCGCTTCGACGGCTTGGTGCAAACCATCGCTCCAACGACGCCCTTCCATGATACGACCCGTCGACTCGTCGACGATCTTCACTTGTCCGTCTTGGATGACGTAATCGTCATTGAGCGTGAACATCGAATAGGCTTTGAGCAACTGCTGGAGCGTGTGCACGCGATCGGATTTCACGGCATATTCGGCGAGCAGTTCGTCTTTCTTCGCCATGCGCTCTTCGTCGGAGAGGTTCGACGCTTCGAGAGCGGAGAGTTGTCCGGTGATGTCGGGGAGCACGAAGAGCTGATCGTTCTGCACCTGCTCTGCCAACCACGCGGTACCCTTGTCGGTGAGGTCGCACGAACGCTGTTTCTCGTCCACCACGAAATAGAGGGGTTCAACCGCTTCGGGCATGCGGCGGTTGTTGTTCTCCATGTAGATTTCTTCCGTCTTGAGCATGCCGGCCTTGATACCGGGTTCGGAGAGGAACTTGATGAGCGGACCGTTTTTGGGGAGTGCCTTGTGCGAACGATAAAGGGCGAGGAAGCCTTTTTCGCGATCTTCCTTGTTGTCGCTGGCGATCAAGCGCTTGGCTTCTGTGAGATACTCGGTAGCCAGTTTGCGCTGCACCTGATAAAGGCGATCTACAAGCGGCTGATATTCTTCATACATTTGGTCTTCGCCCTTCTCGACGGGACCGGAAATGATGAGCGGCGTACGCGCATCGTCGATCAGCACGGAGTCCACCTCGTCGACGATGGCGTAGTAGTGTTTGCGCTGCACGAGATCGGCAGGGCTCATGGCCATATTGTCGCGCAGATAGTCGAAACCGAACTCGTTGTTCGTACCGAAGGTGATGTCAGAGTTGTAAGCACGACGACGCGCTTCACTGTTAGGCTGGTGCTTGTCGATGCAGTCTACGCTCAGACCGTGGAATTGATAGAGGGGGCCCATCCATTCCGAGTCACGTTTCGCGAGATAGTCGTTGACCGTCACGACGTGTACACCGCGACCGGAAAGCGCACGGAGGAAAACAGGGCAGGTAGCCACAAGCGTCTTACCTTCACCGGTGGCCATTTCAGCAATCTTACCTTGGGTAAGCACGACCCCACCGAAAAGCTGCACGTCGTAGTGCACCATTTCCCATTTCAGGTCGTTACCGCCGGCCACCCAGTGGTTGTGATAGATGGCATGCACGCCGTCTTCGTCGAGTTCTACGAAATCTTTCGTCACGGCGAGTTCGCGGTCGTAGTCCGTTGCCGTCACCTTGATCGTTTCGTTCGTCGCAAAACGGCGCGCCGTGTCCTTCACGATGGCAAATGCCTCGGGCAAGGCTTCTTCCAAAGCCACGTCCATGCGCTCGAGCACTTGTTTCTCAAGTTTGTCGATCTGCGTGAAGAGTTGTTCGCGCTCTTCGATGGGCGTTTCTTCGATCTTGGCGCGAATCTCGCTGATTTGCTGATTGAGATCGTCGGCCGAGCTCTGAATATTATGTTGCAACTCGCGCGTTTTTGCACGAAGTTCGTCGTGGGTCAAAGCCTCAATCGCGGGGGATACGGCTTTGATCTTTTCGACCCACGGCTGAATCAACTTCATGTCGCGGGTGGCTTTGCTGCCAAATAGTTTGGAGAGGAGTTTATTGAAATCCATAGGATGTTTTTTACGAGAGAAAGGGGCTTACGCTGTTCGATATCAAGCGGAGAATGCGCCCGTGGAAAAGTGAAAGTCTCGCTCATGCGCGAGGAGGTGGGAAAAGTCCACTCAAAAGAGCGGAGAGTGCGCACATCCGCTGGGAGCGCGTATGCGCAACGCTTTCGACACCGTGGGCGCCAAATATTCGACGCACACCGGCGTACCGATCTGCCGGCGGGCGATCCCGCATCCGTAGAAGATGAGCGGAAAATCGGTACGAGCGGCAGTAATGGGCGCCGTGGTCTGTCCGTCAGCGCCGATGCTGCGCCAACCCGGACGCAACACGATGATCACATCGCCCGAGCGCTGGGGGAAATACGCGGCCTGCGCTGCCGATGATGCCTGATTCGAAGCACCGGTCAAGAGTTCGCGACCGGTATAAACGGTTTTCACTCCCGAAAGGTCGAGGAGGAAATCAGCGGCACGACGTTGGAGTTCTCCGAAGTCGATGCGCTGTTCGCTGATGCGCCGGCGATTGAAAAAGATTTCCGTGCCGAAAGTCGCATCGATATAATTGCCTTTTCCGTAAAGGTTGGCCAGATAGATATTGAGGAGGCTCACCGCACGGCGCATGTCGAACACCCCGCCGGGCAACCGCAAACGCTCATCGTCGGTTTGCTCGCGATCGAAAGTGCCGGTACCGGCCAACGTAAAGAGCACGCGCCCTTTGCCGGCTTTGGCCTCGGCCGATTGGATGATCGTGGACAAGGCGCGATCGAGCCGCACATAGGTGTCTTGCAGTTCGAGCGCCGAAACGGCGGGATTGCGTCCATTGTAAGTGCCGGCATACAGCGAAACGTTCAGCAAATCGGGCGTGCCGTCCGCTCCAAGGGCGGTATTGTTGAGCACATCCGCCACGGCGGCGGCCATTTCATCGTTCACCATTGCCGACGTTTTGAACGCCCCGAAGCGTCCACTGCCGGCCATGCGATGTGAGAAGGGTTTTACGGTGGTGCCGTTTAGCAACACCGTGGGTTTGTTGCGTTGCAAAGGTTGCCACGTCCCGGCGGCCAATCGGCGGTCGATGCTTTGGCGCGTATTGCGGAGGTCGGCCCAAAGCGGCAACTCGCCATAATAAGAGGAGGTGACCCACTGTCCGTTCCGATCATCGATCCACACGGCCTGATCCGCCGCATGTCCACCGGACAAGATGGCCATGGTGGCCTGTGGAGCAATCGAGACGACATAGGCATGTCCGCCGGTGGCCAATTTTAGCTCGTCGGCCAAGGTGGTCACGAGCAAAGAGGCGGGCGAAAAGCGGTCGGTCGTGCCGCGCCCCTGCACCGTGGCGTCTTCTACCGCAACGGTGGGACGCAGTGTTTCGCGGTGGAGAAAACGCTCCCCGACAATACCGTGGTTCGACGGTGTCGTACCGGTCGCCAAAGTGGCGGTGCCCACGGCACGATCACGGGGCACAACGGAATACACCGCTTGCCGATAGTAACACCCATCGCGCAACAACTGTTGGAAACCGTCTTCAACATAGAGTGGAGAAAACGTTTCGAGATAGTCCGAACGCAGTTGATCGATCAAGATATTGACGACCAATCGCGGCATCTCCCCTTCATTCCCTTGCACACGTTCCCCCTTGGCCTCGGCGGAAGCCAAGATCGTCATCACCGTGATGAGCGAAAGTAGGAAATTGTGCTTGTGCATGCGCGTGGGTTATCGAGAAATAGGGAGAGATAATATAAAGAGGAGGAGCGAAAACGACGAACTGCGTCAGTTAGTCCTGTTCGTGCTCCGACCTTGAGCGGCGGGCGTCCACCGTCGAACGGCGGAAGATGGCCACACCACGAAGTAGCAAAATCAGTGCCAAGGGCACAGTCGCCGGCGAAAACCATTGCAAACCGGCTGCCCAAGCGACGAAATAGCCCACAGCACCGAGCAGCGGAACAAGAACGGCGAAATCTCGGCGCTGTTTGCGCAACGCCCAAAAATAAAACGCTATATAGAGGAGCCACAAGGGGCTAAACAGTGTCAAGAGCCAGTTCGTGCCGACAGCGGGATGCTCCGACCAGCCCACCAACAGCGTGAGCACTACGCCCACCAAACCGGTGAGAACAAAAAAGAGCGTGTCAAACGTGCCGACCCAAATGCGCCAAGCACGACGCGTCACGACCGTGCGATCCAACGAACGCTGCTCACCGACCGTCAGCAAGACGGCTAAGCACAGCAAGCCCCAAAACACCACTTTTGGCGTAAGGGGCGATGCCACTTGATGAGAGGAAGTCGTGAACGGAATAAGGGGACTTTCGACCACCACCAGCGAACGCAATTTACCGTCAGCGCCCTGCACTTTCGCCGACTGCCACATTTTCTGCGCATAAATCGGCAAAAAGTTCATTTTCGGCAAGTCCTCGCGCGAAAATTCACGATCCACTTCCGGCCCGAGCAACAAATCTTGGCCAAATTCATACCAAGGGCTTTGCACCGTAAACTCATGAATCATTTGCCGCTGCGTCAACTTCTGCCCGTCGCCCTTCAAATTTGGGAAAACCAGGCGTTCGCCGTGCTGCTTCAGCACCTTTTCCACCGCCTCGATTGCTCGCGTGGTACAATTATCATAGAGGAAGTTGTAGCGATAAGTCCATTCAGGCATTTCGAGCGTGAGGCGATCCTGCCCCCCGCTGAGGTTCGGCACGAGATATTCGCGCACCTCGGTATGATGTTCTTCGATGATGGCATTGAACGCTCGCTGCACATCGCGCGCCTCAGCCGGTGTCAGGTCGAGCACCTGCGCCGTCACGGGCGCATCATCCTCGATATAAGTCTGGGCAAAAAGCGCCGTGCTCTCTTTCGCCATCGAATAATCGGTGCGACCGAGCACAAAGCGCAGCATAAAATTGGGCGTATTGAACGAGAACCAACCGAAATTATACGTATAGTCTTGCGTCGGCTGCTCTACGTTGCGCACCCGCAGTGCCGTGTGCCCATAGAGGCGATACACTTCATGTCCGGGAGCGCAAGTCAGCAAACTCACTTCCAGCGAATCGTCACCCTTATCTTGTGGGGCAACACGCACACCGAAAGCCCTTGTCACCATCGACAAGAGGCAAATCGTGAGGAGAGTTTTTAACGTCAACTTCATAAAGCGCGATAATAGATTGTGGCAAAGTTACACATAAATCGGTGGCGAACAAAATGTACATTTGCTTTTTCTCCCCCCGTTTGCGCTTTTCCTTCTCTCACCACCCCGCTCCACGCTCCCCTCCCCTGCTACACCGCACGCCACACGCTAGCCCAACGCCCCCCCCGAACTCCCTCGTCCCTGCTCCGCACGTCTATTTCTCCAACAAAATGCAAGCCCAAAACACAGAATCTCGAGAACTTGTTTGGTCATTTCGAACGAACATTGTACTTTTGCACACGGTAATCAACGCCAAGACCACAAGGAGAGATGCCGGAGTGGTCGAACGGGCCGCACTCGAAATGCGGTGAACGGGCAACTGTTCCGGGGGTTCGAATCCCTCTCTCTCCGCAAAGTGGCTTCAAGATGACTTCAAAATGGTCGTCAGAAAAGCCTTCAAAATTAGCGTAAATCGTTGTAAGACTTATACTTACAACGATTTTTCT
>ERZ1674203.150-NODE-150-length-18300-cov-12.469170_pt1 | contig 18300 bp, 15 predicted proteins | sample MGYA00581297_ERZ1674203 | MGnify/ENA primary metagenome ERZ1674203 (study PRJEB41354, sample SAMEA4873349) | human saliva metagenome | biome: human-associated habitat [ENVO:00009003]; feature: mouth environment [ENVO:08000002]; material: saliva material... | reverse complement strand
GCGGCGGGTGTTTCGTGCACCCACAAGGAGTGAACTAGCCTTCACACAGTATTAAGTAAGGCAACCATTAACTTACCTTCTAGGTAATACTTACTTAGCGCACAGGATTTTGCAAGATTTTAGGCATATATAACGCAAAATTTCATATGCCAGGCACAGCCTGTCACTAAAACTCCCCGAGAAGCGGCAATACGGGACATGGCAAAACCCCCGCCTCCAGCAAAAGCCAGAAGACGGGGGTTCCACACTACCCAGCGCGCAACGCCAGGGATAGCTAAAAATTAGGAGACATACGAGAAGTCAGTGAACAGCAGGTTCTGCAGCTTGTAACGGCGAATGAAACGAGCCAGCTCCGCGCGAGTAGTCGGCGCGGTCGGGTTGAACACACCCGAAGAATCCAGCACGATGTCGTTCGCGCCAGCCCACGCAACGTAACGGTGCAGAGTACCGGCACCGAGCACGTCGCGGAAACGAGAACCAGCAGCCTCGTTCATCTCGGTCAGCTGAACCTCCGCGTTGTACTGGAACAGTACAGCCGCCAGCTCCTCGTGAGAAACCGGTGCGGTCGGGTCAATCTTATCGCCACCAGTGAGAGGCTCAGTGATCTTGCGGTCACGAGCCCAGTGCAGCGCGTTCGCGGTCGGGCGGTCTGCCGCATCCGCAAAGGGTGCAACATTAGAGTTTTCACTCACGCCAGCGTGACCAGCAGCGTGGTTCAGCAGAGCAATAAGCTCCTCACGGGTCACAGGACGGTCCGGCTCAAACGCACCAGTCTGCGGGTTCGGCATCAGCCACTTCTTCTGGTTCGCCATGCGGATATCCTCAGCGAACAGGTGGCTACCCGGAACGTCCTCGAAAGAAGTCTTCAGGATCTTAGTCTCAGCCACGGGGATGCGCGCAGCAATCTGGTGGGTAATCTCCTGGCCCCACGGGTCGGAGCAAATATCCAGCTGCAGGGCGTGCTCGACACCCTCACCCTGCATCAGTTCGATGGGGAACTGGTCGCTACCGCTGAAGCTGTCAGCATCACCGTCAAATTCGGGGGTGAGCGGCCAGGAGCGCAGAGTTTCGAAAGAGTCGTTACGAACGTAACCGTGGCGTACGGTCAGGGTGGTGCCTTCGGTGAGGAATTCGCGCAGACCGTGTGCAGTGTAGTTCACGGTCATACCGGTTTCAGTGATGGTGGCACGCTGAATAACGAGGCGCGGGCCTTTAGTTTCCTCGGTTGCCGGGGCAATATTGGTGGGTGCTTCGTCAGCCTGCGCGGCCTGTGCCTGCAGGGTCAGTGCGCCTGCAGCAGCAGCGGCGGAAGCACCCTTTACAAAGAATCGTCGTGAGAGTCGATGGTTAATCAAGGGCATGATTGTCCTATTCAGTTCTTGTTTGAGTTGAGTGAGTTACGGGTGGCAGGACGCACAGACATTGGCGTAAACGGTGAGTGAGGCCGATACGGTGGGTTCCCTCCCCTGTGTGCGTGAGTGAGACGCAGCATGCCGGGGTGCGGGTGTCTGTCGGGCGGATGCGCAGTAAGTGAGACCGGCGCGAGTTCCCTGACCCAGTCATCTAGCGTACCTTAAGGTTTCTGTTAAAGCGAAGATGAAACGGTGGTGATTTTACGCCCATTTTCGGTATTCAGCGAGGTAGGGGCGTTATCTGGCAAGGTTTGCCGGAAGTTGGTATGGGGTGGGAGGGTGAGGAGAGGGAGGCGTTGCTCAGCGGCTGGGGTGTGGTTTGTGTGCAACTAGGCTGATATTTTTGGGTGCGCTGCTTACCAGCCCTCTCTATTTTGGGAGGGCTGGTAAACAAGGCTTTCTAAAACATCCCCGCTGATGCGGGGAACACCTGAACACGCTCAAGCTGACGATGCAGTGGCAGGGCTCATCCCCGCTCGCGCGGGGAACACTACCACAAGCAGGCTAAGCAGATGCGTGATCGCGACTCATCCCCGCTCGCGCGGGGAACACGAAGTCCAGCGGCACCTCTGCACCGTAACGCTCGGCTCATCCCCGCTCGCGCGGGGAACACATACACTCCAGGGGTCACAGTGAATGCACATTCGGCTCATCCCCGCTCGCGCGGGGAACACGCTATCGGTCTTGGCTCGCACTCGGCTCTCGACGGCTCATCCCCGCTCGCGCGGGGAGCACTTTTCCTGGATCACCAAGAACCGCCATCGTGTCGGCTCATCCCCGCTCGCGCGGGGAACATGTAGCGCCTCGACCTGACGGATACGTAAACCCCGGCTCATCCCCGCTCACGCGGGGAACACCCGCGCTCCTCACCGACCATGATGTTAGCCGAGGGCTCATCCCCACTCACGCGGGGACCATTAGGGTCACAAGGCAGACGGAAGCCCGGACGCCGGCTCATCCCCGCTCGTGCGGGGAGCATAACCACCGCTACACCGCCGCCGGCGCAGGCTTTGGCTCATCCCCGCTCACGCGGGGAACACATGACCGTGCAGGATAAGGGCGAGTACATCCTCGGCTCATCCCCGCTCGCGCGGGGAACACCTGCGCATTTGCGGCCTCAGCCTCAAGAATCTCGGCTCATCCCCGCTCGCGCGGGGAACACCGCCCGCATCCGTGACTTCAATCGCCGTTTGTCGGCTCATCCCCGCTCACGCGGGGAACACGTGAACAACTGAGAGTCACGGCGCACGAAACTAGGCTCATCCCCGCTCGCGCGGGGAGCTCATAGGGGTTAGTAGAGCGCATTTTCGGGTGTCCGGCTCATCCCCGCTTACGCGGGGAACACGGGGCGAGGGAGGGAGCAGAGGGAGCCCTGCCCGGCTCATCCCCGCTCGCGCGGGGAACATTTACACCCGACCGGTCAGGTCGTTGCGTTCGACGGCTCATCCCCGCTCGCGCGGGGAACACGACACCGTGAAGACCCGCCTCGGCTTCGGAAGCGGCTCATCCCCGCTCGCGCGGGGAACATATACCCGAATACGAGCGGGGGTCTCGCTTCATCGGTTCATCCCCGCTCGCGCGGGGATCACAATGCGTGATTTATGCTCACTCATCGTTACACCGGCTCATCCCCGCTCGCGCGGGGAGCACCCGTCACCAGGCTCACCAGAAATCACAATCGACGGCTCATCCCCGCTCGCGCGGGGAACATTCATGGTCTTTTCCTTCTTGTTTGAGCTGCTTCGGCTCATCCCCGCTCGTGCGGGGAACATGTCATGCTTGCTCTCTCCGTCATTCCGGCGGTCGGCTCATCCCCGCTCGCGCGGGGGAACATCCCGTAATTCGCCAACTGGGTTCCGGAAGGTACGGTTCATCCCCGCTCGCGCGGGGAACACAAGCAGAACATTGTCCTGCACAGATTAGCTCCCCCCTCTACTCCACGGCACTCATCGGGACAGAGGCACCAACGTTAGAAGGCCCATACCGTACGCCTTACCCCTACCCATACCAGAGAGCAAAGACTTACGGAACAGCTCAACATCAGTGATGCGAAGAACGCCGTCAAACTGAGCCTTACGGTGAGTCACCTTACCAACCTTGCCATCAGTATTGCGGCGGGCAAACGCAAGGTCCTGACGAGAAGAAACCATCGGGCACTCCTCAATATCCTGACCCTCAACCGTGGGAATTACTTCAAACCCCCACTGCGGAGCGCGCTCACGGATCCACGCTTGCTGCTGGGCGACAGTCACGTGCGGGTACACTTCGCGTTTACCCGTTTCCTTATTCGTATGGCGCTTCACCGGGTTCGCCGCAAGACGGAAAGCCCACTCCTGACCGTTCTCCAGCTTCGCCAACAAACGACCATAATGAACGCTCTCACCAGGGCGAGTCTGCCAACCAGCCTGCTCCACAAGAGCCGAAAAATCAGGCTCCTCAGGGCTCAGCATATACAGAACCGGAGCATGCTTAGACTCGTCCAAACGCCACAGAATGCGCCCCTCAGAATAGTCCGTGTCCGGCGGCAAAGTCGCCATCACAGCTGCATGCATCGCCTGCGGGCTACGCAACAACTTCCATGCACCACGACGCTGAGGATTAATCATGAAACAAGAAAAGTATGTCATGCGTCCTTTACTACCTTCATAATCTTATTTTCAGAGAAAGCATCAGAAGATTCGTGTCCCTTAGTTTTCTTCTTCCAAGGAGGTTTCCATCCCTGAGGATTATCAACTTGAACAGGTTTATCCAACACAACCTCACGTGAAGCATACTGACGATGCTCCGGGCTGAAGCTCACCGGAATATCCTGCACTCGATCTCCACGTTCACCTGGCTGAGCATCTCGCAAAATAGGGAGCTCCACAGCATCAATAAAATCTTTACGGCGATACTCAGGAACCTGCCAGTCCAACGAACGCAGCGCCTCTTCAGCAGATTCCTCACGGATGCCCAGAACAAGGTCGTAACCAGCCGGGCATGAACGCCGTCCAAGATACAGAGGATAAACAGGCTTCTTCAGCGCAGATTCGATAGTCTCCAGCTGTTCACGTTCCCCTTCGAGAGCCACCACAAAAACAGCATCAGAAAGGTACATGCGGGTCGAAAGAGAAACCGCGCCCTTCGGGTTCTTAGCCCAGTTCTTAGCGGTCTGATAGTCACGAATCAGGGTACCAGAGGCATCCGTACGCACCGCGAACTTCAACGAAACCAAGTCATCAACCGGCTCGTTACGCGAGCGCCCCAAGGCTGCAGCGACCATTCCAATCACGCCAGATTTGCTCGGCTCATGTCCGGCATCACGGCGACGGAAACGGCTCTGAGTGCCCCATGACTGTAACGGCCCGCTCATCTTCAAGAGCAGGGTAGGCATTAGGACTCCTGAGAGGTGAGAGCAGTCAGCTGAGCTTCCAGGGACTCCAACAGACCCTTCAGAGAAACAGACTCGCCAAGACCAGCCAGTTCTTCCTTGAGGTCACCCAAAGCCAGAACATACGAAGCAACAGGCTCGTAACCGTACGCTTCTTCGATGTTCTTAGCCTCAGATGAGAGCGCACGGGCAGCAGCCACGCGGCGGCCCTCAACCTCGGTGATAGCCTTCTCGAAGGCGTTCACGTAGGAGATAGGACGGTCGTTACGAACGGTCACGATAACCGCGTCAGGCAGGGTGCGTGCGGCGAAAGAGTTCTGCTTACCGGTAGGCATGGAGTTGATGAAGGAACGGACAAACGCGAGGGTTGCCTCAACACTTGCAGAAGTATCACCCAGGTTAGCGTTCAGTGCATCCAGGTTGATGTTGGCGTAGCGGTAGAAGGTGCTTGCCGCCATCTCAACGGTGCCAATCATGCCCGCACCGGTAGCGTCATCCGAAGAACGAACGACGTCATCCACGGCGGTGTAGTAGTCGAAATCAGGCTCAGAGCCGTGAACACTCAGGGCGTGTGCTACCTGGCATGCTGCGTCAACGTTGAAGTCGGCAGCTTCTGCCAGCATGCGACCGAAGAGGGCGATGTCAACGCTGTGGTTGGTGTCGAGGATTTCCTTAACATCCTTCGCAACGAGCTTCTCACCATTAGCATCAATAATTGCCTGTGCCAGCTTGTCAATCTGCTGGTTGCTCAGCAGAATCAGGTAGCCAGAAACAGCACGGCCTGCTTCTTCGTCTTCCTTCTTCTTCGGCTTCTCCAGCTTAATCTTTGCCGCCTTGAAAGCCTCGACGACAGCCGCCTCAGCCTTCTCATCATCAAATTCGGGTGCGAGCTCCAAGATACGCGCCACTACCTTGTCAGCAACCAGGCGGGTACGTACTCCCAGCTTCGAACGGTCGAGGTGCAATTCAAAATCGCGGCGAATAACGGACTTCCAAGCCTGGCTGGAAACACGCTGACGCTGAACGCCACCAAAGAAAGCCGACTTGGGGCTGCCAGTGTCGTCACGGTTAATGTTCGACGGAGGCAAGGTCTGCAGGGCATGAATATCAATAAAGGTAGTCATGATTTTGTCCTTATCAGTTAGAAGTAATAGTTACTCAGTCGTCTTAGAGTCTTCAGAGCGCGGAGGTACCAAACCATAGGAGAATTCACTGTTCCATCGGTAAAGCACATTCTTACGGGTCGAGGGATTCTGCAGGTACATGTAGTCCACCGCAAATTGGCCGTAATTAAAGGCAATACTTTTAGAGCGGAGAAGAGTAATAAGGCTACGCAGGTAATGCTGGCGAGCATTCTCCGTCTGAGCGGTCAGTAGAGAATCAAAACGCTTCTTCATTGAGCTCGTGGTATTACCAACCAGCTTGCCAACAGCACGACCAAAGGAAACCTTAGCATCATGCATAGGCTGATTCTGCGACTGCTGGTGCAGGGCAAAAAGCGTTAGAGCAGTATACGCAGCAATCTCCGCGTCATTAGGCCTGTCGCCCTTACCACGACATTGTTCGGGAAATGCTTGCTTATCTTCTTTATCCTCATTCTCCAACACCAACACCATGCCCATTAGGTGGGGATAGCCCGTTGGAACTTTTCCAGCACCTCGACGAAGCTGTGCAAGCTCAGCAATAGCGGCGGAGACGCCAGCGTCTTTCTGAAGATAAAGACGATTAATCTTAGTGCTAACAAAACGTTGCAGTGCATCTTGTTTAGTCATATCACTCATAAGGTTCCTCCCTGTTAGAGCGAGAAGCGGAATCTTGGTATGCCAGAGGAATAATCTTTAGTAGCTGTCTAAACAGCAACCGTTCTGCACGTGCGACGTTGTAAAGAACGTCGTTACCTGATGAGTCCTTACCGAAAGTACCCACCATAGCTTTAGGGCCAGCATTGTCTTTAAGCAGGTCCGCTTCATGCTTGATTACGGCATGTACATGGCGTTGCCATTCCTTCTTCTTCTCAGTGATATCCTCTGTTGCTCGCTGGTCTGCGAGCCAGAGGCGGAAAGCATCTTCCATACGGTTCAGAAGAGCTTCGGTAGCATCCGCACGGAACTCATATTTCCGACCCGCAGCTTGCAGAAGCTGACCAGCAAACTGTCCAAGAGCAATTGCCGCGTCCATAGTGGCTCGGATACTCTCACGCACCATATGAGACACACTCAGTCCTTCGTCAGCCAGCAAGGAAAGCTCAAGAGTCATAGAGTCTGAAATAACATTCTCAATCACAGCATTTTGGTTGCCATATTCAACACCTACTAGCTGAACCTTTACCTCAGCATCAGTCGGGAAATGTCTTCCCAAACCCAGCTGACGGATTACAGGTGCAGGCTTATTCTGCTTCTCCGATTCCGGGGTGAGACGAGTCAGCAGAGCATCAGCACCACGCCATAAGGTGCGCTCAGCCGTATGAGCCTGAGGCATCCATACCTGTTCAGTCTTCGACGACTGATTCTTGCTATACCGATACCCCGTCAAAGGGTCAGCATAGGTATTGCGGTCATACCACTTATCACCGTTAGAGATAAGTACCGAGGTAACTCGCTCGCCGTCATGATATAGACGGACACGACGTGACTGCCAGGTCAGAATCTCGCACATACCACTCGCGGGTACCGGCTGATCCTTATATTGAGCTGCAGGACCACCAGTGTAAGCACGCGGTGCCGCGGTATCAGGCTTATCACGTTCCCACACTGGCTTATCGTAATCCAATGACTCTTCAGTCAGCTGCGCATAATCGATGTTGTATAGCAAAGTCTCCATCAAATTTGCACCATGAATAATCACCTTGCCAGTCGTACCGTACCAGCCAACACCTAGGGGGTATCCTCTACCTCCCCTAACGCGGGGGTCACCTACCGCACCCGATTTAATACCCGAGTAATCGTAAGCCTGAATAGTAACCAAACGCCGCGCAGCTTCGGCATAGCTTAGAGATTTCAAAGTTTTCTCAGCACACATCGAATAATGCTCACTCTCCGAATCCAAGAGCAAGCGGCTTACAGGCTTCGTAACCCCCTTTGCTGTGTGCAAGTCATATACCTGCATGAAGGGGCGGTCGCCACCTAACAGCCAGAAGCGGTCATTGAATTCTTCAAGGTACTGCAGAACTCCGGATAAGTTATCAGCATTAGGCTCCCACATCTGGCGAATCCAGTTGGGTGAACCTCCAAAATTCTCAATTTCATTATTCCTAAGCGTTGCACGTGCAAGGATAACAAGGGCAACACCCAGAATCGCAGTATCTTGCAACGGATCACCGGTATCAATCGCCTGAATATCGTAGGAACCAACGAATAAGCCCCTCAAAGACACCTCGGTTTTTTCCCCTGAGGACAGAAGCACCGGCACCCAACATTCACTATTCAGGTTATGCTGCGGCTCTTCCAGTTCAACCACGCACGCTCCTTTCTCCTTTGAAGTCAGCTCGCCGTCAAATGACGAACAAGCAGGCACAAATATGGTTTCTGACCCACAATGAAAGTAGATCGATTATCTACTCCTTGCCAGAAGGTTCTTATGGAGCCTTCATTGGCTTGATGACTTCATCATAGGACCGAAGAGAAGGTTAAGTCAATGGATTAACAAAAATATAATTACACATTTAAAAAATTTTTCAATACACTAGAAACAGATGCAGAATCCCCGCTAATGCAGGGACCACATTAACAAACCATAAGTACACTGGCTCATCCCCGTCTGCTTCGGGGAACATACACCTCGCATCGTAGCAAGGCCTATACTAGTTTACCGTCTAAGGAGAATTGTAATGCCTGAATCCGACCGACTTTCTACGTCTGCAACAGCCGCATTCTGGGCTAAAACCGGGATTCAAGATTCCTCTACTGAAGAGAATAAAGAATCTTTATCGGAAGGACTCTCGCTCGTTCAACATATGCTCGATACCGGTTCTGTTGCCGCCCGGCTCTGGGATACGTGGCTCGCGCCCGGTCTACAGAAGCGATTCAGTGAACACCTTAAGCTCTCCATGGCAGATACGCGCGCACTCGTGTGCTGGCTCGCTGCCACTCACGACATGGGCAAAGCTACCCCCGAATTCGCTTGTCAATTCGGCAAACAAGAAGACGGTAAACATCTTAGTGTTTACCGCGAACGTATTGAGCAAGAGAAGTTTGACATCCCCGAGGGACTCATACCTTCCAAAAAAGATGCACAATGCCCTCACAGCAAGTACAGCCAGAGCATTCTCATTGACTTACTCACTAAAAATGTTGTAGGCATGCCGCCTGAAGTTATCATAACTCTCGCTAGCATCTCTGGTGCACACCACGGCATACCTGCAGGTTATTTCCCCAAGTCTGACTCGTTGAGTAACCGTATTTTGAATGACCTCTCCCCCAAGTCCAAGTGGCGTGCCGCTTGGCAGGAACTCTATGACATCACTCTGGAACGCTTTGGCGCGTCCTCGGCACTACAGCAGCTAGCGCAGCACGGACAGGCTATCCCCGTCTCTGTGCAGTTCTGTATTACCGGTTTTGTCATCATGTCAGACTGGATTGCTTCAAACCCTGATTTCTTCCCCATGGGGACCTTCGGCTCAGCTGAACAAGAACAGCGAGCGCGCATCGGCTGGCAGGCGCTCGGGCTTGAACAGCGCTGGACCGCTGCGTTGGATACCAATCCCGACACCCCTGCAGCTGATCTCTATGCGTCCCGTTTTGGGTGGAGCAACCCTACCCTGCGCCCCATGCAGGAAGTCGTTGTTGAAGCGGCACGCTCCATGCAAAGTGGCGGCATGATGTGCATCGAAGCGCCCATGGGTCAGGGTAAGACTGAAGCCGGTCTCATCGCTGCTGAGTTCCTTGCGCAGGCGACCGGTCGCACCGGTGTAGCCTTCGCCGCACCGACTCAGGCAACATCGAATGCCCTCTTTGACCGTGTTATTGAATGGGTGGAATACCAGACAAGCAATGTGGCACAAGAACACGGCGGACCTATTGAGCCGCATTCCATGTTCCTGGGCCATTCCAAGAACCGATTCAACAAGTCCTATGAAGCAATCTCCGAGGCGGATATTTTCGACGAATCCCCTACCCTTGGACGAGAAAACAATCGAAAAACGCTACGCCCTGGAACGTCTCTCGCACGACACAGCTGGCTCAGCGGCACCAAGAAGGGGCTCCTCTCCAGCTTCGTTGTATGCACCATCGACCAGGTGCTCATGACCGCTCTGCAAGCACGGCATGTGATGCTCCGATACCTTGGTCTTGCATCCAAGGTCATCATCATTGATGAGGTGCACGCCTACGACGCATACATGAGCAAGTACCTTTCTACTGCACTCTACTGGCTGGGTCAGATGAACGCACCCGTCATCCTCATGTCAGCAACCCTGCCGTCAGACATTCGTAATGAACTCATGAAGAGCTATGCCAAGGGCCTAAAGATTGGAACAAAGCCACTTAAGCTAACAACATATAGCCACCCCACCCTCGATCTGGATTACCCCGTCATCCACACGCTCACCGCCGAGGATAACGGAACTCCCAAGAAATGGAAGGTTGAACAGCCAGCAGAACAAACCGAAATTGAGCTGAAGCTCATTGACGACAGCCCCGAAAGCGTCCTGAACATACTCGAACCGCTCGCTAACGACCACGGATGCGCCGCGGTCATCTGCAACACCGTTGGACGAGCCCAGGAAATGCACGCATTCCTGAGTGAACGGTTCGGTGAAGAGCATGTTATCCTCACTCACTCTCGCTTTACCGCCACGCATCGAGCCGAGCAAGAAGAACTCCTTGTCTCAAAGCTCGGCAAAAAGGCGCACTACAGCGAAGCTGACGGGGAGGATTCCTCGCGCCCGCACCGCCTCATCGTGGTGGGCACGCAGGTCATCGAACAGTCGCTTGACCTGGACTTTGACGTGATGATTACCGACTTCGCGCCGGTCGACCTGGTGCTTCAGCGCATGGGACGCCTACACCGTCACGATAGCCGCAGCAGCTCAGAGCGTACCCCCGCATACCGCAAGCCAGTGTGCTACGTACGAGGAGTCGAAACTTTCGGCTCATACGATGCAGCTCCCGACTTCCCATATGGTTCCAAGGCAGTCTATGAGCCGAAGATTCTGTTCAGTAGCTACGCGCAGCTACTCCCCCACTTCGACGGTGAACCGATTCGAATTCCGGCAGACATCAGTCCACTGGTGCAGAAGAGTTATCAGAAAAGCATGTCGGACGAGATTCCTAAAAGCTGGGCTGATGGTTATATGAGCGCAGAACAAGAGTATCTACAGAACCAGAAAAGCGCGATCACTAGGGCCTCAAATTATCTGCTTCGCGTACGTACCCCAGATGATAGAACGATGGCAGATTGTATGCAACATCTTCTCGAGTCTGTCGACCGGCGGTTCTCTGACGACCAAATCGGCGAGGCAAAGGTTCGCGGCACCTACGCATCCCTAGAAGTTATCGCAATCATTGTGGAACGGAGCCAACCAGACAATCCCAAGAGTGCGATTAAGAGCTACCGGCTCTTGCCTTCTATCAGCGGCACAGACGAAGCTGATTCCCTCCGATTTAATGCTTCAGATAATGCGCCTCCAGAGTACCAGCAGAGCATGCAACTTGCGGCTTCATCCATTCGACTCCCCTACCAGTACTCAGATGCACCCAATCACCGCACCGAGGGTGGTACACCCCGATTTAACGCCGCATTGAAACAGCTGGAAGAGGAACGGATCAAAAGTTGGAAGGACTCATTCGTTCTGAAAAGGCAGCTCATCCTGCCTTTTGAAGAGGTCGAAGCAGGCGTGTACTCGTACAGGCTCTGCGATTACGAGCTGGTGTACACCACCCAGCTAGGCTTGCAGAGCATCGACACTAAAAATAAAAACTAACCAAGACGAATAAAGACCCCGCCCGGATCCTCTCGTGGAGCATCCGGCGGGGGTCTTTACTATATAAAATTTTCGGCGCAGTTCACACTATGCGGTTTACACTACGCGGTTCACACTGCAGGATCCCGCAGCGTCAGGCGGCGGCTACTCAGATTCGCCGAGCATGCCCTCACGAGCCAACGCAGTCAAACGAGACACCGCACGGAAATACTTCTTCTGATAACCACCAGCCAGCATCTCCTCAGTAAACACCTTGTCAAAAGGCACACCCGAAGAAACAATCGGCAAGTCCTTGTCATACAGACGGTCAGCCAACACCACAAAACGCAACGCCACCGACTGCTCAGTAATCGGGTGAACATCACGCCACGCAATACCATCCAGACCATCAATCAGCTGACGGTAACGCGACGGGTGTACCTTCGCCAGATGCTCCACCAGGTCAGCGAAGTTATCAACACCAACAGTCTGGCCGCCGAACACTTCCTCAATCTTCGCATCAAACGCATCATCAGCAACAGGCTCCGGCGCAGCAGGCAGGCCACGGTGACGGAAATCCTCACCATCCACACGGTGCACCTCAAACTGCGAAGCAAGCACCTGAATCTCACGCTTAAAATCCTCAGCCGCGAAACGGCCCTCACCCAGCGCACCAGGCAACGTGTTCGAGGTCGCCACAAGCTTCACGCCAGCATCCGCCAGCTCACGCATCAGACGAGACATGAGCACAGTATCACCCGGATCATCCAGCTCAAACTCGTCAATGCACACCAGCTTGTAGCTGCTCAACGCCTCAACCGTCTTACGGAACGTCAACGCACCCACCAGGTTCGTGTACTCCACAAAAGTGCCGAACGCCTTCGGGCCGTCCACGTAATGCCACAACGACGCCAACAAGTGAGTCTTACCCACACCAAAACCGCCGTCAAGGTACAGACCAGCCTTCGTCGAATCCTTCTTTTTGCCACCAAACAGGCGACCAAAGAAACCGGCACCAGCGCCGCCACCATTAATCTTGTCGCCAAAATCCTTCAGCTTCTGCACGGCCTCAGCCTGCGACGGCTGATTCGGATCAGGAATGTAGCTATCAAAAGACACTTCACCAAAACGCTCAGAGGGGCGGAAACCCGCCAGCAACTCATCAGCAGAAACGCGAGGGATGCGGTCGGTCAAGTGTACGGTCGTGGTGGGCACAAAAACTCTTTTCTTCAGTGACGGCGATGTGACTTCCGCTTTAAGTGTAGTACTGTCTAACACCCCGCGTGAGCCGCATGAGTTGCCCGCCACATTGCGGGCATGAGGAGGGGTGTATGCGGGGTGCGTCAGGGGTGGTGGTAGGGTGCGGGGCCGCTCTGTTTTGTTTGGGCTAGGCGGGCCAGTGGCGTCCGAGCACGGAGGCTGAGGTGGAGTGTGTTTTGGGCAGGGTCTGTCTTGGGCGGATGCAGTGTTCGATAGGTTAGTGTCTTCGCCGTGGGTTTTAAACCCGCAGCGAAGACAGTAACCTATCGAAACGGCCAGTTACCCGCCGCCGGTGAAAACTCAGTAATGACCTAGCAATTTCAGCCATGACTTAGCGTCTTTGGCAATGGCTAAAACCCCAGCCTGAAGTCACTAACTCATGGTCGAAGTCCGTAACTCATGACCGAATTTCCGCAGGCACGGCGCCTCCGCGGGCGCAGAGACATTTGATGCATAAAGCAATGAAATATCCGAATAGTGATGTTTCGTTGCTATAGCACCCAAAAGAATGCAAATGACCGCAAACATGCGGTAGGGTGGTAACTGTAGTGCTCCATAGCGCATTGATGCGCTTGATGGGCGCGCTATGGAGCTGTTTTCTTCCGGCAGTCAGTTTGACCTGCAAAAAAGCGGCCCGACTAGTAACTAAATGACACACCATCACCGACGATAGGAGCGTATTCTCTATGGATTCGACCATTTTCAACCGCCGCGCCCTGCTGGGTAGCGGCGCACTTGTAGGCCTTGGCGCCTTGCTTGCGGCGTGTGACCAGCAGACAAATAATGAGGCGGCAGCGACTGCATCTGCTGCGCCGAGCGAGACCGCTTCGGCGTCTGCGGCAGCTACTGAGTCACCTTCAGCGAGTACTACCCCTAAACCGAAGGTTACTCGCGGATACTCAGGACAGTCCAAGGCACCCGATGGTGAGTACCGTAAGGCAGACGGCTACGGACCCGCGCAGAATGTCCCCAAGCCTCGTAATGAGCCCGCTCAGTATCCTGAGACCGAAGAAGGCCTCAATCGTATGATGGAGGATTGGGTCAATGCCCATAACTACGCAATTCAGACTGGTGACTGCTCCTATGCCTTCAAGTATGTAACAGAAGATACTGAAGAATATGGGTTCTACAAATATATTGAAATACTTTACAAAAATGGCGGATGGGCTGTAGATTCCCTAGATTCGTACCAGAGTGAAAGCGCCCTATTTTATGATGAATCTAAGAAAATCTATCGCATGAAAGTCCGCAGAATTTGGTCAACTGAAATATACATTGAATCAAATGGAGATATAACGAGAAAGGCAAACACTGATACAAGTGACGATACTTTCTACTTCCTTTATACCTATTCTAATGGTTATTGGAAAATAATCGACAGCAAGTACGAGAACGAACTTTAGAGGCTAATTGAAATATGAAGAACATTAGCAAAATATCTACGCTTTTTATACTTTCAACATTAATTGTATCTACCTTAAATATCCCCCCAGCATTAAGCAGTGAGTGCACCACGGGAGATTCAAATGGACATTGTGTTAAAGTCTCCAAAGATAAGCAAGTTCCGAGCTCAAATCGCAAAGGAAACAAATCCGAGAATAATACGCAAGACTTAGTAAAAGCTAATTCAACTCCATCAGGATCAGCAATTTCTCCAGAAGAGGCAGTCCAAAAATGGAATGAAGAACATCCAATACAACTCGATGGAGCAAATCAAACATATCGCGCAAGTAGCGTCAAAGCCCGACAAGCCGGAGATGCAGAATGTCATACAGAACCAGACCATCGTCCTGGCCACTACGTCATAGGATCACTACCCCTGGGAGATAACGCTAACAGAATACCCAACCAGGTCGGCGGGCGCTACTGCGTACCCAATGACACTAAAACCCTCACCTCCAACAATCCTGAACAGCCCAAGGGCCCTTCTCCTGAGGAAATGCTCCAAGAAGTTGAGGACCAATTCGCTAACACCAACATCCAGGCCCCCGTACTGAAGCAGTCCTACAACCTTGGCACCGGCCTGGGTGAAGATAACCCCAACGTCTACAAGAACCAGGCCGTCAACTTCTACGTCGATGCACCCACCGCACGTTGGGAAGGCGACCTGATGATTGGCCACGTTGAGATGGAGTCCTACCCCACCCAGATGACCATCCAGTACGGCAACGGTGACGAGGGCAGCTTCTACACCATGGGCAAGCCGGTTAGCAGGGCACGTGGTGAAGAGTCACGCAAGACCGCGACCAGTTATACCTACAAACGTTCAGGTAATTTCCATGCGTACGCGACCGTTTCTTATTCTGGCCGTTTCCGTGTTGACGGTGGCGATTGGCAGGCTCTGGATGTCGTTTTGACGAAGGAAACTGTCGATCCGCTGCTGATTCGTGTGTGGTGGGTTGATGTGGGTCGTGTCGGCGGCACCTGCGATGAAGACGACACTCGTTGGGGTTGCAAGAACGATCCCACGATGGGTAAGAAGGATAACCCGAACCCACGCCTGCGCAAGGCCGATATCCGTACCGGTCAGCGTTGGCACCTGAACGATAGCGGTGACGGGGATACGGAGTATTCGTTGCACCGCGACTGGCCCGACATGTAAAGCCCCCCCGTGGGTCTTACGTTGAGAAGCCACATGTTCGCCGAGAAGCCACGATAATGGTGGCTTTTCGAAACACATGTGGCTTCTCAGCTATTGGATTCTTCTCTGTGGTTGGTTAGTCTTCCGGTTTCTAACCAGCCCCCCCCTATTCACACTTCACACCGATACGAGGAATGTATTTCCATGACTTCCGTTTTTCTTACCCGCCGCGCGATGTTGAGCGGCGGCGCACTTGTGGGCCTGGGGGCCCTGCTCGCAGCCTGCGGTCAGCAGGCCGCTAACGAAGCGGGTGCTTCGGCGTCCTCAACCGCTACACCGAGCGAGTCGGCGTCGGCTTCTGAGTCGCCTTCGGCAAGCGCTACCTCAAGAGTAACTCGCGGGTATTCAGGTAATTCTAAAGCTCCTGACGGAGAGTACCGTAAAGCCGATGAGTACGGTCCTGCGCAGAACGTCCAGGAACCCCGCAAGGAACCCGCACAGTACCCTGAGACTGAACAAGGCCTCTACCGCATGATGAAGGACTGGGTTGTTGCGCACAACTACGCTATCCAGACCGGTGACTGCTCCTACGCGTTCAAGTACATCACGGAAGATGCAGAAGAATATGAGTTCTACCTGTATATTCAGGGTCTTTATCAGCGCGGTGGTTGGACTGTTGATGGTCTGGATAGCTACCAGCCAGAGGGCCCGCTCATCTACGATGAGGCGAAGAAAAAGTACCGTATGCTACATCGCCGGTTCTGGAGCACTGTTATGTACGTGGAATCTAATGGCCACCTCACAATGAAGGCTAACACTGAGACTAGTGACGATACTTTCTATTTCCTTTTCACCTACTCTGATGGCTATTGGAAGATTGCTGGAAGTAAATCAGACGAAGAATTGCAAAACGAGAAATAGCCTTTTCCTTTAACTCACCACCACCCCGATACGAGGAATTTATTTCCATGACTTCCGTTTTTCTTACTCGCCGCGCAATGTTGAGCGGCAGCGCAATGTTGAGCATTGGTACCCTGTTCGCAGCCTGCGGCCAGCAGGCGGCTAATGAGGCGGTAGCCGCCGCCTCCGCAGCACCGAGCGAAACCGCTTCGGCGGTTGCGGCAGCATCTGAGTCGCCTTCGGCAAGCGCAACCCTGAAGCCGGTCGTTACCCGCGGCTACTCCGGCGGTTCCAAGGCACCTGACGGCGAGTATCGCAAGGCAGACGGATATGGTCCTGCACAGAATGTTCCTCTTCCGAAAGCAGAGCCGTAGCAGTACCCCGAGTCTGAACAAGGCCTCTACCGTATGATGAAGGATTGGCTTGTCTCCCATAACTACGCGATTCAGACCGGTGACTGCTCCTACGCTTTCAAATACGTTACGGACGAATCTGAAGAATACGGATTTTACCTGTTCATTGAGGACCTTTACCAGAACGGCGGGTGGACTGTTGACGGGCTGGATAGCTACCAACCCCAAGGCCCGCTCATCTACGATGAGGCGAAGAAAAAGTACCGAATGCTGCATCGCCGGTTCTGGACCACTGTTATGTACGTGGAGTCTAATGGTCACCTTGATATGCAGGCTAATACTGACACCAGCGACGATACTTTCTACTTCCTTTTCACCTACTCTGACGGCTATTGGAAAATTGCTGGCAGTAAAACGGAAGAGGAATTGCAAAACGAGAAGTAGCCTTTTCTTTTGATTCACATACCACACCGATATAAGGAATCTACTTCCATGAATTCTGTTTTTCTTACCCGCCGCGCAATGTTGAGCAGCGGCGTGATGCTGGGCCTTGGCGCTCTGCTTGCGGCCTGCGGCCAGCAAGCCACCAACGAGGCGGCAGCCACCGCCTCCACCGCACCAAGCGAATCGGCTTCGGCGTCTGCGGCGGTTTCCGATGCCGCTTCTGCATCGGCTACTCCGAGCCCAGTCATTACCCGCGGCTACTCTGGAGGCTCGAAGGCACCCGACGGCGAATACCGCAAAGCTGATGGTTACGGCCCTGCGCAGAATGTTCCTCTGCCGAAAGCCGAGCCGCAGCAGTACCCCGAAACCTTCGCTGGACTCCGTGAGATGATGCGTGACTGGATTAAGGCACGCAACTACGGTATCCAGACCGGTGATATGCAGTATGTATGGCCCTACATGCTGGACACTTTTGATGAGGACATTAAATTCCTGCACTACATCGAGGATCTTTACAAAAGCGGTGGCTGGGTTATCGAAGGCACCTCAGAATACCAGGCCGAAAGCGATCTGATGTATGACGAAGAAGCCAAAGAATATTGGACTCTCACGCGACGCTTGTGGACTTATGGCATGTACGTAAACCCCAATGGCAAGGTGTATGAGCGTACTAATACCAGCAACGAAAATGAAATATTTATGTTCCGCTATAAGTATCAGAATGGCTACTGGCGACTCTCGGAGCATCGCTCGAATAAGGAGCTACGTGAGCAGGGAATTATCTAGTAGCCCTTTGCAACTCACGCACCACACCGATACGAGGAATGTATTTCCATGACTTCCGTTTTTCTTACACGCCGCGCAATGACATGCAGTATGTATGGCCCTATATGCTGGATACCTACGAGAAGGATATTAAGTTCCTCAAGGATATCGAACGCCTTTATCAGCGCGGAGGCTGAGGTGGTGCGCTCCCCGGGCTGGGTCTGTATTCCTACTTTCTATTTTACTTTTCTGACAGAAAAGATCATAATAAGAAGTACTTATTTTCGGAGGTTTTTATGTCATTTCTATCAAAAAAT
>ERZ1674203.149-NODE-149-length-18313-cov-23.731405_pt1 | contig 18313 bp, 9 predicted proteins | sample MGYA00581297_ERZ1674203 | MGnify/ENA primary metagenome ERZ1674203 (study PRJEB41354, sample SAMEA4873349) | human saliva metagenome | biome: human-associated habitat [ENVO:00009003]; feature: mouth environment [ENVO:08000002]; material: saliva material... | reverse complement strand
TTATTTGCCACTCGTCCACAACTTTTATCCCTACGCGGAGCAACAACCTAATAGAAGTTCGTCCACCGACCAATATAGGTTCGTTCTTATAAATCGTAGGAAGCTGTCCTCTCTCCCTCGTGGGCTTCCCCTTAGATATCGCTATCTTTGTCCTATAGACCAATAAGCTTTCCACAAGAATATATGACTTGGCAGCAGATCAAAGACTCCCTGCGCGTCCAGCTTTGGATGCTTCTGAAGGGGCGTAAGTATAGCCAGCAGTATCGAGCTACGGCCGATCGCCGTCGTGCCCTGCGTGTGCATGACTCGTGGGAGACCCTCGATGAGATCCTCCGCACGGGTGCCTCGGTGAGCCGCTTTGGCGACGGGGAGCTGCAGATCATGCAGCGCTACCTCGACGAACTCGAGCGCCCTTCGTCGGCCGAAGAGGTGGATACCTTCCAGCACTACGATGCCTCCCTTGGTAAGCGCCTCTATGAGGTGTGGCAGGTGCCCTCGTCGGAGCGCCATCTGAACTGCGTGCCCTACGCCTTCAAGGACTCCTCCCCCCACCGTGGGTACAACCGTATCTTCTTTGAGCGTGAGGCTCTGATGCGCCTTCCCGCACTGGAGAAGCTCGCTCGCGAACACGACTTCTACGATACGAACTTCACCCGCTTCTACATGGGGCGCTACGATATCCGCGACTATCCTGCGTACATCGAGCGTATGAAGGAGATCTGGAAGGATCGTGACCTACTCTTCGTCGAGGGCGAGAAGTCGCGCCTCGGTGTCGGCAATGACCTCTTCGATGGCGCACGTAGCGTGAAGCGCGTCCTCTGTCCTGCGACGGATGCCTGGGATAGTTATCCCGAGATCCTCCGTCTGGCGAAGGAGCATGGAGCGGGGCGCCTCGTCCTCATTGCTCTCGGGCAGACGGCGACCGTCCTTGCCTATGACCTCTCCGAAGCGGGTCTGCAGGCCATCGACCTCGGCCACGTGGATGTGGAATATGAATGGTATCGCATGGGTGCAAAGACCAAGGTACCCATCCCAGGGAAGTACGTCAATGAAGCCCCTGGCGGGCGTACCGTCGCTGAGCACCCTGCACAAGCCACTTACCTCCAGCAGGTCGTAGCCCGGGTAGGCGAAGCGAAGCCCACTCCGACTGCCGCTCTGACGACTGCCGTCTATCCTATCGAGGGGCTGAGCTGCGGGCACTGCGTAGCGCGTGCTACCGAAGCCCTCAAGGCGGTGACGGGCGTTAGCTCTGTCACTATCTCGCTGGAGGCTGGCGAGGCAAGTATCACGTATGATGCCGAGCACTGCACGCCCGAGGCCCTGCGTGCTGCGGTAGAGGCCGCTGGCTACACGCTCCGCATCGATGCGCCCAAAGCATAGCAAAACGAGGCTGCCAGCTTCGGCTGGACCGAACAAATAGGCGGTACGGGTCGTTTTATCCATACCGCATCGATCATCGGTGAGGGGTACATCTGCAGACGACAGGTGTACCCCTTGCCCGTACTAATAGTCAAATTCATTCTATATGGTCAAGAGATCTTTCCCCCTCCTGGGACTTAACTGCGCAGCCTGCGCCGCTCATTCGACGAAGGCCCTGGAGAGTACGCCTGGCGTGCAATCCGCCACCGTCAACCTCGCCTCCGCCACGGCCTTTGTCGTCTATGATGAGACGCAGTGTACCCCCGAGATGCTCCGTGCAGCTGTGGCTACCATGGGCTATGACCTGCGCATCGATGAGCCTGAGGTGGGCGAGCTGGAGGCACTTCGTCAGCGGGAAGAGCGAGCCCTACAGCGCAAAACGCTGGTGGCAGTCGTTCTCTCGCTCATCGTGATGGTGCTGATGATGTGGCCACCGATGACGCTCCCGAAGTCGCTCATCTCCGCTGTCCTCACTGCCGTGACCCTCATCTGGGCAGGCTCGGGCTTCTTCGTGCGTGGCTGGCGTCAGCTACGTGCTGGGGCGGCGGGCATGGATCTGCTGGTGATGCTCTCGACCTCGGTAGCCTTCGTCTACAGCCTCTATCATCTGGGCGAATACCTCTTCATCGCGCCAGAAGCGCACCACCTGCACCACCTTTATTTCGAAGCCGCCTCAACGACGGTCGCCTTCGTGCTCCTGGGCAAGGTGCTCGAGGCTCGGGCACAGCGTCGCACGTCGTCGGCTCTGCGTCGCCTCATGGGCGGTCAGCCAAAGACTGTGCATCAGCTCCTCCCCTCGGGCGAAGTCATCACGCTGCCCGTCAGTGAGGTCGAGCCCGGTATGGAGCTACGCGCCCTGCCGCACGAACTCTTCGCCGTCGATGGCGAGGTCATCTCGGGCGAGTCCTATGCCGACGAGCAGCTCATCAGTGGCGAACCCATTCCTGTGGCGAAGGTCGCTGGCTCCGAAGTCTACGCTGGTACGCTCAATGGCTCGGGGACGCTCGTCTACCGTGCCCGTGAGGTAGGTCGTGCGACGGTACTCTCCCGCATCATCCGTCTTGTGGAGGAGGCACAGTCGTCACGCGCACCGATTCAGCAGGTCGTGGATCGAATGGCTCGAGTCTTCGTGCCCGTGATCGTCCTTATCGCCGTCTTGACCTTCGTCGCGTGGGGCTTCCTTAGTCCTGTGGACGGCTGGGAGCACGGCTTTGTTGCCGCCGTCACGGTGCTTATCATCGCTTGCCCCTGCGCTCTGGGGCTGGCTACCCCTACCGCTATCATGGTGGGTATCGGCCGTGGCGCCGAAGAAGGGCTCTTGGTGCGCAATGCCGAGGCGCTGGAGGCTGCAGGCCATGTCGATACCTTGGTCTTGGATAAGACGGGCACCATCACCGAGGGACGTCCCGAAGTGAAGGCCATACGCTGGTGCTTCGCCGAAGAGAATGCCTCCTACGCCACCATCTTGGCTGCCCTTGAAGAGCGTTCGTCACACCCCTTGGCAGGGGCGATCGTTCGCTCCCTTGGCGTATCTACGCAGGGAGTAGCCGAGCCCACGAGCTTCCGCGAAGAGGCGGGGCGTGGGCTGGAAGGTGTTGTCGATGGGGTGACCTATCGTGTCGGGCAGCGTGCCTTCGTGGAAGAACTCTCGGGGACACTCAGTGCCGAAGCCTTGAAGGCCTTAGAGGAAGGCGAGCGCTCGGGAGCTACGTGCAGCCTCTTTGCCCGTAGTGGTGAGGTGCTGGCCGTCATTCTTATCGCCGATACGATACGTGCCACCTCGGCCGAAGCTATCGCATCACTGCGTGCTCGTGGACTGGAGGTCATCATGCTCACGGGTGACGGGCCGAGTGCCGCCCGTGCCGTTGGTGAAGCTGTCGGGGTAAGCCGTGTCGTAGACAGCGTGCGCCCCGAGGAGAAAGCGGCCTTCGTCGAAGGACTGCAGAAGGAAGGACGTCGTGTGGCGATGGTCGGCGACGGCATCAATGATGCTGCGGCCTTGGCACGTGCCGACCTCTCGATAGCGATGGGCAGTGGGAGTGATCTGGCGATGGAGACCGCGATGGTGACGCTTCGTAGCTCCGACCTCAAGGCCTTGGAGCGCTTCTTCCATCTGGCACGCACGACCCTCAGGACCATTCATCAGAACCTCTTCTGGGCGTGCATCTACAATCTCATCGCCATCCCCGTGGCGGCAGGTGTGCTCTATCCCTTCACGGGCTACCTGCTCAATCCGATGCTCGCTGGCGGGCTGATGATGCTCAGTAGCCTCAGCGTCGTCACCAACAGCCTCCTCAGCGCACGCCGCCACCGCTAAATAGCGCTCCCGTGATATTTAGGTATCTTTGTGCCCTATAATAAAGGATAATAGATACGGATACCCTTAAAGTATACACACCATTATGTCAGATATGCCTAACAGCGTAGCCCCAGCAGAGAGTGGGGAAGAGAAGAAGAGCCTGAACTTCGTCGAGCAGATCGTCGAGGGCGATCTTCGTGCCGGGAAGAATGATGGACGCATCCAGACGCGCTTCCCACCAGAGCCCAACGGCTATCTCCACATCGGGCACGCCAAGGCCATCTGCATGGACTTCGGTATCGCACAGAAGTACGGCGGGGTGTGTAACCTCCGCTTCGACGATACGAATCCCACGAAGGAAGACGTCGAGTACGTCGATGCTATTCGTGAGGATATCGAGTGGCTCGGCTTCCACTGGGGCAATATCTACTATGCTTCGGACTACTTCGAGCGTCTGTACCAGTTCGCCGAAGAGCTGATCCGCGCTGGCCATGCCTATGTCGATGAGCAGACTGCCGAAGAGATCGCAGCGCAGAAGGGTACACCTACCACCCCTGGTGTCGCCAGCCCCTTCCGCGATCGTCCCGTCGAGGAGAGCCTCGACCTCTTCCGCCGTATGAACGCTGGGGAGTTCCCCGAAGGCGCGATGATCCTGCGAGCGAAGATCGATATGGCTTCGTCGAACATGCACTTCCGCGACCCCATCATCTACCGCATCATCAAGGTGTCTCACCACCGTACGGGTACGAAGTGGGGCGTCTACCCTATGTATGACTTTGCCCATGGGCAGAGCGACTTCTTCGAAGGGGTGACGCACTCGATCTGTACGCTGGAGTTCGAGGTGCACCGTCCGCTATACGATTACTTCGTAGACCTTCTGAAGAAGGTCGAGCCCAATCACCCCGAGGGCTACCGTCCACGACAGATTGAGTTCAACCGTCTGAACCTCACCTACACGATGATGAGCAAGCGTAAGCTCCTCCAGCTCGTGCAGGAGGGCCACGTAGCAGGCTGGGATGACCCTCGTATGCCTACGATCTGTGGGCTACGTCGTCGTGGCTATACGCCCGAGTCCATCCGCAGCTTCATCGATAAGATAGGCTACACGAAGTACGATGGTATCATCGATATGGCGCTCCTCGAGCACGCTGTCCGTGAGGATCTCAACCGCCATGCTCTGCGTGGCTCGGCCGTCCTCGACCCCGTGCGCCTCATTATCACGAACTACCCCGAGGCGCAGACGGAGGATATGAGCTTCCTCAACAACCCCGAAGATCCCAACTCCGACAGCCACATGATCCGCTTCTCACGTGAGCTCTTCATCGAGCGCGAGGACTTCATGGAGGATGCTCCGAAGAAGTACTTCCGCATGACCCCTGGTCAGGAGGTGCGTCTCAAGAGCGCCTACATCGTGCGCTGCACGGGCTGCAAGAAGGATGAGAACGGCAATGTCATCGAGGTCTACGCTGAGTACGACCCCGAGACGCTCAGCGGTCGCCCCGAGAGCAACCGCAAGGTCAAAGGTACGATCCACTGGGTATCAGCCACGGATAGCGTCCCTGCCGAAGTGCGTCTCTACGACCGTCTCTTCCTCGATGAGAACCCCTCTGAGGCGGCTAAGGACAAGGAACTTGCCGAGCTCCTCAATCCCGAGTCACTCACCATCGTGCGCGAAGCACGTGTCGAGCCCTTCCTCGCTCAGGCTAAGTGTGGCGAGTACTATCAGTTCCAGCGCGTCGGCTACTTCTGCGTAGACCCCGATAGCCGCCCTGATCACCTCGTCTTCAACCGCACGGTATCGCTCAAGGATACGTGGAAGAAGGTCAATAAGTAGTCCCCTCCCACAGATATGATCGAGTCCTTAGGCTTCATCCAAGATATCCTCCATCACCTGAACTACTTCTGGGTGACGGTGCTTATGGCGATCGAATCGTCATTCATCCCCTTCCCTTCAGAGGTCGTCGTACCCCCAGCAGCCTACAAGGCCGCTACGGGCGAGATGAATATCTTCCTCGTCGTGCTCTTCGCCACGCTCGGCTCGGATATAGGTGCGCTCATCAACTACTATCTGGCGCGCTATCTCGGTCGCCCGATCGTGTATAAGTTCGCCAACTCCCGTATCGGTCGCCTCTGCCTGCTTAGTCAGGAGAAGATCGAGAAGGCCGAAGCTTACTTCGTGAAGAACGGTATCAGCTCCACGCTCATCGGACGTCTTGTCCCAGGGATTCGTCAGCTCATCTCCATCCCTGCGGGGCTGGCAGGTATGCCTCTCAGTCGCTTCCTCCTCTACACCACCATCGGTGCTGGAGCGTGGAACGTCGTCCTGGCACTCCTCGGCTACTTCATCGGTAAGACCGTACCGCCCGAGCTCTTCGCCGAGACCATCCAGCGCTATAGCACGACGATCGGCCTCATCATCCTCGGCGTCCTCGTCGTCGGTGGTGTCGGCTACTACCTCTACAAGCGCCGTCAGAAGGCTGCCTAATCCAAGGGCGCATCACTACCACCTCTAAGGGTAGGTCCCCATCGCCACCTGTGCTATGGGGGCGCACCCTTAGAGGTTTCTTTTTTGCCGTACCTCTCTTTATCCCGTCTTCCTGTGACCACCCTCTCTCTTACGCTGAGTCCCTATCAGGCGTCTTCGGATGCTACGCTGCGCGAGGTCGTGGCGCGTGAGCTCGCCCTGCCTCTGGAGTCTATCACCTCGGTCGTGGTACGCCGCCGCAATATCGATGCTCGTCAGCGCCGTATCCTCGTCAACCTCTCTGTCGAAGTCTATCTCGATGGCGAGCAGCCTGCCGTGGATGACTTCTCCGACCTCGTCTATCCCGATGTCTCGTCGGCTCCCTCGGCGGTCGTCGTCGGTGCTGGGCCTTGCGGGCTCTTCGCTGCGCTAAGGCTCATCGAGCTGGGCGTGCGCCCCATCGTCGTAGAGCGTGGTCAGGATGTGATGCAGCGCCGTCGTGACCTCGTCCAGCTGGAGAAGTCGGGCGTCGTCGATCCCGAGTCGAACTATAGCTTTGGCGAAGGCGGTGCGGGTGCCTTCTCGGACGGCAAGCTCTATACGCGTAGCAAGAAGCGTGGGAGCGTGGAGAAGATCCTCCGTGTCTTCTGTCGCTTCGGTGCCGACCCAAAGATCCTCATCGACGCCCACCCACATATCGGTACGGACAAGCTCCCCATTATCATCCGTCGTATGCGCGAGCAGATCATCGCCTCGGGTGGTGAGGTGCACTTCGCGTGCCGTATGGAGGAGCTGATCCTCGAGCGTGGTGAGGTGCGTGGTGTCGTCTGCTCGGGGGATCGTACCTTCCACGGCCCCGTGCTACTCGCTACAGGGCACTCGGCACGCGACGTCTACCGCTACCTGCATCGTGCGGAGATCCTTATCGAGGCCAAGCCCATCGCCGTCGGCGTGCGTCTTGAGCACCCGCAGTCGCTCATCGATGAGATCCGCTACCACAGCCCCGAGGGGAGAGGGAAGTACCTCCCGGCTGCCGAATATGTCTACAAGGCGCAGGCCGAGGGTAGGGGAGTGTATAGCTTCTGTATGTGTCCTGGGGGCTTCGTCGTCCCTGCCTCTACGGGACCAGAGGAGACTGTCGTCAACGGGATGTCGCCTGCTAACCGTGGCTCACGCTGGGCGAACTCAGGCCTCGTCGTAGAGCTTCACCCCGAGGATATCCCTGCTACGGGCATTAAGGTTGAGGATCCCACTTCGCCCCTTGCCTTGATGCAGTGGTGCGAAGCCTTTGAGCATAAGAGCTATCTGGCGGCTAACCGCTCGCTCCGTGCACCTGCTCAGCGTATGACGGACTTCGTCGCACGCCGCCATTCGTCCACGCTGCCCTCGTCGTCCTATACGATGGGGCTTACCTCGAGCGACCTGCACGAGTGGATGCCCGACTTCATCACGCGCCGTCTGTCGGCTGGCTTCCGTGCCTTCGACCGCACGACGCGTGGCTTCCTCACGGGCGAAGCTCAGCTCATCGGCGTGGAGTCACGTACCTCATCGCCCGTGCGTATCCCCCGTGACCGCATAACCTATGCGCACCCTGTCGTCGCAGGCCTCTATCCTGCGGGTGAAGGTGCTGGCTTCGCTGGCGGTATCGTCTCGGCGGCTATCGATGGGGAGAATGCTGCTCAGCAGATCGCTCTCGCCCTCGGCCGGTAGTTCGCCCCTCCACTGAGCGCCTCGGTGCGCTCTTCGGGCCCCTTCTCTCTGTCCCTTTTCGGGCAGGAAGAAGGGGCTCTTCTTTGCTCTTCACTTTGAGTCTCTTGGGCAGGGGTGCTACGAACCTATATTGGTCACTGAGCTGACCTATATAGGTCGCTGCGTGAAGCAATATAGGTCGTGGCGATGATCTATATGAGACTGTTGCGGCAGAGTCCTGCCTTCTATTTCTTGTGCTAAGGCATCGCATGCCCAGCTCCCCGATGTACCTCTTCGAAGTGATACGCAAGCCCTTCGCCTTATAGCGAGTATTCCTCTTGTCCAGCGGAGGGAAAAGCATCGTCCTCGTGAAGAAAAAAGCACCTTCACATAGTGGTTTTCTGCATCTATGCACGTAGCCTTAAAGACCAGGCAGGTAAATCCAAATATCCACGTACGTAGATATTAGAGCCCCGTACGTAGACCAAACTTATCTGCCACTCGTCCACAACTTTTATCCATACGCGGAGCAACAACCTATTGCTATAACCGCCAAATGTGCAGCAGTAAACAAGCCTCTATTATGATTAGCTTTCAGATTCCGCACCTTCATACTTGCTCATACATCAGGCGCTCCTTGCTCCTTGTGGGCGTGGACAAATTTGGTAGGAGGAGACTATGTTACGGCTCTCGTCTCAGCTCACTACCCAGACGTCACGAATGATAGGATATAGTAAAGGGAATCTTGTTTAAACAAGACTCCCTTTACTTGTGATTATCCCTTCTCTATTTTGAGAAGAGTGCACCTTTCTCTGCTTAAGGATTAAACAATTAAAAAGGTGGAGAAGAGAGGCAACGATAGCTTAAAAAAGCTGTTGCATACTGTTCCTACGATCTGCGGTACCAAGTTGCTCCTTCATTAGGTGAATAATAGAGTCCATTACTCGTTTCTGCTAAGAGCTCAGATCCATTGTCCATAAGGCTTAAGAATCTGAAACTTTCAAAAACGAGACGGTACCAAGAGCTCCCGTCATTATCGGAGTGTTGCAGTTCTCTTGGGTCACTGGGGTTGATTCGGATGAGTTTATTTCCCAGACGTATCATAAAAAGATAGTTATACCGAGTCTTTTACATGTCTCGGTGTCATGGCTGTCTAAGGACGAGTACTAGATAAGAAACAAGGGCGACAGCACTCCTTCCTTCCTATCTTCACTCGGGTAGGCTCTGGTAAGCCGATGGGGTTAAGTATAAGAGAAAGCAGTCTGCGCCCTTGTAGGGTGCAAACTTGCCTTGACCTATTACTGAGAACCCCAATGTCGAATTTACCAGATTTAACCCGAGTTCAATAATGGTCTGCAAGCTACTTGCAGTATATCTATATCATTATGTCATGATGTCACATACCTTTCATTTATGTAGCAACAAAGATAACCATAATACGCATACCACAGACTGCTTTATACTTTATGTATGGTTTCCAACGTTGGTCCTGACAAAGAAATCTACAACCGCAGAGCAAAGATAGAGGAAAGTTTCTTGGGTTACAGCATCTTAGTTGTGATTAACTTTCATATCCCATACCTTCTATATGCTAATACAGCGAAGTAAAGATTAGTTGTACATTTGCAGTGAGATAGCCCTCGGAAGTATCCTAATCCTGACTGTAGTTCGGGTGCGGATACTTCTGGGGGGTATCTCTTTTTCATAATTACTCCCCCTGCGGCAGAGTCTAAGCAATAGAGACATTGTATGGTATTTCAATGGTATACAGGGTTGTGGTTGCTTCGTATATCGCTGTTCGACAGATCAGCGCTTGCGTTGACTGGTGAGGTGCTCCCCCTCGTCCTCGCGAGTAATAGTTGTTTGCCCTCAATTGAGTAGTAGTTCGGAATGCAAACCAGTAGTGGTTCGTATGCGAAAGGAATAGTCGTTTGACCCCGAAACAATAGTCGTACGTGCGCAGACCACTATTGGTTCGTCCCCCTCTCTCGTGAGTGAGGTGCTATGCCCCCCGCAAAGGCGCTCCTTTGGGTAGCCTTCCTCGGGGGTGAGGGTGCGGGTGGATAGAGACGATACGAGCGCGGCGGCCCCTTATCTAATTCTTAGCTATCTTTGCAGGCGTACCGAGCGTGGCAAATGGGCGAGCAGAGATACTGGCCCTATGTCACTCGGGCGTTATCTCATAGATGCGTAGACAGACAGAATTCGGACAGAAGGTAGCGTTGGGGGTCGTAGCCCTCGTCATCCTCGCTGCCTGCGGTACGCGACATAAGGCTCCCAAGCGTGAGGCCAAGGTACAGCAGAAGACCTTGGCAGGGGGGCGTGCGTCTTCGTCTACCGATACGACGAGTACGCTCACGCAGCTCAGCTCCTTCCTCCCCGACTCTTCCCTGTCAGATAGCCTCAAGGGCGCTGGTGGTATGCGTCTTGATAGCCTACAGAAGAAGGCCGACACGCTCATGACTCGCCCCGATAGCCTCGACAGCCTTAGCTCGCTTCGCCTCGATACCCTCAGCCTGACGGCAGAGGAAGCCGAGCGCCGTGAGCGCCGTCGTCGCCAGCGTGAGAGCTTCGATGATATCATCGCCTACAAGGCGCAGGACTCGATGGTCCTCATCGGGCAGAGCTTGACCTACCTCTTCGGACCCAGTACCGTGGACTATAAGGACAAGGGGATGGATGCGAACTTCATGCGCCTCAACCTCGACAGCAACCTCGTCTACGCACACTATATCCTCGATAGCACGGGGAAGGCTACGGCCTATCCGAAGTTCCGCGACGGCGGGGAGAGCTATGAGGCGAAGAGCCTGAACTACAACTTCAAGACAAGTAAGGGCTTCATCACGGGCGCTGTCACCCAGCAGGGCGAAGGCTATATCACGGCCGAGCGCACGAAGATGGTCAGCAACAACTGCCTCTACATGGAGAACGGGCGCTATAGCACCTGTGACAACCACGAGCATCCGCACTTCTACTTCATGCTGACCAAGGGGAAGGCTCGCCCGCAGAAGAACGTCGTCGCCGGGCCTTCGTACCTCGTCATCGCTGACGTGCCAATGCCTATCGGTCTGCCCTTCGGCTTCTTCCCATTCAATAAGAGCTATTCCTCGGGGATCATCATGCCGAAGTACGGGGAGGAGACGCAGCGTGGCTTCTACCTGCGCGAAGGGGGGTATTACTTCGCCTTCAACGACTACGTCGACCTGGCCCTCACGGGGGACTGGTATAGCCTCGGCTCATGGGGCGTCAATGCCCGCTCGAACTACCGCAAGCGCTACCGCTTCGGGGGGAGCGTCAACCTCAGCTACCTCACGACCAAGACGGGGGAGCGTGACGTCGTCGGGGACTTCTCCGAGAGCCGTGACTTCCGCATCAACTGGACGCATACGCAGGACTCTAAGGCCAACCCCAACGAGACCTTCTCGGCGAGCGTGAACTACTCGACGAGCTCCTTCAACCACAACTCGCTCGCCACGCTCTACAACCCCAGCATCGCGGCACAGAATACGAAGAACTCCTCGGTCAACTATAGCCGCAACTTCCCTGGTACGCCCTTCCGCATCTCCGCCTCTATCGAAGCGACGCAGACCTCTGCCGACTCGATGGTCACGATGAGCCTGCCGAATATCGCTATCAGTATGAATCGTATCTACCCCTTCAAGCGCAAGAAGCGTGTCGGGGCAGAGCGCTGGTACGAGAAGATCAGCATCAGCTACTCGGGGCAGTTCCGCAATAGCATCTCCACGAAGGAGAACCGCCTCTTCCAGTCCAACCTCATCAAGGACTGGAACAATGGCTTCTCCCACAACATACCCATCTCGGCCTCATACAAGCTCTTCAGCTACATCGACCTGACGCTGAGTGCGAACTACAACGAGCGCTGGTACACCTACAAGTCGGTCAAGGAGTACAATGCGACGACCGACCGCACGGAGTTCCGCCGTATCTATGGCTTCAACCGCGTGTATGACTTCTCCACGTCGGCGAGCCTGAATACCACGCTCTACGGCTTCTTCCAGCCGTGGAAGATCTTCGGCGATAAGGTGCAGATGATCCGTCACCGCATCACGCCACGTGTCGGTATCAGCTACACGCCAGACTTCGGCGACAAGATGTGGGGCTACTACGACCGCCTGCAGTACATCGACAATGCCGGTGTCGCCCACTCGGAGGAATATGCTCGCTTCGGCGATGGTCATATCTTCGGTATGCCTGGGCGTGGGAAGACCGCCGCGATCAACTTCGGTATCGACAACAACCTCGAGATGAAGGTGCGCACGAAGACCGACAGCACCGAGACCACGAAGAAGATCAGCCTCATCGACAACCTCTCGCTGAGCTCGAGCTACAACCTCGCTGCCGACTCCTTCCAGCTCGCCGATATCAATGCCAGCATCACGCTGCGCTTCTCGCCCTCACTCCAGCTCTCTCTCAGTGGTGCCTTCGACCCCTATATGTACGGGCACACTACGGATGCTGCGACGGGGCGTGTCAGCGAGTACCGCGTGAATAAGCTCCGTATCTTCAATGGTAAGGGCTTCGGTAGCCTCCGTGGTACGGGTACCTCCTTCAGCTACACGCTGAGCAACGATACCTTCCGCAAGCTGCGTGAGTTCTTCTCAGGGAAGAAGGATAAGAAGCCCAAGGATAAGGACAAGCCCGAGGGCGAAGATCCCAACCTCGCTGGTGCTCCTGCCGATGGGCGTGATACGTCGCTGGCGGATATGGCTGCCAAGGGCCAGAAGAATAAGAGCCTCTTCGACACTAACGACAGCGAAGGTGAGTACGACGAAGATGGTTACCTCAAGGTCAGCATCCCCTGGAGCCTCTCGCTTAGCTATGGGGTGAACCTCCAGCGCACGACCTTCGACCCCCGTCGCGATGAGTACAACTACGGGCTGATGCACAGCTTGATGTTCTCGGGTAGCATCCAGCCTACGAAGAATTGGTCCTTCAACGTCAACGCCAGCTACGACTTCATCGCCAAGCGTATCGCGAATATGACCATTGGGATTAGCCGTGACCTTCACTGCTGGAGCCTCACTGCCAACGCGATCCCCTTCGGCCCCTACCGCAGCTACAGCATCTCTATCGGCGTGAAGAGCTCGCTCCTGCACGACGTCAAGTGGGACAAGCACGGCTACTCTTCGGCTAATAGCTGGTAGCCCGTCCCACCTCTCTTATAGCATATCGCCCCCGCCTCTCTCGAACGAAGAGGCGGGGGCGATGGCTTTTCGCTGGGTGTGTGAGATCTGGATAGGAGACGGGTCTATGCGGGCGCTTCCCAAGGAAAGAAGCGGGTAATTCCGTATCTTTGCCAGCGTATAATACTGATATAGACAGCATATGAATATAGAGCACGACGACGAAGAGGAGAAGATCCCCGAGGTGACGCCCGAGACGATTATCGAGGACGAAGAGCCCCCCGCCTACCAGCCGGCAGAGGGCTTGCCTTACCGCCCGGAGCTGAGCAACCTGTCGAAGATGTACCAGACATGGTTCCTCGACTACGCCTCCTACGTCATCCTTGAGCGTGCTGTACCCCATATCGATGACGGGCTCAAGCCCGTGCAGCGCCGTATCCTCTACAACCTCAAGCGGATGGATAGCGGCAAGCTCATCAAGGTAGCTAACATCGTCGGGGAGACGATGAAGTACCACCCCCACGGTGACGCCTCGATCAATGATGCCCTCGTCCAGCTCGGACAGAAGGGCTTCCTCATCGATACGCAGGGGAACTGGGGGAATATCCTCACCGGTGACCCCGCTGCTGCAGGCCGATACATCGAGGCGAAGCTCTCGGCTTTCGCCCACGAAGCTGTCTACAGCGACCGCGTCACCCCGTGGAAGAAGACCTACGACGGCACGACCGATGAACCCATAGCACTGCCCGTGAAGTTCCCACTGCTCTTGGCGCAGGGTGCTGAGGGTATCGCTGTCGGCCTGTCCTCCAAGATCCTTTCGCACAACTTCGTCGAGCTGGCAGAGGCGGCTTGTGCCTACCTGCGCGGCGAGGAGTTCACGCTCTATCCCGACTTCCCCACGGGGGGGCTCATCGACGTCTCCCGCTACAATGACGGCGAGCGTGGCGGTAGCCTCAAGTCCCGTGCGAAGATCGATAAGATCGACTCCAAGACGCTGAGCATCTCCGAGCTCCCTGCTGGGAAGACCACGACGACGCTCATCGAGTCCATCCTCAAGGCCGTAGAGAAGGGGAAGATCCGCATCCGTCGTGTCGACGATATGACGGCTGCCACGACGGATATCCGCCTGACGCTCGCCGCTGGTGTGTCGTCAGACAAGGCCATCGACGCCCTCTATGCCTTCACTGACTGCGAGGTCAGCATCTCACCCAACTGCTGCGTCATCTACGAGGAGAAGCCTCTCTTCACGACCGTCAGCGAGCTCCTGCGCTACAGCGTAGAGCGCACGAAGTTCCTCTTCGGTGAAGAGCTGAAGATCCTCCTCTCGGAGAAGGAAGAGCAGTACCTCGGTGCTTCGCTCGAGCGCATCTTCATCGAGGAGCGCATCTATAAGGATAAGGCCTTCGAAGAAGCTGCCGACGAAGCCGCGGCTCTTGCACATATCGCTAAGCGCATCGAGCCCTTCGCCGATCGCTTCCTCCGCCCCGTGACGACGGATGACCTGCGCCGCCTGCTGGAGCTACGTATGGCGCGTATCCTGCGCTTCAATCTCCCCAAGCACGAGGCTGCACTCCTGCAGATCGAGCAGGATATGGCTCAGCTCCGTCACGACATCGCGCACCTCACCGACTATACCATCCGCTGGTACCAGCATCTCATCCAGCGCTACGGGGCTGCCTTCCCACGCCGCACGAAGATCACGAACTTCGGCACCATCGAGGTCACGAAGGTGGCCGAGCTGGATGCCAAGCTCTACATCAACCGCGAGGAGGGCTTCTTCGGTACGGCTCTGAAGGATGCTGAGTTCGTGTGCAACTGCTCGAGTCTCGACGAGGTCATCATCATCTTCCGCTCCGGCAAGTACTTCGTCGGCAAGGTCGAGGATAAGAAGTTCTACGGCAACGAGGAGGTCATCTATATCAACCGCTATCAGCGCAATGACGAGCGCACGATCTACAATGTCATCTACCGCGATGGCAAGGTCGGCTCAGTCTACGCTAAGCGCTTCAATGTGCTCTCGGTCATCCGTGACCGCGTCTACGACCTGACGCGTGGCAAGGAAGGCTCACGCGTGCTCTACTTCTCTGCTAACGGCAATGGCGAGGCGGAGAAGGTCGCTGTCAAGCTCAAGATCCGCAATGCCCGTCAGCGCCTCTTCCAGTTCGAGAAGGACTTCTCCGATATCCCCATCAAGTCGCGTAGCTCCGTCGGGCTCTTAGTGACGAAGGCAGAGGTGCACTCGGTATCGCTCCTGAGTAAGGGCTTCTCGACGCTCGGTGGGCGTGACGTATGGTTCGACCGCGATGTCCTGCGCCTGAACTACAACGAGCAGGGCCAGTACCTCGGCTCCTTCCACGCCCGTGACCGCATCCTCGTCGTCCTCAAGTCGGGCGAATGCTATACCTCCGACTTCAGCGACTCTATCCATATCGAGGAGAACCTCCTGCGCATCGAGAAGAATGAGCCCCGCAAGATCTGGACGGCCGTCTACTACGATGCCGATCAGAAGTACCATTACATCAAGCGCTTCAGCATCGAGGAAGATCAGAAGCGTGAGAATATCCTAGGGGAGAACCCCAAGAACGAGCTGCTGCTCCTGACCGATACCTACTACCCACGCCTCCTCATCGGGCGTCAGGAGAAGGGTGGCGAGCTGCGTACGACCGAGATCGATGTCGAGGAATTTGCTCTGGTCAAGAGCATCCGCGCCCGTGGTAAGCGTATCGCTCCCTACCTCATCGACCAAGTCGAGGAGCTCCCTCCGCTGAAGGAGTCCCCCGTCTTCGAGTCGGAGCACGACGAGTCCATAGCGGAGACAGAGGAAGAAGCCGACCTCTTCGCGGGACAGACCGAGGATAGCTCGAACGAATAAGCCCCCTTCCCATTATGAATAAGCCCCTTGCTCTGCCCCTCATGGCCCTCGCACTGGCGCTCCTCTCGGCTCCGCTGAGAGCTCAGAGTGCAGCGGATAGCCTCGGGGCAGGCTCAGAGGCGCGTAGCCTCTTCACGATACCAGAGCCACAGACCCGCCAGAGCAACATCACCTACCGCAGCCAGTACTTCGGCATCGGGGGGATGCGTCTCGGGCATACCTACCTCACACCGCTCAACTACGGCGGGGAAGTCTACAGCTACACCTCGGAGCATACCCGCTTGGGCTACCGCTCTCTGCCAGAGCAACGCGTCGCACGAGGAAGCCTCTTCGGCTACACGCCCCGCACGACCGACCCCCGCTGGCTACGACACACGGTGCTGAATGTCGACCTTGCCTCGACGAAGAATCCGGCAGGCAATGGCTCCATCTACAGCCTCACCGCACGCTATGACTGGGGGCGTCTGCGCCACATCAGCGTAGGCAGCTGGGGGCGTCTCGCTATCGGTGGTAGTGTCGTCGGCCTTGCTGGTGGTATGTACAGCTCCCGCAATGGGAACAACCCCGGTACGCTAGATATGGCGCTCTCGGTAGGCCCCTCGGCGCTCTACTCGCTTCGCTTCGGCCCCGCACGCCTCCCGCTCCTTCTCAAGGCTTACGCTCATACCGATCTTCTTGGCTTTGCTTTCTCGCAGGAATTCGGTGAGACGCTCTACGAACTCTATTACTTCGGCCAGCCCTCGCGCCGTATCTACCTGACGCATCCGCTGAAGGCTCCCACGGGCTTCGTCCTCACCAGCGTAGATGTCCCCGTGCTCGACTACTTCACGCTCTCGGTGGGCTACCGCTGGGACTACCGCCGCACGGAGCTGAATCACCTCTCCGCCTATCGCCATCAGCACAGCCTCCTCATCGGGGTGACGACGAAGATCCTTCCGCTCGAGGGGCGTCGTGCTGCCGATGATCACTCGACCCTTGTGCCCTTCTGATATGAAGCACCTCACTAAGCTCCTCGCCGCGCTTGGCCTCCTTCTGACGCTCACGTGCTGTACCACCGAGCGCGAGTACACGGCGGATCCGTATACCAACTATGACCGCCTCTGGGAGATCCTCGACCGTGGCTATTGTTACTTCGACCTCAAGCTCCCTCAAGGCACCACCTGGCGTGACCTCTACCACAAGCACCGCCGTGACCTGCGCCCCACGATGACGACTGACTCACTCTTCCTCGTGATGAGCCAGCTTCTCGCCGAGCTACGTGACGGGCACGTCAATCTGATCTCCACCTTCGACTACGGGCGCTACTGGCAGTGGCGGAGCGAAGGCCCTCGCTCTTACGACGAGACGCTCATCGAGAGCTACCTCGGCGATGACTACCACATCGCTGGCGGGCTGGCCTACAAGTCGCTGGATTATCCGAAGGGCGTGCGCCGTGCTGAGCCCATCGGCTACGTCCGTGTGGCATCGTTCGCCTCGGCGATCTCCAGTAGCAATGTGAATGCCGTGCTCAACCGCCTCAAGGCGTGCAACGGCCTCATCCTCGACCTGCGCAATAATGGGGGTGGTCAAGTCACGACCTCCGATATGCTGGCGCAGCACTTCATCCGTGAGCGCAAGCTCGTCGGCTATATCTCGCACAAGACGGGCCCTGCACACGATGCTTTCTCGCGTCGCACTCCCTTCTACCTCGATACCCTGCAGGCGGGTACGATCTGGCTCAAGCCAGTCGTCGTCCTCGTCAACCAAGGGGTGTACAGCGCCGCCAATGACTTCACGCTCCGTATGAAGGGCCTCCCGCAGGTCAAGATCGTCGGGGTGAAGACGGGCGGTGGCGGTGGTCTGCCGATGTCCTCCGAGCTGCCTAATGGCTGGGCGGTGCGCTTCTCTTCGTCCCGCACGTACGATGCTGACGGTGCTGATATCGAGCAGGGCATCACGCCTGATGTCGTCCTCAAGGATGAGATCGCCCGCGGGGCAGAGATCGATCCCTATATCGAGGCCTCGGCAAGTCTCCTCACACGCTGGATCCTACAGATCAAGTCGAAGCAGAAGAAGCAGTAGCTCCTTCGTAGTCCATACAAAAGCGATCCCCCGCAGTGACATCCGAGTCACTGCGGGGGATCGCTTTTGTATGGGTTTATCTCCTCGGGAGCTTAGAAGCGGAAGCCGAGAGAGACGGAGGCACGAAGCCAAGCCCAGGGGGTGGAGACGTTGTCGATAGAGACCTTCTTAGAGGCCTTGTCTACGTTGACATCCTCACCGACGAGCTTGATGGTAGGCAGGTCGCTGACGTTCTCGCTGATCTGCTGCTGCAGGTCTGCGATTTCCTTGTCGGTGAGGTTCGTAGCAGAGTAGTCGCCCGCGAGGGTCAGCTTACCCTTACCAGCGTGCACGCCGAGGATGTTCCAGTCGAGGACGATGTTCTT
>ERZ1674203.147-NODE-147-length-18343-cov-7.209646_pt1 | contig 18343 bp, 17 predicted proteins | sample MGYA00581297_ERZ1674203 | MGnify/ENA primary metagenome ERZ1674203 (study PRJEB41354, sample SAMEA4873349) | human saliva metagenome | biome: human-associated habitat [ENVO:00009003]; feature: mouth environment [ENVO:08000002]; material: saliva material... | reverse complement strand
AAAAAGAGAGCATTATGCCCCCTTTCAGGAGTACATTTGACCATTAAGCCCTTTTCTTTCTGTATTCAGTAGAAAAAGCGACCGCAAAAAATGCACATTTTCTTGTCTGTTGCGCCAAACACTCGGCTTTCTCGCGCGAAAGACACAAATATGCCCTTTCTTGTTCGTAGGATGCGGCAGAAATTGTATATTTGCAGTACATTATCTTTTAAGTCCATGGAATTTACAGCGCAGCAAATTGCCACCTACCTCGGCGGAACGGTTGAAGGCAACGCCGAAGCCACCGTCAATACGTTTGCAAAAATCGAAGAAGGGCAAGCCGGAGCACTCTCCTTCTTGGCCAACCCCAAGTATGCCCACCATCTTTACGAAACGGCTTCGACCATCGTGCTCGTGAATCGCGATTTCGTGCCCGAAGCTCCCGTTTCGACCACCTTGGTGCGCGTCGACAATGCCTATGAGGCCATCGCGCGTTTGCTTTCGCTCTACGAATCCATGACCCAAAAGCGTTCCGGCGTCCACCCCTTGGCGTGTGTGGAAGACGATGCGACTCTCGGCGACGACGTTTACGTGGGGCCCTTTGCCTATATCGGCTCGGGCGTCACCATCGGCGCCGGTACCCAAATCTACGCCCACTGCGTGGTGGAGCAAGGCGCCACGGTGGGCGAGAACTGCCTCTTCTATCCCGGCGTGAGTGTCTACCACGGCTGCCGCATCGGCAACGAAGTGATTCTCCACAGCGGTTGCGTCATCGGTGCCGACGGCTTCGGCTTTGCCCCCTCGGCCGAGGGCTACGAAAAGATTCCGCAAATCGGTATTGTCACCGTGGAGGATCGCGTCGAAATTGGCGCCAACGCCTGCGTTGACCGTTCCACAATGGGCAGCACCTATGTTCGTCGCGGCGTGAAGCTCGACAATCTGGTGCAAATCGCCCACAATGTCGAAGTCGGTGCCCACACGGTGATGTCGGCCCAGGTCGGCGTGGCCGGAAGCACCAAGGTGGGGCAGTGGAGCATGTTCGGCGGACAGGTAGGTGTCGCCGGTCATTTGCAACTGCCCGATCGTATGCAAGTCGGTGCGCAAGCCGGCATTCACAGCGCCCGCACCGATGGCCAGCCCCTCATGGGAACGCCCGCCATCAATGCCCGAAACTTCGCCCGCTCCAGCGCGCTCTTCAAGCGCCTGCCCGATTTGCGCGACGAAGTCAATGCTTTGCGTCGCGAGTTGAACGAGCTGAAAGCTGCACTCGCCGACCGAAAATAATCACCCGCGCTGCAGCAAAACGCAGTGCACCAACTCGAAGACATTCCCGATGCAACATACTATTCAATCCTCGTTCTCCCTTTCCGGTAAGGGACTGCACACCGGTCTTCACCTCACCGTCACTTTCCATCCCGCCGCAGAAGATCACGGCTATCTCATTCGTCGCGTCGACTTGGACGGACATCCCGAGATCGTTCCGCTGGCCGAAAACGTGATCGACACCTCGCGCGGCACCGTCGTGGGCACTCCCGAATGCCGCGTCTCCACGATCGAGCACGCTATGGCGGCTCTCGTGGCGATGGGCGTCGACAACTGCCTGATCGAAGTCGACGGTCCTGAATTTCCCATCCTCGACGGTAGCTCTGTGCTCTATGTGCGCGAACTCCAGCGCGTCGGTCTGTGCGAACAGCAAGCCGAACGTCGTTATCTCGAGGTGACCGAACCGTTTGAATACTACGATGAGATCTCCGGATCGTGTTTGCGCGTGCAGCCTTGCGACCATTTTGCGATCGACTCGACCATTGTGTTTCCCGACAGCCAATTTATTCAAACGCAAAGCGCGGTGCTCGAAAATTTGGCCGACTTCCCGACGGAAATCGCCAGCGCCCGCACCTTCGTCTTTGTGCGCGAGATCGAACCCTTGCTCCAAATGGGGCTCATCAAGGGCGGAGATCTGAGCAATGCGCTCGTCATTTACGAGCGCCGCATGGAGCAAGAGCGCCTGAACAAGTTGTCTGACTCACTCGGAGTCAAGCATCTCGACGCCGAACAGCTTGGTTACATCCAAGAGCGTCCTGTGACGTGGGACAACGAGCCCGCGCGCCACAAACTGCTCGACATCATTGGCGATATGGCGCTGATCGGTCGTCCGCTCAAAGGCCGCATCATCGCGATTCGCCCCGGTCACGAGGCCAACAACAAGTTCGCTCGCCTCGTTCGCACCAAATTTCTTCATTCCTAACCCCTCCACACACTCACCTCCCATGATTTCCCCTCTGGCCTTTATCCATCCCGAAGCCAAAATCGGCGAAAACTGCGAGATTGGACCTTTCTGCTACATCGATGCCAACGTCGAGTTGGGCGACAACAATCGCCTGATGAACTCCGTGACGCTGCTCAGCGGTTCGCGCATCGGTAAGGGCAATACTTTCTTCCCCGGAGCTGTGATCGGCGCCGTGCCCCAAGACCTCAAATTCCGCGGCGAAGTGACCACTGCCGAAGTGGGCGACAACAACACCATCCGCGAGAATGTGACCATCAACCGCGGTACGGCCGCCAAAGGTCGCACGGTGGTGGGCAGCAACAACCTGCTCATGGAAGGCATGCACGTCGGCCACGACTGTAACATCGGCAACGGTTGCATCATCGGCAACTCGACGAAGATCGCCGGTGAGGTGGTGATTGATGATTTTGCCATCCTCTCGGCCAATGTGCTCGTGCACCAGTTCTGCCACATCGGTTCGTATGTGATGGTGGGCGGCGGCACGCGCACGGCACAGGACGTTCCTCCGTTTTGCATCGCTTCGCGTGAGCCGGTGGCCTATTGCGGGCTGAACATGGTAGGCTTGAAGCGCCGCAACTTCCCCATGGATGTTATCAATGCCCTGCACTCGGCTTATCTGATCCTCTATCAGAACTCCAAACTCTTTAACGAACGCATCGCCGAGATTCGCGAAACCGTGATGCCCTGCAAGGAAATCGACTACTTGCTCGAGTTCCTCACCAATTCCAAGCGCGGTTTCATCGGCCGTTGACGCGCTTTCCCCTCATTGTCCTTATCCCCTTCCCACAATGCAATATCTCATTCGCATGGTCTGCGACGAATGCTCCGACTTTCGCCGCGACATTCTCATCGACGAAGACGCCACTTTTCTCGAACTGAACGATATCATCCTCAAATCGTGCGCTTATCCCGACAACCAAATGACCTCGTTCTACGTTTGTGACGAGGAATGGCAACGTGGTGAGCAAATCACGCGCGAGGACATGCGCGACAATGTGGCCGACGATTTCCTTTACACGATGGCCGACACGCGTCTTTCGGAATTCCTCGACGGCGGTGTGCGCCACTTGGAGTATGTGTTCGACACGTTCAACGATCGAGTTTTTTCGCTTTGCGTGCGCGGTGAAGAGCCCGGCGACGGTGCGCCCGAGGTGGTGAAGTCGATGGGCGAAGCCCCCTTGCAAATTGCTGATGCCGACCCCACTGCCGGTGCCTTTACGAGCGTCGGCGGAGATTTCACGGAAGATTTCGGTATCGAATCGTACAACGCCGACGAAATTGATTTCGACGGCTTCGAAATTTCGGATGGCGGTTTCTCCTAACCACGCTATGGCAGCTACACGCCCCACACTCTTTGTACTCATCGGCCCCACGGCCGTGGGAAAAACAGAACTCAGCCTGCGCATGGCTGAGTTTTTGCGTTGTCCCATTGTCAACGCCGACTCCCGACAGCTCTATCGCGATCTACCCATCGGCACGGCGGCACCCACCGCTGAGCAGTTGGCGCGTGTGTCCCACCACTTTGTGGGGACCTTGGGCTTGACGGACTATTACAGCGCGGCGCGCTTCGAAGAAGAAGCGATGGCCGTGTGCACCGCTCACTTCGCCACGCACGATGTGCTGGTGGCCTCCGGCGGAAGCATGCTGTATGTCGATGCGCTCTGTCACGGCATCGACCCTTTGCCCACTGTTTCGGAAGAGGTGCGCCGTGAAATGTATGATCGCTTGGAGCGCGAAGGACTGGCGCCGCTGCTTGCGGAGTTGCAAAGACTCGATCCGGTCTATGCGTCGCAGGTAGATCCCTGCAATGCGAAACGCGTGGTGCATGCGCTTGAGATCATCCGCGAAAGCGGACGCCCTTTCAGTGCACTGCGCACGGGGGCAAAAAAAGAGCGCCCATTCCGTGTGGTGAAAATCGGTTTGACACGTCCGCGCGAAGCGCTTTTCGATCGCATCAACCGGCGCGTCACGGCCATGGTGGAGGAGGGATTCCTCGAAGAGGTGCGCCGCGTGTTGCCCTACCGCGATTGCAACGCGTTGAACACCGTCGGCTACAAAGAAATCTTCCGTTATTTCGACGGAGAGTGGGCGCTCGACATGGCGCTCGACCGGATGCGAAAGAATACGCGCGTGTTTGCTAAAAAACAACTCACTTGGTGGCAACGCGATGAGGAAGTACATTGGTTTCCGGCCGACGACGGAGCGCGTGTGCTCGAGTGGGTGAAGCGCGTGCACGAGAGTGGGACGATACCTCCGGCCGACTCCTATATATAATGGAGTGGGGGAGCGCAAAGGCACGAAGGGCGATGCAAACCCCTCGTGCCTTTGATAGATATCTATCTTTCGCAGCGAAATATCCCCACCAACGTTTGCCGCATTGCATAAGTCTGTGTATCTTTGCAGCGAATATATCGCCATACAATGAAAAGGTTCAACCTCCACAGCACGATAGTTCGATGGTTTTCTGCCATCGTCATTGTGCTGTGTTTTGTTGTAGCTGCACCGGCGCGCACTTGGACGCCCGAAGAGGTGCCCATACCTCGCTTGCAAGACGTGCGCCGCTATGTGAGCAATCCGGAGCAGATTCTCTCGGCCGCCACAGTCGATTCGCTCGATCGCCTGTTGGGCGCATTGGAGCGCGACCGCGGTGTGCAAACGCTTGTGGTCGTGGTCGATCGCCTCAAAGGCGATGATCCTTACCGCTTCGCCATGACCTTGGCGCGCAAGTATGGCGTGGGCAACCGCGAGACACGCACCGGATTGGTGGTGGTTTTGGCCACCGGCGACCGCTCTTATCAGTTTCTCACCGGCAACGGGCTGGAAGGTACGCTGCCCGACGGACTGATCCAACAAATCGAAGATCGCATCTTCATCCCTTATCTCCGCCGCAGGCAGTGGGATGCCGCGATGTTGGCCGCCATGCAAGCCGTTGACCACGCTTGTCGCAACGATGGCGAACTGCGGGTGGCGAAGAAAACGAACGAATCGGAAGGTGTGCCTTGGTTCTTTCTGCTACTTTTGTTCGGTGTGCCGGTCGGTGCCTACTTCTATATGCGTCACCTGGCACAAAGAGCGCGAGTTTGCCCGCGTTGTGGGCAGAAAGCGTTGCGCCGAGTGAGCGAAGATCGTGTTCACTTGCTGCGCAATGGCCGTCGCCAACCGTTCCGCCGAGTCGTTTCGACCTGCAGTGCTTGTGGTTACCGCGATGAAAGCCTGTTTGAGGATCGAGACAACGACGATAGCGGCCTCGGTGCTATGGGAACAGCCTTCTTGCTCAATAGCTTGTTGCGCGGCGGTCGCTCCGGTGGATGGGGCGGTGGCAGTTCTGGCGGCAGTTACGGCGGGGGGAGTTTCGGAGGTGGCGGTTCCGGCGGGCGCTTCTGAGTCTTTCTTTGTGTGCTATGCAATACATGTCGACTCAGCGCACTCCTTATTTATATAGTAAACGCATTTCCAACATCACAAATACTATTCACGATGAAAATGTCTAAAGCTCTTCTCAGCGTAATCGCTGTATTTGGGTTCTTCGTTTTGGCTTTTGTTTCCCTTTTCTTCTACGGCATTTCGCAACAGCGCAGCATGGTTGTGCTCAGCGAGGACGTTGAGCAGAAAATGGCCGATGTCCAAAGCCAATACCAGCGCCGCGCCGACCTGATCCCCAACTTGGTGAGCACGGTCAAGGGATATGCTAAGCACGAAAGCGCAACGCTCGAAAATGTGATCGCGGCTCGTGCCCGTGCCACGCAGATTACGCTCGATCCCGCCAATGCCACGCCCGAACAAATCGAGGCTTATCAAAATGCGCAGGGGCAACTGTCGCAGGCACTCGGCAAGTTGTTGAGCGTGCAAGAGCAATACCCCGAATTGAAGGCCAACGAGCAGTTCTCACAACTGCAAGCCCAGTTGGAGGGTACGGAGAATCGCATCAACGAGAGCCGTCAAATCTACAATGAGGCGGTGAAAACCTACAATATCAAGGTGAAGCAATTCCCCGGTAGCCTCTTTGCCGGCTTTTTCGGCATGAGTCCGAAAACGCCTTTCCGTGCTTCTGAAGCAGCGCAGACGGCTCCCAGCGTACAATTCTAATTTCCCCATTCGTCTAACGGCTTCTCTTTTCCCTTTCCCCTCAACCCCATGGACAAGAATCAGCGATACATGATGCGCGGCGTGAGCGCAATGAAAGAAGATGTGCACGCAGCCATCCGAAACATCGACAAAGGACTGTTTCCGCAGGCTTTCTGTAAAATCATTCCCGATATTCTCGGCGGCGATCCCGATTATTGCAACATCATGCACGCCGACGGCGCCGGAACAAAGTCGAGTTTGGCTTATCTTTATTGGAAAGAAACCGGCGATCTCTCGGTTTGGAAGGGAATTGCGCAAGATGCGCTGATAATGAACACCGATGACTTGTTGTGCGTCGGGGCGGTGGACAACATCTTGGTGTCTTCGACCATCGGCCGCAACAAAATGCTCATTCCCGGCGAGGTGATCAGTGCCATCATCAACGGTACGGACGAATTGCTCGCGCAGTTGCGCGAAATGGGAGTGGGCATTTACGCTACCGGCGGCGAAACGGCCGACGTCGGCGACTTGGTGCGCACGATTATTGTCGACAGCACGGTGACTTGCCGCATGAAGCGCAGCGATGTGATCGACAATGCCAACATTCGCCCCGGCGATGTGATTGTCGGCTTGTCGTCTTGCGGACAAGCCACCTACGAATCCGGCTACAACGGCGGCATGGGCAGCAACGGCCTCACGTCGGCGCGCCACGATGTCTTCGCAAAATATCTCGCCGAGCGCTATCCCGAAAGCTTTGACCACGCCGTGCCCGAAGAACTCGTGTACAGCGGTCGCTATCGCTTGACGGATGCGGTGGAAGGTAGCCCCATTGATGCAGGACGCCTCGTGCTTTCGCCCACCCGCACCTATGCGCCGGTGGTGAAACGCTTATTAGACGAATTGCGCCCCGAGATTCACGGCATGGTGCACTGCACCGGCGGTGCACAAACGAAGGTTTTGCACTTCGTTTCCGACAATTGCCGCGTAATTAAGGACAATCTGTTCCCCGTGCCCCCGCTTTTCCGCGCCATCGCCGAAGAAAGCGGTACGGACTGGAGCGAGATGTACAAAGTCTTCAACATGGGGCACCGTCTTGAGGTCTACCTTTCGCCGGAACACGCCGAGCGCGTGATCGAAATTTCGCGTTCTTTCAACATCGATGCGCAGATTGTCGGACGCATTGAGGAAGGCGAGAAGAGTCTTACCATTCGTAGCGAATTTGGTGAGTTCCATTATTAAGTAATTGCGTAGTCGTAGTCCAATGTCCAAAACCCTTCGTACGCTCAAAGTCGTTATTCCCGACGGAAATCCGCTGAACTACAAGCAAGTCGTGGGCGGTTCCGATTGCGTGATGCACGTTTTGTCGCGTTCCTTCTGCATTTCCGAAAACTTGAACGAGTTGAAAGGTATGCAACGTCCCGCCCTCTATCTGCTGATTGACGAAGGTGGCAAGGGATATATCGGACAAACGAAAGGTTTTGCAGCTCGTGTGAAAGATCACTTGGCGAAAAAGCCTTGGTGGACGCGCGCTTACGTCTTTGTTTCGGCTTCCGGGCTGTACAACACGGCCAATGTCGAGTATTTGGAGTACATCGCCATTCGCGCGGCGCAGGAAAGTGCGTCGTATGATATGAGCGACAACGGCCAAACGCCCACCAATCCCACGCTACATGAGTGGGATCGTCCGGAGTTTGACGAGGTGTTCGAACAAATCAAGTTCTTTCTGCTCTGCGAACGCTGTTTCATCTTCGAAAAAGTGGAGGAGTGTGCGCCATCTACTGCTATCACTCCTCAAAGAAACGAGCCTCCGCGTCCCTTGTTTTATGCAAAGCGCAAAGGAATTGTTGCAAAAGGCTATCCACTCCTCGACGGAACGAAAAGTTTCGTCGTGTTGAAAGGCTCATTGCTCAATGTTGAAGTGACTCCTTCCTTTTCTTTGAAGAAACAGCGCGAAAAAGTACTCGAATCTTGCGTGTTAAAGAGCAAAGATGCTTACGAACTGTGTGAAGACTATGTATTTACTTCCCCAAGTTCGGCTTCCGGCGTTTGCAATGGCTTCAGTAGTAACGGTTTTGAAGACTGGAAACTCGAAGACGGCACGACATTGAAATCTTATCTCGACCAAATCAACCAACAACTTCCCTCAAATCGGTAACAACAAGTAAATCAATGGCAGAAACCTCTACCTTATTGGAAAAACTGAACGGCTTAGTTGCGCGTTTTGAAGAAGTTTCCACGCTGATCACGGACCCTTCGGTCATTGCCGACCAACAACGCTATGTAAGACTCACGAAGGAGTACAAAGAGTTGGAAGAACTGATGAATGCTCGCCGTGAGTATGCCGATTTGCTCGGCAATTTGGCAGAAAGCAAGCACTTGTTGATGACGGAAGACGACGCCGAGATGAAAGAAATGGCGCGCGAAGAAGTCGCCGCCTGCGAGCAGCGCATCCCCGAACTGGAAGAAACGATCAAACTGCTGCTCGTTCCCAAAGATCCTGAGGACAGCAAGAACGCTATCCTCGAGATTCGTGGAGGAACGGGGGGCGACGAGGCCGCTCTCTTCGCCGGCGATTTGTTTCGCATGTATGCCAAATACTGCGAAGCCAAAGGTTGGAAAATGGAAGTGTCGAATGCTTCAGAAGGTGCCGCCGGCGGCTTCAAAGAAATCGTTTGTTCCGTCACAGGTGCCGATGTTTACGGCACACTCAAGTACGAAAGTGGAGTTCACCGCGTGCAGCGCGTGCCGGCCACCGAGACGCAAGGGCGCGTCCACACCTCTGCCGCCACAGTGGCCGTGTTGCCCGAAGCCGAAGCCTTTGATGTCGTCATCAACGAGGGCGAAATCAAGTGGGACACCTTCCGTTCTTCCGGTGCCGGCGGCCAGAACGTCAATAAAGTAGAGTCCGGCGTGCGTCTTCGTTACAATTGGAAGAACCCCAATACCGGCGAAGTCGAAGAAATCCTCATCGAATGTACCGAAACGCGCGACCAACCTAAGAACAAAGAGCGCGCCTTGGCTCGTTTGCGCACCTTCATTTACGACAAAGAGCACCAAAAATACGTCGATGACATCGCTTCTCGCCGTAAAACCCTCGTCTCGACCGGCGATCGCTCCGCAAAAATTAGAACATACAACTATCCGCAAGGTCGAATCACCGACCATCGCATCAATTACACCATCTACAATCTCTCCGCCTTCATGGACGGTGATATCCAAGGCTGCATCGATCAGTTGATTGTTGCCGAAAATGCAGAACGCCTCAAGGAGAGTGAACTTTAAGTACATCCCCAATTAAATCAAAAGACTTGCCCATGAGTGCCAAGTGGACACGCGGGCAAGCAAAGCAATTAACAACGGACTTATAATCCTCAAACAGACACTTAGTCTTATGAAAAAATCATTACTTGCCATAACAGCTTTGCTGTTTTCTTTCGGTGCACCTCGCGCAAATGCCCAAGTTAGCGATGTCAACTTCATCGTTAGTCCCTCTTTGGGCTACACCATGTGGAACTCCAACCTCAACTTGGGCAACACCGCTACCTATGGTGCTCGCGTAGGTTTCGGTTTCGGTCCTATTCTTGAGCTCCGTGGTAACTACGAGCGCAGTTTCAATCTCAAATCCACCCTCGACAATGTAGGTTGGACGGCCGCTCACAATTTGGCCGCCCATGTTGAAGCCGCCAATGTGAGCTACGAGCGTTGGGGTGGCGATGTGAAAATCAATTTGTGGAACAACGCCCGCCTCACTCCCTACGTTCTCGGCGGAATGGGCGTGTTGAAGTTCAACTACGACGACGCTGCCGCAACCGGTACGCGCATTCGTGAAGAAAAGCTTTACGGTAACCTCGGTGCCGGTCTGAAAATCAATCTCGCTCGCCGAGTAGCCCTCTCTCTCGAGCTGCGCGACATGCTTTTCAACGTATCTCCCTCCAGCCAATACGCCACGCTCACCGAGCAGAAGACGCTTTCCAACTGGAACGCCCTCGCTTCGCTCGACATCTATCTCGGCGGTACGCAATACAGTAAGGACGAAGTGACGAAAGCCTACCGTCGCACGTTGAATAACGGCTTCCGCGGTCTACGTTTTGCCGTAGAGCCCAGTGCAGCTTACTTGAATTTCCGTGATCAAGCCCTTTATCGCGACACTTGGATGCTGGGTCTCTCCGCCGGTGTGGACTTCACCTCACTCATTGGCTTGCGCGGTTTCTACTATCGCAATACGAATGACGCCGACAAGTTCAGCTTCAAGACCAACGACGACCTTTCGATCTACGGTGCCAACCTCATCACGCGTCTCAACGTAGGTCGCGGCGTAACGCCCTACCTTTCGCTCGGTGCCGGCTATATTAACGCCAGCAAGTCCTACGTCGATCGCAACGGCCACACCGGAACGACCGAAAACGGTTGGTTCGCCCTCGGAGGTGCCGGCCTTGACTTCCCCTTGCACCGCAATGTCAGTCTTTTCGGTGCAGCCGAAGCCATGTTGCTCAACAAGGACAACCCCGAAGTCTCTGCCATCTCCGATCCCGCCAAGGTCAATGTCAACTGGATGTACCGTGCAGGTGTACGCTTCAACCTTGGTCTCACCGGACGCTCGGGTGTAGAAGCTTATCGCCAATACAGCGACTCGCGTGTGGCCGCCGAACGCGCTCTTGCAGAGGAAAAACTCCGCAAACAGCGTAGCGTTTACGATCAGCGCATCGCCGAGCTCGACTCGCAACTCCAGGAGGCCGCCGAACGCCTTGACACGGCACAACTTCGCCTCATTGCCGCTGAGCGCGGTCGCGTAGAAGCCGAACGCACTCGCAGCAACACGACCGAAACCACCGTCGACGTGCAGAAGACCGAGGCACAAAGCGCCCCCGTTGCCACTTCCGGCACTTCGCGCGTGCTGATGATGACGCCTGCTCAGCTCAACGAACTCATCAACCGCGTCGTTGCCGCCGCCGATGCCCGCGAAGCCAAAGCCGGCCGCAGCGCTGTCAACACGCCCGCCCTCAGCGACATTGACAAAATCTTGCTCATCAGCGCACTGCGCAATGGCCAAGTATCACCCGCAGCTGTGCAACAAGCTGTGCCCGGATACGGCACGGTGCAAACCACCACGACCGGTGTGACCGAGGCCCAAGTGCAATCTCTGCTCAAGCGCATCGACGAATTGCAAAAACAACTCGACAGCGTGCAGAAATCGAAGACCACAGTGCCCGCCGCCACAGTGACTCCCGTAACCACCCGCTCCACTTCGTCCGGAACGGCCGCGAAGAAGGAAAACGGAACGACGAAGTCCGGCAGCAAGAAATCCTAATCAAACCGTCCTATGAACAGAATATTCACCCTTCTGTTGGCTCTCTTAGCCTGCACGGCTCACGTATCGGCGCAAACCACCGCCGATACGCTCCGTGCCGGTGCGGCGGTGTCCGGCGATACGCTCATTGCGGTCGACGAGCAAACCCTCGTTGAGCGTTTGGCGCAGCTCTTGCGTGAGCGCCGTGCGCAGCATCGGCACAATCGCGAGACGGCCGACTTCTTGCGCACGCAGTTGCTCTTCAATCTCCTTGATGCCCGCAACACGCCCGCGCAACCTGTCGTGACTGTTCCCACACAGTCCGCAAAAACGCAAACCACGACTGCCACTTCCGACGCTTCGGAGCTCTACCGGTGGCAGATTGAGCAAATCAATGCACGACTTTCCGCCATCGAACAGCGCCTGAACGGCGGCGCCCCCGCCGTTCGCGGCACAACGGAGAGCACCGTCGATCAAAGCACGCTCGAAACCCTCTTGCGCAACCAGCAGGAGTTGGAGCGTCAGCTCAAGAAGGCCAATCGTACCACGGTGGTGTCGACGCCTATCCCCGTTCCGGTGGCCGCTTCTGCGGCCAATGACAGCCGCGTGAGCGACCTTGAAAAGCGCATCGCCGCACTCGAGGAACAACGCAATGCACTGATCGCCCAGCGCGACACGTTGGTGCGCAGTTTGATGGCGCAACGCATGAGCGCGCAGCCCGCTCCGTCCACCGGCGTCACGGTTTCTACCGTAGCCGTGCCTGCGGTGACGCAAACCAAGGTAGTTACCGAGGAGCAAGTCGTTGAAGTCCCCGGCGACTTCCGTCGTACCATCTATTTCCGCGTGTCGAGTGCCGCCATCAGCACTGCCGGTGCCGCCAAGTTGCGCGAAACCGCCGACTTCCTCAAGCGTTATCCCACGGCACGTGTAGCCATCTCCGGTTACGCCTCGCCCGATGGCCGTCGTGCCAGCAATGAGCGTCTCGCCGCCCGTCGTTTGATGGCGGTCGTCAACCAGTTGCACAAGCTCGGCGTCCCCGCTTCGCGCATTGTTGCTGCAGAAAGCGGCATCTCTGCGCCCACGGTCAGCCACGACTTCGGTCGTCGCGTCGAAATCACCCTTGCCCCTTGACGGGGACGAGGGCTACCGCTTCACTCCCTCGTCGTTCATCCACGACGGGGGAGATTTTTTGCACCTTCTTCTGTGCCGATGGCTCAACTCGTCCCTTCGGCACCGATTTTCTCCCCGCCGCTGCATGCGCCGGCGTCCGTTTTGCATTCATCGTCATCAAATCATTGCTCAAATGAACCGTCAACAGCTCATTGCCAACATTCGTCGCAAACGCAGTTTCCTCTGCGTCGGTCTCGACACCGACTTGAAGAAGATCCCCGCCCACTTGCTCGAGGACGAAGACCCCATTTTTGCTTTCAACAAAGCCATCATCGACGCCACCGCCCCCCACTGTGTGGCCTACAAGCCCAACCTTGCTTTCTACGAGTGCTTCGGCGTGAAAGGTTGGCAAGCCTATGAGAAAACCGTCGACTACATTCGCACGAACCATCCCGATCAGTTCATCATCGCCGATGCCAAGCGCGGCGATATCGGCAACACTTCGGCCATGTATGCCCGCACTTTCTTCGGCGAGTCGAGCGTCGACGCGCTCACCGTCGCCCCCTACATGGGCGAAGACTCCGTCACTCCCTTCCTCGATTACCCCGATCGTTGGGTCATCCTCTTGGCCCTCACCTCCAACAAGGGCAGCCACGATTTCCAACTCATCGCCGATGCCGAAGGTCGTCCCCTCTATGAGCACGTGTTGCGCACCAGCAGCCAATGGGCCGACGCCGATCGCATGATGTACGTGGTCGGTGCCACGCAAGGCAGCCTCTTTGCCGACATTCGTCGCATTGTCCCCGATCACTTCCTCCTCGTGCCCGGCGTGGGCGCGCAAGGCGGTTCGCTCGAAGAGGTGTGCCGCTACGGACTCAACGCCGATTGCGGACTGCTCGTCAACTCCAGCCGCGGCATCATCTACGCCGATTCCACCCCCGACTTCGCCCGTGTGGCAGGAGAGAAGGCGCAGGAACTTCAAGTCCAGATGCAAACCATCTTAGACGCCGCCGGACTATAAAATAGTTTGATTTGTCAACGAAATGTCCCAAAAAATGGGCATTTCCTTGGATTTATCGCGCTTCGCCGTTACCTTTGTTCTCGTGTAACTTCGGCGAGCGCGATTTTTTTTCGCCTCACCGATCAAAATTCACTATCATGAAAAAGATGTTTCTCCCGGTCGCCATGGCCGGTCTGCTCCTGTCGCTCGGCAGTTGCGTGAGCAAGAAGGAATTTACCAAACTGCAAACCGACTACACTTACCTGCAGAGTCTCTACAACCAGTCGCAAGTGGATCTCGCCACCTCGCGCACGCGTGCCAAGAGCCTCGAAGAGCGTCTCGCCGACGCCCAGCGTCTGAACGCCGAGCTCAAGCGTCAGTACGCTTCCCTCCAAGGTTCGCTCGACAAGAGCCTCATTCAGAACAATCAAGGTAGCATCAACATCTCCAAGCTCGTCGACGAGATCAATGCCTCCAACCGATATATCAAACAACTCGTGGAAGCCAAGACCAAGAGCGACTCGCTCAATCTTGTGCTCACCAACAACCTCACGCGTTCCCTCACTCGCGACGAATTGCAGGAGGTCGACGTGCAAGTGCTCAAGGGCGTAGTCTATGTGTCGCTCGCCGACAACATGCTCTACCGTTCCGGCTCGTACGAGGTGAACGATCGGGCGAAAACCACCCTCTCGAAGATTGCCAAGATCTTGTCCGACTATCGTGAGTTCGAAGTCTTGGTGGAAGGCAACACCGACAATGTGCCCATCTCGCGCCCCAACATCCGCAACAACTGGGATCTCTCAGCACTTCGCGCTTCGAGCGTCGTTCAGGTGCTGCAACGCGACTTCGGCATCTCGCCCAAGCGCTTGAGTGCCGCCGGTCGTGGCGAATACAACCCCGTGGCCACCAACGACACCGAAATCGGCCGTCAGCGCAACCGCCGTACGCAGATCATCATCACGCCCAAGCTCGATCAGTTCCTCGATCTCATCGACAAGGCGCCCGCCACGAGCGAGCAGCAGTGATCTCCTCTTTGGCGCCCCGCCGCTTTGCGTGGCGTCCCGGTATATTATTGAGTCCCGAAAGGCTGTTTCCAGCAGCCTTTCGGGCTTTTTTGTGCCGTGACCGTACCGAAGTGGGGCAGGGCAGGGTGAGTTTTCGTCGCCAAGCCCCCACTGGCACACCGCAGCAGTGCTCGGGCGAAAAAACGATGGTGCATTTTGGGAGAAAACAGGGGAGTTTTCGCGAAAAATGCACTACTTTTGCGCAAAAGTCCACCGGTTTTCGAGCCCCCTTTGCTTGTTTCTCTCGCCGCATGAGCACTTGCGCCTCCCGGCTCCCGATTTTCTCGCCTGCCGCGTCGATTCTCTGCTCGCACTCCGCCAAGTGGAGGGTGAAGTCGACGCAACTGTGCGAAAAACAGCCCGAAAAGCCGGAAAAAACCACTTTTGCCCCTACATTTTGTGGGCGCAACGTGTTGCTATTCACAGAAAAGATGTAACTTTGCAGTCGATTATGTCCAACAGAGACGAATTCATAGTACCACTTCGCGAAGCAGATCGATCCGACTGGGTTCGCGATCTCGTAGTCGACGATGCTTTTTTCGCCGACAGTGAGCAGACGGAAGTGCTGGGTGGCGAGTTGCAGATGCAAGTGCGTGTGCACCGCAATGCCGGCGACACCTATTCCGTTCGTTTTCGCGGTAGCGGGCGCGTGCATGTGCCCTGCGATCGTTGTCTTCATCCCGTGGAGGTTCCCGTGGAAGTCGACGAAACGGTGCAAGTGGGCTATGACGACAACGACAGTGCCGATGTCGATCTCATCGTCATTCCCTTCTCGCAGGTCAACTTCGACGTGGCATGGGAACTGATGGAGAGCATTCTCCTGAACCTCCCGACCCAGCGCGTGCATCGCCGCTCGGAATGCGACGCCGATATGCTCGACCGCTTCTCCGCCGAGGAGGATTCCGCCGATGATGAGGCGTGACGCATCGTCCCTATAACTTATCGCAACCGTGTGCCTCGGTTCACCAAGCCTAGCGGTGAACGTGGTTGGCAACTCTCGAGACGCACGGCGCGAAGCCCTTTTTGATTCCAAACGAAACAAATACAATAAACATATCACACCATGGCACATCCTAAAAGAAGACAGTCCAAGACCCGCACCCTCAAGCGTCGCACCCATGACAAGGCCGTAGCTCCTACGCTCGCCAAGTGCGCTAACTGCGGTGCTTTCCACATCTACCACACGGTTTGCCCCACTTGCGGCTACTATCGCGGCAAGCTCGCAATCGTCAAGGACGAAGTGGCCGAGTAATTTAGGACGAACATTTTGCGGTTTTCGGTCACTCCTCGCGAGAGAGCGGAAACCGCAGTTTTCTTTTTTGTAGGGCTTCGCGCCATGTGTGCGAAGCATCAAGACGATGCGGCCGTATTGCCCATGGTCTTCCCGCGGTCAGGTTCGTCACCCGCACGTGCAAACAGAGAGATTGAACGCAGTCGCAACGCCGCTTGCTCCGAAGGCGACCCCATTTCATTAGCTCCCTCTTGGCACACCGACAAAGTACGAACATCACTTCTATCTTTTTTTCTCCTCTCATGGAAAAAATCAATGCCGTTATCACCGGCGTGGGCGGATTCGTGCCCGAATACGTCCTCAACAACGAAGAACTTTCGCGTATGGTCGACACCAACGACGAGTGGATCATGTCGCGCATCGGTATCAAAGAGCGCCGCATCCTCAACGAAGAGGGTTTGGGCACATCTTACATGGCGCGCAAGGCCGTTAAGCAGTTGTTGGAAAAGACCGGTACCGACCCTCAGGAGGTCGAATGCTTGATTCTCGCTACCACCACGCCCGACTATCCTTTCCCCACCACGTCGAGCGTCGTTGTAGGCCGTCTGGGCATGAAAAATGCCTTCTGCATCGACCTTCAAGCCGCATGCTGCGGTTTCCTCTTCGCCATGGACATGGCTTCGTCCATGATTCAGAGCGGTCGCTACAAGAAAGTGGTCGTAGTCGGCGCCGACAAGATGTCGAGCATCGTCGATTACACCGATCGCGCCACCTGCCCCATCTTCGGCGACGGCGCCGGTGCGGTGCTCGTTGAGCCCACCACCGAAGACTTCGGTTGGAAGGACAGCCACCTCCGCGCCGACGGCAAGGGCATGCCTTTCCTCTGCATGAAGGCCGGCGGTTCGGCTTGCCCGCCCTCTTATTTCACCATCGACCACAAGATGCACAAGCTCCATCAGGAGGGTCGCACGGTCTATCGCTTCGCGGTGACCAACATGAGCGACGCTTGCGCCCTCGTGGCCGAGCGCAACGGACTCGACGGCGACAGCATCACGTGGGTGCTGCCCCACCAAGCCAACGTGCGCATCATCGAAGCCGTGGCTTCGCGCCTCGATCTGTCGATGGACAAGGTGATGCTCAACATTCAGCGCTACGGTAACACCTCGGCCGGCACCCTTCCCCTCGCCCTTTGGGACTATGAGAAGCAACTCAAGAAGGGTGACAACATTATTCTCACCGCGTTCGGTGCCGGCTTCACTTGGGGCGCAGCCTACATGAAGTGGGGCTACGACGGCCAGTGATTTCCGTTTCCGCATCGCACATTTCTCAACACAGCGCGACCCTTCGGCTCTTCGGTCGAAAGGCCGCGCTTTTCTTTTCCAACCTATGCACAAAGCCGGTTTCGTCAATATCGTCGGCAATCCCAACGTCGGCAAATCCACGCTCATGAATCAGCTCATGGGCGAGCGCATTTCGATCGCAACCTTCAAGGCGCAGACCACGCGCCACCGCATTATGGGCATTATCAACACCGACGATTCGCAAATCGTCTTCTCGGACACCCCGGGCGTGTTGAAACCCAACTATAAACTCCAAGAGTCGATGCTCGCCTTCTCCGAAAGTGCGTTGCAGGACGCCGATGTGTTGCTCTACGTGACGGATGTGGTGGAGAAGCCCGACAAGAACGCCGATTTCATCACGAAGGTGCAGCGTATGAAGGTGCCTATCTTGGTGTTGATTAACAAAATCGACCTGTCGAACCAAGCCGGCGTCGTGAAACTCATCGAGGCGTGGAAAGAAGTGCTGCCCACGGCCGAGATCTTCCCGATTTCTGCGCAAGCGAAGTTCGGTGTCGACAGTGTCTTGGCGCGCATCAAAGAGTTGCTCCCCGATTCTCCGCCTTACTTCGAGAAAGACCAGTGGACGGACAAGCCCGCTCGCTTTTTCGTGACCGAAATCATCCGCGAGAAGATTCTTTTGTACTACGACAAGGAGATTCCCTATGCCTGCGAGGTGGTGGTTGAGGAGTTTAAGGAGGCCGAAAAGAGCATTCGCATCCGTTCGCTCATCTATGTGGAGCGCGATAGCCAAAAAGGCATCATCATCGGCCACAAAGGCGTGGCGATCAAGAAAGTGATGACCGAGGCGCGCAAGACGTTGGAGAAGTTTTTCCAAAAGAGCATCTTCCTCGAAGTCTTTGTCAAGGTGGATAAAGATTGGCGTCAAAGCGATCGCCGCTTGGAAGCCTACGGTTATCGACAAGATTGAGCTTTGGGGACGCAGCTGCCCCGATGTTTGGGGCGCTTGGTCGTCTTTTCGA
>ERZ1674203.146-NODE-146-length-18398-cov-6.280434_pt1 | contig 18398 bp, 10 predicted proteins | sample MGYA00581297_ERZ1674203 | MGnify/ENA primary metagenome ERZ1674203 (study PRJEB41354, sample SAMEA4873349) | human saliva metagenome | biome: human-associated habitat [ENVO:00009003]; feature: mouth environment [ENVO:08000002]; material: saliva material... | reverse complement strand
TGCCTCCACTACCCGAAAACGCCCGATTGCACCCACACTGATCCGCGAAGACCCTGACTTCTTGAACCTACTTCAGACGACTTCCCTGCAATCCAGGCAAGCTCAGCCGCCTTGTTGACCCCCTCGCGGCAAGCCCCATAGTCGAACCTGATGCTCGCCGCAGCAATGGCGTTCTTGTACAGATCTCCCTGAATAACCCCTGACGTTGTTGTGGCCGCAGCACATGGAGACCGGCGCTTTCCCGTTGCCACCGGGCAACGCTCAGTAGCCATCCATCATCCACATACCGCCACACGGAAGCCGAACCGGGCAAGATGAACGTACATCATCCGCTCCTGACTGGAGGCCCCGATGCCATTCGCGCTATTTGCCCTATCAAGACGCCGGCCTGCCGTTCATGGCAAAGGGATCTTGCGAGTCTGGCCAATGCTGCTGGGCTGCCTGCTGGCCACCGCATCAGTCCAAGCCGCCCCTTCATCTACTGCCCCCGGTCCGCTACCCGCCTCCCCGGCCCCCATCACCCCCCGCACCGACGGCCTGCCGCGGGAGCTGCAGGAATGGGTGCCCTGGGCGATGCAGGGGCACGAGATGCTGGCCTGCCCCAGCCGGCATGATCAGGCAGGCAGCCGTGCCTGCGTCTGGCCCGAGCATCTGGCCGTGGTCATCGATGGCCGGCAGGCACGCTTCACGCTGACCGTGACGGTGTACGGTGCACCGGCGGCGGTGATGCTGCCGGGCGAGGCGGGCAGCTGGCCGACCGAGGTGCGCACCCGTCAGGGGCAGACGCTGGTGGTGACGGGCGGCAGCGATCAGCCGCAGGTGCTGCTGCCGGCCGGCCAGCATGTGCTGACGGGCACGCTGCAATGGCAGGCCGATCCGCAACTGGTGCGGGTGCCGGCCCAGGTGGGCACGCTGTCGGTGGTGGCCAATGGCAAGCCGGTGGCAGCGCTGATGGACCGCAACCGGCATGTGTGGCTGAAGGCATCGCGCCCGGCCGCAGAAGCGGATGTGATCAGCAACACGATGACGATACTGGTCCGTCGCCGGATCGACGATGGTGTGCCCCGTCAGGTGACGACACACTATGAGCTGAACGTGGCTGGCCAGCCGCGCGAGGTGGAGCTGCCGGCTGCACTGCTGGCCAACAGCATGCCCCAGGCGCTTCGCAGCGACCTGCCGGCGCGCCTCTACCCGAACGGCCGGCTGCAGGTGCAGCTGAAGCCCGGCAACTGGCATCTGGAAGTGGATGCCCGCCAGATGCAGCCCACGACCGAGCTGGCACTGCCGGCCGGTGCGCCCGATGAAGAGATCTGGTCCTACGAGGGGCACAACGACCTGCATGTGGCGCAGGTGGAAGGCGTGGAAGCCGTGGACGCGCAGCAGGCACGCGTGCCCGAGGACTGGCGTCAGTTGCCTGCCTACCGGGTGGGTGCCAAGGACAAGCTGCAACTGGTGTACCGGACGCGCGGCAACGAGCATCCGGAAGCCAGTTCGCTGAAGCTGCAACGGCAGTGGTGGCTGGATTTCGACGGCCAGGGCATCACGCAGAAGGACGTGCTGACCGGCACGCTGTCGGCCCCGTGGCGACTGCAGCTGCAGGGACCGGCCCAGCTGGGCCATGCCCGCCAGGGCGAGACGGCGCTGCCCATCGGCCTGCTGCAACCGTCTTCCTCCTCCGAACAACCGCATGACGCTGCCGAGCATGACACGGCCGATACGGCGCCCGGCGTGGAACTGCGCAACCAGAACCTGACGCTGACCACGCTGGCGCGGCTGGAGTCACGGAGCGACACGCTGCCGGCCAATGGCTGGAACACGGTGCTGGATGGCGTGGAGGCGACGCTGCAACTGCCTCCGGGCTGGACACTGCTGGCGGCCAGCGGCGTGGACGACGTGACGCCAGCAACATGGACCTCACGCTGGCGTCTGTACGATTTCTTCTTCATGCTGCTGATCGGCATGGCGGCGTACCGGCTGCTGCGGCCGCTGCCGGCCACCACGGTGATGCTGGCGGCCTTGCTGAGCTGGTATGACCTGGAGGGCGCCGGGGTGCTGATCATCCTGCTGCTGGTGCTGCTGGCCTGCCAGCGGGTGGCCCCCAAGGGCTCTGCCCCCGAGAAGTGGCTGCAGGCCGGCAACCGCATCCTGTGCCTCTTCCTGCTGCTGGTGCTGGCGCCCTTTGCCGTGAACGAGGTACGGCTACTGATCTATCCGTCGCTGGAACATGCCCGGGTGCGTGACACATCCGGCTACTACGTGCCGGCTCACCGCCCCGACGCTGACAGCGAAGTGGCCACCCTGCAGAAACGGGCACGCAGCCGTGCCATGGCCGATCTGTCGTCGATCGATTCGATCGACGCCGACGTGAAGCGTGGCAAGGCGACTGAACCGGTTCGCCACCAGGGCCGCATCATGCCGGTGCAGACCGGTCCTGGCGAGCCGGGCTGGTCGTGGAATGCCTACACGCTGGAGCTGCATGGCGACGTGCAGCCCGACCAGACGGTGACAGTTCACCTGCTGCCCCCCTGGGGCACGCGCGTCCTGAAGATCGTGCGGCTGCTGGTGCTGTTCGGCAGCCTGTGGGCGCTGTACCGGGTGCTGCCTGGCGGATTTCTGCCGAAGCGCCCCCAGGATCCGGAACCGGGGCACGGAATGGGGACCGCCAGCACCGCCACGACCGCCACGACCGCGATGCTGGCGGCACTGACGGTCCTCACCCTGGCCTGGCCGGCTCAGCCGGTACAGGCGGCCTCGGGCTACAAGGCCGAGCAGCTGGAAGCGATCCGCGAGCATCTGTATCCGGCCCCAAGCTGCCTGCCTCACTGCGCAGCGGTAGCGCAGACACGGGTGAAGGCCGATACCCAACGATTGACGCTGCAGCTGCTGGTGCATGCTCAGGCCACGGTGCAGGTTCCGCTGCCCGGTCATGACGGCGCGGACAACTGGCGGCTGGAGCGCGTGCTGCTGAACGGCCAGCCCGCCACGACACGACGAGAGGCCAGCCGCCAGGGCGACGGGCAGGACCTGTGGGTACTGATGCCTGCCGGCATCCATGTTGTGGAGCTGCAGGGTACGCTGGGCCAGGGGGCGCATGTACGCCTGCCGCTGCCCATGGCGCCACGCATGCTGCAGGTGGACAGCACGGTGTGGTCAGCGGGCGCGCTGAACGCCCAGGGGCTGCCCAATGACGGCGTGCTGACGCTGACCCGCAAGCTGGACAAGGCGGACGAGCCGGCCACGAAGCAGCTGGCCCATGTGCCCGACGCCCTGCCCGGCTTTGCACTGGTGGAGCGCACGCTGGTGATGGACGAGCGCTGGCGGCTGGAAACGCGCATCTCCCGGCTGTCGGTGAGCCAGGCGCCGGTGAAGGTGCGCTTTGCGCTGCTGCCCGGCGAATCGGTCAACGACGACCGGGTATCGGTGCGCGATGGCGTGGCCGAGATCGAGCTGGGCAGCGCCCGGCGCATCACGCTGGCCAGCACGCTGTCCATCAGCTCGGACTTTGTCTGGCAGGCGTTGCCGGCCATGAACCAGATCGAGATCTGGACCATGCGCTACGGCACCACCTGGCACCTGCGGTGGGAGGGCATGGCGCCCACGAACTACGTGCAGGACGGCCAGCTGGCGCCCTGGTGGCAGCCGTGGCCGGGCGAGCACCTGCAGATGCAGGCGCTGCAGCCCACCACGGTCAGCGGCCCCACGCTGACGCTGCAAGGCCATGCCACGACACTGACCCCGGGTGCGCACAGCACGCTGGCCGAGACCACGCTGCGCTTCCGCGCCAGCCTGGCCGGCACCCAGCGTGCCACGCTGCCGTCCGGTGCGGAACTCCTGGGCATGCGGCTGGATGACGACGAGGTGCCGCTGCAGGCACGCGACGGCCAGCTGGAGCTGCCGGTGATTCCGGGCGAGCACACCGTCACGCTGCGCTGGCGCGTGCCGCAGGGCACCGGTGGCGCCTTCAACCGCTACGAGACGCAGCCGCTGGCCCTGAACCTGCCGGGGGTGAACGCCACCACGCAGCTGAACCTGCCCGAAAGCCGGGTCGTGCTGCTGGTAGGCGGTACGGGCATCGGACCGGCCGTGCGCTTCTGGGGCTTCTTCGTGCTGCTGGTGGCGGTATCGATGGTGCTGGGTCGCCACCGCACGACGCCGCTGGGCATGCTTGGCTGGCTGTTGTTGCTGCTGGGCGTGGCCCCCATCTCGCTGTGGGGCGCACTGGCCGTGGTCGGCTGGTTCTTTGCGCTAGCCTGGCTGCCCTCGCCGCAGCAGCTGCGACGCCTGGGCTGTGACGAGCAGGCCGCGCGCAGCACCATGCCGTTTGCGCTGGGGCTGTGGACACTGTTCGCCGCCATCGCGCTGTACCTGACGATCCAGCGTTCACTGCTGGGCTATCCCGACCTGCTGGTGGGTGGCAACGGCTCCACGCCCTTCGAGCTGAACTGGTACCAGGACCGCTTCCAGAACCAGCCCGACGCCGACTGGGCCATCTCCATGTCGCTGACCGCCTACCGGACGATGATGCTGGCGTGGTCGCTGTGGCTGGCGTTCTCGCTGCTGGGCTGGATCCGCTGGGGCTGGCAGCGACTGGTGGAGGCTGGCTACATGGGCCGACACCCGGATGGCACGCCGGGCGGCACGGGAGGCGCGAAAGGACCTCATGACGCCTATGGCTCCAGGACGGCTGACGTTCCGGGTGACACCAAGGCAACGGATGGAGCGTCCGACACCATGAGCCGCAGCCAAACCGCGGCTACCGACTCAGCCGCTGCCGGCCGCGCCATCGCCAGACGCGACGTCACGCCAGAAAAGGTCGCCGGCCCGGATCGCTCCACGCGACAGGATTTGGTGGTTCCTGCCGGATCCGTCAACGTGGCCGGATCCCCCCGGGCAGAAACGATGGCTACCCCGGACGATGTGGCAGCAGCCCCTGTGGCCGTGGAGGGCTCGGCAGCGGACGGTACGGCAGCAGAACAAAAGGCAGCAGGCGCCACGGCCGTGCTGGCCCCCGCCCGCGAAGCCCACGCCGGCAGCGCGTCTCAGGCTGCCACGTCCACGGTTCCCGCCGTCCGACACCCCGCCGCCCAGAGGATGGGCCCTGCGGCCCGACCGTCCCAGCCAACCGGCGCGCTGCGCAAGCTGGCGAAGGTGTTCTTCTGGTTTGCGGCCATACTGGGCATCGTGGTGATGCTGGGCCTGGGCTTCGTGCTGCTGAGCTACGGCCGCTATCTGTTCTGAGGGGCCAAACCGGCCGCCATTGGGCAACCCTGGCGGCCATTTGACCTTTTTTGGCATGGACGCGCGCAACGATCCGTCATGAAACACGGTGTTTCGTACTGCCGCCTCGTATAATGCGACCTGTCGGACCCATTCGGGGACCAGGCCGCCATGAGCAGGCCGGCCCGGGTGGTACCGCGCCGGGCCTCTCTTGACAGGGCATGCCCCTGCACCGTCACGACAGCGTTCAGGCACTGCCCCAGGGCACCCTGCCTGTCGGCGTATCAGCCCGGACAACCCAACCAAGACCTATTGTCCTCCTTCCCTCATCTCAACACGGCCCCGCCGACCGTTCCCGCTCCCGTTCCGGGCGCCGGGATGGCTAGTTGCCGGGCTGGAGCCTGACATTGAACACTGACACATCCTTTTCCGGCCTTGGCCTGGCCGACCCGCTGCTGCGGGCGCTGGCCGACGTGGGCTACACCAACCCCACCCCCATCCAGGCCAAGGCCATTCCCGTGGTGCTGACCGGCCGCGACCTGCTGGCCGCTGCGCAGACCGGCACGGGCAAGACCGCCGGCTTCACGCTGCCCATCCTGCAGCGGCTGCTGGACAACCCCATGCAGACCCGCAAGCCGGGCCGCCCCCGCTGCCTGATCCTCACCCCCACGCGTGAACTCACCGCGCAGGTGGAAGAGTCGGTCAAGGCCTATGCCAAGTACACGCGCATCCGCTCGGTCCTGATCTTCGGGGGCGTGAGCATCAATCCGCAGATCCAGGCGCTGCGCCAGCCCGTGGACATCCTGGTGGCCACGCCGGGCCGGCTGCTGGACCACGTGCAGCAGGGCACCGTCGACCTGTCCGGCGTGGAGATCTTCGTGCTGGACGAAGCCGACCGCATGCTGGACATGGGCTTCATCCACGACATCCGCCGCGTCATCGCCAAGCTGCCAGCCAAGCGCCAGAACCTGCTGTTCTCGGCCACCTTCTCGCCCGAGATCCGCTCTCTGGCACACGGCCTGCTGGACAGCCCGGCCGAGGTGGACGTGGCCCCGCGCAACACGGCCTCCGAACTGGTGGCACAGAGTGCCCACCTGGTGCCCAAGACCCGCAAGCGGGCGTTGCTGTCGTACCTGATTGGCTCGCGCCGCTGGACGCAGGTGCTGGTCTTCACCAAGACCAAGCACGGCGCCAACCGCCTGGCCGAGCAGCTGGGCAAGGACGGCATCGAGGCCATGGCCATCCACGGCAACAAGAGCCAGGGGGCCCGCACCCGGGCGCTGTCGCGCTTCAAGGACGGCAGCCTGCCCGTGCTGGTGGCCACCGACATCGCGGCGCGCGGTCTGGATATTGACGAGCTGCCGCACGTGGTGAACTACGAGCTGCCCAACGTGCCGGAAGACTACGTGCACCGCATCGGCCGCACGGGCCGCGCCGGCCACGAAGGCACCGCCGTGTCGCTGGTGGACCGTGAGGAAATGAAGCTGCTCACCGGCATCGAGCGTCTGATCAAGCGTCAGATCCCGCGGGTGGAAGTGGAAGGCTTCACGGGCTGGCAGGCCCAGCCGGGTGATTCCACCGACGACATCAACGACCGTCCGCCGCTGCCCCCGGGCCAGCGTCGGGGCGGCAACGGACGGCGGGGTGCGCCCGCGGCCGGCCGTGGCGCAGCAGGCAATCCGCGCGAAGGACGCGATGGTCGCAGCCATGGCGATCTGAACGGCTCGCCCAGCCAGCGCACCACGACGCGCGCCGGTGAACCCGGACGCGCCGGCAACGATCGCCGGCGCAGCCGTGGTGGACGTGGCGGTCGTCCTGGCGGTGGTGTCGGCACGACGCCTTCGCAGGACTGATGCCGTGCGCTGATACGCCGGATAAACACACCGAGGTGATACGCCATCGAATGATGGCGTGATGACAGGAAAGGCCGCAGGGCACATCGCTCTGCGGCCTTTTTTCGATCTTTCGTGCTTCAGCAATCTTCCCTACGATGGTCTGCAGGTTTCGCTGAACAAGCCTCACGAATCGGTGCGCCACGGAACGATATACAACGACCGAAAGGGCATTCTCAACGCATCATGCGCCAGAAGATCAGGGCATGAAGCACAGATCATCCTTCATGTCGAAATGGGCCTGCTGACGGATGTCACGCGATGATGCACCGATACGGACGGTGTAGCGCCCCGGATGGGCCACCCACCGGTGAGCCTCAGGATCGAAGGAGGTCAGCCCCCGAGGCTCCACCCGCATGACAAGCGTCTGCGACTGCCCAGGTTGCAGCAGACGTGTCTTGGCATAGGTCCGCAGCTCGGCAGCAGGTTTTTCCAGAACATTGTTTGGCGCCGAAACATAGAGCTGCACCACTTCCTTGCCGGCGCGACGGCCGGTGTTGGTGACAATGACCGAGGCTGTAAAGCCCGCGTCCTCACGTGTCAGCTTCAGATCCCGGTATTCGAAGCGGGTATAGGAAAGGCCGTACCCGAAGGGATAGGCCACTTCGACGTCCCGGGTGTTGAAGTGGCGATAGCCAACCCGGATGTCATCGCGGTACTCCACCTCTGCAGCCCGGTCGTTGATGACAATGCCACCGCTGGCCGTAGGATCAGGACCCAGCAGCGTCACGCCGGGGAAGTTCTCGGCGGCGGGATAGTCCTTCAGATCAAGTGCAAAGGTATCGGTCAGCTTGCCGGACGGATTCACCTTGCCGGACAGGACGTCCGCCATGGCATGGCCGGCTTCCTGCCCCGGCTGCCACGCCAGCAGAATGGCGTCGACCTGATCGCGCCAGCTGGCTACCTCGATGACACCGCCGATGTTCAGCACCACCACAACCGGCTTGCCGGCCTTGTGGAAGGCCGTCGAGACATTCCTGATGAGCGTCTGTTCGGCCTCCGTCAGATAGAAGTCATCCTTGGCCTTGCGGTCGATGAACTCACCGGAATTCCGGCCGATCGTGATGAGGCCGACATCATTGGCCGTAGCGGCAGCGTCGATCTGCTCGACCGTCGGCAGCAGCTCGGGCAGCGGGGGCGGCGCCAGGAAGGGATTGGTTTCCGGGCGACGTGCCTTTGCGGCCTTGATGTGCTCGGCGTAGGCCTGTGAAAGCGCCTTGTCGGTGGCGTAGCCGGCATGCTCCAGTCCCTGGGGCAATGTCACCGAATAGGCTTCATGAACATCACCACTGCCGGTACCGCCGATGATGATGTCATGGGCGCTGTTGCCAAAGAGTGCCAGCTTCTTTCCTGCTGCCTGCGGCAGGGCATCATGCTCGTTCTTCAACAGCACCATGCCTTCCGTGGCAGCCTTGCGCGAGATCCGTGCATGGGCATCCAGATCGGGCCTGTTGCTGACAGACTCATGACGGAAGATTCGGGTCCTCATGATCAGGTCGAGGATGCGTTCGACGTTTCGATCCAGCACCTGCACATCAAGCTGGCCATTTCTGGCCGCGTTCAGCAGCGCCTGCTGCTGCGACTGGGTGCCGGGCATCAGCAGGTCGTTTCCTGCCTGCATCTGCTTCACGGCATCCGCCCCCGCAAACCAGTCCGTCATCACGATGCCCTCGAAGCCCCATTCATCGCGTAGCACATCCTGCAGCAGCCAGGGGCTTTCCGAGGTGTAGGTTCCGTTGATCCGGTTGTAGGAACTCATGATCGTCCACGGGCTGCTTTCCTTGACGGCGATCTCGAAGCCCTTCAGGTACAGCTCGCGCAGCGCACGCTCGCTGACCTTCACGTTGATGGTGTTGCGGTTCCATTCATGGTTGTTGGCCGCGTAATGCTTGGCCGACGTGCCCACATCCTGCGACTGGATTCCGCGAATCATGGCGGCGGCCATCTTGCCGGAAACCAGCGGATCCTCCGAGTAGTACTCGAAGTTTCGGCCCCCCAGCGGATAGCGATGCAGGTTCAGGGCCGGCGTCAGAAAGACATCGACCCCATAGGCCGCAGCCTCCGCCCCCATGGCCTCGCCCACACGTTCGACCAGTGCATCGTCCCATGAGCTGGCCAGCAGCGATGCAATGGGAAAGGCCGTGGCATGGAAGGTCTGATTCGGCGCGTCGTCCCGCGTCGGGTTGATGCGCAGACCGGCAGGCCCGTCGGCCATGACGATCGAGGGAATGCCCAGTCGCGCAATGGGAAAGGTCGTGCCGGCCGCACCGGGAACCCGGCTGTTCGCATCCACTCCGACGACCGGCCCCTGCATGCCCCCCGACATGCCGGCCATGCCCTGGCCCAGCACCAGCGCCACTTTCTCTTCGAGGGTCATGGCCTGGATCACGTCGCGGACAGGAGAGACGCCCAGACGGGGCGTCGCGTCATCCGCAGCGGCGGGCGTCGTCATCTGCAGGGAAGCGGCCAGCACCAGGGCCGATGCGGTACGTGAGCAGGAAGGCTTTGATGGCATGGCTGTCTCCTGAAGAGGGGAAAAAACCGGCGGAATGGCCGGGCAAGCTGTCCCCACACTACACGATCATGCCAGGGTGGGCTGCAGAAGCACTGCCTGACAGGCCAGCCGGTAGGTCATCCCCTTGAGGGCATGACGCAAGAAAGGCCGCAGGCGCGATGCACGCTGCGGCCTTTTCATGGGCAGGGGGAAATCAGCTTACTTCTTCTTCGCAGCCGCTTCGCCCTTCTTGGCCAGGTTGTTGACGTTGGCGTCGATCAGGTCCAGCACCTGACGCGAGGCAGCCTGGACTTTCTCGAAGGCGGTGTTGGCCTCGACCACGCTCTGGCGCAGCAGCTTGACGGCCCCTTCGGAACCGGCCGGGGCGTTCTTGGCCAGCGCATCGACGGCGGCCAGCAACTGCTGCTGGCTGCTGGCAACCTGCTTCTCGATGAGTTCGGCCACCTGGCTGTGGGTCTGCTGGGCGATGTCGTAGACATCCTTCACGTAGGCGGCGGCCTTGTTGCCTTCCGGCCTGGAGAACTGCGAGAACAGGTCGGCCAGCAGGGTGTTGAGCGCGCTGACATCCCTGGCGGCCAGAAGGGCCTTGAGCTGCGCCGAGGACTCTTCCATGCCGGCACGGGCCGCCTGCACGTTCAGCTCCAGCAGCTTTCGGGCGCCGTCAAAGGCCGTGGTGGCCACGGAGTTGGTGGTCTTGAAGGCTTCGGCCTGGGCCTTCATCAGCTCATCGATGGAAGGAAACATGGGGACCTCCGGTATCGGGTGAGGCAGGCAGCAACGCCAGCCCGGACAAGATGCAGCCACTTGGGCATCAGGGTGCCAGAAGGCCCCCGGCTTTTGCTGCATCGCACAAACTCCATTCTCCCATGCTTTGCTGCGCCGCACAATATCAACGCTGGCCGCTTCGATGCTTTCTGGCGACGCCTTCCTGAGGCGGAAACGAAAACGGCGCCCGTGAAGGGCGCCGTGGGAACGTCAGGAAGCGTGGTCAGGCCCGCCGCGCATCATTCCTGCTCGTCGGGGTCATGCGCTGCAATGGCAGCCCGCACCCGGGCCAGCACCTTGCGCAGCCGGGCGGCGTTGTCGGGGCCGACGCGGATCATGATCTTCTGGCCCGCCGACAGGCTCTCCAGGTGATCATCCTCGAAGCGGTAGAGCACCTTGGGCTGCACCAGCCGGATGGGGCCGGTGGGGCGTGGCGCATCCATCATGTCGTCCAGCGCGGCCAGCACGCGGTCATGGAAGCGCTCTTCGGGGAAGCCGGTTTCCTCGTAGGTGCGCTGCAGGAGCGGATAGAACTTGGCGTACAGCCGGCCGATCTTGCGCGCATCCATCTTCTCGACGTAGCTGATGATGCGGTCATAGCGCTCGTAGTTGGACGGATCCAGCGTGATGGTCTCGCCGTCCTTCTGCACGCGCAGCAGCTCGGGCACGCCCCGGGTGATGCGCAGCTGCGATGGCACGTGCTCGCGCGGCAGGTTGTCGACGGTGATGACCAGGCGGCGTGCCTGTTCCTGCAGGTTGAAGTACTTGCGCAGCTGGGCCAGCGGCCAGTTCCTGGCCAGCTCCTTGTTGACGGCCGCCTCGCCGACATCGGCCGGGGCCACCTGGACGCGACGCTTGCCGGCCGGGGCGCCCGCCTGATCGGCAGCAGCCAGCTGCTCGGCAGCGGCCTTCTTCTGGGCCTCGACTTCGGCCTTGCGGGCAGCTTCCTCTTCGGCCGCCTTCTTCTCGGCCTCGGCAGCGGCCAGACGTTCGGCTTCCTCTTTCTCGGCCTGTGCCTTCTCGGCGGCCAGGCGTTCGGCCTCGGCCTTGTCGGCAGCGGCTTTCTCGGCGGCCGCCTTGTCTGCGGCTTCCTTGTCGGCGGCTTCCTTGTCTGCCGTCTGGGCGTCGGTGTCGGCCGCTTCCTCGCGCGCCTTGCGTTCAGCATCAGCGCGGTGGCGGGCAGCCTCTTCCTCGGCCCGCAGGGCTGGCCGGCCGGTACCGTCATTGTTGGCGGTCTGCTTGCCGTAACCGGCGTACTGTGCGGGCGAGATCAGACCGGACAGGAAGCTGCCGGCCTTGCCCAGCATGCCGGCCTGCCAGCCCCACAGGAGCAGCAGCAATGACGACACGACAGCGATGACCAGCCAGAAGAAAAGGCCGGAGGAGGGCTTGGGAGGTCCTTTGGGAAATGCCATGGCACTCGAACGGCGAAGACGCCGGGGGTTGTTGCGGAGTGGTCCAATGGTACCCGCTGCAGCGCGGAGGGTCCGGGCGGGGCCTTGCGCCGGTCAGGCCTGCGCATGCCGGGTGACCCGGACGGCCGGCGGGTCCTGTCGGGGGATCTGCGGGGATCCCCAAGGTTTGTCCCGTGCGACGACGATGCGACATCACCATGCCGGGAGCGTCTGCGACAAAATACACCTTTCGGAACGGAAAGATGTAACGTCATGAAACTCGCCACCCGCAGGGATGATTCCCGTGACGGCCAGCTGGTCGTCGTCTCGCGCGATCTGAAACATGCCGTGATGGCCTCGCGGATCACCGGCACCTTGCAGCGTGCCCTGGACGACTGGGCGTTCATGGCGCCACAGCTGCAGGATCTGTACGACGAACTGAACCACGGGCGCGCCCCAAACAGCTTCCCCTTCGACCCGGACGAGTATCTGTCACCGCTGCCACGCGCCTTCCAGCGCATCGAGGCCGGGGCCTACCCCGCCTACGAGAAGCGCCTGCAGAAGGCCCGGCTGGTGGCCGACGCCCCACTACCCGAGGACATGGTGCCGCTGAAGATCGCGCCCTCGCATGCGCTGCTGTCGCCCCGGGGGCCAGTCTCGATGAGCTACCCGGACCTGCGCACGGACAGTGGCGGCCGCCCGGTCAGCACCCAGGAGACCGATCCGGACGACTTCGCGGACGAAAGGGAGGCGGAGGAGGCCGACGAACACGCCAAGGCCGCGGCGCCGGGCACACACCGCACGGTGCCCGTTCAGGATGCAGCCGCACGCGAGACCGCGGCCCGCAAGGCGGCAGCTCGGGGCGGGCTGGATTTCAGTGCGCAGCTGGTGGCCATCTGCAACGATCTGCCGCTGAACCTGACGGAAGACGAGGCCGAGCGCCATCTGCTGTTGCTGGGACTGGCCAATGCCTGGCGCCTGCATGTGACGGGCGATCCGGCCGGTCGAGGCCGTGACCGGGGGCTGGCCCTGGCGCCCGTGCTGGTGACGCCCGACGAGCTGGGCGAGGACTGGCGGGCGGGCCGCATCCACCGGCCGCTGCATTGCCGCTTCAATGGGCGCTCCACCGGCAAGATCGACGCAGCCGCCGACATGCGCTTCGACTTCCGGCAGCTGCTGCAGGTCCTGTCACGACAGGCCCCGGTGAATGCAGGCGCCCTCCTCTGCACGGGTCCGGTGGCCAACGCCGATCCGGACAGTGGCTGGACCTCGCTGCTGGAGGCTCGCGCGCGGCGGATCATCGAGGAATCGTCGCAGCCCGGCCCGGCCTTCATGCAGCCGGGGGACCGCATCCGGATCGACATGGCGGATGCACGGGGCCATTCGCTGTTCGGCGCCATCGAGCAGCAGGTGGTTGCCTAGGAATACGTCGGGCCTATCCGCCTATCCGTCGGCATCATCCATTTGCCCGGTCCACCTGGCCGGGCTCTTTGCAGGAGGAGACCCCATGACCAGAATGAAGGACATTCCGGGCAGTGCCGCACAGCCCTCGGACCCGCTGTCTGCCTTCAACGTTCCCGGCAACATGTTCAATCCTCTGGAAAGCTTCAACCAGGCGTGGCGCACGATGCAGGGCGCATCGCCCCTGCCGCCCACGATGAGCGTGGCGGAGCTGGAGAAGCGCATTGCCGAGCTGCGGACCGTGGAACAGTGGCTGAACCTGAACCTGGGCATGCTGCGCACTTCCATACAGACGCTGGAAGTGCAGAAGGGCACGCTGCAGGCACTGAGCAGTCTGTCGGCCATGATGTCCCCCGATGCCACGCAAGCCGCCATGGGATCCAGCCCGGGCCATGCCACCGCGGGTCCGGATTCCGCAACCGCAGCCATGGACACGGCCCAGCAGCTGTCGCAGCAGTGGTGGGACGTGCTTCAGGCCCAGCTGGGGCAGTTGACCGGGATGGCCGGGCTGCAGCCAGGCACTGCCACACCCACAGCGGGCAATCCCCCCGATGGCGGGTCCGCCCCTTCCGAACACGATGCACGGGTGGCCCGTTCTGCCAAGGCCCCTGCCCGCTCACGTTCCCCCCGACGTTCTTCCGGGCCCAAGTCCCAGGAGCCATGACCCCCATGTCCGCCCATGCGCATCCCTTCCGCCATGCCCACGCCGCCGACCTGTCCTGGCAGGACAGTCTGGAAAAGGTGATTGCCGGCCTGAAAGCAGCACCCGTGGCGCCCCTGGCGCCGGATGCCGAGGAGCTGGGTTTCCTGTTTCTGGGCAATGCGCTCTACCACGTGGCAGACCGCATTCTGGAGACGCTTCAGCAGCGTACCGGGGTTCAACGCTGGGCGGGTGTGGTGGCCAATGGCGTGATGAGCCTGGAGGCCGACTATCGTCTGGAACCCGCCATCTGCGCGATGGTGGGAATCTTCCCGAAAGGAAGTGCTCGCTTCTTTTCTGCGGAGGATCCGCTGCCGCAGGCGCTGTCCGACATGCCCACGCCCTGGTGGACGGCGCTGGTATACGGCGATTCGCGGCGCGGTGACCTGCCCGCACAGCTGGACGAGGTGGCCGGTCTGGTACGCAGCGGCTTCGTCTTTGGCGGCCTGACCCAGGGTGCCAAGCAGCATGCCCTGCCCACCTTCGTGGGTGACCGAGTACTTCAGGATGGCACCCTGGCCGGGGTGGCCTTCCGTGACCACGTGCTGCTGCAGGTGCGCATGACGCAGGCGCTGAAGCCCCTGGGCGGCCTGCATCAGATCACGCTCGCACAAGACAACGTGATCGTGGAGCTGGATGGCAAGCGCGCGCTGGATGTGCTGGATGACGAGTTCTTCGACCACCACCCCATTCCGATGCCCCCGCACGTGAGCCTGCTGGATCTGCCGGCGGTGCTGGTGGACATGGGGGTGTATCGCACGGCGCATGCGGCCATCAGCCGGAACAACCGGCAGAACATGGACCATCTGGCCGACCTGGACCTGGTGGCGCTGGAAGACATCGACCCGAGCGGCGGCAACCTGTGCATGACCCAGGAGATGCAGACGGATACGCGACTGCGCTTCTGCGTGCCCGATGCCAAGGCGGCCCGTGCCGACATGGCGCGGATGCTGACCGAGCTGCGCGACGAGATCACGGCCCAGCAGCTGACGATCCGTGGCGGCATCTATGTCACGGACATGACCCGTCCCCACGCGATGTTCCAGGAGCCGGGCAGCGAACTGCGGATGATCCGCGAGGCGCTGGGCGATTTTCCGCTGGTGGGCTACTGCAGCGAGGCCGAGGTGCACCGCAACGTGCGCCACACCCATGCCGGGCTGCTGACGCTGTTCGTGGGCTGAACCGTCAGGGGACAGGCCCCGCGTTCAGTTGCTGCTGCGGTTGCCGGCCTGCGGTTCCTGACGACGGTTGCCGTCCTGCCGTTGACGGGCCGAGGCGGCGCCCGATGCACTGTTGCGGGACGCGCCTGCCGGAGTGGCATTCTGACGATCCGCCGCCCGGACGGAAGTGGCCGGCTTGTCCGATGCCGTCCTGTCCGAGGCGCTGGCCGACGAGGCCTGACGCTCCTCCTGAGCGGCCGACCGGGCGGCAGCATTCTGATGGCTGCCAGAAGCGGCGCCCTGCTGTGCGGCGTCCGTCTGTCTGTCACCGTCCTGATCGGCCGCAGCACGGTCAGCCGACGAAGCCGCTTCGGCCGCCGCTGCGCCGCCCGGCACCACGCGCACGCGGTCGGCGTCGATCTGTCGGCTCAGGCGCCCCGGATCAGGCTGATCCCCGAAGACCGGCGGCAGCACCCCCAGCAGCGACAGCATGAGCAGCACATTGAGCAGCACCAGCGCCGGCAGCAGGTAATGGCCCCAGCCCCGCGAGCGGGTGGGCATGGGAGGGTCTTCGAGCAGGGAGGACATGATGGGAAACGGATACGTGCGGGGCACGGGGCAGGACGGCCGAAAGGGCCGGTGCAGCCAACCCGGCCGTGGCGGCCAGAAGGTGCTGCCCCCGCGCCGACGGGCGGCAGAATCGCCCGAGAATAGCGGATCGGCCCATGCCCTTCAAGGCCGCCCGCCCGGCCGGCCGCCGTCGTGGCAGCCGTGACGACAGCCCGGCCTCGGGATCATGAATACTCGAAGAAGCCCCGGCCCGTCTTGCGGCCCAGGCGGCCGGCATCGACCATCTCGCGCAGCAGCGGTGCAGGCCGATACTTGGGATCGCTGAAGCTGTCGTGCAGCACTTCCATGATGGCCAGCACCACATCCAGGCCGATGAGGTCCGCCAGCGCCAGCGGCCCGATGGGATGGTTGCAGCCCAGCTTCATGCCTTCGTCGATCTCGACGGCACTGGCCACGCCGTCCTGCAGCGTGAAGACGGCCTCGTTGATCATCGGGCACAGCAGGCGGTTGACGACGAAGCCGGGCGCATTGCGCACGCTGATGGGCGTCTTGCCCAGCGTTTTTGCCAGCCCCGTCACGGCGTCAAAGGTGGCCTGCGAGGTCTGCAGGCCACTGATGATCTCCACCAGCGCCATCATCGGCACGGGGTTGAAGAAGTGCATGCCCACAAAACGGGACGGATCCTTCAGCGATGCAGCCAGCCGGGTGATGGAGATGGAGGAGGTGTTGGTGGCCAGGATGGCATCGGGACGCACCACAGCCTCCACGTTGCGCAGTACCTGCGCCTTGACGCTCTCGCGCTCGGTGGCGGCCTCGATCACCAGGTCGGCCCCCTTGAGCGCCGCCACGTCGGTGGTGCCGTGGATGCGCGCCAGCGCGGCCGCCTTGCCGGCCTCATCCAGCTTCTCTTTCTTGATGAGCCGGTCCAGCGACGTGCCGATGGCCGCCAGTCCGCGTTCGACGGCCTCGGGCATGATGTCCTGCATCACCACGTCCAGACCGGCCTGAGCCGCGGCCTGCGCAATGCCGTTGCCCATCGTGCCGGCGCCGATCACGCCCAGTGTCCTGATCGTCATGTGTCCTGTCTCCTTTCTTCTGGAATGAATGCCGTGGCCGGACGCTTCCGGGCCCGCGGATCTTTGTCCCGTTGACGGCAAGAGGTCTGATTCAGGGGAAATGGCCCTGTGCCCCGGATCATCCCATGAAACGGGGCGGCAGGACAGGATTCACCTTTGCGCAGCCGGATACCGATCGGCCCGGGCATCCTTGCCCGTCGCCTGCGGCCTTGGGGTCCGGCAGGGCGCCAGGATGTCCATGTCCTGCCGATACGTCTCGCTCAGCGCCAATGCCATGTCCATCATCCCGAACACGGTGCTGAAGTAATTGTCATGGGAATAGGTGTTCTTCCGGGCATGGTCGGCCAGACACTGGAAGTCCACGCCCTCGTTCTGGCGGAAGGCCTTCGAGAACCACATGATCATCGGCACCTGGGTCTGTTCCTTGGTGGCGATGCCATAGGGCGTACCGTGCAGATACACGCCGTTCTCACCCAGACTTTCGCCATGGTCGGACACGTACAGCACGGCGCTTTCCAGATCGTCCCGCTTCTCCAGCCGGCCGATGACCCGATCGATGAACCGGTCCACGTAGACGATGGTGTTGTCGTAGGTGTTCACCAGCTGTTCCTTGCTGCACCGGTTGATCTCGTTGGTGTCGCAGGTGGGCGTGAAGGTGCGGTCCTCGGCCGTGTAACGCTCGTAATAGGTGGGCCCGTGGCTGCCCATGGTGTGCAGCACCACCAGCGTGTCCTTGCCGCTTTCCTTGTTCAGGATCTCATCGAAAGCCGGCAGCAGGATGTCATCCAGACATTCACCGTTGCGACAGAATTCCGGCAGGTTCAGCGCGGTGAGGTCCACAGTCGCTGCCACGTTCTTGCACACGCCCTTGCAGCCCGTGTCGTTGTCCAGCCAGGAGATGTCCACGCCGGCACGCTGCAGGATGTCCAGCAGGTTGTCCTGGCGCGCTGCCCGGGCGTCGTTGTACCCCACGCGGTTCATGTTGGAGAACATGCAGGGCACGGAATGGGCCGTCGATGTGCCGCAGCTGCTCACGTCGTGGAAGTTGATGACCTCGTCGCCCCGCTTGGCCAGCCGGGGCGTGGTCTGCCGCGCATAGCCGTTCAGCCCCCAGTTCTGGGCCCGGGTGGTCTCGCCCACGATCAGCACGACGAAATGGCGATGATTGTCCGGCTTGGCCTGCGTCACGGCCAGATCCAGCTGCATGTACGGCATGCGCGCCCGGTGCCAGGTTTTCAGTTTGGATCCGCCAGCCACGATGAGGTTGGACGGCACGATCAGGTGCGTCACATCCCGGTTGTTGCGGAAGAACGAGGCGTAATCCTGGTAGAAGTACCGAGCCACTCCGCCGATCACCAGTACCGAAAGGACAATCAGAACAGCACGCTGCGCAATCTCCTTGTACCAGCGACGGTAGTCCACCTTCACCATGAGGTACAACAACGCCGGCACGACACCCAGAACCGCGATCCACCCCAGGTACGCCGGCGTCATCAGGCGACTGCTTTCCGCCCAGCCGGTGATCAGCACATTGGTGAGCATGTGCTTGTCGAAGTAGATGTTGAAGAACAGCGACTGATAGGAAATCGCGGCCCCGATCACCAGCAGCAACGGGATGATCACCTTGTGCAGCAGGGGGGCCGCCAGC
>ERZ1674203.144-NODE-144-length-18484-cov-4.840903_pt1 | contig 18484 bp, 17 predicted proteins | sample MGYA00581297_ERZ1674203 | MGnify/ENA primary metagenome ERZ1674203 (study PRJEB41354, sample SAMEA4873349) | human saliva metagenome | biome: human-associated habitat [ENVO:00009003]; feature: mouth environment [ENVO:08000002]; material: saliva material... | reverse complement strand
TGAGTGAAAATCAGCCGGCGATCGATATTTCGGAAATCCTTCGCTACTTGCCGCACCGTTACCCGTTCCTGCTCATCGACCGGGTCACCGAGATCGTCCACGACGAGCGCATCCTCGCCATCAAGAACGTCACCATCAACGAGCCCTTCTTCCAGGGCCACTTCCCGCACCTGCCGGTCATGCCCGGCGTCCTGGTGCTGGAAGCGATGGCGCAGGCGGCCGGCATCCTGTCCTTTGCCAGCATGGGGCGCTATGCCGACTCCAACTCGGTCTACTACTTCGCCGGCATCGACGAGGCACGCTTCAAGCGCCCGGTCAGCCCTGGCGATCAGCTCGTGCTGGACGTGCGCATCGCCCGCAAGTCCCGCCTGGTCTGGAAGTTCCATGGCGTGGCCACGGTCGACGGCCAGAAGGTGGCCGAGGCCGACCTGATGTGCGCCCTGCGGGAAATCAGTCAGGAGGCCGCCGGCGAGCCCCACCTGGCCGGCAAGATCGGTACCAGCAAGGCCTGACCGCATGGCGCAGCCCCGGATCCATCCCACCGCCGTCATCGACCCTGCTGCCGAGCTGGACAGCAGCGTCGAGGTCGGCCCCTACGCCGTCATCGGACCACGCGTGCGCATCGGCGCCGGCAGCAAGGTGGGTGCGCATGTGGTGCTTGAAGGCCCCACCACGCTGGGCGAGAACAATCGCCTGTATCCCTTCTGCTCCGTCGGTGGCGCGCCGCAGGACAAGAAGTATGCGGGTGAGGACACTGCACTCGAGATCGGCAACGGCAACACCATCCGCGAGTGCGTCACCATCAACCGGGGTACCGTGCAGGACGGCGGCACCACCCGGGTCGGTGACGACAACTGGATCATGGCCTATGTCCACATCGCGCATGACTGCGTGGTGGGCAACCACACCATCTTCGCCAACACCACCAACCTGGCGGGCCACGTCCACATCGGTGACTGGGTCATCCTGGGGGGCAACTCGCAGGTTCACCAGTTCTGCAAGATCGGGGCGCACGCCATGACCGGCACCGGCTCCATCGTGCTGCAGGACATCCCGCCCTATGTCATGGCCTCCGGCAACCCGCTGGCTACCCATGGCATCAACAGCGAGGGCCTGCGCCGCCGCGGCTTCACGCCGGAAGAGATCACCCTCATCCGCCGCGCCTACAAGACGCTCTATCGGCAGGGGTTCACGCTGGCCGAGGCCCGCGAGGCGTTGCAGGCCCAGGCTGCCACCGACGCCACCCACGAGAAGTGCCTGGGGCCGCTGGTGCGCTTTCTGGGCGACGCCACCCGCGGCATCGCCCGCTGAGCTGCGCCATGGCCACGCCCCGCATCGGCATGGTGGCCGGCGAGGCCTCCGGCGACCTGCTGGCGGCTTCGGTGCTGGCCTGCTGGCGCGGGCAGGGCGCTTCCGGCGCCACGCCTTCAGCCAGCCAGCCAGGCGGCCGGGCTGTTTCGTCTAGGGAGGAGGGCGCAGGGGCGCGTTCTCCGTCGTCCGGCACGGACCGCGCGGTCTGCGCCGGCATTGGTGGCCCCCGCATGCAGGCCGAGGGTTTCGAGGCCTGGTGGCCTTCCGAATGGCTGGCTGTCCATGGCTACGCCGAAGCCTTCAAGGCACTGCCGCGCCTGCTGTGGGTACGCCGCCAGCTCCGTCAACGGCTGCTGAGCTGGCCTGCCCAGGCCTTCGTCGGCGTGGACGCCCCGGACTTCAATCTGGGGCTGGAAGCCCGACTACGGGCCGCCGGCGTGCGCACCTATCATTTCGTCAGTCCCTCCATCTGGGCCTGGCGGCGCGAGCGCATCGAGAAGATTCGCCAGGCGGTGGATCACATGCTGCTGGTCTTTCCCTTCGAGGAAGCCATCTATCGTGAGGCAGGCATCCCCGCCACCTATTGCGGCCATCCGCTGGCTGACCAGATTCCCTTCGAGCCTGACCAGGTCGCTGCCCGCCAGGCGCTGGGGCTGCCGGCACAGGGTACCGTCATCGCGCTGATGCCCGGCAGCCGTCGTGCCGAGGTCGAGCACCTGGCGCCCACCTTCCTGGCTGCTGCCGCGCTGATGCACCAGCTGCATCCGGACTGGCACTTCATCCTGCCCGCGGCCGGCGAGGCCCGCCTGGCCCAGTTGCGCGCGCTCATCGACACCGATCCCGCCTGGCGCACCCTGCCGTTGCAGCTGCTGTCCGGCCAGTCGCACACCGCGCTGGCGGCCTGTGACCAGACGCTGATCGCCAGCGGTACCGCCACGCTGGAGGCCGCGCTCTTCAAGCGCCCGATGGTCATCGCCTACCGGCTGGCGCCGCTGTCCTACCGGATGATGAAGAACAAGGCCTATCAGCCTTGGTTCGGCCTGCCCAACATTCTGGCGGGCGAGTTCCTGGTGCCCGAATTCATCCAGGATGCCGCCACGCCCCAGGCGCTGGCCGAGGCCATGGTCTGGCAGCACGAAGATGCCAGCGGGCGGGAGCGCCTGGTGGCCCGCTTTGCCGAGATGCACCACGTGCTGGCCCAGGGCTGCGCCCGTCGTGTGGCCGAGACCGTGCTCGACGACCTGTCCCGCGCCTGAAGGGCCCCCAAAGCCTCCCGACCCATGACTGCCGACCTGCCGTTCACTGCCGATCCCACCATCGCTGGCGTCGATGAAGCCGGCCGGGGGCCGCTGGCCGGTCCGGTCGTGGCGGCGGCCGTCATCCTCTCGCCCGATCATCCCATCGAGGGCCTGCGGGACTCGAAGAAGCTCAGCGCCCGCCGCCGGGAAGCCCTGGCTGACGAGATCCGCGACAAGGCCCTGGCATTTGCGGTGGCCAGCGCCAGCGTCGAAGAGATCGACCGCCTCAACATCCTGCACGCGACCCTGCTGGCCATGACGCGCGCCATCCAGGGGCTGGAGCCCCAGCCCCGTCATGTCCGCATCGACGGCAACCGCGCCCCCAAGCTGGAAGGTCTGCGTGTCGAGACCGTCATTGGTGGTGATGACCAGGACCCGGCCATTGCTGCGGCCTCCATTCTGGCCAAGACCGTCCGCGACCACCTGATGCTGCAGTATGCCGAGCAGTTTCCCGCCTACGGCTTCGAGCGGCACATGGGCTATGGCACCGCGGTGCACATGGCGGCCCTGCGCGAGCATGGCCCCTGCGAGATCCATCGCCGCAGCTTTGCCCCCGTGGCCCGCGTGCTGGCCGGTCACTGAACCCTCTGCCCATCATGTCCGATCCCATCCCTTTGCTGGCACACGCCCGCCAGGCGCTTCGCCACAGCCCCGTCGAGATCGAGTCCGCCGCCAATCCGCGTCTGCGTCACCTGCGTGAGCTGCTCGAATCCGGGCGCGAGCGTCGTCGCAGCGGCCAGACCGTGCTGGAGGGCTGGCATCTGCTGGAATCCTGGCTGGCCGGTGGTCGACCCGTCCTGCAACTGGTTCTGCCCCGGCGCACGTTCCAGCAGCTGGGGCAGGGGGGCGAGCCGCCTTCCCAAGCCTCCCGCCGGGAGCACGGTCGATCCCCGTCCGCCAACCCATGGCAGCGCGTGTCGCCGCAACGGCACCCGGCCCCAGGCATCTCGTCTGGTGAAGCCGCCGGCATGAACGGGAATCCCGAAATGGCCACCCTGGCGGCCCAGGCCAGCTGGCTGGTTCTGGACGACCGGCTGTTTGACCAGCTCGACATCATGCCGTCGCCGTCACCGATGCTGGCCGTGGTCGAGACGCCCCGGCTGGCGCCGCCGGCTTCCGCTCCGGACCACGATCTCGTCATCCTTGATCGCATCCAGGATCCGGGCAACGTCGGCACCATCCTGCGCACGGCTGCCGCAGCGGGCATTCGCACCGTGCTCACCACGGCCGGCACAGCCGCCTGCTGGGCGCCCAAGGTGCTGCGCGCCGGCATGGGCGGACACTTCGTGCTGGAGATCCACGAGAACATCCCCCTCGAACAGCTGAAGGCGCAGGTCGGCGCGCTGCCCCTGGCCGGCACCGTCCTTCAGGACGGCCAGTCGCTCTACGCCACCGACCTGCGCCAGCCGCTGGCCTGGGTCTTCGGCAACGAAGGCGAGGGCATCGATCCTGAGCTGCAGGCCCGGCTGGGCTGCCGGCTCACCATCCCGCAGGATCCCGGGGTCGAATCGCTCAACGTTGCCGCCAGCGCCGCCGTCTGCCTGTTCGAGCAGCGGCGCCAGCGGCTCGCCAGCGCGTCCTGACGGGCCCTGGCGTGGACACTGCCTGAGCGGCAGGGCCGGGAGAGGAGGGGGCGGGGTTACTTCCCGCCTTCGTCCAGCTGGATCACCGTCAGGATCGTGGCCGCAATCTCCTCGATCGACTTCGTGGTCGTTGACAGCATCGAGATGCCCTCGCGGCGCATCATCGACTCGGCCTGGCGTACCTCGTCACGGCAGTTTTCCAGCGCCGCATAACGGCTGTCGGGCCGGCGCTCGCTGCGGACCTCGTGCAGCCGTTCCGGCGAGATGGTCAGCCCGAACAGCTTGTGACGGTACTGATAGAGCACCTCCGGCAGCCGCATCCGCTCGAAGTCCTCGGGAATGAGCGGATAGTTGGCCGCCTTGATGCCGTGCTGGATGGACAGGTACAGGCTGGTGGGCGTCTTGCCGCAGCGCGACACCCCCACCAGGATCACGTCCGCCGTGCCCAGCTCCGCATGCTGCTGGCCGTCGTCATGCGACAGCGAGAAGTTGATCGCGTCGATCCGGGCCTGGTACTCGTCCGGGCTCTTGATGCGGTGGAACTGACCCACCCCGCGTGAGGCCTCGCGCCCCAGCTCCGTCTCCAGGCTGGACACGAAGGTGCCGATCAGGTCCAGATAGCAGGCGTTGGCCGTCTGCACGATCCCGCTGATGGACGGGATGGCCAGCGTCGAGAACACCAGCGGCCGGCGTCCGTCGTTCTGCGCGGCCAGGTTGATGCGCGCCACGGCTTCATGGGCCTTGGCCTCGCTGTCGATGAAGGGCAGGCGCACATTGCGCGTCTTCAGGTCATCGAACTGGCTCAGCAGCGACATCGCCACGGTCTCGGAAGTGATACCGGTCCCGTCGGAAATGAAGTAGGCCGTCCGTTCATGGCCCTGGGGTGTGGAAGTTGGGTTGGCAGACATGGAAGTGTGAACGAGGAAACACGCCGGAAATGGACTGGCCCTAGAATATCGGACATCAGAATTTTCAACCATCCGGTACTTCAACCATGAGCAATACGCACGCAGGACGGCTCGTCATCCCGTTCGAAGAGCTGCGCATGACCGATGTCGAGGTCGTGGGCGGCAAGAATGCCTCACTGGGCGAGCTGATCAGCCAGCTCTCGGCATCGGGCGTCCAGGTGCCTGGCGGCTTTGCCACCACCGCAGACGCCTTCCGGGACTTCCTCGACCACAACCGGCTCACCGAGCGCATCAACGCCCGGCTGGCCACCCTCAACACCGACGACGTGAAGGCCCTGGCCCAGGCCGGTGCCGAGATCCGCAGCTGGGTGAGCGAGGCCGCCTTCCCGCCCGATCTCGAAAAGGCCATCCGCGAGCACTTCGCCCGCCTCACGAAGGATTCCCCGGCCGGCGTCTCGTTCGCCGTGCGCTCCAGTGCTACCGCCGAGGACCTGCCCGATGCCTCCTTCGCCGGCCAGCAGGAGACCGTCCTCAACGTCGTCGGCATCGACGCCATCCTGGACCGCATCCGCGAGGTCTTTGCCTCGCTCTACAACGACCGCGCCATCTCCTACCGCGTCCACAAGGGCTTTGCCCACGAGGGCGTGGCCCTGTCGGCCGGCATCCAGCGCATGTGCCGCAGCGACCTGGGCGCCTCGGGCGTGATGTTCACCATTGACACCGAATCCGGTTTCGAGGACGTGGTGTTCATCACCAGCAGCTGGGGCCTGGGCGAGACCGTCGTGCAGGGGGCCGTCAACCCGGACGAGTTCTACGTCCACAAGCCCATGCTGGCCGCCGGCAAGTACCCCATCATCAGCCGTCACCTGGGCTCCAAGCTCATCAAGATGGAGTTCGAGGATGCTGCCTCCCAGGGCCGCACCGTGCGCACCGTCGACACCCCGGCCGAGCAGCGTGCGCGCTTCTCCCTCTCCGATGAGGAGGTCACCCAGCTGGCCCGCTATGCCACCATCATCGAGAAGCACTATGGCCGTCCCATGGACATCGAGTGGGGCAAGGACGGCATCGACGGCAAGCTCTTCATCCTCCAGGCCCGTCCCGAGACGGTCAAGTCGCAGAGCAAGGACCGCAAGCAGCAGCGCTTCGTCCTCAAGAGCAGCTCCGACGTGCTGACCTCCGGCCGTGCCATCGGCCAGAAGATCGGCACCGGCCGCGTGCGCCTGGTGGGCGACGCGTCCGAGATGAGCCGCGTGCAGCCCGGCGACGTCCTCGTCACCGACATGACCGACCCCAACTGGGAACCGGTCATGAAGCGTGCCTCGGCCATCGTCACCAACCGGGGCGGGCGCACCTGCCATGCCGCCATCATCGCGCGTGAGCTGGGCATTCCTGCCGTTGTCGGTTGCGGCAACGCCACCGACGTGCTGGCCGATGGCCGGCTCGTCACCGTCTCGTGCGCCCAGGGCGACACCGGCTACGTCTACGACGGCCAGCTCGAGACCGAAGTCACCGATGTCCAGACCGGCACCATGCCGAAGATCGACACCAAGATCATGATGAACGTCGGCAACCCGCAGCTCGCCTTCGAGTTCGCGGCGCTGCCTTGCGACGGCGTGGGCCTGGCCCGGCTGGAGTTCGTCATCAACAACAACATCGGCATCCATCCGCGTGCCATTCTCGACTATCCGGCCGTCGACGCCGACCTCAAGCAGGCCGTCGAGAGCGTGGCCCGTGGCTATGCCAGCCCGCGTGCCTTCTACGTCGAGAAGCTGGCCGAAGGCGTGGCCACCATCGCCGCTGCCTTCTGGCCCAAGCCGGTCATCGTGCGTCTGTCCGACTTCAAGAGCAACGAATACCGCAAGCTCATCGGCGGCTCGCGCTATGAGCCCGAGGAAGAGAACCCCATGCTGGGCTTCCGGGGCGCCTCGCGCTACGTGTCGGACACCTTCTCCGACTGCTTCGAGATGGAATGCAAGGCCATGAAGCGCGTGCGCGAGGACATGGGCCTGACCAACGTCCAGCTGATGATCCCCTTCGTGCGCACCGTCAAGGAAGGCGCGCGCGTCATCGAGCTGCTGGCCAGCCATGGCCTGAAGCGGGGCGAGGGCGGCGCACCGGATGGCACCGGCGCACTGCGTGTCGTCATGATGTGCGAGCTGCCCTCCAACGCCATCCTGGCGGACGAGTTCCTGCAGCACTTCGACGGCTTCTCCATCGGCTCCAACGACATGACCCAGCTCACCCTGGGTCTGGACCGTGACTCGGGTCTGGTGGCCGAAGGCTTCGACGAGCGCGACCCTGCCGTCAAGGCGCTGCTGGCCCGTGCCATCGAGGCCTGCCGCAAGGCCGGCAAGTACGTCGGCATCTGCGGTCAGGGCCCGTCCGACCATCCGGACTTCGCCGAATGGCTGGTCGACCAGGGCATCACCTCCATCTCGCTCAACCCCGACACCGTCGTCTCCACCTGGCAGCGGCTCGGGGCCCGGGCCGGGAAATAAGCGCTCTGGCTGCCCGGTCGCCCTGGCGGTCGGGCAGGTACTGCGCCATCGACCGGGGCACCGGGACGTCCTGGTAGGGGGCTGCCCGGGGCGCGCCGACCGAAAGGTCGTGCATCGCGCCGGTCACTCAAACGCCACCTTCGGGTGGCGTTTTTTGTGGCTGCAGCATGCACATTTCTTCGGACTGTCTGCGCATTGTCGCCAAATTTCCACCCTGGAAAGCCGTTTGTGCGGCTTTGCCTTGACACTCGGTAAAAGTGTCCCAAAATGAAAATCAGGGCCCCGAAAGGCTCTTCCGGCCGCTTCACCCATGAACGGACCTCATCTGCGCGCATCTGCGCAGAGACCGCATCCGCATGGCACGGGCCCGGAACACCCCCCTGGCAAGGCAGATGGAGGCGCAGATGGCAGATATGGCAACACACTATGGCTGGTGGATTCTCGCCGTGGTGCTCGGCATCACCGAGCTGTTCGTCGGCTCCTTCTACCTGCTGGTCATTGCCGTGGCCCTGGCCCTGGCGGGCCTGTCTGCGTGGCTGGGCGCCACGTTCAGCATCCAGCTGCTGGTCGCCGCTGTCGCCAGTGCGCTGGGTGCAGGTCTGGTGCGCTACCTCCGGCCCATTGCCCCGTCGCAGCAGGCGCCCGAGCGCAACCCCGACCTCAATCTCGACATCGGCCAGACCGTCACCGTCGAAGGCTGGGAAGACAACGGCCAGACCCGCATCAACTATCGCGGCACCATCTGGCAGGCCGAGCTGCTGTCCGGCTACCCGCGCCGCATCGGTACCCACCGCATCCACGCCATCGCCGGCAGCCGCCTCGTGCTGATCCCGGTTGAGCTGGCCCGTGCCACGGGCAGCGCCCCCGCCCCGGTGGCCGTCGGCTAGTCCCTTTACCACCCCCTCAGGCCGTGACGGCGGCCTCGGCCGGGCAGGCCCGTGCCCACGCCAGCCGCCACGCCGCCGAAGCACCGCCCGGGCCGGCCGGCAATCGCGCAAGGCACACGCTGCCCGGGCAGAACGCCTATCCTGCCTTCATCCCATAACCATCCTTCAGGAGTGACCGTCGATGCCACCTGTTACCACCGTCTCCATCGCCATCCTGGTCCTGGCCATCGTCTTTGCCATCAAGACCCTCAAGATCGTGCCCCAGCAGCACGCCTGGGTCGTCGAGCGGCTGGGCAAGTTCGACCGCATCCTGATGCCGGGTCTCAACATCATCGTGCCCTTCATCGACCGCGTGGCCTACAAGCATGAGCTGAAGGAGTTCCCGCTGGATGTGCCCAGCCAGGTCTGCATCACCCGCGACAACACCCAGCTGCAGGTTGATGGCGTGCTGTACTTCCAGGTCACCGACCCCATGCGCGCCTCCTACGGCTCCAGCAACTACATTGACGCCATCACCCAGCTGGCCCAGACCTCGCTGCGCTCCGTCATCGGCCGCATGGAACTGGACAAGACCTTCGAGGAGCGCGAGGCCATCAACCTGGCCGTCGTCAGCGTGCTGGATGAAGCCGCCACCAACTGGGGCGTCAAGGTGCTGCGCTACGAAATCAAGGACCTGACCCCGCCCGCCGAGATCCTGCGCGCCATGCAGGCCCAGATCACCGCCGAGCGTGAAAAGCGTGCAGTGATCGCCGCCTCCGAAGGCCGCCGCCAGGAACAGATCAACATCGCTTCCGGCGAACGCGAAGCCGCCATCCAGCGCTCCGAAGGTGAGCGCCAGGCCGCCATCAACCGCGCTCAGGGTGAAGCTGCTTCCATCTCCGCCATCGCTGAAGCCACCGCCCAGGCCATCGAGCGTGTCGGCAACGCCGCCCAGCTTCCCGGCGGCGACACCGCCGTCAACCTGCGCGTGGCCGAACAGTACGTCGAGGCCTTCGCCCAGCTAGCCCGCACCAACAACACCATGATCGTGCCCGCCAACCTCGGCGACGTGGCCGGCCTCATCGCCACCGCCATGAAAACCGTGCAGGGTACCGGGGGCAGTAACAAGGCATAAGTTGCTATCATGGATAGCAACTCGGCGGTCTGGAGATGATCATGACGAGCCTGCTGGTCCGTGGACTGGACGAATCCCTGGTACATGCCCTGAAACAGCGTGCGGCCGCTAACGGCCGCAGTGCCGAGGCAGAGCATCGTGCAATCCTGCTGGAGAGCCTCCAGCGGTCGCCCCGGAAATCACTGGCGGAGATATTGGCCAGCATGCCGGATGTTGGCCTGGATTCAGACTTCGAGCGTCAACAGGACGACGGCCAGTCCACCCATGTATTTGATTGACACCAACGTCATCAGCGAGGCCCGCAAGGGCAGGCGGGCCAACGCAGGCGTTCAGGCCTTCTTCTGGAGGCTTCCGAGCAGGGAAGTGCACTCTACCTGTCCGTCATCACCCTGGGTGAGCTGCGGCGTGGGGTGGATCTCATCCGGCATCGAGGAGACCATATCCAGTCCCGGCTCCTTGATGACTGGCTCACGCTGATCGTGGATGAATACCACGATCGCATCCTGCCCATCGATACCGAGGCCGCCTTGCTCTGGGGACGCTTGCGCATTCTCCATCACGAGCATTCCATCGACAAGCTGATTGCGGCCACGGCCTGGGTCAACGGCCGGACGCTGGTGACCCGCAATGTCTCGGATTTCACCGAAACATCGGTGCCCTTGTTGAATCCATTTACCGACTGATCAACGTGACCAGGGGGCCGCACAACGAAGTTGCCCCCATCGATTCGCTGCTCAATCGGCCCTACTTGCCCTCCAGATTGCTCATCGAGTAATCCAGCCGGTTTTCCCCGCTGGTCTCGATGAGCACGCCCATGTCGTTCTCGGTCGAGAGCTTCGTCAGCGAATAGCTCTCGCCGTTGCCATAGACCAGCTCCACGCTTGTCCGGTCCACGACCAGATTCATCCGGAACGACGCAGGGCTGGCATAGCCTGACGACACGACCATGCTCTTCTCGTAGTTCGCCTTGGCATCGCCGGAAATCCGGCTGCTGGTGCGGCGCACCTCATACTGCCCGTTGTCCGCGTCGTAATCGATGAACACCGTGCTGTCGGCCTGGTTCAGGAAGATGCGGATGTGCCCGTTCACGGGTCGCCCATTCACGCCGGTGAATGCCAGGTTCAGATCCTGCGACGTCCAGCGCTTCACGTCGTAAAGCACCTTGTGGTAGTTGTCGCTGGCCATCTTCGCGTTGAAGGTGTCCGCAAAGCCCGTATCGACCGAAGTCTTCGGGTTGCCGTTCTCGAAGGTGGACTTGATCACGTAGGCGTCGCCTTCCCGGACCAGCGTCAGGTTGCGGGTCATGCTGATGCCGCTCAGGTGCTTCGAGGCCTCACCATTCTGGTCGCGGATGTCGCCCTGCAGATACGCCCAGTTGCCCAGCCAGGCCAGCGCCTTCACGGTCGTGTCGCTTTCCTGAAGGAAGTTGGCGCCATACCAGTCCGTGCCCTGGTCCACGCGCCTCGGCTGGCTTTCCGCCACGAACACATTCTTGTCGTCCAGGTGCCCCACCATGTAGTAGGTACCCGTGGTCGACCCATATTGATAGCCATTGGCGCCGAAGAACAGCACGTGCTTCGTCGTGCCGTCCGACGCCTTCATCGTCTTCAGGTTCGGGCATTCCACCAGACCCAGGTCCTTGCCGCCCAGTGCACCCGCGTTCAGGATCGTTGCGCCCTCATAGGTCCAGGCCTTGCCGTCGCTGCTGGCATAGACACCGATCTTGTCGCCTTCGGCCAGGTACATCATCAGCTTGTCGCGGGCAGCGTCATGCCAGATGTACGGGTCGCGGTTGTCCGAGGTGGCGGTCGTGCCCTTCAGGACCGGCTGCCCGCCGTTGTAGGGTACATAGCTCTTGCCGAAGTCCAGCGAATAGGCGGCGTACTGATGCTGCCCGCTTTCGGTATAGCTCGTGAAATACGCGACGATGGCTGCCGTCGGCAGATCCTTGAAGAAGCCGCTGGCGTTGTCGATCACCGAGCCCGTGGCCACGGCCGACCAGCCATGCGTGAACTTCGGAATGGCCACGCCCTGGTTCTCGAAATGCTCCCAGTCCCTGGTCCGGACGTGGTACCACTCGGTGCCGTCGTTGTCGGACTTGTAGTTGCTGTTCAGCAGGTAATACAGGTGGAAGTAGCCATCTGCCCCCTTGAAGAGGGTCTGGATGTCGTTCATGAAACCGGCCGGCGTGTTGTAGTGGTTGATCTGCTGGTACTCCGTACTGGTCGTCGTTCCCGCCATCACGGCTGCTGGCTGCGCCAATGCCAGCATCCCTGTCATCACACCCATGGCAGCAAGAATGTGTCGGTTTTTCAGCATCATCGTTTTCCCCTATATCGCCTGGAAAGCGGGCCAAGGCTATCACCCAGGGGGTGTCGCCTTCAGCGATAAAGTGTTACCGATGTATCCCAGCAGATGTATGCCGCTGACGTATCGCTGCGCTTTACCCGATCTTTACCTGCGCCCAGTGCCTGCTTCACACACGGCGCCCACAATGCCGCCTGTGTTCAACACCACCCGGACAAGGATCCGGATACGACACATGCGTCTTGCACACGTTTCCCGCCGTCTTGTGGCTTCCACCGTTGCCCTGGTGCTGGGTGCCAGCAGTCTGGCTGCATCGGCACAGCCCTGGCATGAGCCGGGTGGGGAAGGGGATCGTTACGGTCATTCGCAGCGTGGCCCCGGCCATGAAGGCCATGACGGCCGGGACGATCGCCGTGGCGACTGGGAAGGCGACCAGCCCCACCACGGCCCGAGCCAGCACTGGGAAGGGCGCGGCCATTCAGGGCGTCAGGAACCCCGGGTGTCCGTCCAGATCCATACGCAGGTCCCGACCGATGACATGCGCATGGGGCCGGGGGCAGGCCCCGAGCACCGCTACCATCGGGGCGACCGGCTGCCGCCCGAGGCACGCGAGTCGGTGATGGTGGTGCAGGACTGGCGCGATCATCGGCTGGATCCGCCGCCGCGCGGCCATGACTGGGTCCGCCTGGGAAGCGACTTCGTGCTGGTGGCCGCTGCCACCGGCATCATCGCCCAGGTGATCCTCTCCGCCGGTCGCTGAGGATCACCAGACGAAGGCCGTACCCGATCACGCGGTGCGGCCTTCAATCACGACGTCACAGATCGCTGTAGTCCACCACCATGTACTTGGCGGGCAGATTCTTCTTGGCGTCGCCCTCGTCGCCCATCAGCAGCAGCCGGTGCTGGCCGTTGATCACCACCGAATCGACGGCTTCCACGTTGCTGAGATAACGCAGATTGGGCAGCGGGATGGCTTTCGGCGCATCGTTCGGGTTGCCGCTCCAGGTCCACAGCTGCGAGAACTTCGTGCCATCGTCGTCCTTGACCTCGTTGGCCAGGATGAAGCTCTTGAGCACCGGGTCATAGTTCATCGAACGGATGCCGCCCCCCTTGATGTCCAGGAAGGCGACCGACACGAAGTGCGGCGGAACGCGCTTCTCGAACATGTCCTTCGGGTTGTCGATGGAGACGACCAGCGCCAGTTCGTTGAACTCCGGATCCCGGAAACCCAGCATCAGCCGGTTCTTGCGCGGGTCGAAGGCCAGGCCCTCGATGTTGGTGTTGCGGAAATCCAGTTCCGTGCCGGTCCTGGCCTTGATCAGCTCCTTCAGTTCAGACGAGTTCTTCAGATCGTCGATCAGCCCGCTGTACGACTCCAGCTGCTGGATGTCGGAGCCCTGGATCCGGAAGCGCAGGAAGTGCTCGCGGTCCGGGCGGCGCTGGCCGTTGCGATTGGGCGAATGCGAGGTGATGGCGTAGATGTAGCCATCCGGGTCGCGGGTCAGCGCTTCCAGGTCGTTCAGCTTGCGACGGAAATCGCGGATGATGCGCGTATCCAGCGCCTCGTCCTCGCGCAGCGAGCCATCGGGCTCGATGGTGAGGATGCTGGCCGCGCGCGTGGGCTCGTCCTCCACCACCAGGATGCGTCCGTCGGGCAGCTGCTGCACCGCCGAGGGTTCGTACAGGCTCCTGAACACGTTGATGCCCAGCGTCTGCAGATGGGCGGCCTGCTTCTGCGCCTGCATGGCCGGAATCACGCTGGGCAGCGTCTTCACGACCGTGAAGGCAATGACCGAGGCCAGAAGTCCCCAGCGGAACACCACATAGGACATGTGCAGGAACTTGAACTGCTTGTCGGCCATCAGCCCCAGCCAGTAGAGCTCCTCGCTCATCCGGTAATAGATCTGCTCCCGGTCGTTCATGATGTCCTGCATCATCTGCCAGTAGCGATCTTTCGGGATCTTGGCGCGATCCTCGTAGATCAGGATGTTGGGGGAGTCGCCAAAGAAATGGACGGTGGGGTTGTGTGACACCCGGGCCTTGAAGTCGCGCAGCCGGGCCTTGCGCCGGAACACGTCCTTCAGCCAGCGCCAGGTCGCCTGCAGCCGTCCCACCCGCTCGGGCGAGGCCGACAGCAGCGCGCAGACGATCGATGCAGCCGCTGTCAGCATGAAGATGCCCGCGGGCACCAGGAACTCGGGCGACGACGAGAAGATGAAGGCCCCCGACACCATCAGCGCCGACACGATGAAGCCGTTGAGCGAGATCATGATGTTGGCCTTGGTGGCCGCCAGCGCCAGCAGCTCCATCTCGGTCCGGAAGGCGTTGCGGAACATTGTCTCCACGCCCTTGGCGGTGCCCATCGGGGCAGGGGGCGCGGCGACGCCGGCTTCCCGGGCCCACTCCTCCTTCAGGGCCTTAAGCTTGGCGGCTTTCCTGGCTGCCTTCTTTGCCTTCTTGGCTTCCCGATCGGACAAGGCGACCGCTTCGGTTGTTTCTGTTGTCTCTGTTGTCTCTGTCATGGCGCCATTGGCGCTGCCCGGGTCGAGCTCGCCCGTGACAGGCGCCCTGTCGTGCGCTTCCGTCTCCGCCGGAAAGGCGTTGATGCCGCGCGTCGTGTAGGGGGGCAGGGTGTCGGTACCGGAAGCGCTGCAGCGGGTTGGCTGGAAATCCGCTTCTTCCGCACCCTGGTCTGCGCCCGCGTCGGCAGGCGCCAAGAGACTCTCGGCGCGCCTACGGTCGCGTCCTTGGGAGGCCTCCTGGTCGCGGAAGCCCATGGATTCGGTCACCCATGTCCGAAGGGTGAACCTGTCGCTCTTCTTCTTCGCCATGTCTGTCGGCCTGGGCAAAACGAATGTCGAACGCCACGGACCCGCACAGCGTCGGGCCTCTCTGACAGACTAGCGCAATCGGCGTGAAAGCACCCCCAAAGATGATGCGGGCTGTACGGGATCCTTCCGGGGCCGCGCAGGCAGGCTCAGCGGTTGCCGTTCTTCATCAGCCGCGAACGCTCGCGCTGCCAGTCCTTCTCGCGCTCGGTGGCCCGCTTGTCGAACTGCTTCTTGCCCTTGGCCAGTCCCAGCGCCAGCTTCACCCGGCCGCGCGTGTAGTGCAGGTCCAGCGGCACCAGCGAATAGCCGGCGCGCTCCACCTTGCCGATCAGGCGGGCGATCTCGGCACGGTGCAGCAGGAGCTTGCGGTTGCGGGTAACATCCGGCTTGACGTGGGTGGAGGCGGTGATCAGCGGCGTGATGTGCGCCCCGATCAGGAAGATCTCCGCGCGTCTTACAATCACATACGCTTCCTGGATCTGCACCCGGCCGGCCCGGATGGCCTTCACCTCCCAGCCTTCCAGCGCCAGTCCGGCCTCGATCCGTTCCTCGATGAAATAATTGAACCCGGCTTTCCGGTTTTCTGTAATGGTCGACATGGTCGATATTGTGCCTGTTGAAAGGATCCCGTCCGAGAGGATCCCATCCGTGTTCGGGGGCCAGCCATGCCCGTGATCCGCAAGTCCGCCCTGGTGCCGTATTCGGCGCAGGCCATGTTCGACCTGGTCGAGCGGGTAGAGGATTATCCCGGTTTTCTGCCCTGGTGTGGAGGCACGCAGCTGCTGTCGCGCACCGACGAGGGCATGTCGGCCGCCATCACCATCGACTTTCGTGGCATTCGCCAGACCTTCTCCACCGAGAACGTCCACCAGCGCCCCACCAGCATCCGGCTGCGCCTGAAGGACGGTCCGTTCTCCCGCCTGCAGGGGGGCTGGACCTTTAAGCCGCTGGCCGAGGACGCCTGTCGCATCGACCTGGAGCTGGACTACGAAGTGGGCAGCGGCCTCATCGCACGGGTGCTCAACCCCGTCTTCGGCCACATCGCCAACACCCTGGTCGATGCCTTCGTGAAGGAGGCCGAGCGCCGCTACGGTCCGGGCTTCGGGGCCTCATGACATCCGGGGCACGCCGGCAGGTTCCGCAGGATCAGCCATCCGCACTCCCGGGCCAGCCGGTATCGGAGAGCCCCGCGGCGGCCCTGATGGTGGAGCTGGTCATCCAGTATCCGGAGGTCGCGGCCCCCGAAGCCACGAGCCCCGAGGTTACCAAGCCCGAGGCCACCAAGCCCGAGGCCGGCCAGCCGGTACGATACACGCTGGTGCGCACTGTGCACCGTGTGCCCCTGGGCACCACCATCCGGCAGCTGCTGCAATGGGCAGCCGCGTCGAATCCGCAGACCTTGCAAGTACCTGAAATACTGCCGGTTTCCCCGCATCCGACACCCCGGGTGGATGATGCCAGCCTGGGCGCTGCATGTCCTGGGGGCGATGAGCCGTGCAGCCTTGTCCAGGCCATCGAAGCCAAGGCTCTGGGCCTGTCCCGCTTCGGTCGCCGCGCCTGGCTGGATGACCCGCTGCGGCCCGACGATCGGGTGGAGGTGCTGTGCCCGATCCTGGCCGACGCGAAGGCAGCGCGCTTTGCCCGGGTGGCAAAAAGTCGCGCCGAGCGGACCGACGGTCGCTGGGGCCGACGAAGCGTGGCTGATCGTCAGATCCGTGCCACGAAGCGCCGGGCCGAAGGATAATTTGCTATCATGCCGCTTTGCGGATAAAAACAGCAATGCGGATAGCCAAGAAGGCACTGACATTCGACGACGTCCTGCTCGTCCCCGCGTATTCAGACTTCATCCCCCGTGACGCATCCCTGCGCACGCGCCTGACCCGGAAAATCAGCCTCAACATCCCGCTCGTCTCGGCGGCGATGGATACCGTCACCGAAAGCGGCATGGCCATCGTCATGGCCCAGCTGGGCGGCATCGGCATCATCCACAAGAACCTCAAGCCCGAGCAGCAGGCTGCCGAGGTCCTGGCGGTCAAGCGCTACGAGTCCGGCGTGGTGGGCGACCCCATCACCATCACCCCCGACATGACCGTGCGCGAGGTCATCGCCATTACCCGCGAGCACCGCATCTCCGGCCTGCCCGTGGTCGAGGGGGGCAGCAGGAAGGTGGTTGGCATCGTCACCAACCGTGACCTGCGCTTCGAGTCCGAACTCGACCAGCCGGTGCGCAACATCATGACCCCGCGCGAGCGGCTCATCACCGTGCCCGAGGGCTCCAGCCTGGATGACGCCCAGAAGCTCATGCACAAGCACCGTCTCGAACGCGTGCTGGTCGTCAACGACGCCTTCGAGCTGCGCGGTCTCATGACCGTCAAGGACATCCTGAAGGCCGACACCCACCCCGAATCCTCCAAGGACAGCGTCGGCAAGCTGCGCGTTGGCGCCGCCATCGGCACCGGTGGCGACAGCCATGAACGGCTCGAGCGCCTGGTGGCTGCCGGCGTGGACGTGGTGGTGGTCGACACCGCCCACGGCCACTCGCGCGGCGTCATCGAGCGCGTGCGCGAGATCAAGCGCCACTATCCCGACCTGCAGGTCATTGCCGGCAACATCGCCACCGGTGACGCCGCCCGCATGCTGGTCGATGCCGGCGCCGACGCCGTCAAGGTCGGCATTGGTCCGGGCTCCATCTGCACCACCCGCATCGTGGCCGGCGTGGGCGTGCCCCAGCTCACCGCCGTGGGCGACGTGGCCGCTGCCCTGCAGGGCACCGACGTGCCCCTCATCGCCGATGGTGGCATCCGCTACTCCGGCGATGTGGCCAAGGCCATCGCGGCCGGCGCCTCCAGCGTCATGATGGGCTCCATCTTTGCCGGTACCGAGGAATCCCCCGGCGAGATCGTCCTGTACAAGGGCCGCTCCTACAAGTTCTACCGCGGCATGGGCTCGCTGGGCGCCATGCAGCAGGGCGCGGCCGACCGCTATTTCCAGGACTCCAACGTCGCCGCCGAGAAGATGGTGCCCGAGGGCATCGAAGGCCGCGTCCCCTACAAGGGGGCGGTTAGCGCCATCATCTATCAGCTGTGCGGCGGCCTGCGTGCCAGCATGGGCTATTGCGGTTGCCCCACCATCGACGCCATGCAGCAGCGTGCCCAGTTCGTCGAGATCAGCAACGCCGGCATCCGTGAATCGCACGTCCACGACGTGCAGATCGTCAAGGAAGCGCCCAACTATCACGTCGAGTGATCGTTGCCGCCCCACACAGGCTGCCGCCTGGTCGGCAGCCTGTTTCGTTTCCGGACACGCCCGGCCCGGGCGGGTCACAACCCCTCTGTCTCGCGCCATGAACCATCAGAAGATCCTGATCCTGGATTTCGGCTCGCAAGTCACCCAGCTCATCGCCCGGCGCATCCGCGAAGCCCACGTTTACTGCGAAGTCCATCCCTGCGACGTCAGCAGCGACTGGGTCCGGCAATACGCCGCCGACGGCCAGTTGAAGGGCATCATCCTCTCGGGTAGCCATGCCAGCGTCTATGAAGTGGATGACCGCGCCCCCGATGCCGTCTTCCAGCTGGGCGTACCCGTGCTGGGCATCTGTTACGGCATGCAGACCATGGCCATGCAGCTGGGCGGACAGGTGGAAGGCAGCAACACCCGGGAATTCGGCTACGCCGAAGTCCGTGCCCGCGGCCACACCCGGCTGCTGGACGGCATCCAGGACTTCCACACCCCCGAAGGCCACGGCAT
>ERZ1674203.143-NODE-143-length-18500-cov-5.611765_pt1 | contig 18500 bp, 12 predicted proteins | sample MGYA00581297_ERZ1674203 | MGnify/ENA primary metagenome ERZ1674203 (study PRJEB41354, sample SAMEA4873349) | human saliva metagenome | biome: human-associated habitat [ENVO:00009003]; feature: mouth environment [ENVO:08000002]; material: saliva material... | reverse complement strand
TCATACGGATCCAGCCGACCCTTTTTTGCAGGGCCCGCGCCTGCAGTCTCCCATCGGATCCCAGCAGCGGCGTTCCCCGCCACTCGCTATTATGCCGCTTTGTATGGCCCTGTCCGGGCGTGCCGACGGTTTTTTTTACGGTGTCCAGCTGGACATGACCGTCGGCACGGTGCTTTTGCAGCCTATCGCCCGTAGAAGGTGATGCTCCAGTCCTTCAGTTGTCCGGTGCCGCCCTGCACGCGGTCGGCCACCGACAGGGTCCAGTTGCGGTTTGCACCGGCGGCTACCGGCTCCTCCAGGTGGCGGCGCACGCCGAAGGTGAAGTCCTGCAGCCCCTGGCAGGCGACGATCTTCAGTTCACCGTCCTCTCCTTTGACGGTGCAGGGGTGGGGGGGAAGCAGGGTGCTGACCTTGCCCAGTGGACTGGTCAGCGCGATCTGCAGGTCGCCTGCATTGGGATGCTCACTCCGACCATCGTCGCTGGTCACCGTCAGGTTCACGTCGATGTGCTCGATGTGCTGCAGGTTGCAGCTGGCCGGCACGGTGATCACCGCAGACACGCCCCCGGTGGGGGCCTTGTTGTAGTCCAGACGGTCGGCCAGTGCCGTCAGCGCGTCGAAGTACTTCTGCTCGACGGAGCCCTCGGCCATGGCGCGTGACGTGCTGCCGGCACGCTGCTGTGCAACGATGTCCGCTTCGGGAATGGGCTTGCCCACCTGCAGCCGGAAGGGGCCGCATTTGCGCTGTTCGGCACTGCCGCCCACGCTCTGCCAGGTACGGGCCAGCCGGGTGGCGGCCTCGGCATCCACCACGCCAAAGCCGTAGTGGTGGCTGTAGCGCAGCACGTCGTGGCCGGTGATGCCTGCCAGCGGGCTGCGCAGCTCGCTCCATCCCCCTTTGGAGACATCCACCTGCCGTGCGGTGCGAGCCAGAATCAGCGGCACGTCACGCCAGGTGAGCCGGGGGTTGGCCTGCAGCATCAGGGCCGCCACGCCAGACACCATCGGTGCCGAGGCCGAGGTGCCACCAAAGTCGTCCGTGTACTTGTCCTTCACGGCGGTGGTGGTGATCTCGGGCGCCGTGGCCGGCGTCGTGCTGCGCCCGGACGGGGCGCAGACCGTCAGGTTGGAACCGCGTTCACTGTAGGGCGCGCGCTCACCGGCCGCATCGGTGGCGCAGACGGTGATGGCCCCCCGCGAACTGGTGGCGCTGTCGGCCGATGAATAGTCGCCTTCCCAGGCACCGTTGCCTCCCGAGAAGACATACAGGACACCCAGCCCGTTGCGGCCCTTGCTCAGTCCCTTGGCCAGGGTGTCGTTGAATGCTGTCCAGCCGCTGGCAGGCTTGTTGAGCTGACCGTCGTCTTCCGGTCCCCAGCTATTGTTGAAAATGTGGTTCCTGTCGATGTCGCGCGACAGGGCATCGAGGATGTTGCGCTCATCCCCGAAGGCCAGCAGGTTGTAGCCCACCAGGCTGGCACGCGGTGCAATGCCCGTGCCGCCAATGCCGTTGTAGTCCCGTGCGGCGATGATGCCTGCCACGGAGGTCCCGTGTGAATCGTCTTCCGTGCAGGGAACCGGCCAGTCCTTGTGGCCGGCGATCCGGTTGCTGTATCGGTTCTCGCCCAGCGACTGGCGACGGTAGTTGTGGCTGCCGTCGACGATGTTCGGCCGCAGATCCGGGTGTGTCATGTCCAGGCCGTCATCGACCACGGCCACACGGATGCCATCGCCATTGAGACCGCTGTTCCAGGCGGCTTCCACGTTCAGATCCTCGCCGGCCTTGATGCGCGTGTAACGCTTGCCTTCGATGCTGCCCAGGTTCTTCAGGTGCCACTGCTGGGGCTTGAGCGGATCGGCCCCGGTCCTGATCTCGGGCTGCCCCTGCGGACGATAGTATTTCAGCGAGCATCCCGACCAGCTGACCAGCTCAGGCGGCGCGGGGCGTGCGTTCTGGTTACCACCGCCGTTGTTGCCACTGTTGACTGGCTTCACGGGAGCCGGCGTGGCGACAGGTGTCGGTCTGGCGATCGGCGATGGCGTGGCGACGGGGCTTGGTGCGGCGACGGGGCTTGGTGCGGCGACAGGCGGGGTGCCAGCCGCAGGGGCAGGGCTGGGCGAGGCTACCGGCGCCACCACGGGGGCAGGAGAGGTGACGCCACCCGTGGCAGGTTTGCCGGGCGGCGTGGTGACGCCGGTGACGGGGCTGGCGGGTGGCACGGGTGACGGCGTGGCCACCGGATTCGGTCTGGGCGCGGGGGCCGGGTTCGTCACGGCAGGCGGGGGGGCCACCGGTGTCGGTGTAACGACAGGAGCCGGCGTAGCGACGGGAGTCGGCGTGGCGACGGGAGTCGGCTTGACGGCAGGAGGTGGTGTGACGACGGGCGCCGGTGTGGATACGGGCGTTGGCGTGACGACGGGAGCAGGCGTGACGATAGGCGCTGGTCTGACGACAGGCTCAGGTGCGACGACGGGTGCAGCAACGGCGACGGGGGCAGCAACGACGATCGGTGCGGCGACGGGGGCCTCAGTGGCGACAGGTGCGGGCATGACAACAGGGGCCGGTGCTGGCGTGGCGACGGGCTGGACGGTCAGGGCCGATGCCTGGGCAAGCGTCGTGGCCTCATGTGCCTGTCCGGTTTCTCCCTGCAGGCCGTGGCCGGATGTGGCCGGATCCTGCTGTGCCAGGTGGCTCGCCGATGGAGTGTCGTGGTCGGTGCTTCCACCGCCGCCGCATGCGCTCAGCAGCAGGGAAGAGAATCCAAGGGCCAGGGCCTGGGCAATGTGCGTTCTGCGCATGGTCGAGAGGTCCGGAAAGAGTGGCGAAGAAGAATCGTCGATCGATGTCGTGCGTTCAGGAGCGTGATTCGGGACAGGGAGAGGTTGTTGCCCGGGAGGTCAGCGGCCGTAGAAGGTGATGCTCCAGTCCTTCAGCTGTCCCTCGCCGCCTTGCACGCGGTCGGCCGTCACCAGTTCCCAGCGCCGGTTGCCGCCGCTGGCGACCGGCTCTTCCAGATGGCGGCGCACGCCGAAGGTGAAGTTGTTCAGGCCGCCGCAACGCTCCACCAGCAGCTCGGGAGCGCCGAAGGCCGCAGTGTTCAGATCGGTACAGGCGTGGGGAAGCATCAGCGTGCTGACCGTGCCCAGCGGGCTTTGCAGGGCCATCTGCAGATCACCGGTGTTGGGGTGAGTGCCCTGGCCATCGGCAGCGGTGACCGTCACTTTCACGTCGACGTGCTCGATGTGGCGGATGTCGCATTCAGCCGGGATCTCGACGGCGGATCGCAGGCCGTTGGCCGGGGCCATCTGATAGTCCAGCGTGTTGCTCAGCTGGTAGAGCGCACCGAAATAGGTGCGGGCCTGGCTGTTGTCCTTCGTGCTTCTGGCCGTCTGCTCGGCGCCCTGCTGGGTCACGATCCCGGTTTCGGGAATGGCGGCATTCACGGTCGTGGTGTAGGGGCCGCAGGTCTTGAGCGTGTCGCTTCCGCCCACGCTCTTCCAGTTCCGCGCCAGTTGCACGGCCGCGTTTGCATTGGCCACGCCGAAGCCGTAGTGGTGGCTGTAGTGCAGCACGTCGTACAGGCCCTGGGCGTTGCCCAGCGGGCTGCGGTAATCACGCCAGCCGCCATCCTGTTCATCCACCTTGCGGGCCGTGCGCGCCAGAATCAGAGGGACGTCGCGCCAGGTCAGTTTCGGGTTGGCCTGCAGCATCAGTGCAATGACGCCCGAGACCATGGGGGCAGAGGCCGAGGTGCCGTTGAACGTGTGGGTATAGTCGTTCCGCACCGAGGTGGTGGTCACTTCCGGCTGCTGGTCGTCCGTCGCGTCGGCGGACGGGGCACAGACCGTCAGGTTGGCGCCCCGCTCGCTGTAGGGTGCACGCTTGCCCATGGCGTTGGTGGCGCAGACGTTGACGATGCCCATCGCGCTCACGCCGCCGTCCAGCGACGAATAGTCGGTCTGGATGGCCCCGTTGCCGCCGGAAAAGACGTAGATGGCACCCAGGCCGTTGCGACCTGTCTTCAGCCCGTTGCGCAACGTGTCGTTGTAGCTCGACCAGTCGGGTTCCGGCGTGGCCAGGTGTCCGTTGTCCGTGGGGCCCCAGCTGTTGTTGTAGACGTGGTTCCGGTTCAGATCGCGTGACAGGGCATCCAGCGTGTCGGCCACGAAGTTGGAGGCCAGGATGTTGAGGCCCACCAGCTGGGCGCGTGGTGCCACGCCCGAGACGCCGGTGCCATTGCCGTCGCGGGCGGCGATCAGGCCTGCCACCGAGGTGCCGTGCGTGTCATCGCTGCTGCACGGCATGGGGAAGTCATGCAGGCCGGCGATCTTGCCACCGCTGGAGGCAGACTGACCGTACATGCCCGCTTCAGTGCGGTAGTTGCGGCTGCCGGTCACGACGTTGGGCCACAGGTCTTCGTGCGTCACTTCCAGTCCATCATCCAGCACCGCCACGCGGATGCCTTCACCGCGCAGACCTGCGTTCCAGACCGGTTTCACGCGCAGGTCCTCGCCCGCCTTCATGCTGGGGAAGCCGGGCAGGGGACCGGTATTCTCCAGGTGCCACTGGAGCGACAGATAGGTGTCGGCACCCGCCTTGGAAACGGGAGCGGCCTGAGGGCGCGGGTATTTCAGGGCGCAGTTCGTCCAGCCCAGCTGGGCGGGCAATGTGGCCAGGGTGGCGGCATCCAGCGCCAGGCTGGCGACGGGTGCCGGTGCAGGCGTCGCCGCAGGAGACGTGCTGGAGGCTCCGGAGTCGGTGCTGGGGCCTGGAGCGGGGCGAGGGGCGGGCGCCGGAGAGGCCTGGCCGTGAGTACCCTGGGTCGGCGTCGGGCCGGGAGCGGGTGCCGGGGCCGCGACCGGTTGAACGGGCCTTGGGCTGGTGTCAGTGCCGGAGCCGCCGGGCGCAGGGGAGGGGGCTGGAGAGGTCTGGCCCTGCGTGCCCTGTGTCGGCGCCGGGCTGGGGGCGGGTGCCACGACCGGTTGAATGGGTCTCGGGCTGGTGCCGGCGCCGGAACCGCTGGGTGCAGGGGCAGGGGCTGGCGACGTGAGCGCCGCTGCGGGAGCCTGGGGTTGCGGGGCGGGGCGTGACGTGGCCGGCGGCGTCTGTTCCTGGACTCTTTCTTCCACAGCGCGTTGCGGGCTCAGGTCCACCGGTCGGGCAGGACGTTCCAGCACCAGGTCGCCGATCTGGAGGGCGGTGATGTGAGGGGATGCGGAATCATCCGAGCCGCCTCCACCACACGCGCTCAGCAGCAAGGTGGAGAAGCCAAGGGTCAGGGCCTGGGCGATGGGCGTCTTGCGCATGTTGGAGATCCGTCCGGAAAGAGATGCCGCAACGTCTTGGGGTGTCCGTCGCAGCCAGGGGCTGGCGGTGCGACGGTGCATGTGCCCGGAAAGGCAGGGCGGGGGCTGTCGGATGCCGGAACGGTCGGCATCGAGGTTGCTGGCCATGCCGGCAAGACAGACCCCTGTGGGGAGTTATCGACCGTAGAAGGTGATGCTCCAGTCCTTCAGCCGACCGGCTTCTCCCGCCACACGGTCGGTTGCCGACAGGGTCCAGTTCCTGTTGCTGCCCTGGGCCACCGGCTCTTCCAGATGACGGCGAACGCCGAAGGGGTAGTTCTGCAGGCCCTGGCAGGGGCCGATCTGCATCGGACCGCCATCGGTCGGAAGCTGGCAGGGGTGGGGCACGCTCAGGGTGCTGACACTGCCCAGCGGACTCTGCAGGGTGATGTGCAGGTCGCCTGCACTGGGGTGCTCGTCGCTGCCATCGGCATTGGAGGCGGTGAGCGTCACCTCGATATGCTCGATATGCGTGATCTGGCAGCTGTCCGGCACACTGACGGTGGAGCTCAGGCCGTTGGCCGCCGCCTGGTTGTAGTCGATCCGGTTGCCCGCCTCGATCAGCGCCTTCCGGAACGCTTCCGCCTGGCTCTTCCGGACGGGATTGGTCGCCACGGCATCGGCTTCCGGAATCGGGGCGTTGACCCGGGTCGTGAACGGACCACACTGTTTCTGCGTGCTGCTGCCGCCCACGCTCTGCCAGTTGCGGCTCAGCTTCACGGCGGCATCGGCATTGACGACACCGAAACCGTAGTCGTGGTGGTAGCGCAGCATGTCGTAGGCGCCAGGCTGCCCCTCGACGATCGGGCTGTTGTGGCTGCGCCAGCCGCTGGACTTGGCATCCACCTGTCGGGCGGAACGGGCCAGGATCAGCGGCACATCACGCCAGGTGAGTTTGGGGTTGGCCTGCAGCATCAGCGCCACCACGCCTGAGACCATCGGCGTGGCTGCCGAGGTGCCGTTGAAGCTGTCGGTGTACTGGTTCTGCAGTGCGGTGGTGGACACATCGGGTAGGGTGGGGGCTCCCTCGATTCCCAGTGTCCGGCTCAGGTCGGCCGATGGGGCACAGACCGTCAGGTTGGGGCCGCGCTCGCTGTACGGCGCACGCGTGCCGGCGGCATTGGTGGCACAGACCGTCACGATGCCCCGGGCGCTGACCGTGCCGTCCATGGAGGAGTAATCGCCATCGAAGGCGCCGTTGCCGGCCGCGAAGGTGTAGATCACGCCCAGTCCGTCACGTCCCTTGCTCAGGCCGTCATTCAGCGTGCTGTCGAAGGCGGCCTTGTTGTCCGGGGCAAAGAAGTGCCCGATGTCGGCGGCGCCCCAGCTGTTGTTGTAGACGTGGTTGCGATTGATGTCGCGCACCAGCGCATCCAGCGCGTCTTCGGTCAGGCTGTTGGCCAGCGCATTGAAGCCCACCAGCCCGGCGCGGGGCGCCACGCCCGAGACGCCGATGCCATTGCCGTCGCGCGCTGCAATCACGCCGCCCACCTGGGTGCCGTGGTCGTTGTCCTCCGTGCAGGGCATCGGGTAGTCGGCGTGTCCGGCAATGGTCTTGGCATTCGGGGACAGGCGCCGGTAGTTGTGGCTGCCGGCCACCACGTTGGCACGCAGGTCCTCGTGCGTCACTTCCAGAGCGTCGTCGATGACGGCAATGCGGATGCCTTCACCCCGCATCCCCTGGTCCCAAGCGCCCTGCACGCGCAGGTCCTCGCCTGCCACCATGCCGTCGGTCGAGAAGCCGGGCAGGCTGCCGGTGTTCGTCAGGTACCACTGGCGGGTCTGATTCGGGTCGGATCCGGTCTTGTCGGCCACGACCGGGCCGCCCCGGAAGTAGTTCAGCTTGCAGCCCGCCCAGCTGACGCGCTCGCGGGGCGAGTCAGAAGAGCCGCCGTGGTTGCCCGACGTGCCTGCGCCCGGCTGGCTGCCGTTGCCTGCCGGATTGCTGCTGCCGGGCTGATTGCCACCGGCCTGGCCGCTTCCTGCGCTGCCCGTGCCGTTCGTGCCTGGAGCCACCCCGGGCTTCGAACCGTTGCCGCCCGCCCCCCCGGCCTGCGTGCCGTTGACCGGGGCGGACACCAGGCTGGCGGACGGGTTGGCGCCACCACCGCCACAGGCTGCCAGCAGGGACAGCAGCAGCGGGGTGGCCAGGTGGCGCACGGGCAGATGTCGGGTCTTCATGACGGAACGGCTCCAGAATGAGTCGGTGCGATGCAACATCTGCACACGGGGATGCGTCACTCTAGCAACGTCGTTGCGTCACGACATCGGTTTGGCGGCAAACAGTCGATGGACGGTTGACTTCGGCTTTTTATAGGTTATGCGCTTTGGCAGCAAAATATCCGCGAGCTGTTGATCGCTCCTGGGAGGCATTCCTCACTCGTCTCTTGCCTCATGGGGGCTACCATGAGGATGCGCGCTGGCAATACGTTCCGAAGGTCCGGAAATGACAAAGGGGGCGATGAGCCCCCTTGTTGTTGAGTGTGAGTGGAGCAGCCAGTCACTGGCAGTTGGGCTCCACGAAGAAGGCGACCAACTCGTCGGCGTGCCGACGGACCGCACGACTGGCCCCCCTCTGCATGAGCTTGATCACTCTGTCGGCATCCTCGCAGTCGGTCTTGCTACGGGAACGTGCTGCCTCGACGGCTTTTTCGACTTTATCGACCGCCAGTTGCCGTTCCTTGCGCGGGAGGTCCATAACGTCGTAGACGGTCAGGTAACGGAACACGGCAAGGTCAGCATCGCTCATCCTGTACGCGAACGGGCGGCAGCTCGGCGTCAGATTAGAGCACCGGGACGCAGCTCGAACCCATTCAGGGATAGGCGGATCGGCCCAGGCCGGGGCGGCCAGACAGGTCAGGAGGGCGAGGGCAAGGGGGCGTTTCATCGGGCAACTCCAGCGGTCCGGGCCGGATCGCGTGCTCACTTCAGCGCGCGCTTGGTCCACCAGTTGGGGCTCACGTCGGTGAAGATGCCCTTGGCGTTCTGCTGGTTGGCCATCTCGATGGTCTCCAGTCCGGCCGGGCTTTCCACCACCCAGACGCGGCCCGTGATCTGCCGCTCGGGTTTCAGGCCGGCCGCCACCAGCTGGGCGCGGCCGTCAGCCTCGGACATGTCCTGCTTCAGCGTGACGATGAGACCACCGGGCAGGCCATAGCGGCGGCCGGCGGCATCCTTCAGCACGGGCGAGACGGTGCCACCCGAGGTGCTGGTGAGCGCGCCACGGGTGCTCTTCAGCGTGTGCAGCTGCTTGGTCTCGGCCTGGCTGGCCTTGCGCACCTGGGTGCGGCCGCCAAACTGCACGACGTGCGCGGTATCGATCTGGAAGCTGCGGACCGTCTTGTCGGGACCGATCAGCTGCACGACATTTGCATCGGCCGCCTGCACGCTGGACAGGCCCAGCAGCAGCGTGGAAAGGCCGATGGCCAGGTTCTGGATCAGGGTGTTCTTGCGCATGTTGGGACTCTTCGGGCTCGGGTTCAGCGAGAGATGTTCATGGTCGAAGGGTTGTACCTGATCATCACCGTCCGTAGAGGGTGATCGACCAGTTTCTCAGCCGGCCGGTATTGCCGGTGCGACGGTCGGCGGCGGCCAGGGTCCAGTCGCTGCTGGTGCCGCTGATGGCAGGCTCTTCCAGGTGGCGGCTGAGGCCGAAACTGAAGTCCACCAGGCCCTGGCAGTTGGTCTGCTGGCCGCTGATGTTGTAGCAGAGGTGCGGCGTGGTCAGCGTGCTGGTCTGTCCGGCGGGGCTGGTCAGCGTGATCTGCAGGTCACCGGCGCTGGGGTGGGCACGGGCACCGGTGTCGTCGGTGGCCGTCAGGACCACTTCGACGTGCTCGATGTGCTGGATGCCGCAGCCGGCAGCACTGATCCGGGAGGTGACCCCGTTGACGGCGGCCTTGCTCAGGCCGCTGGCGTCGGCGAACGGGTTTTCAAGCACTGCGTCGGAAACCGGGGTGGTCTCGGGAATGGCCTGGTTGACCGTGGCGCTGTAGGGGCCGCACTGCCGCAGCGTGCTGCTGCCGCCCACGCTCTGCCAGCTGCGGGCCAGTTGCACGGCGGCTGTGGCGTCAGCCACGCCGAACCCGTACTCATGGTTGTAGTGGTAGCCGCCATAGCTGGTCCAGCCGGCATTGCTCGGATCCACCTGACGGGCGCTTCGGGCCAGCACCAGCGGCACGTCGCGCCAGGTGAGGTTGGGGTTGGCCTGCAGCATCAGGGCGATGACGCCCGAGATCATTGGGGTGGCGGCCGAGGTTCCATTGAACTTGGCCGTGTACTGGTTCTGCAGCGTCGTGGTGGTCACGTCCGGCAGGCTGCTGCCTTTTGCCTGGCCCATGTCGCTGGACGGCGCGCAGACGATGAGGTTGGGGCCCGGTTCGCTGTAGGGGGCACGCTTGCCGGCCGCATTGGTGCCGCAGACCGGGATGGCGCCCAGCATGCTCACGTTGCCGTCCAGCACCGAGTAATCGCCATTGGCGCCACCGTTGCCGCCGGCAAAGGTGTAGATGGAGCCCAGTCCATTGCGGCCGTTGCGCAGGCCGTTGAGGATGGTGCCCACCTGGGCCGAGCGCGAGGCGGGCGTGTTGAAGTGGCCGTCGTCTTCGGCGCCCCAGCTGTTGTTGTAGATATGGTTCTTGCCTTGGTCACGTACCAGGGCATCCAGCACTTCGCTGTCCAGGTCGTTGGCCAGGGCGTTGTAGCCCACCAGGCTGGCACGCGGTGCCACGCCCCGGCCGCCCAGACCGTTGCCGTCGCGGGCTGCCACCACGCCGCCCACGGCGGTGCCGTGGGTCTGGCTTGACGTGCAGGGCAGCGGCCAGGGGCTGCCGCGCTGCCAGCTGCCATCGCTCACATAGTTGTAGCTGGCGCCTTCCACCACGTTGGGGGCCAGATCCTGGTGGGTCACCTCCAGGGCGTCATCCACCACGGCCACACGGATGTTCTCGCCCCGAAGGCCGCTGGCCCAGACATTCTCGACCTGCAGGTCCTCGCCTGCAGCCAGGCCGGAATAGCCCGTCAGGCGGCCGGTGTTCTTCAGGTACCACTGGGTGAGATAGAGCGGGTCGGTCCCTGCGCGCTGGCTGGGTTGTGACTGCGCGTAGTAGCGCACCGTGCAGTTGGTGCCGTTGAGCAGCGTGCCCTGGTAGGGCGTGTTGCTGGACGCCCCGCCCGAATCTTCGGAGCCGCCGCCGCAGGACGCCAGCAGGGCGGCAAGCAGCAGAGGGACGGTTCTGAGGGACAGGGAAAGGGTGGGAGGAGTCATGGCACTGAAGGTGTAGGGTGAGACGGCAACGGGCGGAATTTTCGTCGGCCTGCGTAGCTGGAATGTGACGTTATGTCACCCCCGTGTACAGATTGGCTGCGGATTTCGTCGGCAGCGTCATGGCAGGCCGGGGGACGGCGAAAACTGCAGCCGAAACGGCCCGAGGCTGCAGTCAGGGGCGCTCAGGCAGGGCCGGTGAGCGCCTTCCGCAGCCCTGATTCTGCCGGGAAATCTTCCGTTGTGCGCACCGTGCTTGCCGGGAGCGAGGCTGGCACCCTGTACGCAACGTGCCATCAACGTCGTGGACCGTTCATGGGATGACAGCGCGGGTCAGCGTGATGAAGCAATAGTTGTCATCACTGACAGGCATGAAAGAACCGCGCGGACAGGCTGTTCATGGCCCGGAGATTGGCGTTTCATCGGGCCGGAAGGGGAAATGGTTCTGTTTTCGGGCGTCATTGTCCTTGGCCCGTGCGCAAGGGTATTACCGCAGCGCGGGGTTCGGGTGCAGGACCCCAAGGCATAATTTCGGGCTGGAACCGCGCGAGCCGTGGCGGTGACAACGTTTCCGGATGACAAGAGGACAGAACGAAATGGGTGACAACAACGTAGGCCAGGGCCGGCGGATCCGATCGGTGCTGGTGGCCAACCGCTCCGAGATCGCCATCCGCGTGATGCGTGCCGCCACCGAGCTGGGGCTGCGCACCATCGGCATCTATTCGCACGAGGACCGTTTTGCGCTGCACCGGACCAAGGCCGATGAGAGCTATCTGGTGGGGCAGGGGCAGAAGCCGCTGCAGGCCTACCTCGACATCGCCGAGATCATCCGGGTGGCCAAGCAGGCCGGTGCCGATGCCATCCACCCGGGCTATGGGTTCCTGTCCGAGAATCCCGAGCTGCCGCGTGCCTGCGCCGCAGCGGGCATTGCCTTCATCGGCCCCACGGCCGAGGTGATGACCCGGCTGGGTAACAAGGTGGCGGCGCGTGAGGCGGCCGTGGCAGCCGGCGTGCCGGTGATGCCAGCCACCGACCCGCTGCCTGACGACATCGAGAAATGCCTGGAGCTGGCGGCTGCCATTGGCTATCCGCTGATGCTGAAGGCCAGCTGGGGCGGCGGTGGCCGCGGCATGCGTGCCATCGAGACACCGGAAGACCTGCGTGTGCAGCTGCCGGTGGCACGGCGCGAGTCGAAGGCGGCCTTCGGCAATGACGAGGTGTACCTGGAGAAGCTGGTGCGCCGTGCGCACCACGTCGAGGTCCAGGTGCTGGGTGACCTGCATGGCAATGTGGTGCACCTGTTCGAGCGTGACTGCTCGGTGCAGCGGCGCAACCAGAAGGTGGTGGAGCGCGCGCCCGCACCGTATCTGACCGATGAGCAGCGTGCGGGGCTGTGCGAGGCGGCGCTGAAGCTGGCCCGTGCGGTCAACTACACCCACGCCGGCACGGTCGAGTTCCTGATGGACGCCGATACCGGCAAGTTCTACTTCATCGAGGTCAACCCGCGCGTCCAGGTCGAGCACACCGTCACCGAGGAGGTGACGGGCATCGACATCGTGAAGGCGCAGATCCGCATCACGGAAGGCGCGCGCATCGGTCAGCGTGAGGACCGTGTCGATGCCGAGGGCAGGGTGCTGGAGCTGGGCTCGGGCGTGCCGGCTCAGGAGGAGATCCGTCTCTATGGCCATGCGCTGCAGTGCCGCATCACCACCGAAGATCCCGAGAACGGCTTCACGCCCGACTATGGCCGGATGACGGCCTACCGCAGTGCGGCCGGCTTCGGGGTGCGTCTGGACGGCGGCACCGCCTTCAGCGGCGCGGTCATCACGCCTTACTACGATTCGCTGCTGGTCAAGGTCACGACCTGGGGTGCTTCGCAGCAGGAGGCCATCCGCCGGATGGATCGGGCGCTGCGCGAGTTCCGCATCCGCGGGCTGGCCACCAACCTGCAGTTCGTCGAGAACGTCATCAAGCACCCGGACTTCGGGGCAGGGCGCGTCACCACCCGCTTCATCGACAACACACCGGAGCTCTTCGACTTCACCGCACGGCGCGACCGGGCCACACGCCTGCTGCAGTATCTGGGCGATGTCATCGTCAACGGTCAGCCCGACATGAAGGGACGTGCGGCGCCGGATCTGAGCCATGTGCAGGTGCGCATGCCGACGCAGCCGGATGCGAACGTGCCGCCGCCGGCAGGCAACAAGCAGCGCCTGGAAGCCTTGGGAGCCGAGGGCTTTGCCCGCTGGATGCGGGAGCAGCCCCAGCTGCTGGTCACCGACACCACGCTGCGCGATGCGCACCAGTCGCTGTTTGCCACCCGCATGCGCACGCACGACATGCTGCCGGCGGCGCCAGTCTACGCCAACCGGCTGTCGCAGCTGCTGTCGCTGGAGTGCTGGGGCGGTGCCACGTTTGACGTGGCCTTCCGCTTCCTGAAGGAAGACCCGTGGGAGCGCCTGCGCAAGCTGCGTGCCGCCATGCCCAACATGCTGCTGCAGATGCTCCTGAGGGCGTCCAACGCGGTGGGCTACACCAACTATGCCGACAACGTGGTGCGCCACTTCGTGCAGCAGGCTGCTGCGCAGGGCATCGATGTGTTCCGGGTGTTCGATTCGCTCAACTGGGTCGAGAACATGCGGGTGGCCATCGATGCGGTGCGCGAGACCGGCGCCATCTGCGAGGGCACGCTCTGCTACACGGCCGACATCTTCGACACCTCGCGGCCCAAGTACAACCTGTCCTATTACGTGAACCTGGCCCGCCAGCTGGAAAAGGCCGGCTGCCACGTGCTGGGCATCAAGGACATGGCGGGCGTGTGCCGTCCGCGTGCGGCAGCCGAACTCGTGCGGGTGCTGCGCCAGGAGGTCGGGCTGCCCATACATTTCCATACCCATGACACCAGTGGGGCCTCGGTGGCCACGGTGATGGCGGCCGTGGCGGCCGGTGTGGATGCCGTGGATGGGGCGCTGGACTCCATGAGCGGGCTCACCTCGCAGCCCAGCCTCAACACCATCGTGGCCATGCTGGCCGGTGATCCGCGCGATCCGAAGCTCGACCCGCAGGCGCTGCGCGAGCTGGCCGACTACTTCGAGGGTGTGCGGCGCTTCTACTCGCCGTTCGAGTCCGAGATCCGCAGTGGCACGGCCGACGTCTACCACCACGAAATGCCCGGTGGGCAGTACACGAACCTGCGCGAGCAGGCGCGTGCCATCGGGCTGGAGCATCGCTGGCCGGAGGTCTCGAAGGCCTATGCCGAAGTCAACCGGCTGTTCGGCGACATCGTGAAGGTCACGCCCACGTCCAAGGTGGTGGGGGACATGGCCATCATGATGGTGGCCAACGACCTGACGGCCGAGGACGTGGCCGATCCGGCCCGCGAGGTGGCCTTCCCCGAGAGCGTCGTGTCGCTGTTCCGGGGCGAACTGGGCTTCCCGCCCGACGGCTTCCCCGAGGCTCTGGGCCGCAAGGTGCTGAAGGACACGCCGCCCGCGCCCTACCGGCCGGGAGACCGCATCCCGCCGGCCGACATGGACGCCATGCGCGCCCAGGCCGAGAAGGAAGCGGGCCAGACGCTGGCCGAGCATGACCTGGCGGCCTGGCTGATGTACCCGAAGGTGCTCAACACCTACTGGGACCATCAGCGGCGCTATGGCGATGTGGCGGCGCTGCCCACGTCGGCCTTCTTCTACGGCCTGCGTGAACACGAGGAAATCTCCGTCGAACTGGACCAGGGCAAGGCGCTGCTGATCAGCCTGCAGGGCACCACTGCGCCCGATGCCGAGGGCTATGTGCGGGTCTTCTTCGAGATCAACGGCCAGCCGCGCACCATCCGCGTGCGCAAGGCCGATGCCGAGTCCGCTGCCGGTTCGCATCCGCAGGCCGAGACCGGCAATCCGCTGCATGTGGGTGCTCCGATGCCGGGCATGGTGGTGACGGTGGCCGTCAAGCCGGGTCAGAAGGTCCGGACCGGTGATCCGCTCGTGTCCATCGAGGCCATGAAGATGGAGTCGCAGATCCGGGCCGAACGTGATGGCACGGTGGCCTCCGTGCTGGTGGCGACCGGGCAGACGGTGGCTGCGCACGATCTGCTGCTGGAGTACGCGGCCGACTGACCTGCTCCGCCGGCTGCCCGCGCGGGCGGCTGGCAGGGGAGTCCTCGTCGACGGGATGGGCCATGAGGGGCCATCAATGTCGGCGAGGGTCGCTCATGGCCGTTGCGCCCCCGGGTGTTGTTGCCTGCGGTGAAGCCCCGGCCGTCCTGTTCCTTGTTCTGGGACAAGCGCAGGGAAGGGGCTTTTCACCGAGGGCGCAGCGGCAGCGGGAATCACGGTAGAATCCGCGCTTATTGCCGCTTCAAGCGGTGGCCCGGCAGCCTTGGTGTGCCGGGTCGAGACAGTCGCGGCGGTGCGTCGCGCCGGGCCTGCGGGCCGCGTGCGCACCGCTTTGCAACTCGGACAAGGCATAGCCAACCAGTCAGAGGTATGAATGAATAAAAGTGAACTGATCGATACGATCTCCAGCGAAGCCGACATCAGCAAGGCCGCCGCAGAACGGGCCCTCACCTCGGCCATGAACGCCATCATGAAGGCCGTTGCCGAGGGAGACCGCGTCACCCTGGTGGGCTTTGGTACCTTCCACGCCAGCAAGCGTGCCAGCCGTACCGGCCTGAACCCGCGTACCGGCGAGAAGATCGAGATCGCTGCGGCCAACGTGCCCAAGTTCACCCCCGGCGCTGCCTTCAAGGACGCCGCCAACAAGGCGCAGTAAGCCACCCGGCCCGTTTCAGGGCCTTGCCCCGCACGAAGGGGCACATCTCGGGGCCTCGTCAGGAGGCTCCTGTTTCATGGGCGGCGTCCAGCGCCGCCAGGCATCTCGCTCAAAGGTCCTGCAACTGGGCCAGCTGCTCCTGCAGGCTGATGATCTGGCCTTGCCAGTAGCGTACCGAGCCAAACCACGGGAAGGCTGCCGGAAAGGCCGGGTCTTCCCAGCGCTCGGCCAGCCACGCACTGTGGCGGATAATGCGCAACGTGCGCAACGGTTCCACCAGGGCCAGTTCCCGCCGCTCGAAGGGGCGGATCTGCTCGTAGCCGGCCAGCAGTTCCTGCATGGCCTGCGAGGTGGCGTCGTCGCCGGTCTCGGCATCCTGCTGGCCGGCCGCATCGGCGATCATCCACAGATCCTGGATGGCCGGGCCGCTGCGACAGTCGTCCAGATCCACGAAATGCGGGCCATGGGCCTCGGTCCACAGCAGGTTGCCCAGGTGGCAGTCGCCATGCAGGCGGATGCGCGTGAAGTCCGCCACGCCCGGGCTGGCCAGTGTCGGATGCAGCCTTGCTTCCACGCGTGTGCAGCACTGGCGGGCCAGGTCTTCCCACTGGTGACGCACTTCCGGCGGCAGCCACGCGCATTCCGTCACCCGTTCTATCGATCTCCAGCCATCCAGTTCGCAATCCAGCGGCGGACGGTGCAGGAAGCCGTGGCGCGCGCCCACCTGGTGGATGCGGGCGATGAACTGCCCGATGCGCTCGCGCATGGCCGGCCCTTCGTGGACGTTGTCCAGCTCGGGCACACGGCCGCCCTGACGGCGATAGACGGCGATATGAAAGCCATGGCTCTCGAAGAGGGTATCGGCCACGGCCGCATCGTCCTCAGGGTCTTCCTCTTCCTCGTGCAGATCCGGGGCCATCAGGGCGTCGCGGTGCAGCGGCGCTGCCAGCGGGATCTCGGCGGCCGCGATCTCGTGGGCGAAGAGGTGCTCTTCCAGCAGTTGGTCACGGTTCCAGCGTCCAGGGCGGTAGAACTTGGCCACTCGGCTGCCACCATCTTCCAGCCCCACCAGATAGACGCGGTTCTCGAAGCTGTTGAGCGCCTGCAGGCGCCCATCACAGCGCAGGCCGATCTCTTCCAGTGCCGCCAGCACGGTGTTGGGCCCCAGCTCTGCAAAGGGCTGGGGCGTGGCGTTTGCCGTGGATGGCATTGCAGGGGTGGGCTGTGTATTGCACATCATGCTTCACCGACGGTTGGCCTCATCACCACAACGATACCCCAGTCGGCCGCTGGTGGCGAATTTGGGGGCCGTGCGCCTGCCTTGCAGTCAGTGTGCTCAGCCGTCCGTCTTGCGGCTGCTCTCGTGGGGAGAAGTTGCAGGCTCGTCGGCCGATTGGGCCAGCAGGGCGTCCACCTGCTTCATGGCGTCCTCGGTGGACAGCGGCGGCGTCTCGTCATCCCCGTCGTTGTCGTCATCGTCCGTGTCGTCCGTGTCGCTCGCGTCGTCAAGGTCGTCTTCCTGCGGCTTGCGCTTGTGCGTCAGCCGCCAGATGACGGAACCGGCCACGGCCAGCAACACCAGCGGCCCCAGCCAGAGAATGCCGTTGCGCCAGGACCAGGTGGGCCGGTACAGCACGAACTCGCCATAGCGATCCACCAGGTAGCGCTTGACCTCGGCGTCATCGCGACCTTCCTGGATCAGGCGCACCACCTCCATGCGCAGGTCCTTGGCCAGATCGGCGTGGGAGTCCAGCAGGGTCTGGTTCTGGCACACCAGGCAGCGCAGCTCGGCCGCCAGCCCCCGAAAGCGCGACGTGCGCATGATGGCTTCCGCCTGTGCGTCGGCATGGGGGGCGCTGGACTGGGTCGCGTCCGCATCTGGAGCAGCCGAGCCGGCAGCGCCGTCGTTGGCGGCATTGCCGGTTGCTGCCGGCACCGCCTGGACAGGCGTGACGGCTGCCACGGGCGCCATGGGGCCCACCGTCAGCGCGGCCGCCAGCCCCAGGCAGGCAGTCCATCGCCGGGATGTCATCGGCCGCGCCATCCGGCCGAGCGTTTCAGGAACGGACGCGCAGGCAGAGACGGCAGAGCGGACAGGAACGGCAGAACGGACTTCCTCCCCGTGGGGGGCAGCACGATCAGGATGACGAGGCAAAAGGTTCATGCGGTGACCTGTGGGCAGGTGTCATGCAGGTGGCCGCTGCAGGAAGAACACCAGGCGGGGCACGCTGGCATGGCTCCTGCTGCAGGACGCTGATTCGGGAAGGGCAGGCTCAGGGTGCCGGATTCGGTCGGGGGCTGGTGCTGCCCGACGGCTGACCGCTGTTGTCCAGTGCGGCGATGGCCGGCAGCAGCTTGTCCTGCAGCGTCTGGACGGAGAGAGCGCCCGTCAGCTTGTAACGGATCCGCCCTTCGGCATCGATCAGGAAGGTCTCGGGCACGCCATAGACGCCAAAGTCGATGGCCGTGCGGCCCTGGGCGTCCACGAGGATCTCGTCGTAGGGATTGCCATTGCGGGCCAGCCAGCGGCGGGCATCGGCCGGCTGGTCCTTGTAGTTCATGCCCACGATCCGGATGCGATGACTCTGGGCCAGCGCCACCATCTGCGGATGCTCCTGCAGGCAGGGCATGCACCACGAGGCCCAGACATTCAGCAGGTAGGGCTGGCCACGCAGTGCCTGGGAGCTCACCAGGTTGCCACTGTCGCCCTTGTTGGTGCTTTCTCCACCTGTACTGGCTGCGTCTACATGGGCGTTGGCTGGGCTGGCCGATGTGTTGCCGTTGCCTGGTGTTAGACCACGCCGCCCGATGGAGGCCGGTGCGTCTGCCAGACGCGGCAGGGCGAACTCGGGGGCCGCCTTGCCGATCAGCGGTGACGGGATCTCGTTGGGGTTGCGGTTCAACCCCAGCAGCAGAAAGACCGACAGCGCCAGGAAGAAGCCTGCCGGCAGCAGGTAGCGCAGGGAGAACAGACCGGACTTCTTCTTGGCCTTGGCGCGCTTCTTTTTCATCGTTCAGTGAAGGAATGCGGGAAGGGATAGGGGCATGATACGGCCTGCGGCTCGTACGGCAGAAACCACAGTAGAAACCGCAGCAGAAACCAGCGCCGAGGCTGGAAAGGC
>ERZ1674203.140-NODE-140-length-18650-cov-8.780048_pt1 | contig 18650 bp, 10 predicted proteins | sample MGYA00581297_ERZ1674203 | MGnify/ENA primary metagenome ERZ1674203 (study PRJEB41354, sample SAMEA4873349) | human saliva metagenome | biome: human-associated habitat [ENVO:00009003]; feature: mouth environment [ENVO:08000002]; material: saliva material... | reverse complement strand
CTTCCTCTTTTGATGAACGGTCAAGTGTCGGTAAATTATGATTTATCGAACGATTAAGTGTTATCTTAGCATCAATATCGGATAAAAGCTTTGATATTTTCAGTTGCACTTCGAGTTCTGGGAGGGAAAATTCAAAATTTAGAGGCGATGGCCAAGCAACTCTACGACTATTGGTTTGTGCAGTTCGACTTTCCCGATGAGAATGGCATGCCCTACAAAAGTAGCGGAGGGAAAATGGTGTGGAATGAGAAATTAAAAAGGGAAATACCCGAGGGGTGGAAGGTGTCCCAACTTGGAAATATATGTTCTTTTCGTAATGGAATCAACTATGCAAAAGATGAAGTTGGTAGCCCCTATTCAATTGTAAATGTAAGAAATATATCTTCGACCTCTATTATTTTAGATAGGGAGGACTTTGATGTTATTACGATTCCATCGAGTAAAGCACAAAACTATATGCTAACAGAGAAAGACATTGTTATAGCTAGAAGTGGTTGTCCTGGGGCTACTCGTTTATTACAAACCCCTAATAGCACATTGTTCTGTGGGTTCATCATTTGCTGTACCCCTTTTGTGGGTAATTTGCGAATTTATCTCACATTCTTACTCAAAAGTCTTGAAGGATCTTCCGCAACGACTTCTGGTGGGTCTATTCTCCAGAATGTAAGCCAAGAAACGCTAAAGTCTTTATTGGTTACTATTCCACCAATGACTCTATTGGTGCACTTTGATAAATTCTTGAATGATATAATAGAACAGCTCTATTCAAACTCAAAGACAATAAAAAAACTCACTAAGCTACGCGATTCCCTTCTTCCTCTTTTAATGAACGGTCAAGTGTCGATAAATTATGATTTAGCATCCATCATCTCTCAGCTTCACAATGTCAAGAAAGCCAATTTTGCAAATCATCGTGGTCGACATGTCACCAAGTTTGTGTATATTTGCGCAAAAGAGGAGCGTGCACGCGAGAAAGGCAGTGGAGTTTTGCCGAAAAAGCCGCGCACTTTCTCACGAAAATCGTGCGATTTTCCGCACAAGTTGCGGAGTTTTCTCCCCTTTGGGCACCGAGCCTTTGCCGCCTCAACAGCGCGCAACCGGCCTTCACCCTCCACGGCACCTCACCGCCCGACAACCGGCGACACACGCCTTATTTACTATATATAGGACGCACGCCACTATAGACAGCGGCACACGCCAGATAGACCGCGCACACACCTTATATATAATAGGACGCCCGCGCCTTGGCCCGCCTGCGGCTGCCTCTCACGCCGTCTGCGGATTCCGCCCCTACCTCCACGGTCGCCGAAGCACAGAAGTCGCCCCGTCGCCCCACCCTCCCACAGTCCACCGCCTATGAACTCCCTCTTAGCCCGGTTGCGCCGCTACTTCGTTCGTCGTCAAGACGACCGTCGCAACGAACGCGCCGAAGACTTCCTCAAAGCCCTGCTCGAAGCCGGCGGCACCCTGCCGCGCTCGGCATGGGACGGGCTGTTTGCCCAGCTTGCCCTCGAGCCCGACACGGCCGCCCAGACGTTGGGTCGGCTCGCCCTCGAGGGGCGTGTCGACATCACGGCCGAAGGCGTCGCCCTCACCCCCAAGGGACGGCACGACGCGCTGGCGCTGATGCGCGCCCACCGCATCTATGAACAGTATCTGGCCGAGCATTCGGGCTATGCGCCCTCAGAGTGGCACGAACGTGCCCACCACATGGAACACCGTCTCGATGCGCGCGAACGCGAGCGCATGGCGGCACTCTTGGGCAACCCCCTTTTCGACCCCCACGGCGACCCCATCCCCACCGCGGGGCTGGCGCTGCCCGCCCTCCCCGAGTCGTCCGACGAAACGCCCGGGCGGTGTGCCGAAGCCGGCGCGCTGCTGCGCGTGGTGCACATCGAAGACGACGACGCGCGGCGCTTTGCCCGCATTGCCGCCACAGGTTTGGCCAAAGACGCGGTGGTGCAGGTGGTGCTCTGCGACGCCACGCGCTTTGTCTTCGACTATGAGGGCGAACGCTTCACCCTGCCGGCTGCCGACCTCGCGGCCATCGACACCCGCGCGCTCACCGACGCCGAAGCCGCCGAGGTGCCGGCCGATGCCTTCCGCATGAGTCGGCTCGCCGAGGGAGAAACCGCTGTGGTGGCGGGACTTTCGCCCTCGTGTCGCGGTGCGCTGCGCCGCCGACTGATGGATCTCGGTTTCGTTCGCGGCTCGCGCGTGTCGGTCGGCATGCGCAGTCCGCTGGGCAACCCCGTGGCCTATGTGGTACGCGGCACAGCCATCGCATTGCGCCGCGAACAGGCGCGCCAAATCATTGTCACTCCGCTATGAAACACTCCGCTTCTTCCTCCACAGCCTCCCTCCCACACGGCGCCTGCGCCGCGTGTCCCACCGCTTCGCTCCACTCCCTGCGCCGCCACGGCGAGACGGGGGGCGAAACGCGCTATGTCGTGGCGCTCGCCGGCAACCCGAACACGGGTAAGAGCACCGTTTTCAACCGCCTGACGGGACTGAAACAGCACACCGGCAACTGGCCGGGCAAGACCGTGGGCAAGGCCGAGGGCTTCTTCGACTTCCGCGGCGAGAGTTATCGCATCGTCGACCTGCCCGGCACCTATTCGCTGGCCTCGACCTCGGAAGACGAGGAGATCGCCCGCGACTTCATCCTCTTCGGTCAGCCCGATGTGACGGTGATGGTGGCCGACGCCACGCGCTTGGAGCGCAACATGAACATGGTGTTGCAGGTGCTGCAAATCACCGACCGCGCGGTGCTGTGCGTCAACCTCATCGATGAGGCCACGCGCAACCGCATCGAGATCGACCTCCGCGCGCTCTCGCGCCGCCTGGGCATTCCGGTGGTGGGGGCTTCGGCGCGCATCGGTCAGGGCATCGGCGAACTCCTCGAAGCGGTGCGCGCTGTGGCCACGGGCGAGTACGTGTGCCGGCCGCCCCGCGGCTTCGATCTGCCGGCCGACACGGCCGTTGAGGTCGATCGGCTCACCGAAGCGGTGCGCCAAGCGCATCCCTCGCTGTCGAACGCCGAGTGGATCGCCACCCGCCTCTTGGAACGCGACGAAGGCGTGCGCCGCGCCTACGCCACGCCCGAACTCACGGCACTGGCCGACGAGATTCACCTCGCCATCGGCCACAACTTCCACGACCGCTGGATGGAACAGATCTATGCCCAAGCGGGCGAAATCTGCGCCGCGGTAGTGCACCGTCAAGGCGGCGAAGGGCTCTTGCCCCTCGACGTGAAGCTCGACCGCATCCTCACGCATCGTTTTTGGGGCTTCCCCATCATGCTCGCCCTCCTCTCGTTGGTGTTTTGGTTCACCATCATCGGGGCGAACTATCCCTCGGCTTGGCTCGACTCACTGCTGGTGGGTTGGGGTCATCCGGCGCTGCGCTCGGTGTTTGAGGCGGTGCACTCGCCCGAATGGCTCACGGGGCTGCTCGTCGACGGGATGTATCTGACCACGGCTTGGGTGGTGGCGGTGATGCTGCCCCCGATGGCGGTGTTCTTCCCCCTGTTCACGCTGTTGGAAGACTTCGGCTACCTGCCGCGCGTGGCGTTCAACCTCGACGAACTCTTCCGGCGGTCGGGGGCGCACGGCAAACAGGCGCTCACCATGAGCATGGGCTTCGGCTGCAACGCCGCCGGTGTGGTGGCCACGCGCATCATCGATTCCGACCGCGAACGCCTCATCGCTATCCTCACCAACAACTTCTCGCTCTGCAACGGGCGGTGGCCGACGCAGATCCTTTTGGCCACGCTCTTCGTGGCGGCGGCCGTTCCGCGCGAGTATGGTTCGCTGGTGGCGGTGACAGCCGTGATGGGCGTGGTGGTGCTGGGCATTCTGCTCATGTTCGCCTCGTCGTGGGCACTGTCGCGCACGGTGTTGCGCGGCGAAGTATCGACCTTCCACCTCGAATTGCCGCCCTATCGTCCACCGCAGTTCTGGCAAACGCTCTACACCTCGCTCATCGACCGCACGCTCATTGTGCTCTGGCGCGCCTTGGTCTTCGCAGCTCCCGCCGGCGCAGTGATTTGGCTCACCTGCAACATCGAGGTGGGGGGCACTTCGATTGCGGCGCACCTGATCGAATGGCTCGACGGGCCGGCGTGGTTTATGGGGCTCAACGGCATGGTTCTCCTGGCCTATGTGCTGGCGATTCCGGCCAACGAGATTGTGGTGCCCACCATCTTGATGCTTACCCTCATGGCCTTGGGACAGACCGACGGCGGCACAGCCGGTGTGCTCATGGAGGGGAGCGACGAACAGACGCGCGACATCCTGCTGGCGGGCGGCTGGAATCTGCTCACAGCGGTGAACCTCATGCTCTTCTGCCTGCTGCACCATCCGTGTTCGACGACGCTCTACTCCATCTATAAGGAGACGCGCTCTTGGCGCTGGACGGCGCTCTCTGCCCTCCTGCCCTTGGCACTGGGCATTGTCATCACGGTACTCGTCGCCACGGTGTGGCGCCTGTGCTGAGCGCGCGGCATTCGACACGCAACTCCCGCTCGATCGCCCGACAGCAACGAAACATTCGGCGGCCGATCGCACTTTCCACCCTCAAAAACAGGGGGTGGTGAGCGCGATCGGCCGTTTTTTTTGTGATTTCGCACCTCTTGCACGACATTAAATGTAAAAACCACCGAAGACTACCTAAAACAATCGGCGAAGTCCCGAGCTTTTCCCAAATAAAGCCCAAGGCGAAGAAAATAGTCAGGGGCGAAAGGCAGGAAATCGCGCACCGTGGCCTATATTTGCCGCACAAAGTAAGCATTGTGCCCTTTTGGCACGCGAAAAAATTCACCCGCGTCACTTCGGGTTCGACTAAACTAGCACAAGCACAGCCCCTTTTTCAGGTGTCGTGCCTGTTTTTCGGTGCCCAGTGCCCGACGAACAGTTCGTTCGCCCTTACACGACGCAGCAACAACCCACTTTACGGCGTATGAAAAAACAATATCTTTCCGCACTTGTCCTCGCGCTCTTCACGGCCACGGCCAGCGCGCAGATTACCACCAAAGATCAGGCCAAAGCCCACATCGAAGCACTCCGAGTAGCCGACAGCGAAGCTGCCGATGATGCGATAAGCGCAGTGAACGCCGCTTCCAACGAAGCCGGCTACAACCAAGCGGTCAAGACTTTCTACCAAGCCATCAACGGCAGTAGGGTTTACTTCACGAACTCCGCTCGCGGTGGTGGAAAGAACTACCTCACGCTTTCTCCGGCCTTCGCTGCTGCCGGCGATCGCACCGAAACTCCCACAGCCGAAAACGTGTTTGAACTCGAATACAACGAGACGAACAACGCTTTCGCGCTGAAACACGCGGTAACGGGTCGCGCATTGAAGAACCTTCCCGGCTTCAACAACCCCATTCCCACCACTGCAGAAGAAGGCGGTCTCTACTCCTTCGTAGCGACAGGAAAAAACAATACGTTCTCGCTTCGCAACGACGCCACCGGTGGCAACCAAAACTTCCTCCACCTCGCCGGCGACAAGAGCGGTGCACAATATAATGTAGTACGTTGGAATGCCGGTAGCGGTGCGCTGAACGATGCTTCAACTTGGGCGATTGAAAGCGCAGAAGACGTCACGGATGATGATATTTTCGAAGCTGCCAACAATCGCTTCGAAGCTTTGAACCTGCTCAACGAGACGTTCGGCAGTGCCCTCGGCCAGCGCTATGTAACGAAAGAGACCCAAACGACTCTCAAGAAACTCGCAACCGGCAAGGGAGAATTAGCCGATGTGCAAGATTTGCTCTCGGCTTATGCTGACAAGACCTCGTTTGCTCTCAACATGCCCGAACGCGGCGACTTCTTCCGCATCAAGTCGAACGACGGCTCGCGCTACATCACAACAGACGGCGCTGCTGCCGGCGAATGGCAGTTGAAAACAACGACCGGCACCCCGGACGAAAACACGATTTTCTGCTTCGACGGCACGAACCTCGTGTCGCTCAAGACCGGCCGTGCCGTATATCTGAGCAACAACAAGAGCCAAGCCAAACTCGCAGCCTACGACGTGGCGACGCCCGCTACGGTAGAATTCGGTGAACTCGCCGACGGCAAGTACAAGGTTATCTTGAAGCAAGGCAACCAAAAGGCAACGGTTCACCTTTGGCAGGACGCTCGCACCAACGTTGACGGTTCAGGCGGCGACAATACGGGCAATGTGCTCACTCACCTTCAACTCGAGGAAGTTGAAAACGTACCCGTTCAGCTCAATGCCAATGGATTGGCTTCGTTCTGCGCCCCCTACCACATGGAAGTGCCTGCCGATGTTGAAATCTACGTAGCCAGCAGCTTCAACGCCGCGAAAGACCGCATCATCCTCACCCAACTCAGCGGCAACATCATCCCCGAAGGTACCGCAGTAGTCCTCAAAGGCGCAGCTTCCACGAAGATCAATCTCACTTACGCCGAAGGCAACATGACCGTAACGCCCCCCGCAGTGAACCTCTTCCAAGGTAAAGCCACTCCCTCGCAGATTGCAGCCGGACAAGAGGCTCGCGCACTCAAGGGCGACGAGTTCGTGGTGCTCAGCACGCCTTACGTTCGCGGTTTCCGTGCCTTCCTCAGCTCCGCAGCCGGCGGTGCCACTCGCTCGCAGCTCATCTTCCCCGGCGTGACGGCCGTAGACCGTGTAGCCGCCGCTGAAAACGCTGACGCTCCCATCTTCGACCTCAGCGGTCGCCGCGTAGAAAAGCCCGTAGCCGGACAAATCTACGTACAGAACGGCAAGAAGTTCTTGCAACGCTAAAATCTCTCGCAGCGCGTCTGCACTTGTCGTGTCACATCGTGAAACGGTAGCGCGCGAAATCCACTCGCGCCCACCGCTTCACGCCCGACACGCTCGCGGCGCACGCTCAAATGATATTTACTCCCACAGATAAAAATCACTCGCAATGAAGAAATACACCACTCCCCTGCTCGCTCAATACGCCATCGCCACTGAAGGCCTGATGGAAATGAGCCTCAAAACTCCCAAATCTGCCGCCGGCACGCTGGATGGTGCGAATCCCGACACTTTCGAGAAGCAATTCTCGATCTGGGGCGACGACCAATCCGCCGACGAAAGCGAAGACTTGGATTTCAACAGCACCGGCATTTTCTAAATGCCGCCTTATAGAAGTGCCCGGCTCAGCACAGGCACTTCACAACAAACCCGCTCTGCTCGGAAAGTCCTCAATCGGGGCTTCTCAGCAGAGCGGGTTCGCTGTTTTGCAACGCGCCGGCCATTTGTTCGGCGGCGAGTGTCCTTGCGGGCAAGGCAGAAAATCAGTCCACCTCCGTGTCCCAATCCTCGCCCGGCTCAAACATCGCCGACAAACGGCCGGCAGTCGGTGGCAATGTGCCGGCCAACTCCGGCATGTCCACGCTTTCGGCCGACGACTCCTTATTATATAGCGCCGCACGCACCGCATCCGACGAAAACTCCCCCTTCGCGGCCGAAGACTCGTCGGCCGGCGCCCCGGGATCGTCGACAAAGAGCGCGCGCACGGCCGCAACAATGCGGCGGAACTCGGGCGTGGCGTGGTAGGCCGTGTGTTTGCGCAGCATCTCCTCAAAAGGCGCGACGGCATGGCGATAGGCCGCGAGCTCGTTCTGCTGTTGCACCGCATGGCAGGCCAGTTTCGTGATTTCGCGCTCACGTTCGCGGCGCAACACATCGCAAACTGCCGACAAGATGGGGCCCAGCACCACATCCACCAAGTCATGGCCGCGCATGTAGAGATAAGCCGTTTCGGGCGTCACGCCCAAGCGCACCATCTCGTCGCGCAGCGGTTTGTAGGTGGCGCGTGCCTGCGGAAATCGGCGTTGCAAGGCCGCAATCTGCCGATTGACACGGCGGCGCAAGTCGTCGATTATGCGTTCAGGGTGATAAAGTTGCACTTCTCTCACCTCAACCGTGCGCGCCAAGTCGGTAAGCGAAAATTGGGTGAAAAAGCTGTAGCGATAGGCCCAGACATTCCACACCAAGAGGGGGTGGACGATGCGCGAGAAGGCCGTGAGGAAGGCGCGGAAGTCGAAAATCACCCGATCGTTGAGCGTGGCCATGACACACACGCGGTCGAGCACTTCGGCGTGGCACTGGAGGTTCTCAATCGCATAGACAAAGGTGTGCACTACATAGGGCGATCGGCACACCATCTCGCTGGTGGGCGTCGCGCCCTGCATGAGAAAATCGTAGTCGGCGTCGACACACGCGATCATGTGCGGCCCAAGCCGATTGGCCAAGGCGATTTTCTTGCCGCGCCCCAGCGTGAGGCGCGAGGGAAGCACCACTTCAAACTGCACATGGGGCGCGGCCTCGCTCAGGGCGTCGCGCCAGAAGAGGATGTCGTCGTAGCTTTCGACGTAGGCCACGGCACGCGGCCGCGCCGCACGCCCTTCGAGCCGAGAGGCCGCGGCGATGTAAGCCGAATTCAAGTGAGAAGAGAGACGAGACATGGCAGGTGACGAATAAGACTGGGGGAAAAGGCGTTGCGGGGAGGCCGGATCAGCGCCTCAACGGGTGATTTCCTCGATTTCGGTGACGTGATCCTCCCAACCGTCGAGAATCACCGCCGGCGAGTGGGTGGTGAGAATGATTTGGCCGTGGGGATTGAGGGCGCGCACCATGCTGATCAGGCGCTTTTGCCAGTCGAAATGCAAACTCACCTCGGGTTCGTCCATGAAGAACACCCCAGGTTGGCGGTCCTGCACCAGGGCGGTGAGCAGGAGGATGAGCATTTGTTTCTCGCCCGACGAGAGAACGTAGGGCGAAAGCGGTTCGTCGTATTGCAAGAAGCGGAGTTCGTTGCTCGATCGGTCGAGGCGCTTGCCCGTTTCGCTGAAGAGGTCGTCGAGCAAATCCTGGAACTGCGTTTTGGCCGCTGCGGCCTCGGCGGCTTCGGCGCGCGCACTTTCGCTGCCCGAAGTGAGGAGGGCGATCATGCGGTTGCCCACATTCACCTGATAGTCGAGATAGCGGCGTTGCAAACGGTAGAGTTGCCAGTCGAGCTCGGTGAGCACCGCGCCGTCGGCGAGCGTAGTGATGCGATCGGCGGCCACCAGTCGGCTATCGATGGAGCGCACCAATTCGTAGCGCACCATTTCCGCCCCGTCGGGGGCGAGGGTCACACACACATCGTCGTGCTGTCCGCCGCGCAGCGTGCCGGAGGGCGCGAGATGGCCGGCGCGCTGCACGAGGCGGGCAAGAATGGTGCTTTTGCCGGCACCGTTCTTGCCGCTGAGCACGTTCACGTCGGGACGGAGCACCCAATCGATGGGTTTTCGCCCGTTCCACAGACTGCTGATCTCGATGCGAGCGATGTGAGAAGCGTATTGCGAAGTCATAGCGCGTTAGGTTTTGAGCCCCGAAGGGCAGGTGTGTCGACAAATATAAGCATAAAACCTTTACGATCGTCGCCTTTGGTCGCAAAAAGGTCGCAAAACGTCGATTCTCCGTCAACTTTTGTCGGGAAAATCGTAGGAGTGTGCCCGATGCGTAGGTGCTAATCGCGTGAGAATGTGTAACTTTGCGGCCTATTCCCTCGCGTTGCGCCCCGTGTCCGCCCGCAACGGCACGACGCGCCCACGCTTCTATTCACAGACTAAACTATCTCCTTATTTATATGACCGCACGTCTCCTTCCGCTTGTGCTCCTGGTCGCCGCCGGCGTCACCGGAGTGGCCCGCCAACGCGTCGTCACCGGCACCGTTGTGTCGAAAAAAGACCGCCAACCCCTCGAGCTGGCCACCGCCCGCCTCGTCTTGCGCAGCGACACCACGCGCCTCGTGGCCGGCGCCGTGACCGACAGCCTCGGCCGCTTCCGCTTGGTCACCGAACAGACCGAGCCGATGCGCCTGCGCGTGGGCTTCGTCGGCCTCACCTCGGCCGGCCAAGACCTGCAATTCCCCGACACCGAGACCGATAGCGTCGATGTGGGCACCATTCAGCTCGACGGCAACGACATGGCCCTGCGCGCCGCCGTGGTACGCGCCGTGGCCGCCCGCGTCGAGCAGCAGGGCGACACCACCGTCTTCAACGCTTCGGCCTTCCGCACGGCCGAAGGCGCCACACTCGAAGCCCTCATCAAGCAGCTTCCCGGCGCCGAAGTGAGCGACGACGGCACGATCAAGATCAACGGCAAGACGGTCAAGGAATTGCTCATCAACGGAAAAGACTTTTTCAAGGGCGACACGAAGGTGGCCATGAAAAACCTGCCCACGAACCTCGTCTCGCGCGTGAAAAGCTACGACAAGAAGAGCGACTACGCCGAACAGACGGGCGTCGACGACGGCGAAGAGAGCTTCGTGCTCGACATCAGCACCAAACGCGAGCTGAACCAGAGTTTCGTGTCGAACACCGACGTGGCGGGCGGCGTCGACGACGAAGGCAGCGCCCTCTATTCAGCCAAATTCATGGGCATGCGCTTCACCGACCGCTCCCGCGTGGGCCTCATCGCCTCGCACAACAACGTGGGCGATCGCGGATTCGGCGGCCCCCGCGGCTTCTCGATGAACAACGGCGGACGCACCACCTCGACCATGATCGGTACCGACTTCTCGTGGGAGAACGGCCGCGGCAAATACGACGCCGGCCGCTTCGAAGTGGGCGGCAATGCCCTCTACTTCCGCAACGACAACCACACCGAGACCATCTCGTCGGTCGAAAACTTCGTCACCGCCACCCAAAAGGGCAGCTTCGATGCCGCCCACGCCCACAACAACAGCCTCAGCCAGGCCGTTCACGCGCGGCTGCGCCTGAAGTGGAACCCCGACTCGCTCACGCAAGTGTCGTTCCGCCCGAGCTACGAGTGGAGCAAGGGACGCACCACCGGCAATTCGCGCTCGGCCACCTTCGACGTCGATCCTTTCGATCGCTACGGCGTGAGTTCCGTCGACGAGGTGCTGGGTCGCGTCCACGCCACGCGCTTTGTGGGCGACACGGTGCGCGTGACCGACGCCTTCCTCAAGAACGTCAACACCCGCTACGACCTCTCGCGCACCACCACCCACAAGGTCGAAGGGGATCTCAACCTCACGCGCCTCATCGGCGGGCGCAACGGCCGCAACATCGCCTTCGAAGCGCGCGGCGGCTACAACACCACGGCCAACGACGCCTACTCGCGCGCCGACCTCTACAAGCGCGTGGCGGCCGACGCCACAGGCCCCCGCATGGCCGCCGGCGGCACGCACCAATACTCCGACCGTCCCTCCACTTCGTGGAACTACCGCGTGGGACTCTCTTACGTGCAACCCCTCGCCCGCAAAATCTTCCTCGAAACCCGCTACAGCTTCCAGCACAAGTACACCGACGGCGACCGCTCGCTCTACAACCTCATGAGTCTCGATGGCTACTCCACGCTCGCCGACTTCCTCAGTGCGCACACACAGCTCGGCACCGTCTCGCAACTCTACGTCCCCGGCACCACCGGCGTGATCGACTGGCTCGACCCCGCCCAACTCCTCAGCCGCCTCAACGCCGACGACGTGCAAGCCGCCGTGCGCGATGCCCAAAACTCGCAGTACGCCACCTACCGCTACGACAACCACCGCGTGCAAGTGGGCTTGCGCTACAACGTGGGCGCCGTGCGCCTCTCGGCCGGCGTGCAACTCTCGCCCGAACGCACCCGCCTGCAATACGAGCGCGCCACCATCGGCCGCATCGACACCGTGCGCAACGTCCTCAACTTCGCCCCCAACGTGCGCTTCCGCTACGCGTTCTCGAAAACCACCAACCTCGATTTCAACTATCGCGGACGCTCGTCGCAACCCTCGATGACGCAGCTCATCGGCGTGGTCGACAACTCCAACCCCCTGCGCATCTCGGTGGGCAACCCCGGCTTGCGCCCCGTGTGGAACCACGGCATGAACCTCTACTACAACTCCTACAACGCCGAACGCTTGCGGGGACTCATGGCGCATGCCGACTTCAACTTGGCCACCGGCAGCATCTCGCAACTCACCGTCTACGATGACGTGACGGGTCGCCGATTCACCCGCCCCGAAAACATCGACGGCAACTGGAACGCCGCCGCCGGCCTGACCTTCAACACGCCCCTCGACCGCGAGAAGGTGCTCAACCTCTCCACCTCGACCGATGCCAACTTCACCCGCTCGGTGAGCTACGTGGCCTCGTCGGCCGCCGCCTCCACCCTGCCCGATGCGCCCTCGCTGCGTGAGGTGAACGACCTCTTTGCCGGCGTCGTGGCCGACAAAAGCCGCACCGCCGTCACCGCCCTCTCCGAGCGCCTCGATCTTTCCTACCGCCGTTCGTGGTGGGACCTCACCCTCAACGGACGCGTGGCCTACCAGCACTCCAACTCCTCGCTCCTCACCGCCGCCCGTCTCGACACGTGGAGCTTCGCCTACGGCGCCGCGGCCAACTTCACCCTGCCCTGGGGCATGACCTTCTCCACCGACCTGCGCATGACCTCGCGCCGCGGGTTCTCGGCGGCCGAATTCAACACCAACGAACTGGAGTGGAACGCCTCGATCTCGCAGTCGATGCTCAAAGACAAAGCCCTCACCCTGCGCTTGGAGGCCTTCGACCTCCTCGGTCAGCAGAGCGAGATCACGCGTTCGCTCACCGCGCTGGCTCGCACCGACACGTGGACCAACATGCTCAACCAATATGTGATGCTCCATGCCATCTACCGCCTCAACATCTTCGGCGGCGCCAAAATGCCCGAGCCGCCTGAAGGCCATCCGGGCGGCGAGCGTCCCGGCGGCAACTTCCGCCCCGTGCAGCCCGGCAACGGCGGCGGGCAGCCCGGCGGCGGCCCCGGCGGTGGCCCCGGCGGTGGCGGTCCTCGCTTCTGATCCCGTCTCGTGCGCGCACAAGCGCCGATCGTGTGCCTGCTCCTTCCTGTGCCCCGCTTCCTCGGCGCCCCCGCTCCACTGCGATGGCACGTCCCGTTCCCATTGCGCCGTGTCACCCTCCCTTCGCGCCGTGTCGCCCCGCTCCTTCCTGCGCCCCCCGCCCCCGAGCAGCGCCGCGGCGGCCACATCTCCCCAACCCCACCCTCGCCTTGTCGGCGCGGGTGGGGTTGTTGCGTTTGGGGCGACAAAACCGCACGACTTCTAAGAAAAAGTGCGCAACTATTGCGTGAAACATGCCGACTTTTTGCTCAACTCCCCTTCATCGTCCTCGACGCTGCACACCCTGCCGATCGGGCTTGTTGCACTCGCGTGCACACCGCCGGGGACAATCCGAACGGGAAACCTGCGAAAAACACCCTTTTCCCACTTTTCCCTCCCCACCGCACGTCGCCCTCGCAAGATCGGCACCTTTTGCAAATCCTTTGCAAAAACGGCGGTTTCACCCTCAATTTCGAGGGCAAAAACGAGCGAAAAAACAGCCCGCCGGGGCTTTTCTTCCGGCCTCTCTCGCCCAAAACGGGTGAAAAACGGGCTGAAAATCATAAACAGGCGTTGAGAATTGTGCATTTCGTCGTTTTCCTCACCTCTTGGCTTCCTACCGATGCAACTATCTCGCGCAGAAAAACTCAAAATCAGCACTTTTCAGCACAACTTTTTCGACGATGCAAATCCAAAACTGACGGACTTTTCCGGCACAACATCCACAAATCGACCCTCCAAAACGAAGAAATCAGGGAAAACAGCGCGTTTTTATAGTTAAATCCACCGATTAGTCTTGCCGCGTTCGATATTATTTAGAACTTTGTAGGATAAAATCTAAGTAACGTGCGTCACGCCCTCCGCCGTGCGCCTCTTTTTTCACCGAACCCGAAGATGAAATCAGAAAACACCTTCTCCTTCGCTCCCCTCTTCCGGTGGGTGCGCCGATCGGCCGTCGTGCTCCTCGGCACCCTCCTCGTGTTGCTGCTCCACGCCCCGCTTCGCGCGGGCGCGCAAGGCTGTCCCTCACTCGACACCGGCGATTTCACCGCCACCCTCATCGCGGCCAACAGCGACTGCCACACGCCGGCACGACTCACCGTGACCTACCGCAACGCCGTGGCCGGCTTCTCGGCCATGGCCTACAGCGTGTCGAAAAACCGTACGAACTACAGCACGCCCGTGGTGACGCCCCGACCGGGACTGCCCGCCGTGCTCCCCCTCGACGGCTGGAACGAAGGCGAACCGATCTACATTCGCGCCGTGGCCACCTGCGGCACCCGAAAACTCACCGTCGTGCTGCCCAAAATCGTCTACCATGTGAAGGAGGCGGCCGACGTGCAGGCCACCGCCACCATCACCCCGGCCGGCGGTTGCGAGGCCACGGGCGGTGCCGTGAGCGTGCATCTCTCGGGCGTGAGCGGCTTCAGCAAAGCGGAGTTCAAACTCGAAAAAGACGGCGCCACGCCCCGCCATCCCTCCGTGCCGGTGGGCAACCTCACGGCACGAAAGCCCTACGAAGAGACGCTCTTCTTCAACCTGGCGCCCGGGCGCTACACCCTGCGTGTGCGCGCCGTGCCCGATTGTGTCCCCGCCACCCCCGGCGAGGGCTGGAAAGACGGCGCCTACGAGTGGGAACAACCCGTCGACGTAGAACACTTCGGCGTCACGGCCACCACGATCCCCACCCGCGGCAACTGTCCGGGCGGTGTGGTTATCGGCGCGTCGAAAGTGGTGGGTATTGCCCGCCTGAAATACGAATTGTGGAAAAAAGGCGGCATGCGTGCCGGCACACCGCCCTTGCAAACGGCCAATGTGGTCTATCCGGCCTTCGCCCACACCTTCACCGGACTACCCCTCGGCGACTATGAGGTGCGCGCCACCGCCACGGACTGCGATGCCACGGCCACGGGCTCTTTTGTAATCACGCAGGGCGAATTGGTGCACCCGAAAGTGAGCATCATCCGCCACACCTACGCCGGTTGCGCGGCCGGTCGCTTCCAAGTGCAGTTGGACGGCACCACCGCGGCCTGCCCCGCCTCCTATCGCCTTACGCCCACCGCCGGCGGCACCCCGAAGGTGCTCACCGACGTGGCGACCGAAACGGCCGAATTCTCCGGTCTGGCGGCCGGCACCTACACCCTGACCACCACCTACGGCGGGCAGACGATCAACACGCCCGTAGAGATCAAGACCGTCTCGCCCGGTGTGCTGAAAATCAAGCCCACTTTGGCCGAAACTTACTGCAGCCCGACGGGCGCCATGGAAGTGACATTGGTAGACGGCACGCTCGACGAGAGTGCCACGCTCGAGCTTTCGCTCGACGGTAACCCGGTGCGCTCGATCAACCTCAATGCGGGCGAAACCAGCAAGACCATCGAAGGCCTGCTCCCGGGCGGCTACAACGTCACGCTCCGCACGGAATGCGGAGCAAAGGTAAGCACGCAAACCGCAATCGGAACGAAACATGCGCCGAACTTTTCGTTTATCCCTTACGGAGAGGGTAATATTGATTACTGTCAATCACCACTGACGGTAAAATTTCCCCTGGGTTTAAGCCTAGAAACCTCCACCGGTGAAATCGATGATCCTGACCTATATAAAAGCATGATCACTTCACTATTTACAGGTGCCACTTACGAAATACACGATTTCAAAAATAAGTTGATTTCTTCCGGGACCATGCCCGTAGAGCAAATGTTGAAAGGAATCGATGCAGGCAATGGCCCTATCTTTTCCTTGCAACTCCCCCTCCTCGAGGGGACACTGCGATTCTCAGTGCGGATGCCGTGTGGAACCCCCACCATCCATTCGATATACCCCCTAGAGGAGTTTCGGAGTCGCTCCAACGACACCACTTCTGTGGTAAAATTTCCGCTGAAATTCGAAGCACAACAGAGAAATTGCGACCAATACTCCATCAGCTTCCAACAACGCACTGAATCGGAGCGCCCGGCAATGCATGTTAGAATTGTTAATGCTAAAACCAAAGCCACTGTTGCAGAACAGTCGAGTACGGAGGGAAGCTACCGAACAGCAGAGTTCGAAGAAATACCTTCCGGAGAGTATTTCTATGAATTTTGGTCCGACTGCCCGAATGCAGTTCACCATCGCAGCGCAAACTTCAAACTCGGTGGTGGGAAGAACGAACCTTCGATCAGCGTTACCAAAGCTGACGGATGCAAAAATACCGGCTCGATCAACGTGACATATTATGTGAATACCACGACCTGCAAATATACTCTTCGTCGCGCTGACGGAAGTTTGGTAGAGGAACTCACCAACAACAACGGTTATACCCACTTCAACAACCTCGCTCCCGGAAAATACAAGTTATCTGTAGTACCCACTCCTGAAACCGGAGACTGTCCGGTGGAAGGTATCACCAAAGACATTGAAATTCTGGGAACAACCAATTACAACACCTGGTTGTATCCCCCCAACTATTCTCCTAACATACAAAATGTAAAAGCCACTCTCGGGGCGATACAAACGAACAGTAACACATTCAGTTTCGATTTCTACAGTACCCCGGGACAACACACCCTCAAGTTGGTTCCGGTTCCCGGCACTCCTATCGTGAAAACGGTGAACATTCCGGACAATGGCAATTTGCGAAACTCAGTACCGGTGAAGTTTGAAAACTTACCCGACAGCGTCACGTTACACTTTCCCGGGGAAGATTGCGGCGTCGCCGACCAACGCAGCTACAACCTCGTTGAAATGGCAACCGGAAAGGTACATCGTCCGGAATTCTACAATTCGCTTCATGTCACCGTGCGTAGCCATATCCCGGGCTGTCAACAAGGACAGACCAAGCTACATTCTGACTTGTTGGAAAAAGGACTGCCCCAACGCCCCACAGCACTGGTGATTCGAGAAATGGGAGCCGCAGATTTTGTAACAGTCGACTCTATCACGTCTCCCAACATCATCACGGATTGGACCGCCGAGGATCCCACTCCCCGTATGCGCCAATTCGTCTATTATTACGACGGACGACGCGTGGCAGAAGCCATGGTGAACGAAACCGTTTTTGGTTCTCCCTTCTTGGCCGTGCAGATTCAGCCTCTCCCCACCCCACCGGGCGAAAAAGGAATTATTAAAATCAATAACCTCTTCGCCGGGCCTACGGATCATCTCCGACTGAAAATCACCGACTCGCGCAGTGGACGCTTACTTTTTGACGAGACATTAGTAGGACCTGGCACCAAGGAATTTGCAGTTCCCCCGGGAGCCTACACTGTTCACTACGAGGCACTCGACGGTTGCTACGCCGGTCAAGAACGTGAAGAAGAGGTCAACGTCTCTGTCGGCGAGTTCAAGATTAAGGCCAAAGTGAATCGGATGAACTGTGCCAACGACGGTGTGATCACAGTGGAACCGGAAAAGGGTTTCGCGACCGCCGACCAAATCAACTACGAGATTACACCTAACGGCGGGGGATCTCCCTTCTACGCTCAAACCACCACCCCACAAATTCCCAAAGAATTCCCGGGTTTGCAAGCCGGAAGTTACACCATCAAAGCCACCGCCATCGTGCTCCGCGGCTTCGACGGTCAGCCCCATAGCTATGAAGCCAGCACTTGGGCAAGTCTTTCTACCCAATACACGGCACTCTCCGTTCGCAACGCGCCGGAGAATTCTACTCCGGCCTCGGAATGTGGCACAGGGGGAGCCATCGGTCTGGTAATAGGGGGCAACCGCAGTAACGAAGCACGCGTATTCATCACCGACACCCCGACAGGCGCCCTCAGCCCACGCCAAGAAATCGCTCAAAACGCCAACGGCAGTTGGGGAAAAGACCTCGCTCCCGGCACATACAAGCTGTTTGTCACCGATGGTTGCACGGACATCGTCGTACCGACAGCCACCGTTTCCAACGTCGACAACAAGGCGCTGGTCAAAAACCTTGACTGCGTGAAGATCAACGTACTATCTCTCAATTCCGACAAACTCATTTTTACCACCGCACTCAATTTACAAGCCTACCCCGAACGAGAACGCGACAAACTGATCAAAAACTTTGAAGTGCAAATCGTAGCCCCGGGCGCCAATCCTGAAGACGGGCAATGGTCGCCCTATGCAAACTCGGTGGCGCTCTACAATGCCCCCTATAACTACCTCATCACGAGCGAAAGAGCCCGCTTCGATGTCAACAACGGATATGACATTCTCTATCGATTCAAAGGTTGTCCCGCTTCGATGAAACGCTTCCACCAAGCCAAAGGCACATTCAAGATTTGCGATCCGTTCATCGTCTCTTCGGAGAGCAGCGAAGATTGTAAATTCAGCCAATTTACCTTCAACACCTACGATACCGAACATCCTTACCGCGTGGTTTTCACCAACCTCACCACCGGACAAGTGATTTATGACCAAGTCAGAACTTTCCCTTACGACAAAACGTACATCGATAACAATCACCGACAAAAAGAGATTAAAGAAAGCATCTTCCGCGTCCCCAGCGGAGGAGAGTATAAACTGACCATCACCTCGCTTCAGGATCCAATACCTCAAACGAAGATCGAAATCTTAAAAGGCCTTCCGCCCGAAAGAAAATTCTTCATTGACAGTTGGTCCGAGCAAAACACCTCTTGCCTTAGTTCCTCCTATCGTATCAGCTGGTATTCCGGAACAGATCAATGTAAGTACTTCGACTCGGTTCGCGTGTTCGATAAAGTCACAGGGGTGGAACAACACCACTACTACATAGAGAGCCATACTCGCGGTGACATTCAGATCGGAAGAGCGTCGTGTAGGGAAAGAGTGTACGTCCTGGTGTAGA
>ERZ1674203.138-NODE-138-length-18718-cov-8.005220_pt1 | contig 18718 bp, 24 predicted proteins | sample MGYA00581297_ERZ1674203 | MGnify/ENA primary metagenome ERZ1674203 (study PRJEB41354, sample SAMEA4873349) | human saliva metagenome | biome: human-associated habitat [ENVO:00009003]; feature: mouth environment [ENVO:08000002]; material: saliva material... | reverse complement strand
AGCTACCGATGAGTCGACTGCCAGTGTTCGAAGACACCGCCTGGAACTACACTCGCCACCGCGGCAAGCTGCAGTACTTCACCAACCTCACATGGGCCGGTCGTGATTACCGCATTGTTTTGACGTTGGGTACTAAGAGGTTCCATGTCGATCTGTACTCGCACACTGTGCGTCATATGACGGCGACCTACATGTTCGATATTCGCGTCGCCGACCTCCAGCGCTTCGCGTTTGATAGTGTGATATACTATCTTTCGCAAGCAACGCCCCTTGTGGACGCTCTCCAAGAACCGCTGCCTTTTTGGCAGCACTGAACAGAAAGGCTACTCCTATGAGTGCTGAGATCACCGTTACCGGCAACCTGACCCGCGACCCGGAGACTGCTAAGACTAAGTCCGGCGAATTGATCGTCCGTCTTGGTATCGCCGCTACCCGACGCCAGTTCGACAAGAAGAATGACGAGTGGACTGACGATGGTGCGCCTCTTTACCTGAACGCCTCTTTCTTCGGTAACTCTTATGAGTACATCACCGACCTCGTGAGCAAGGGTGATCAGGTGACCATTACTGGAACACTCGTCCTCCGTGAGTGGGAGTCCAAGAAGGGATCGGGGCAGTCTCTTGAGATTCGTTTCCCGAAGTTCCTCGGCTACATGAAGAAGGGGGACCGCACTCCACAGAGTAACCGCCGCTACCGTCGCTGACCACACCCTGCCCGGGGTCGGTGTTTTACCGGCCCCGGGCTTTATTTAGAGAGGCTATGAAATGGCGAAACTTGAGAAGCCTACGGACCTTGCGGGGTGGCGCGATTACGCTCGCCGTCTAGAGGCCCGTGCTTCTCGTAAGATCACTCAGATTGAGCGTGGTGTCTACGCTCCTGCAGCCTTGAAGCCCATCCACGCTCATATCAACCCCGGGACGGCCCCTACGATCGCCCGTACGGGCCTGGATCCCCGCAAGGGTACCCCAGCACTGGCCCGCATGACTAAGGCCCAGGTGGAGGCTCACGCGCATCGCCTGGAGGAGTTCATGGCTCCTAACGTCTCCTATTTCGCTTCCGCGTCGGGTAAGCCGATCTCAGCTAAGGCGATGTTGAAGTATCAGTATTCGATCAACAGGAGTAATGAGAAGGTCCAGTCTTACGTTTCCTCCGTTCAGGGGACGATCATTCCGTGGCGCGGTGATGAGCAGTTCGGTAAGGTTTTTAACCCTGAACGCCCTTATGAGAGGTACGGTCCCACTTCTTATGATATGAAGAAGCATAAACCCCTCTCCCCCGCGGCGTTCCAGTCGGAGGAGTCGGTGAAGAAGGCTACCCTCAAGAATATGGAGAAGCTTACTACTCGATATGATGAGCGGAACATGAAGGGGATCAGGGATAATATTCGTAAGCTCATTGATGGTTCGGGGGACCCTGATATGTATGTTGTTCTCGATCTTCCGGATGATGTTCTGAAGCTCATGTGGACTGTTGATTCCACTTTCGCCAACGCTCTGCGTTTCCGCTATAAGGCTAATCAAGATTTCGAGGAGGAGGGGAATATCAAGCACGAGTTTGATATTCAATCCGCCGACCACGAGGATAAACTTTCAGGAAGGGACTTGTACAATTATGGGACGCAAATCGAGATCAACTCGGACGACCCATCCGAAGCCAACCGTAGTAGCCGACTTCGAGACCGCGCAAGAAGAGCCTTCAGACGGAAGTCTTCCCGATAAGACGTGGGTCTGGTTGTGGGCTACTGCTGGTGTTTTCGATTCTGAACTGGACCTTGTAGGTAATTCTATCGATTCGTTCATGGAGTACGCACTCGACTCCGCTAAGCTCATCTACTTCCACAACCTCAGGTTCGACGGTAATTTCATCATCTACTGGCTCCTCACCCACGGGTTCTGCCATTATGAGGGTGAGCGCCACTCCCCCGGCAGGGGTTCGTTCTCCACTGTTATCTCCTCTGACGGACAATTCTACAAGATCACTGTTGCCACTCTTGACGGTATTATTACTGATTTTCAGGACTCTCTGAAGAAGATTCCACTCTCCGTCGCTGCCATGGCTAAAGCGTATGGGCTCGAGATGGAGAAGGGGACGATGGATTACAAGAAGGTGCGTTATCCTGGTCACGTTCCCGAGCCTGATGAGGAGCGTTACGTCCGCAGTGATGTACGGATTGTCGCCGAGGTTCTCCGTCACCAGTATGAGGAGGGGCTTGATTCGATGACCTCTTCCGCCGATGCCTTGAAGCTGTTCAAGGCGTCTATCGGCGGTGAGGATGAGTTCCGGAAGATGTTCCCTGAACTCACGGCGGAGGAGGATGCCGCGGCTCGTGCCGCTTATCGTGGAGGGTTCACGTACGCTGACACGCGTACGGCGGGGAAAATCGTGGGCGAGGGCATCGTCTTGGATGTCAATTCTCTCTACCCTTCTGTCATGCACGACTATCCTCTCCCTTGCGGGTCCCCTCATAATGTTGATTGGATTCCTGAGGATGATGAGGCGCTGTACATTGCCACGTTCAATTTCACGGCGAAGTTGAAGCCCCGCGGCATTCCCTGCATTCAGCTGCGTCGGTCCTACTGGGCATGCCCGAATGAGTATCAGAAGGTGATACCCGAGGTTACTGAGATGCGGATGACGTCTGTTGATTGGAAGCTGATCAATGACATGTACGACGTCGATCTTGTTTCCATTCATGATGTTACCGTGTTCGACAGGTGCGAGCATGTGTTCGACAACTACATCGATGGGTGGATGCAGGTGAAGGAGAACAGCACTGGGGGTAAACGTCAGATCGCGAAGCTGATGCTCAATTCCCTGTACGGCAAGTTCGCCTCCAGGGTGGTGCATGACAAGAAGGTTCCGTATTTGGAGGATGACAGGGTTAAGTATGAGTTCGTTGCTGATGAGAAGGGTTCCAAGCCCGTTTACACACCTCTGGGTGTGTTCATCACGGCATGGGCGCGCGACAAGACGATCCGGGCGGCGGCGGCCAACTATGAGAGGTTCCTCTACGCTGACACGGATTCTCTTCATCTTCTGGGAACCATTCCACCGGATAATCTGGAGGTCCATAATACCCGTCTTGGTGCTTGGAAGGTGGAGGGCACGTTCGATCGGGGTATTTTCGTGAGGGCGAAGCAGTACTGTGAGGAGAGTGGGGGTTTGCCTGACACGCACATTGCGGGGCTTCCTCGGTCGTGGGCTCACAAGATCACACCGGATGATCTCCTGCTTCCGCAGCGGTGGTATGGTAAACTGGTGCCCAAGGTAATCTCCGGGGGTACCTACTTGACGGAGACCCATTTTACGTTCGCACCGGTGAAGGGAGCATGATGTCCGAGAGGATGGACACGGTTTCATTGGCTCTGCCCAAATGGGTCAATGAGTACTACGAGGAGGCTCATTGGGAGGTCCGCATGAAGAAGAGTGCGCTGATGAGGGAGGTGTTGCTCGGGTACGCAAAGGCGAAGATCGCGGAGCGCGCTGAGGCGGCTCACCCCTCCCCCGGGCCGTTCGATGACTCAGACACCGAGGAGAGCTGACCGGTGACGTCGTGGGTGCCTACCACCGGATGAGACCGGGCCTGCGACAGTGAGTTGGTTGCTCCGCCGGGGCTTCTCGGCAGTCTGTGATAGTATGGGCTATGAGTGGAATTACCATTCATAGCCCATACGTTTGCATGGAGGTATCATGGATTTTGAAGGTCTCCTTCAGTCTCTGATCAATCCTGGCGAGGAGGGGCCGTCGGAGACGATCTATGACGATCTCCGTGCCGCCTACAACACTGTCAAGGACAAGGCTGACAGTGCTGGTGCCAAGATTTCGGAGCTGACTGACTCCAACTCTGCTCTTTCCAAGACTGTTGACGGTCTGAAGAGCAAGAACTACGACTTGCTCGAGGCCATCGGCGCGGGCGGGGACAACGCCGGCGACGACGAGTCGCATGGTGACGACACGAGCGATGCTGACGACGGGGACGACGGCAGCATCGCCTCCTTCTTCTCCAAGCCTAAGGAGGCCTGAACATGACGCTCCCCAGCGGTCGCATTCGCGACTTCGACAACATTGAGATCCTGAATCGGATCCGCAACGACGCCACGTCCGACTATCAGCGGCGTATCCCGGCCGCTACGAAGGGGTCTGTCGCCGACGTCGTTCAGCACCTGACTTCGTACACCCCTCATTTCAACGAGTTCACCGACGCGTTGATCAACCGTGTCGGCACGTACATCACCCGTGACATTACGTGGAACAACCCGTTGCGGGAGTTCAAGCGAGGTATGCTGAATTTCGGTGACACGATCGAGGAGGTGCAGACGGGTCTGGTCTCCTCCTACACCTACAACTCCGAGCGCGACTACATGGAGAAGGATATCTTCGGCGCTCACAAGCCGAATGTCGCCTCCCAGTTCCACACGGTGAACCGGCAGGAGTACTACAAGATCACGGTGAACCGCGACCAGCTGCGTCGTGCGTTCCTGGACGAGTCGGGTTTGCAGAACTACCTGAGTCAGATTCTGGCGTCTCCGACGACGTCGGATCAGTGGGATGAGTTCCTGCTTACTTGCTCGTTGTTCGCTGAGTATGAGAATAATGGCGGCTTCTACCACGTGAAGGTTCCCGACCTGCGGAGCTTGACCGCGACCGAGTCCGACGCGAAGCAGCTTATCAAGAGGGTTCGCGCGATGACGGATAATCTGACGTTCCTGTCCCGTCAGTACAACGCTGCGCGTATGGAGACGTTCGCGAAGCGTGAGGATTTGATCCTGATCGTCACCCCTGAGGTGAAGGCTAATATCGATGTCGAGGCGCTGGCTGCGGCGTTCAACCTCTCCCCTGTCGACATGTACGCCCGGGTGATCCCGGTTCCGGCTGAGCAGATGGGGATCGACAAGGCTCAGGCGATTCTGACGACGAAGGATTTCTTCGTCATCGCCGATAACCTGCTGGAGAACACCTCCCAGCCGAACCCGGTCAGCCTGGGCACGAACTACTTCCTTCACCACTGGGAGGTCATCTCTACCTCCTTGTTCGTCCCGGCTGTCATGTTCTGGACGGGCAACGATGACCAGAACATTCGCGTCCGGCCTGGCGCTAACCTCGCTCTGGGCGGTTACACTGCGACCCAGGGAGGTAAGGCTGTGGGTGCTGCTAACAAGGCGATTCCGGGTGGCAACGTCGAGGTGACGTTCGCTGTGACTGGTGACAACACTGACGGGCTGGAGCTCGGTATTGATTACTCCGTGTCGGGCGCGAACTCGAAGCGGACGAAGATCGATAACGAGGGTATCCTCCACCTGGGCCAGGATGAGGATGCCGAGTCGGTCACCGTCACCGCCACGCTGGTCTACCGTGACAGCGCCGACGTGAAGAAGAAGATCGCTTCGAAGCAGGCGTCCATCGCCGTCGACACGGGGAAGGCTGTCAAGGTCTGGCCGAAGAAGTGACAAGCCGCCCTGTGTGGTACACTAGTGCCGTGGGCAGGGTAGCCCGTCGGTGAGGTCCTTCCTCCTTTCTGCCTCACCGGCGTTAATGGGGTCTCCCCGGGTCGAGCGTCAGCTCCCCGGGGAGCTCCCCTTTCCACCTATGTGCTATACTCTATATATGCCTACAGCTTATGACCCGCCGGAGGATATCGGCTCGTTCGGGATGGGCTTCGACTACTCCGTCTGGTCCCCCAATACTGAGGTATACCTGACGAACGTCGTGTGGGATCAGGAGTACCGCGACGTCGTGTGGTATGACAACTATGACGAGGCGTTCAATGCGATCGTCAACGAGTACTCCTCGCGCATTGAGGTGAAGTCCCTGACCTACTGCGCGCAGGGTGCCCCGATCCGTATCCCGATCCCGTTCTCGAAGGCGAACCAGTACAACTACCTGGTGGCCCGGAACAACCGTGACGCTTATAATTCACGGAATACATTCTTCTACTTCATCACATCCGTCGACTACATCGCCCCTGCTACTACTCAGATCACCGTCCAGTTGGATGTGTGGCAGACGTACATGCACCAGTTCAATGTGCGTCGCTCCTACTGTGAGCGCTCCCATATGGCGATCGCCGCTGAGAACGGGTGGGACTACTACGGTCAGAAGTACATGACGGTGCCTGAAGGTCTGGATCTGGGGTCGGAGTATCAGATCGTCGACGTGAACCGGAAGGTTGTCGCCTCCACCCCCAGCGCCGGTAAGATTGATACTGCCAACTTCGATATCATCATCGCTTCGACTGTGGATCTCACCCAGCCGTATGGGGATGAGAAGAATCCGACGTTCACCGCGTCGAAGGGTTCTTTCGCTGAAGGTGTGCCGAATGGTACGTCCATCTACGCGATGAAGGCGGATTGGTTCCGCGTATTCACCAACGCCATGTCTTTGGTGCCGTGGGTCTCCCAGGGCATCGTGTCGATAACGGCGATCCCTAAGGGTGTCATCAACTTCGATGAGATCAAGGACCTGAAGGTGAAGCTGCCGGGCACGTCGGGCGTGGATCCGAAAGGCGGCGACACTCGCATTTCCCGGCAGGGCGCCGAGGTGTACGACCTGGAGAAGGGTCTCGGCGAGAAGGGGCTTGTCAACAATAAGACGATCCAACTGACGGATAAGCTGCGTAAGGATGATATCCTCCCGGCCCGATACCGTCACCTGTGGAAGTTCTGGACCAGCCCGTACCTGCTGGTGGAGGTGACCACATTCTCCGGTACTCCCCTCTTGCTTAAGCCTGAGATGATCCAGTCGGCCGGTCTGGCTGTGACTCAGTGGTCGCATGTGGTGCCCCCGAACCCTCGCATCATGTTCACTGTGAACTCTCTCGGTCAGCGTACCCGTGGGCATATGGATCAGTACGACGGGTGGTCCGAGCATTTCGATGTGATGACGGGTTTCACGAACCTTCCGACGTTCAGCCTCACGAATAACAGCTACTTGATGTTCCAGGCACAGAACGCGCATTCCATTGCTTATCAGCATCAGAGCGCTGAGTGGTCGCAGCAACGGGCCCTGCACGGCGCGCAGACCCAGTTCAACCAGGCCAATGCGGCTATTGCCCAGGCGGGTCAGCAGACGGCGCTGAACAACTCCTGGAACCAGGACATCGCCGGATACAACGCCCGCATGGGCCTACAGAAGACAGGTATCGGTGTTGGCGGCCAGGTGATCGGGTCGACCCTCATGGGGCTGGCCAATGGCGGCCCGCTCGGCGCCCTGGCGGGTCTCGGCGGGTCGGCACTGTCGGGGGCGTCCACGATGGCCCAGGCGGGTATGACGTACTCCCAGCAGGTGAATACGGCGCGCATGTCCGCTGAGCAGGCGTCCGCGCTGACGAATCTGAATCAGGGCTACATGCGTTACAACGCGGATACGAACCTGGCTTACGCCAAGTACGCTGCGAATGGCGACTACGCGAACGCGATCGCCGGTATCAACGCCAGAGTGCAGGACGCGCAGACGATCGCTCCGACGACGTCGGGCCAGGTGGGTGGCGACGCGTTCATGCTGGCTGCGGAGTCGTGGAGCATTGTAGAGCGTCTGAAGTTCATCCCCGAGGATGCAGTGCGACGGATCGGGGAGTTCTGGCTCCGGTACGGATACGCGATGAACTCGCCTGTGGTGCCGCCGGGAGACTTCAGGTGTATGGAGCATTTCACGTATTGGAAGATGGCGGAGATGAACATCTCCCGCTCCACAATGCCTGAGACGTTCCGTCAGACGATCAGGGGTATTTTCGAGAAGGGTGTTACCGTGTGGCACAAGGACCAGACTATGATCGGTCGCATCGACTGGGCGAACAACAAGCCGCTTAAGGGGATCATATGGTGAAGCGAAACGGTGAGAGGGATTGGGTTCGTAAGGAGATCTACGAACCGTTTGTCAACGGCGGCCATTTCAAGAATAACCCGTCGATCAACCGTGAGGCTCTGCTGGTTCGCATGTACAAGCGGATCATGTCGGAGATGTGCGTGAACCGGTTCTCCTGGTCTGGTCTCCCGGACACGGTGGACCGCCGCTACTTGGAAGCCACTCTCATGTACGACGGGTTGGCTGTGTTTTATTTCGATGAGGAGTTCGACAGGTTCATGGCGCTTCGAGCCACGGGGCTCGGTCAGGTGAACATGTACGACAACCCCACGAACTTCACGGTCTACGGGAACCAGGTGTTCTCCAAGACTCTGGACGCTCGCCACTGCGTTCCGATCTGGTCCAACTATCTACGGGAGCCGGATTGGGACATCATCGACATCTACTCGCAGAGGCTCGCCGCGTTCGACCGGACGCTCGAGGTGAACATGCTTAGTGCCCGTCACCCCTTCGTCTTCTCGGTGGACAACAACGAGTATCAATCGTTTGTGAACGCGTTTCGAAAGGTTGCCGAAGGGCAGCCGGTCATTTTCGGCACTGAGGCCCTCTCCCCCGCGGCGCTCGCGGAGAAGGTGACTATGTTCGACGTCGGCTTCAAACCGCACCAGATTCAGGATGTCATGGAGGCCAAGGTCAAGACGTGGAACGAGGCACTTACCCTGCTGGGTATTATGAACGTGAACTCTGAGAAGAGGGAGCGTATGGTCGCCGAGGAGGCTAGTGGCTCCTCCGGTCAGGTTCTGGCGATGCGTGCCGTCGCTATGAACGCTCGCAAGTACGCCTGCGAGCACATCAATCAGATGTACGGTCTCAATGTGGACGTGAGGTGGAATCTTGATGAGTCTCAACCCGCGGATGCTCAGAACGCTATGCTTGCCGCGACCGCTCTCGGGGGTATTGGGGATGCTCTCGACAAGGGGAATCCCGACTTGGGGACGACGGACCAGCAGGAGCTGAACCCGAACCATGGCTGACTACACGCTTGAGCTGCGCAAGGTGGTGGAGATCGTTGGCCCGTTGAACGTCGGGCTGAACGACTACCCGATCTTCGATGAGTCCTACAGGGATTCTTTGAACCAGAAGATCCTGGATCACTACTGGTACAACGAGATCGCGCATGAGTCGATCGATATGTTCATCCACCAGTTGAAGGTGAAGATGAATGAGATCATGCCGTTCTACAACCAGCTGTACGAGTCGGAGCTTGTCGACTTCGACCCGATGGTGACCCATGATGTCCACTCCACCGCAGATTCGACGCAGGACACGACGCAGGACACGCATACTAAGCAGAACGCCGAGCAGACGTTGTCGAGCGATTCGCGTGTAAGTTCTTCGGAGGAGTCTAAAGCTCGAACTGTTCAGTCGCAGATGCCCCAGACGCGCCTGTCTGGGCATGACGACTATGCGACGGCTGCCAATGATACTTCCTCGAAGGGTTCAGGGCAGAACCATAGTAATTCTGCGACGCAGGATCAGCAGAAACGTTCCTCCGACACCGCATCGACGTTGGGAACCAAGGCGGGGAATGTCACACGGTCATGGGGGTATAATACTCCTAAGGCCGACCTCCTTCAGAAATGGCGCGAAACCTTCCTCAACATTGACATGTCCGTTATCTCGGAGCTGGGAGGCCTTTTCATGCAGATCCGATCTTCAGGAGACGAGTACGTGAACGGATGGGGTTATGGACTATATTGATAACAAGTATCAGCTGACGCCTGGTGATTACAGGGTTACGAATGTCACGCCGTTCACCTACCGTGACGGGTACACCTACCTCCAGCTCATGGAGGAGATGCGCTCATGGGTGAGTGAGGGTCTGGTCAACCAGTTCTCGGCGAAGATGCAGGGGCTGGCCTCCGACTACAACCAAGCCGTCTCCAGACTCCTGGTGGACGTGCGCAAGGAGATGGAGGGGTACCACGCCCTCCCCTCCCAGGTTCGCGAGATGCTGAGCACCGCCATCGCTAAGTACGATGACGAGTTCAACACGTTCGAGAATGATCTGAAGGCGCTCGTCAAGAAGCACTTCGAGTCGGACGTTGTCAACGTTTTCAACTGGCTCGAAGGCGAGAGCTCCACCCTTCAGGAGCTTATCAATGACATGCACAACCGGTACACGGTCGGCGGTCTCCTGGCTGAGGATTTCAGTCAGATGGGTCTCACGGTTCAGGAACTGGAGGGCATGCCGCTGACAATCTCCGAACTGGAGACGATCGGTAAGTTCGTGCTCCCACACCTGTCCCCGCACTACGGGTTCTCTCCTGTGACGGGGCAGTACAAACGCGTCATCGACATCGTCTATGACGTCTACGAGGCTCAGTTCAAGGGTGGTGACCAGATCACCTCCAAGGACCTGAACTACATCGATAACTTGAACATCCCGGACCTCCAGCGCTTGGTGGTCTCCTGACAGAGAGGCAGGCTCAATATGCCCGCAACGAACAAGACAGAGAACTTCAACCTGCCGCTCTACGTGGCGTCCGATCACTTCAGTGTGCTGGGTGATTTCAACAGTGCCATGAAAGAGATCGACAAGGGTCTTGGTGGTGCCACTGTTACCGCTAAGGCAGCGTCCCGTGACGCGACCAGCGCCCTGACGACGGCGAACGCGGCGTCGGATGACGCCCACAGTGCCCGTGAGGCTGCTCAGTCGACCCTGTCCGTGTCCTCCCAGGCGAAGGCTGACGCAACTAGGGCGTTCGACATGGCGACGAAGGCGACCACTGCCTCGGAGACCGCCAACACGAGTGCCATCGAGGCGAACAAGGTCGCCTCGTCGGCGGCTGCTAGGGCCAAGGAGGCGCGCGACCGTGCTGACGCCGCGCTGGACACTGCGAACGCCGCAAACACGGCTTCTATCGACGCCAAGACGACCGCTAACGCCATCTCCGGACAGGCGGTCCAGGCGACGCAGGCTGCCAACCGTGTCGGCACTTTGCACAAGCGTTTCAAGGAGGTCACCGCCGGGTCCGGTGACAGGACCCTGAGCACTCCTGAGGAGCGGCCCGTTACGGTCATGGAGTTCGACCTGGACTTCGACGCCGACGATGTGTGGATCATTGTTGCTATCATGCGTCACACGGTCCACAACGTTCAGGACACTCACTTCGACATTCGTGTCACCGGTCCGAAGGGTCAGCGGCGTTGGAGCTCCTTCGTCGCCGGCTACGGTCCGTGGCCTGAGGCGATGGTCTACTCGCAGGGTACCGGTATCTTCGAGGCTTTCGAGGGCCCCGGCCGGTACCACATCGAGACTGTGTTCCTGACTGACAAGAACCACAGTACCCGCTTCGACCTGTCGAACTGCATGATGCGGGCCCACTGATCTGGGCTGCGCCACCGCGGGGCGCCGGGTGATCCTCGGCGCCCCGCACTATATAGGAGGAACTTATGGCATGGGATGACAAGCATAAGGCGTGCATCATCGCGACCCTGGCTACCGTCGAGGCGGGGTTCAACTACGGCATCATCACCGCACCCGACACGCTGTCGCTCGGTATCGGTCAGTGGACTCAGGGGCGCGCCTATGATCTGCTGCAGCAGTTCCCCGACAAGAACGTGTTCGGACCCACGATCCGGTCCTGGCTGGCCGCCGGCAAGGGAACGTGGACGATGGCGCGCAAGTATCAGTCCCTAGGAGGAACTGATAGGCAGAAGCTATCAGCGGCCCTCGCCTCAGAAGAGGGTAAGAAGATACAGAACAACCAGATGCGCAAAGACCTGGAGGGCGAGTACATCCCCAGACTCAAAGCCATCGGGCTGGACTCGGAGAAATACACCGAGGCCGGCATGCTCCTCATCGTCGTCATGCACCGATGGGGCAACTACGCGCGCATCCTCAACAGGCTGGTGGCCAGCGCCGGCCCCGCGCCAACCCTCGACTCCATGGCAAACGCCATCAAAGCCTCTGGGGAGTGGTACGCCGTCGGACAGAGATACGTCATCGCCTACCGGATGATCAAGAACCTCGACACTAAGGGCATCACCCTCGCCCCCGGCGACTCCGGCGGCGACAACTCCAAGGATGGGGAGGACAAGGCTAAGGAGGAGAAGAAGATCAAACACGCCCGAACGGACGGCTCCGGCGTGTTGCGCATCTACATGTCAGACGGGTCCAACGCCGCCGCCTACCCCACCGTGGGAGGATTCTGGAAGGCCAATGGGGCCGATCAGAAATCCGACGACGGCGACGACAAGAAGGATGGCGGGGGAGGTGGTGGTGGCGGCGACACCGGTAAGATCGGTGAGATGACCAAGTTGGCCAAAGCCTCCATCGGTAAGTACGTCTACCACCAGTGGTACGAACCACGCCTGCACCCGGACAAGTCAGGCGTCACCGACTGCTCCGGGTTCGTATGGTGGCTGTACAATAAGGTTATGGGCATGGACATCGGCAAGGGCGGCACCACCGTACTCATGTCCCAGGGCGGCAAAGTCATCGCCGAAGGCGGCGGCCGGTTCAACGCCGTCAGCCAGATCAAGGAAGGCGACCTCATCGTCTGCCGCTGGTACTCCGGCGGCGGTCACGTCGAATACTGCTGCGAGACTGGTAAGGACACCATCATCGGACAGCGCGGCCCCGACGGTGTGCGGGGGCCGGCGTACGGGCATGCCACGTCCCTGTTCGGTGGGTGCAGGTGGAAGCTGAAGCGTTATGTCTAAGAAGTTCGACTACTACTCGTTCGACAAAATCCTCTCCCGCAACGCCGTCTTCAATATGGTTATGGGGGCTCGCGGTGTCGGTAAGTCCTACGGGGCCAAGAAGTACGTGCTCAAGAGAGCCGTCGAGCGTGGGGAGCAGTTCATCTACTTGCGCCGCTACAAGACGGAACTGAAAACACGCGGCAGCTTCGTCGCCGACGTGGCCCACGAATTCCCGGAGCAGGAGTTCGAAATCCGCAGCGGTGTTCTCTGTTGGCGCAACAAGGGCGAAGACAAAGACGCATGGCGCACCGCCGGATACTTCCTGGCACTGTCCACATCGGCGCAGCACAAGAGCACGCCCTACCCGAAGGTGACCACCATCATCTTCGACGAGTTCATCATCGAAACCGGCACCATCCACTACCTGAAGGACGAAGTCAAGGCACTCCTCGACTTCTACTCCACTGTGGATCGGTACCAAGACCGAACACGGGTGCTCATGCTGTCCAATGCCATCAGCATCATGAACCCGTACTTCATCAAGTGGCACATCACCCCGTCGCCGGGTAGGGAGTTCATCACCTACGGGGATGGGTTCGTCGCAGCCCAGTTCGTGGACTCGAAACGCTTCGCCTCACAGGTGGCTACCACCAGATTCGGTAAGTTCGTGACAGACTTCGACGAGGAGTACGCCGACTACTCGATCGACAACTCGTTCGCCGATAACACGGGCCAGTTCGTGCAGCGCAAGAGTGGTACGGCCAAGTACATGTTCACTGTAAAAACGGACCTGGGGGTGTTCTCTCTGTGGATGGATTGGGGTACACTGTTCTGCCAGCAGAAGAGACCCCGGGTCGAGAAGGTGTATAATACGAATAAGATGGCTCTCCGAGAGGGTGAGGTGCTTATGAGTTACAGTGACAAGATCGCTGAGATGCTCAGAGGATCCTACCGGAAGGGCTGTGTCTTCTTCGACTCTCCCCAGTCGCGCAACGCTTTCGCTGAGATTTTCGTGAGGTGATCAATGGAACACGGAATGGGGTTCTTCATAGACCTCCAGAGTCTCATCACAGCACTCACGTCGTTCGTCACCATCGGGGGATTCGCGGCATGGGTCAACTCGAGGATGAAGAGACTCAACAATCTTCTTGACGACTGGAATGGTGTTCCCGCAAGACCGGGAGTTCCCAGACGACCAGGAGTCATGGAGCGACTCGAAAAGATCGAGTCGAAGATCGACAAACAACGCGAGGAGAACTGCTATGAACGCACTCAAAGGGTTGGTTGACCCCAAGGTTCGCCAGTACCTGTACAGGGTTGCTATCGCCGGCTGCGGCGTTCTCGCCGTAAAGGGCGTCCTGACCAAGGACGTCATCGACGTCATCACACCGTTCCTGGCGGCCCTGTTCGCCGTCGCGGACGCCAACGTGGAGACCAACCAGGAGGGCTGAGATGAGCCTTCAGTCGGACGCCTCTCAGATCGCATGGGATATCACACAGAACCCATGCGTTGGGTACTCGCAGCCCGAGCGCCTGACGATCTGGAACCTCCCCTCCCCCACCTCCCAGGCGGTCAACGTCAACGTCGACTGCTCCGAGCTGGTGGTGTACTGCTTCAACAACGCCGGCCTGCCGGACCCCCTGCCCAAGTCCATGTGGACGGGCAACGAGGTCGCGTGCATGACCGAACGGGGGTTCACCGCTGAGGAGTGGTACCCCGGCATGCCCGTCGAGGACGGGGACGTTCTACGATCCGACGGACACACTGCCATCGTGTGCAACGGGTGGATCTGCGAGGCGTGGATCAGTGAGTTCGGCGATATCGACGGATACGCCGGAGACCAGACAGGCGGTGAGGTTAGGTGCGCGTGCTCCTACCTCAACCATCCGCTCACAGTGGGCGGCCAGTGGACGCACCGGATCAGATACGACGGTTCCTACTACGCAGAGGATGATCTCGATATGTCGGAGAACACCGATCTCCTAAGGGAGATCCGCGACAGGCTCGTTGAGGTTTCGGACCAGACCGGGGCCGGCATCGCCGGCCGCCGCTGGGATGGCCCCATCGTCAGTCAGCTCAAGGACGCCAACGCCACCCTGAGCAGTCTCGTTGACACGTTCAGCCCTGGTAAAGAAGGAGTCCGCAACCCCGGCTCCGCCTTCTACCTGCTGTTCCAGATCAGCGACGGCATTCAGAAGCTTGCTAAGAAGCTCGCCGGAGGTGACCAGTAACCATGAGCGCGATCCTGACCGGCCGCCTCACCGACGCGGCCGGTCGGGACGCCGCCGGCACTCTCACGGTGGCGCCCGACCCGCGAGTGGTGACGACCGCAGCCGGTGTCATCATCAAACCCTTCACAGTGGATGTGGAGGGGCAATTCAACGTCCCCGTCGAGATAGCAGGCCCGTACACGAATCCGCCGGAGCCGTGGACGCACCATATCCTGCTCAAGCGGGGGAGGGTGAAGGTTCTCGACCTGCACGCACCACTCCACGACGGCACCAACCTGCTCTCACAGCTCGTCGCCCACGAACCCGTCTCGCCGCTGCACACGACGCAGATCGAGATCGACGTCGCCAAGGCTCGCGACCAGATGATGGAGATCAGGAACGACATCGCCAAGGGGATGGTCCGTGGGCCCGTCGGACCGCAGGGACCCAAAGGTCCCGTCGGCGATCCCGGCCCTGAAGGGCCCAAGGGTGAACGTGGCAACCGCGGTCCTTCCGGGCCCCGCGGCGACGTCGGGCTCCGTGGCCCCGAAGGTCTGCCAGGACCTCCGGGTAAGGATGGGCAGCGGGGCCTGCCCGGCCCCAAGGGCGAACCCGGCCCCATCGGACCCAAGGGGGAGAAGGGTGAACGGGGAGTATCGGGAAACACTGGGCCTGCAGGACCCATGGGCCCGCAGGGGCCGACAGGGGCTCAAGGTGCTCCTGGTCAGAAGGGTCCCCAGGGCCCCGTCGGTCCCACTGGTCCCGCAGGACCGTCCGGCCCCAAGGGCGATCCTGGCCCTGCCGGCCCCGCCGGGTCTGGAGTGGACCCGCTCGACGACTACTGGAAGATGTCGTCGTCCTGGGTGGTCGGGTCGGCTCTGAAAGTGGTTGGGTCCTCGCTTGTGGCTTCCAAGTCCGAGGACAAGAACTATGACGTCAACATGGGTAAGGGGCCACGGTTCACCGGGCCCCAGGGATGCTCGTACCGGATCACCGCGCTGGCGGTGGCGCAGGGTGCCACCCGCATCAGGTTCACCGTGTCCTACTACACGATCGCTAACAACAAGTGGAAGGAGAACGTGCACTCGGAGACGATCGAGATTCCGGGCAACTCTCAACCGTACCCGGTCGACGTCCGCGTGTCGGTGCCGTACAAGCCGGGCACGGACTTGCAGTTCATTGTTAATATTCGTACTGTGGAGGGTTGCACCCTCTCCAACTGCGTGGCCTACGCCGACACACAGTTCGACGCCGTAGCAGCCAACATGGAACGCAGCGCCGACGCGGTCACCAACCTCACCGGGCGCATGACCACCATCGAAGGCTCCGCACGCACCAACGCCAAAGCGGTCGCGGACGCCAAAGCCGCCGCGGACAGTGTGCAGGCCATCGCACAGAGCGCACAGCGAGACGCGCAGGCGCTCACTCCGAAGATCGCCGCCCTCGAAGAAGCCGACCGCAACATTCAGGGTATGATCCAACGCGACAGGGAAGCGTTGGCAGAAGTACGCGTCATCGGCACCAACGCGCGCAGCGCCGCCGACCAGGCGAGCGTCAAAGCCGCCGACGCCGCCAATAACCTCCTCGCACTGCAGAAGCAGATCGAGAACGTCAAGAAAGATCAAGCCGCCATTCAGACCAAGGCGGAACTGGCCGTCGCCACAGTCAAGAAGATCGAAAACATCAAGGCCTACGCCGAAGTCAACTTGTGGTCGCCGGCGTCCATATTCCTCGATCCTGACTCTTCCATGACGGGATATGAGGGATACGGTTCCAAAAACCTCGATCACTCCATCGACCAATCGTACACTCAGATTATCGACACACGCGAAGGTGCCGAATGGTGGTGGACGTGGAACGTCTGCGGGAAAGTCGCACTCTGGCAATTCTCGTGGATGGTATGGCCCGGCGACGACACCTGGGTGCAGCCCTACTTCCAGCTGCACAACTCCACGAACATGACATGGGGAGACAAGATCTGGTTCCCAAGACAGGAGATCGCCAAAGGAGCCTACCGGTTCGTTCTGTGGTCAAAAGACGTCCCCAACTACGACGACTCCAAATGGGACGGCGTCTGCGTCGGCGCGCAGATGAAGGGCGGTATACGACACTGGACCCGGTTCCCCAAAGCCAGGTTCTACCAGCCCTACGAGGCCATCCGAACCGGCGTGTGAGGCCGTAGGAGGCCCGTAGAGGGCATGAAGAAGCTCCCCCAGTACGTTGTACCGGGGGAGCTCTTCTAGGCGCTCAGCGTGGCTTACACGAGGCTGTAGGAGTAGATGGCGGCCAGCACCTCCACCACCTCAGGGGAGCGACGGAACGTATTGTAGCCGCCAGGAGTGTCCACCACCCACAAACACTCAGCGAACTTCGACGCGCACAACTGGACGGTGATCACACTGTCACGGAACACAACGCAGTGATTCGCAACATCAATCACCGGTGCCCCACCGAACCGACCCTGAACCTCACGGGCCATCTCCCTCAACATCATGAACTCACTCATCATAATCTCCCTCATATGGGTGCATGTACTGGGGAACAGCAATCGGAAGCATGCCGTACTCGGACTCAACCCAACGATATGCTCCATCCTGCGTCGTCGTCTTGTCTCCACTGTGAGCCTGAATATCCCAATCCTCAGGACCAATCACTCGAACCCTGTTGCCATCGAAGAACACGGAGCAGGAATCGAAATCGACCTGGAACCCATCGAGCTCCTTCAACGGCTGAAAGGACTCAATGAAAATATTCAGCTCCTCCCACGGGTCATAATCCATCACCGACCCTCACAATCCAACACCGACTGGAAGAATGAATCCAAATCGTCGACGAAGAGGGCTACGCCGTCAGGGTCCTCAACAAGAAACCTAACCGGATGACCATCCCTCGTCACAGGGTCAATGTCATAACCATCCATCCTAATGTGGTAGTTCTCCAGATCAACCTCGAGCTCGTCAAGCGAGGAGGCATAGAACTCACAAATCCTAATAGTGTCATTGAAAACAGCTGCATCACCCATCAGTGGTCACCCCCAGGAGCAGCCTTATTGATGAAATCAACGAACGACTGATCGTACTGGACACCAGTCTGCTTCTGCACATTATCGAGCTGAGACACCATGTGATTGTAACGCTCGACCTCCATCCGGTTCTCATAGCGCATGCCACACCAGAAGCAGGCCAGCATGCAGAGGATGATGAGCAGAACCTCGATGAACTTATCCATGATCAAATCTCCCTTCTCGTGAACATGGACGCGATATCGTTGAAAGTCATTACAGTCCCCATCCGGCCCTCCACCTCAATATGGAACCACTCAGGGGTCTTGCGGTCCCGCTTTATTACCATGCCTCCGTCGTAATCGCAAGTAAGAAAATTATCGTCACAATGACTAACAGAACTGTTCGCCAACGCGAGGGCAGCAACCAACGGCCAATCATCAGTTAGGGTGAATCGCGTCTTCATAAGGGGTGATATCCTTCATCTTCAAATAAACGAAAATCGGCTGCACCACATCGTCGGCAACAATCCACAAGTAATCCCTCACCAACTGAATGCACTCATGGAGGTCACAGTTCAACATGCCCTTGTTCAACGGCATCGTCGAAGCAGCCGAGATATTCGCAGTGATCTCATGAAACTGAATCAGCGTCTCACGGTTCTGCACAATCGTCTCAATCAGCAGAACTCGGTGAGCTGCGTAATCGGGCAGCTCCTCAGTGAAGACGAGAGCCACACCCTGGGTAACTTTCGAACCAGCCATAATCATCGCCTTTCGGTTGTGTCAATCCAAACTGTGATCGGGAAGCCCTCTCGAGGAGCGACCTTGCAGGGCCGATCTTCGTTAAGACTCAGTATACCCATGTTGGATTCGAGATTGAGGTGTCTGTCGTGCACGGCCCAGTTCTCAAACCATTGGCCGCAGTGTTCGCACCTTATCAGCGCCTTGTTCATCCTGAAGCGCTCTGAGTGCAATCGCTTGCTCATCGGTAGCC
>ERZ1674203.133-NODE-133-length-19131-cov-18.046184_pt1 | contig 19131 bp, 15 predicted proteins | sample MGYA00581297_ERZ1674203 | MGnify/ENA primary metagenome ERZ1674203 (study PRJEB41354, sample SAMEA4873349) | human saliva metagenome | biome: human-associated habitat [ENVO:00009003]; feature: mouth environment [ENVO:08000002]; material: saliva material... | reverse complement strand
CAGAAGTTCGCCCGCGAAATCTTCTTCCTCGCCAAGGAATACGACGCACAGCGCATGTACGAAATGGGCGCAGTCAACGACGTCGTCCCCCACGCAGATCTCGAGAACAAGGGCCTGGAATACGCGGCGCACATTGCCCGCCAGTCCCCGCAGGCAATCCGCATGCTCAAGTACGCCTTCAACCTGCCCGACGACGGCATGCTCGGCCAGCAGGTCTTCGCCGGCGAGGCAACCCGCATGGCATACATGACCGACGAGGCCGTGGAGGGCCGCGACGCGTTCTTGCAGAAGCGTGACCCGGATTGGTCCAACTACCCCTACTACTTCTAAGAGACAGCCCTTCTACAGAAGTAGTTTCAGATGCATAGGCTCGGAGCCGGATTCAACCCTGAGAACCTCAGCTAAGAATCCGGCTCCGGCGCATTTGATGCCGCACCGGCATATGACACCGGCGCATAACAGCACGCAGCCGCTACAAACAGCCGCTAAGGATTTATCCATGATCAACACCCCCGTACCCGGGCTCGCGCCCTCCCCCGCCCCGCAGGAGGCTGCCCTGCACCCGCAGGCGGTACAGGTGCGTGCCGATCAGCCCGCCGACCCTCACGCCATGCTGAGTGCCTTTGAGCAGCTGTTGGGCGAGTACACGGCGGATGCTGGTGCCGATGCCGATGCGGGTTCGGAGCCTATCGCCCTGGTGGTCGGCACCTCCGGATCCACCGGAACCCCCAAACGCACCGCACTGACTGCGCGAGCTCTTGCTGCCAGTGCGGCAGCCACCGAGCGCTTCTTCGGCTCAAACTCCGATGGGGCATCGCAGTGGCTCCTGGCTCTTCCGGCGCACTATATTGCCGGCGCGCAGGTACTCGCCCGCTCCGTACTCGCCGGTACCGCCCCGGTCATTGCCCGCTCCGTCATTGAGCCCGTGCACTTTAGCCCCGAGGTGTTCCTGCAGGCGGTTGAGCAGATGAGCTCGGCACGCCGGTTTATCTCCCTGGTACCCACCCAGCTCCATAAACTGCTCGAAAGCGCGGACGCCGATCCGCACCTGGGCGCTGAAATTCACGAGGCGCTCGGCTCCTTCACCGGCATCCTGCTTGGAGGCGCCCCCGCCAGCGCCGACCTGCTCACCGCCGCCACCGCCCTGGGGCTGAACACGGTGACCACCTACGGTAGCGCCGAAACCGCTGGCGGATGCGTCTACTCCGGCTCCGTACTGCCCGGCGTGCGGGTTGAGCTCGTCCCCGAAGAAGGTATGCCCGCCGTGCCAGATACCGGTGGAAAGCCCGCGCAGGTGGGCCGTATTTGGATCAGCGGCGCGCACCTCGCCAGCGGCTACATTGGCGACGCCGCCCGCACCGCCGAGCATTTCTTCACCGCCGCCGACGGCACCCGCTGGTACCGTACCGACGACTACGGCTTGCTCAGCCCCGCAAACGGCCCCGACAGTGCTACGCACGGTAGTGAGCCGCGCCTGCAGGTGCTCGGCCGTAGCGACGACGTACTCATCAGCGGAGGCGTAAAAATCTCCGCCCGCGCCGTGGCGACCGTACTCGAAGAGCACCCCGCCGTACGCGAAGCCTGCGTAGTCGGCCTACCCGATGCCCGCTGGGGCACAGCCATTGCCGCCGCGGTCACGCTCGTACCTTCTGCCGGTGCCGCGGCTACATCTACCGAGAATCGCCCCGCCCTCAACGAAGAACTCAGCGCCCTGCTGCGTGCCCGCTGCGCCGAAAAGCTCGGCGCCCCCGCTGCCCCCAAGCAGCTGAGCATCCTGCCGGATTTCCCGCTCACCAGCACCGGCAAGCCGGACCGCGCAGAAATATACAGTATCCTGGACAGAGACTACCGTCAGGGCTAAAGCAGGCTCATCCGCGGGTTTTCACCCCGCGCACGCAGCCGCACGCCCTGACCGTCACCGTCACAACCCGTCTCATCACAAAACCCACGCATCATACGCACTTAGACCCGGAAGGAACCCCCGTGGCAACTGCCGCCCAATGGATCGAAGGCGCTCGCCTGCGCACCCTGCCGCTCGCCGTCGCCCCCATTATTGCCGGCTCAGCTGCCGCCTACGAGGTCAACGAGTTCAAGCCGCTCTACGCGTTCTTGGCGTTCCTCGTCGCGTTCTTCCTGCAGGTCGGCGTGAACTATGCCAACGACTACTCCGACGGCATCAAAGGCACCGACGAAGACCGTGTGGGTCCGCTGCGCCTCGTCGGTTCCGGCGTGGCAAGCCCCCGCTCCGTCAAGTACGCCGCCTTCGCCTGCTTCGGTCTAGCGATGCTTGCCGGTCTTGCCCTGGTGGCTCTGGCGAACCAGTGGTGGTTCCTGGCGATTGGCGCCTCCAGCGTCTTCGCGGCGTGGGGCTACACCGGCGGCAAGCACCCCTACGGCTACATGGGCCTGGGCGATGTGTTCGTCTTCGTCTACTTCGGTCTGGTCGCGACCCTGGGCACCCTCTACACGCAGGCGCACACCCTGACCCTGCTCGGCTGGGTTGGTGCTATCGGCATTGGTCTGATTTCCTGTGCGCTGCTCATGGCGAATAACGTACGTGACATTCCCACCGATATTGAGGCGGGCAAGCTGACCATGGCGGTCCGCCTGGGCGAACGCTGGTCGCGCATCACCTACATCGTGGAGATGGCGCTGGCACTGGGCCTGGGCGTGCTCCTGCTCGACGAGAACCCCTGGTTCCTGCTGATCTTCCTGCTGGTCGGCCCGACCATCCACTCCTGCGTGACCGTGTGGACGCGCGGCGGCCGCGACCTGATTCCCGTGCTCAAGCAGGCGGGTATTGTGGCGCTCGTATACTCCGTGATCCTTGCCCTCGCCGTGTGGCTGGGCTCGCTGGACATTATTAGCCACGAAGTTCAGGTGTTCACCGGCTACTAAGACCGGCTACTAAGCCGACGTACAAATCTGCGCCGGATTGCCGCGCCATTACGCCGTTGGCGGGCACCCGGTTCATAGTTCCGCAATAACGCGGCGGTATGTCATAGTAGTGCTTATGATTCGAGCCATGCTGATTATTGGCGGCGCCGCCCTCATCGTGGGGCTGACCCTCTACACCCTCTTGGACGCCGTCCGCACCCCCGCACACGAGGCGCGAACCCTGCCCAAGTGGCTGTGGGTTCTCGTCACCCTACTCTTCCCCGTGGTGGGCCCGCTCATGTGGCTTATCCTGGGCCGCCCCAAAGCACAGCCCGCAGCAGGCACTCCTCGCCCCGGCTTCGGTCAGCGACGCAGCACCCCGGCGCCCTCGGTGTCTTCCCCCGACGACGATGAAGAGTACCTGCGCTGGCTCAAAGCAAAAGCAGAACGCGAACGCCGCAGCCGCGAAGCAGAATCCCAGAACAAACAAGACCCCGAGGACAACACTCCTGGTCAAAGCAGCGGGCAGAACTAGTCAGAACAGCTAGGCTCGCACCCCCTCAAGGTTTACAGCAAGAGGCTGTGAGCGCATCCGCAACGGATGGGCTCACAGCCTCTTCTCTATGCTCAAAAACAGCTTCAGGAACTTAGCGACCGGATGTTTTAGCTACCGGGTTTGTTAGCTACCGGGCAGCTGAATCACGCCACCGTACAGCGGCGCAGCAGGCTCCGAATACCCCACAAAATGCGGCATCTCATGCTCAAAATCAGTGGTGCTAAACGCCAGAGTCGTAATCGACGCCAGGTTGCACTCACGGGCGCGCGGGTCATGCTGCAGCATGCGGCCCTCAACGCCCAGGCGAGTAATCCAAATCGGCAGCTGGTGCGACACAATAATCGCCTCCGCACCCTCGCCGCCGCGCTCGTAGGCAGTACGCGCCGCATCCTGAACAGCCGCAGCCATACGGCGAATCTGATCCAGGTACGACTCACCCCAGGAGGGGCGCGCCGGGTTGTACAGCTTCGTCCAGTGACGCGGATTCTGCAGCAGCTCCTGTGCGTTCACGTGCAGACCCTCAAAGTAGTTATCCGCCTCAATGACGCGCTCATCCGGCTGCGCAGTCAGGCCCAGCAACTCCTCAACCGGAGCGGCAGACTCACGGGTACGCTGCAACGGCGAGCAGACCAGATGCACGAAACGGGCGCCGCGCTCAGCACGAGCCGCGAACTCCTCAGCGCTCAGACGCACCATCTGCTGGCCCTTATCGGACAGACGGTAGCCGGGCAGACGGCCGTACACGATACGCTCGGGGTTGTGCACCTCGCCGTGACGCATGAGGTGAACTTTAATGGTGGAAGTTTCAGTCATAATCCCAGTCTCTCAGATAGCGCGCCGCACCCCAAACAGGTGACCCGCACATACCCTCTACAAATACAAAACCTGGCGTACAAAACCCAGCCCGCGAAAACTGTAGGAAGGCAAAAACCCCGCCTCTCCATACGGAGGGCGGGGCGAAAGAAGTCTATTTACTTCTTGTTGCGGCGCTGGTGGCGGGTCTTGCGAAGCAGCTTGCGGTGCTTCTTCTTGGACATACGCTTGCGGCGCTTCTTGATAACGGAACCCATAGGATTTCCTCACTTTACTCGTACCCGGCCGAGCCATTCGACTCGGTAGCTACCCGGGGATATTTATACCGGTATAACCGATCCAAAACGCATTTTAGGCACAGAAATACCCTTGCGTTTTAGAGCGCTACCTACCTAGAGTACTAGGTTTACCCCCATTTTCACCATTCGAGAGCGGCTTTTCAGGAGTTTTTCCCTGAATTTCCGCTTTTCCCGCGGGGATATCGAGGATATCTCGGGGCGAAAACGGGGGTTCGGTAGCCCTAACGGCGCTTCTTCTTCGACTTCTTCGAGCCCTTAGCGCGGCCATGAGACAGCACCGAGCCGGAAGAAGCTACAGCAGCATCAGGAGTGCTCTCCTCAGCTGAGGAGGCGGCCTCTACCGATTCCGCAACCGATTCCTGCGCGGAGGCAGAAGCCTCAGCAGGTTCTTCAACTAGCTCTTCCATCGAAACCTCTTCAACGGCGCTTTCCTCAGCTACCTCTTCTTCAGCCGCCGCGTGCAACGCCTTCAAACGCTCAGCACGCTCAGCCTCGGCACGAGCCAGCGCCTCCTCATCAATGACGGGCTGGGGTTCAGGCTGGGGCTCGGGCTTCGTTTCTGCCTTCAGAGCTTGCTCCTTCTCGGCGCTCTCCTGCGCTTCGTCATGCTCAGGCTCGTACACATCCACGCCAAAGAAACGCTTCATCTTCGAGAAGATGCCGCCGCGCTCCTGCACCGGCTCCTCATGCGGAAGCTTCTCGTAGGTATCGTGAATGGTCGCAGCCGCTTCAAGACGGGTAGGCTCAGCAGGCTCAGTAGCGGGCGCCTCCTGGCGCGCAGGGGCACGCAGAACCTTCTCAGCCGACTCAGACTCCGCAGGAGCCGCGGCAGTCACGACAGCCGCAGGACGCGCGGCACGGGCAGGGGCAGTTAGCACCTTACTGCGATCCACCGGCTTAATGATGGTCGCACGCACCGGGGAAACAATCTGGCCGCTACGACGACGCGGAGCCGCCGTAGAAGCACGCAGAACCTTCGCGGGACCCTCAACCTCTTCCTGCGCGTACGCGGCAGGGACGCTCGGCAGCTGACCGCTGGGGGGCTGGGAAGCGAGAGTCTGGGAGCTAGCCGCTACAGAAGCAACCGGTGCCGCAGAAGCAGCCGGGGTAACCTGCGATACCGAGGTGCTACGGCGCGGGGTACCGAAGCTCAGCGGCACATCCGCGCTCACCGTATGAGCGGTAGGCTGCGCGGGGGCTGCGGAAGCCGCGGCAGGTACGGGCTGAGACGCAGCGGGAATGGAACGTTCCACCTTGTCAGAAGCAGAAATATCTGCGCCAGAAGTAGTCTCGGCAGAGGTATCAGTCGGCTCGGAGGGAATTCCAGACGCCGCCTCCTCAACGTGGGCAACCTCAACGCGGGCAGCCTCGGATTCAGACTGCTCATACTCCACGTCAGCAGACTGCGCAGACACCGGAGCAGGAACCTGAGCCAGCTCAGCCGGTGCCGCAACAGGAGCATCCGCGGCAGGAAGTGCCCCCACATCGGCGAAGGACGCATCGTCCTGCATCAAATCATCAAAGTCATCAGCGGCAAACTCATCCACATCAACCGGCGCGAACTCAGACGCAATCGGCTCGCCCGGCAGGCCATTCGCCGAGGTCGCCTCCTGCTCCAGGTCAATACCGGCATCGGAATACATGCCGCGCAGCTGACCAATCACCATGGCACGCGCAGTCGCAGCGTCGCCAGCCTTCAGAGCCTCCGCAATAGCGCGGCTCTCAGCACGCAGACGCTCAACAGCGCTACTCCACAGCGGCATACGACCCACCAGAGACAGCATCGACTCAAAACTCGGCTGACGCACCGACGCGAGCAGACCCACCAGCAACTCATTACCACCGCAACGCATCACCTGGTGGTGGAACGTCAACAGAAGCTCCAGGAAGTCACGAATCGACAGGTCGAAGTCTTCCATCTGCTCCAGGACCTCATCCATCTCCGCGAAGGAGGCGGTCTTCGGGTCAATACGCGCAATCGCCCAGCTTTCCAGCAGAATACGAGTCTGCACCAGGTCACGAGTCGGGTAACGCGAGCTGGACATGTGCAGGCGCAGAGCAGCGCTAGCGGCGGAAGCCGGCTCATCACTCAGATGCACCAGTATTTCCTTGCCGCGACCGTTGTACAGCTGCACCAGATCCATATCTTCCAGGGTGCGCAGAGCCTCGCGGGTACGGGAACGACCCACACCAATAGCGCGCGCAATTTCGCTATCGCTGGGCAGATCCTGGCCCAGCTGAATGTTGCCCTCGAACAGTTCGTTCTCGAGCCAGCGCAGAATTTTACGATGAATAGCCACGTGAATGCGTCTTTCGGTCAAAAAGTGAGTGAGAGTGTGTGTGTTTTACAGAGAGTTAATGCCGGAAGTGATCGGCAGGGCAGACCCTAGCCACCCGTCTTAGCGGCGGCGGCCACGCAGGAAGGCGAAGAGACCACCGCGGTGGTTATCCTTCGCCTCAGCGCTGTTCGTCTCAGTGCTGGGGCGGTACACCGAATCGTAGGAGGGCATGGTCTGGTACTCGGGCTCCTCAGCGGAGGTTTCAGCCTTAGCAGGCTCACCCTCGACAGGCTCATCTTTGGTGAGCTCATCATTGGCAGGCTCACCCTCACCGAGTTCAGCCATCTCAGTAGCTTCTGCGGGCGAAGCTGCTTCCTCAACAGACTCAGCCTCAACAGACTCAGCCTTCACGGGCTCTTCTGCCGCGGCTTCATCCACTACGTTCTTCTCAATCACAGACTTTTCAGCGGCAGAATCCTCAGCTGCAAATTCCTTGCGGGTTGCTTCTTCCTTGACGGATTCAGCGGGTGCAACAGGCTTCTCAGCTGCACCCTTTTCGTCGGTAGCCTTTTCCTCGGCAATCTTTTCAAGCACAACAGCCTCGGGGATCACAGGGATAGGCTGAATCGAGCCACCCACAACCGCAGCGGGGTCGATGCCATAAGGCACCACAGCCGCAGGCTGAGGGAATACCACCGGCTTCTGCGCTACAACAGGCTTAGCCTCAGCAGGTGCCGCAGGGGTAGCGGCCTGAGCGGGGGTTGCCGACGCCGCGGGGGTCACCCCAGCGTCGTAACCGTAGGCTGCGGGAGTGAAGGGACGCATCGGGGTGCTATCCACTGCCTCTTCCTGCGGGGTAGGCTCAGTAGTTCCTGCCTTCTCAGCGACAGCTTCGGAAGCGGCACTCTCAGCAGCCTGCTCCGCAGGGCGCGAGTAGATGCGCGCGCTGGGGGTCAGGTACTGTGCGCGGGCGCGCTGAATGCGAGCCTGCTCGATTTCCTCGGAGGTGGGTGCCTCAACGGTGAGAGTTTCGGAGTCGGTCGCCTCGGGCTTCGGAGCACTCTTTTCGGAGGTCTTCTCGACCGGCTTCTCAGCTGCCGTCTTGTCGGAGGCAGATGCAGTCACGCCACCGGGCAGTGCCACGGGTGCGTGCGCCTCATTGGACTGGCGTGCAATCTGAACGGTCTCGTTAATCCACTCGGTCACAGTGGCGAATACATCCGGGTTCAGGGAGTAGAGGCGACGCTGCCCCTCCACGGTCACGGAGACCACATCTGCATCGCGAAGGACTTTCAGGTGCTTCGAAATGGTCGGCTGGCTCATGCCCAGCTTTTCAACCACTGCACCTACCGTGTGGGTTTGCTCAGCGAGAATACGCACAATTCGGCGGCGAGTCGGATCCGCGATGACAGAAAAAACATCAGAATGCATATAGCGATTATGACATATAAAGTGACGCCTCAAGCTTAGAATGAGGCTGATACGGAAATTACCTTCAAAAATTCTGAAAGACCGCTGAATGCTACCTCAATATGAAGCACTGAAGGGGAGAAAAGCATGAAGTGCCTATCACATCTCGTGGAGATTTCCTGTATCTCATCCTAGGCATATGCGAGCCACCCAGACCCTCAATACTTATATAGCTAATTCAGAATATATAGTTTTCGTGGTTCCACCCACAAAACCAACCGCACGCCTTCTCCAAGCTCACATATTTACCCCCAAACCACCAGAGCCTCAACCCCCTCAGTAGGCACCCGGCGCGATACACTAGAAGGCGTCAAAACAGGCACATATCCGCCACCCAACACACCAACACCCAGACCAGCTGAAGGAGGCGCATGGGACGCATCATCCGCCGCACCCGGCGCCGACACCACCACCCCCAGGGCCAGCTCAACCGCCGCTGGGACACCCTCAGCGGCACCACATCCGTGCCTCAAAAGCAGCAGGTTCACCGTAGTCGACGCGACCGTCTCGAGGCCGAAAACCTTAGCATCCTCACGAGTGTGCCCGGTATTGACCTCGATCGTCTGCTTGCCCTACGCGACCACGTGAGCGAAACCTCCGAGGTTCAGCGTAAGCGCGCCCCCATGGGGTTCAATCTGCAGACCCTCGAACGGTTCCGTGACTTTATTGACGTGACCGTTCTTGCCTCGCCTTCGCGCACCGCAATCACTGCGTTTCTGTTGGTCATCATCTTCTTTACGCTCACCTTGCTACTGCCCATCTCCTCCAATGATGGGCAGCCCGCGCCTTTCCACCACGCATTTTTTACCTCTACCAGCGCGGTGACGGTGACCGGCCTGACTACCGTCTCCACCGCCGAGCAGTGGTCCACCTTCGGTCAGGCAATGATTCTTGTGGCTTGTCAGGTCGGTGGTTTGGGCACTCTAACCATTACCTCCCTGCTGGCGCTGGCTATCGGCCGTAAGATGGGTCTGCGCACCAAGCTCATCGCACAGGAAGACCTGAACATCAGCCGTCTTGGCGAGGTCGGTGGCATTATCAAGAGCGTCTCCTATGCTTCATTCTCCATCGAGGCAATCATTGCGCTTGTGCTGATTCCTCGTTTCCTGACCCTCGGCGAAGACCCGTTCCAAGCCATCTGGCACAGCATCTTCTACGCTATTTCAGCTTTCAACAATGCAGGCTTCACCCCGCACTCAGACGGCATCGTGCCCTACGGCCATGATCTCTTCCTGCTCGTGCCCATCTGCATTGCCGTGTTCCTGGGCTCGCTCGGTTTCCCTGTTTTCATTGCGATTCAGCATCATCCTTTCCGCCCCCGCCACTGGTCGCTCACCGCGAAGCTGACCACCGTGACAACCCTGTTTTTCTTTGCTTTTGGCGCGTTCTTCTGGGGTCTCTTCGAGTGGAACAACCCCGCCACCATCGGCGACTACTCCGCAGGCGACAAGGTTCTGAACGCCATTTTTGCTTCTGTAATGATGCGTTCGGGCGGCTTCAATCTGGTCGACATGAGCAGCATTACCCCCGTCTCCACGCTCCTGACGGACATGCTCATGTTCATTGGCGGTGGCTCCGGCTCGACCGCGGGTGGCGTGAAGGTCACGACCATCGCCGTGATTGCCCTGTCTATCCTTGCTGAGGCGCGAGGCGATCAGAAGGTTGTCGCGTTCAACCGCACCATCCCCGAGTCCTCCCTGCGTATTGCTATCTCCGTGATTGTTATGGGTGCTACCGTGGTAGGTGTCGGCGCCGCGTCGATTCTGATTATTAGCGGCGCGGACCTCAAGGAAGTCATTTTCGAGGTCATCTCCGCCTTCGCGACCTGCGGCCTCTCGAATGGCCTCTCCTCCAGCCTGCCGCCGGCCGGTATCTACGTGCTCAGCGGCCTGATGCTCATTGGCCGTGTGGGCACCACAACCGCCGCGACCGGCCTGGCGCTGCGTTCACGCCGCCGCCTCTACAAGTTCCCCGAAGAAAGGCCCACCATTGGCTAGTGCACATAACGCCCCCGTCCTCGTGATTGGTCTGGGACGCTTCGGCTCCGCGGTGGCGGCCCAGCTGCGCCTGCAGAACAAGGAGGTCCTTGCTATTGAGAAGGATCCCGAGCTGGTGCAGAAGTGGTCCGGCGTGCTGACGCACGTGGTCTCCGCCGACGCGACCGATATCGACACCCTGCACCAGTTGGGTGCGGACGATTTCGGTTCCGCCGTGGTGGGTGTGGGTACCTCCGTGGAGGCGTCCGTGCTGATTACCGCGAACCTCGTGGACATTGGTGTGGAGCGTATTTGGGCGAAGGCTATTACCCCCGCGCACGGCAAGATTCTGGAGCGTATTGGCGCGCACCACGTGGTCTACCCGGAGGCTGACGCTGGTCGCCGCGCCGCGCACCTGGTCTCGGGTCGTCTGCTGGATTACATTGAGTTTGATGACGACTTCGCGATTGCGAAGATGCGCCCGCCGAAGGAAACCCACGGCTTTACCCTCGCCGAGTCGGATATTCGCTCCAAGTACGGCGTGTCTGTGGTCGGTATTAAGTCGCCCGGTGAGGACTTCACCTACGCGGACGCCACCACCCGCATTCATTCACGTGACATTCTGATTGTGTCCGGTCAGGTGGACCTGATTGAGCGTTTCGCGGCGCGCCCCTAAGCGCATTTTTCCTCGCTGCCTTGAGAAGCCCGCGATTAGACATAGAAAAACAGCCTCTTCCCGTTCTGCCGGGAGGAGGCTGTTTTTCTATAGTTTCAGCTAGTCAGGGGGATACTACCGGACGGTATTAGTCTCCGCTGGTTAGTCCTCGTCAGCGGTGTACAGCTGGCTCATTTCCGCCGAACGTGCCGCACAGGCGCGCATCGCGTCCTCGGTCAGCTGGAAGAGGCCACCGTCCACGAAGGTGTTCAGTGCACGCTCGGTGGTGCCGTTCGGGCTGGTCACGGCGCGGCGCAGGGCGGGCGCATCCGGGTTGGTGTCGAGCAGGAAGCCCGCACCGGCGACGGTTGCGCTGGCAAGCTTGAGGGCGGTGTCTGCGTCCAGGCCGAGCTTCTCACCGGCGGCGGCCATCGCCTCCGCAAGCAGGAACGCGTATGCCGGGCCGGAACCGGAGACGGCGGTGACCGCATCCATCTGGTCTTCGCGGACCTCAACAACCAGACCGACGGTGCCCAGGACCTCTTCGACGAGCTTCTTCTGATTGTCCTTCACGGTGTCGGTGGTGGAGATGGCGAGCACGCCCTTGCCCACGGAGGAGGGGGTGTTCGGCATGCAGCGAACAATGGGCTGACCTGCGGGAAGGCACTCGGCGAGGGTTTCGAGGGTCACGCCAGCAGCAACGGACACCACAACAGCATTAGGCGCGAGGGCGGGTGCGATATCGCGGGCAAGCTCAACGATGCCGTAGGGCTTCACGCCGAGCAGCACGACGTCTGCGTGGGCGGTTGCTTTGTGGTTGCCGTCAGCTTCGCCGCCGGTGGTGATGATTTCTACCTTGTCGCCGAGGCGCTGGGCGAGGGCGGCACGAGATTCTTCGCTACGCACGGTAGCGCGGATGTGGGCGGGGTCGTGGCCTGCGGCGAGCAGACCCGCGGCGATGGAGCCGTTCATGGAGCCGGTGCCGAGAAAAGCAATAGTTGCGGTCATCGTTGATCCTTCCTAATGGAGTGCCTGCGCCGGGTGCCGGCAGGCGTGCCGCCGGTGTGTTCCGGGGGCTACTGTTCGGTGCGCGGCGGGCGCGTGGAGGCGTACCCTTCCAGCATAGCGGGTGCGGCTATGGGCATGTGACCTGGCTCTGTTTCTTCCGCGTTTTCTGGGCGGCGGCTTCACCTCATGCTCCGCAACCCAATGCGCGAGGCTCCGCTTCTCACGTTCTGGCATGCCAGGGAGGGCGTAATTCTGCGGGCGTAGAATGAGAACAGCATCACCCGCGGCAGTTTGTGCCAGGCATGAAGCCTTCAAACCACACAGCACGCAACACACAAATTTTTCTATGTCTTCTCATACTGGTTCTTCCCCAAATAGCCCGCAGAACCCTGCGGGTTTCCGTTCTTTTTCGTTTCGCCTCCTGCTGGGGCTGACCCTTGCCGCGCTGGTCACGGGCGTGTTCAGCGGCTTGGGCGCGATTGCTCTGCATTATGTTCTGGACTTTATGCAGGAGCTAACTTTCGGTCAGTCTGAGGGGCATCACCCGATGGTGACTGATGGTGCTGACCCGGCGCGTCGTGCCCTGGTTTTGGCGGCTCTGGGCCCGTTTGTGGCGCTGGTGTGGTACTACCTGCAGTCCGGTGGGCGTCGTGTGGTCGGCGTGAAGTCGCAGATTGCCGGTGCTACCGAGGAGGACCGTACCCCGTCGCTGTGGCGGCAGATCGCCCATTCGGTGATTCAGATTGTTGCGGTGGGTGCGGGCTCTCCTGTGGGTAAGGAGGTCGCGCCGCGTGAGCTGGGTGCTTTGGCGGGTGGCCGTACCTCGAATCTGCTGGAGCGTCTTGGTTTTGTGGGCGCTGATGGTGCCCCGCTGTTGGGTGTTCGTGAGCGTAGTCTGCTGGTGGCGGCGGGTGCGGCGTCTGGTTTGGCGGCGGTGTATCAGGTGCCGATTGGTGGCGTGGTGTACCTTGTGGAGGCGATGGCTGTTGGTCTGAGCTTGCGGTCGCTGTATGTGGGTGCGGTGACGGTGTGGACGGCTACGGTCACGGCGAATCTGGTGATTGTCAATGAGCCGACGTACCCGGTGCCGCAGCTTCCGTTGGATGCGACGACGCTGACGGTGGCGGCGCTGACGGGTGTGGTGTTGACTCCGTTGGCGTTGGGTTTTAGGGCGTTGTCGCAGCGTGCGGAGAAGTTGAAGGCGAAGGATCGTTCTCTTCTGTGGCGTATTCCTGTGGCGTTTGCGCTGGTCGCGGTGGTTTCGTTGTGGCTTCCGGAGATTCTGGGTAATGGTCGTCTGCTGACTCAGCACACGTTTAATGTGTCGTTGGATACGGCGGCGGGCGGTTTGACCGCGGCAGCGGTGGGGTACGTGTTGGCGTTGGCTGTTGCGAAGGCTGCGGTGGTGGTGTTGAGTCTGCGTTTCGGTTCTTATGGCGGTACGTTGACGCCGGGTTTGGCGTTGGGTGCGGCAGCTGCGTTTTGTGTGGCGGCGCTGGTACTGTGGGCGTTCCCGGGTTTGGGCGGGGTACCGGGTGGCGCGTCGTTGGTGTTGTATGCGGCGGCGTTGACGGGTACGGCGGCGTTTTTGGGTGTGTCGATGAATGCGCCATTGTCTGCGTTGACGTTGTTGATTGGTTTTACGGGTCAGGGTGCGAGTGCGTGGTTGCCGATGGCGGTTGCGGTGGGTACGGCGGTGCTGACCCGCTGGGCGTGGACGCGGGCGTTCGGCGCTAAGAAGTAAGTTCTGACAGGTGGCGGGCGGCCCCGGATGCGTGTGCGTCCGGGGCCGCTCTGTTTTTTAGACCGAGGTTTTCGATAGGTTAGTGCCTTCACCGTGGGTCTTTAACCCGCAGTGAAGACACTAACCTATCGATGAAAAGGCTAAGTCATAACCCATAATCAGCTCCCGCCTACCTGACGCAGCCAGAGATTCGGTCATGGGTTCCAGATTTGTGCCATAGGCTAGTGTCTTTGGTCGTAGTTAAAAACCATGTCAGAAGACGCTAAACCATGGCACAAATTCTGCTGAGGCGGCGCCTCCGCGGGCGCAAAGATATTTGATACATAAAGCATTGAGAAGCCCGAATAATGACCAACCACCGCCACCACCCTCAAAAGAATGCAAACGACGGCAAACATGCGGTAGGGTGGTAACTGTAGTGTTCCACAGCGCATTGATGCGCTTGATGGGCGCGCTACGGGGCTGTTTTCTTCCGGCAGTCAATGAGGCCCGTGAATAACGGCCCGACATGCACATATATCACACCATCACCGACGATAGGAGCGTACCTTCTATGGATTCGACCATCTTTAATCGCCGTACCCTGCTGGGCAGCGGCGCGCTTGTGGGCCTTGGTGCCCTGCTTGCGGCGTGCGGCCAGCAGGCTAATAACGAGGCGGCAGCTACCGCCTCCGCCGCGCCGAGCGAGACCGCTTCGGCATCTGCGGCGGCATCTGATGCTGCTTCTGCTTCCGCTACTCCGAGCCCGCGAGTCACTCGCGGATATTCAGGACAATCCAAAGCTCCCGACGGTGAATACCGTAAGGCCGATGGCTATGGACCCGCACAGAACGTCCCCAAGCCTCGTAATGAGCCCGCTCAGTACCCTGAAACCGAAGAAGGCCTCATGAAGATGATGCAGGACTGGCTGGTTGCACACAATTATGGAATTCAGACTGGCGATTGTTCGTATGCTTTCAAATATGTCATGAAAGATACCGATGAATATAATTCATACAACTATACGGAATCGCTCTACGAACGTGGAGGATGGATTATCGGAGGTTTGGAGTCTTACCAGGCTGAAAGCTCTCTGATTTACGATGACCAGAAAAAGAATTATCGAATGAAGTTCAGCATTCTATGGTCGACTGTTACGTATGTAAATCCTGACGGCCATCTTGAAATGGAGGCCAATACAGATACCACCAATGACTCTTTCTACTTCTTGTATACGTACTCTGACGGATACTGGAAAATTTCCGGATCTGATTTTGGAGGATAGCATTATGACACCATCAAAATCTACCTCTAAAAAAATCTATATCCTCCTATCCGCATCTATCCTTGCTATAAATTCAATCTCTGGTTTTTCTATTTCTATGGCCAGTGAATGTACGCAGAAAAATTCTAATGGACATTGTGTAAAGGTTCAGCGGGATAATCAACCTAAAAAGGATACTCACTCAAAGAAATCGCCTTCTCACGACCAATCTAACGGAACAGATATTCCAAGTGAGGGATCATCTTCTGGTGCCTCGGTAGAAGCAGCACGCAAGAGTTGGGAGGATAACCACATCCCAATGCGTGATGGCACTAATCAAACAGTCTACGGAACTGTACCCGAAGCTCGAAAAGCCGGAGATGCAGAATGTTACACGAAAGTAGACCGACGTCCGGGGCATTACACCATAGGGCCTCTACCTCAGGGAGATAACGCCAACAGAATACCCAACCATGTTGGCGGCCGTTACTGCGTACCCAATGACGCTAAAACCTTCACCTCGAATGACCCCGCACAGCCCAAGGGCCCTTCTCCTGAAGAAATGCTCCAAGAAGTTGAGGACCAATTCGCTAACACAAACATCCAGGCCCCCGTACTGAAGCAGTCCTACAACCTCGGCACCGGTCTGAGCGAAGACAACCCCAACGTCCACAAGGGCGACCAGATCAACTTCTACGTCGACGCCCCCACCGCACGATGGGAAGGCGACCTCATGATCGGCCACGTAGAGATGGAATCCTACCCCACCCAGATGACCATCCAATACGGCAACGGTGATGAGGGTAGCTTCTATACCATGGGTAAGCCGGTCAGCAGGGCACGTGGCGAAGAGTCACGCAAGACCTCAACGAGTTACGCTTACCAGCGGTCCGGTAATTTCCACGCGTACGCGACCGTTTCTTACTCAGGTCGTTTCCGTGTGGACGGCGGCGACTGGCAGGCTCTGGATGTCGTGTTGACGAAGGAAACTGTCGACCCGCTGCTGATTCGTGTCTGGTGGACCGACGTGGGACGCGTAGCCGGTGACTGCAGCTATGACGATACTCGTTGGGGCTGCAAGAACGACCCGACCATGGGCAAGCCAGATAATCCGAACCCGCGCCTGCGCAAGGCCGATATCCGTACCGGTCAGCGTTGGCACCTAAATGATAACGGTGACGGGGATACGGAGTACTCGCTGCACCGCGACTGGCCCGACATGTAAACCAGGTCCAACCCAATATATTAAATAACCGCAGCAGGCGGCCCCGGACATGTAAGCGTCCCGGGCCGCGTTGCTTTGTTTGGACTACTCGGGCCGGGTGGAGATCCGGTCATGAGTTCCAGATTTGTGCCATAGGTTAGCGTCTTTGGTCGTAGTTAAAAACCATGGTCGAAGACACTAAACCATGGCACGAATTCTGCACGGGTTACAGCCCCATAGCGAGAAGCCACATGTGTTTCCAGAAGCCACTTATGACGTGGCTGTTCGAAACACATGTGGCTTCTCAACATTTACCCTTGCGAAAGCTGAAGTTGTCTAGAGCGGGTCAGCTTTTGCTTTCAGCTTTAGTCTCCGCAGATTCCTTATCTTCCTTATCTGAAACATCTTTACCCTGAGCCGACAGACAGTTCTTTGCTTTCAAGGTTCTTAGCATCAATTTCAAATGCCCCCTCTAAATAAGAACCGTAGGGCTTTCCACTCTTATTAAACTTTTCAAGAAGAGCATATGGGACTGCAGCCATTAGAATCTTTACAGGAGGAATATACCACTTATTCCTTCTCCATATTTTAGGAACATTAACTAAAGCAGCATATTCACTATCAAACATGGCATACCCTAGGCGCACCACAGCTTTAGCAGGTGAGTTAATTAATGCATCTAAATTTTCACAAATATTTTTCGGAGCATATTTCTGCAAAATTTTAATATATTCATACCTAGCAATCTCACCGCTACTAATAGCATTTCCCAATGGCTTAATGACAACATACAAGGTGCGAACTGAAAAAATTGACATAAAGGTCAAAAATAAGGTAAGCGCAGGGGTTAATACCACCATATATTGCCTTTCGCCATCAAGAATTTCAGGCTTCACAATAACTTGAAAAGATAAGATGGCTAATTTAATGCATTCGATACCATACCTTATCGACATTGCAATCATAAAAATATACAGAATTACTTGAAGGAATACAGAGAGAATAGTATTAAAACTCGGAAATATTTTTATATCCCCCATCCATTGCCCCACAATATAAGATTCAGGAATTTTTAACAACCTCTTCCGGGCCTGAATATCACGACACTCAGAGAGTACCTTGTGTTCCCAAGCTAACCGCTCTAAAGCAATTTTGCGACACTCTTCAATCTCTCTATACTCTGGTGAGACAATTACCAGCGCGTCTACATTTTCAAAGTTGACAAGCTCCTTATACTCCTTAGAAATTTCAAGAAGCTCCTTATACCGAGCTAATTCGGGCGGTTTAGAACGCTTAGAGAAGTCCATCTGTCTGTCAGCTTTACGACCATTCCACCAGGCAACAAGTAACGAGCCGATTAGAGTAATCAAAGCACCAGTCAATACAGGCAAAAAGTTACTTACTGCAATCATATTTTCGGCCCCCTCAGCTAGCCTCTGCGCTAACAGTAGTTGGTTCTTCATCGGTGATTGTTCCTTTCCTAGCAGACGGCCCGGGATACGGAAGTGTTCGGGGCTGCTTTTTAGCACATCGATAAACTACGCCTTATATTTGCTTTGATGGCTTTGAAAGGAATAGTAGATAAATTCCGAAGATGAGCTTAATCGCCGCGTCGATATATGCAATTACCGCTAACGGGATGTTGGTAAAAATATATCCCGCAAACACGTTGATGGCACAGATAAGACCCAGATATATCATTGACTTTCCATGCACAAAATAGTATGGGAAGAAATGCAGCGCGGTTGCCATCAGCGCTCCCAACCAAATCAGTCTCCAATTTTCAGTTGCGAAGAATGGGCCGCCCAGTAAAACCATTAAGACAAATAGTAAAACAACAGCATACGAGGATACTTTATTTTGAAATTCACTTGAAGGGCCATCGGATAGTCTATTCAGCACCTTTTTATTCATATTGATCGAGAAAAAGCTAATAACATAGCCAATGCTGAACACTTGCATATTTATTATTTGCTTTCCTCCAACCAAGGTAGCTATTGCTATAACTGCCGCCACCACAATTAACCACAGGCCGCATGCCCTCTTATAGTTAAATTCTAACTTTTCGTCTTTGTTGTAGCCCAGAAAAGCCATCGATTCCTCCAATAGTCTCTCGTAAAATTAGTTCTCTTGTCGCGCCACTAAATTTTATTGTAAAAAATCTGCCGCACATTAATAACATGTTCCAACCCTTCTGTCTGCTAATTATCCCCTCTAAAATTGTATCAAGATGACGATAAAATTCCCCCTAAGAAACGAGGTGGCGGCCCCGGATGCATGTGCCATCCGGGGCCGCCCCTCTTTACCGTGCCGCACTGCAAGTTGTGCCATGGTTTAGCGTCATTGGTCGTAGTTAAAAACCATGGCAGAAGACGCTAAACCATGGCACAAATTCTGCGAGGGGTACAACCCCCAATAGCGAGAAGCCACTTATAACGTGGCCGTTCGAAACACATGTGGCTTCTCAACTTTTACACCTGCGGAGGCATAGGGTGGAATCGTCTAGAACAGGGTAAGATTTTATTTTCATCTCCAGTTTTCATGTCTTCTGTGCCTAGATTTGTTACCGCACCTACACTAGTGGATTCTTAATCATAACCTTTAGTGTTTATCATCAACTACAGGGGCAGAACCAATTTCAAGCTCATATTCAGAATACAGCCTATCAACATCTCTCATTAGACAATAGATGTATGCAACTGCTAGGTAATTCAAATTTTCTATTTTCAGAATTCCCTTCCTATCCATCTTTTTAAGTGTCATCTCCATAGATTTTTCAGAATATTTCTTAAATTCATTTTCATACAATGGCCTCACCACTAATCGTGCATAAACTTGAGGCATCACAAAAGCCACTACAGTAGTAAAGAGGCATATTAAATCCTTAAGCCAATCACCCTTAAAATCGAGGAGCAGAATATTACTCTCAATCTGAAGTTGATTCCTAATAGCCCCATACAGAATAAGAGCAGGAAAGAATGCTAGTGCATAAAAAACAACCCACAAT
>ERZ1674203.123-NODE-123-length-19889-cov-7.848845_pt1 | contig 19889 bp, 15 predicted proteins | sample MGYA00581297_ERZ1674203 | MGnify/ENA primary metagenome ERZ1674203 (study PRJEB41354, sample SAMEA4873349) | human saliva metagenome | biome: human-associated habitat [ENVO:00009003]; feature: mouth environment [ENVO:08000002]; material: saliva material... | reverse complement strand
CACTCTTTCCCTACACGACGCTCTTCCGATCTATTCAAAACATCAATGCAAAAGTACTGATTTAAGAGCATAAAACCAAAGAAAACAAGGAATATCTCGGAAGTGCGTACTCCATTTTTCACTACGCGTAAAGTCATCTTGAAATTGAAACAACTAAACTATTAGCTCAAAGAACTCCGCTTTATATCTTTGCTTACATTTCACCCGATTTGCCGTTATCATCATTCGATATTCTTGTGATATTTCAAGTTCATCCGAAATTTGGAGAGATGCGGCAATCATGCAGCTCATATAACCTAGGTAAAAATACCCTTAATCCCTAAAACCATAGGACACTCTCTTCATCACCTTTATCTCATTGTTGATTCCTTCTACTTTCCCGGTCGATATAGGGCAGTCGTATCACGCATGAATACCGATTCTATAAGCCATGATCGTGCCGGTCATTTTCATCATTGGCGATATACTTTTGATGTCGAGCTTCTTGCTCCTGACCCATTTCCAAAATCCGGCCAAAGCATCGGCCGCCATGCCCTGCACCACATGGAGAATCCGCCACTCTTGAGGTCAACCACAATGGTCTTGTACACATGCCCATTTCGAACGGAAAACTAGTCTATGCCGATGCTGTCAATACGGCAAGGGCGGAGGGCATAGTGACACTCAAGATGGTTAAGCCCAAATAAAATCCAAGAGAGACTAATAACCCTCTGAAAGCGATCGAAAGCCGCCTTCTTTCTCCCAAAATCCCACAACTATTTTGGGAAACACGAGAAGCGCATGAGTATACACAACCACTTCTTCAACCCATGTACATTCCGCCACATCTAGCGCGTACGCACACACGCGCGCATCCGGCGATTTTCGACTTTTATGTTCACCTCTTCACCATTGCCACGTAAAACATTGTGCGTAAATGGCTTAAGGGTGAAGGTTTCACCCCCTTTTTGCCTTCACCCTTGCCTTCACCGAAGATTTTGGGAGTTCATGCAATATGCGTATTTTATGCAAAACGAAGTGACTAAGCGACCACTGCGCAAAACGAGGGCGGGAACGGGGTGGAAAGATCGGGGAGGAGGAGAACCAAGTGAACAAAGGGTGAAGGAAAAGGAGAGGTGAAACCTTCACCCCTAACACACTATAGATCAAGGAGTTGACGGCAAACAAAGAAAAACGAAACCTTCACCCACAACTCGCTCAGAGTCAAAGGATTGCAAGGAAAAGGTGAAGAGGTGAAGGTTGTTTTTCGAAAACAGCGGATGCGCACGCGCGCGAGGAAAGGCGGCGGAAAATTGAGAAAAGTGCGCAGGTTTCCGCGAATAGGCCACAAGTTTGTTTTTCACGTCCGCGACCGGAAACAAAAACGCCCCTCTGCTCGTCACGGAGCAGAGGGGCGCAGTGTATGAAAAAGTCGGGGCTTTTACTTCTTGGGCGTGCGTGCCAAGGTTTCGAGCACCAAACGCCAGTACTTATCCACCGAGGGGATGAAGCAACGCTCGTTGGGCGTGTGGGGCGATTCGAGGGTGGGACCGAAGGAAACGACGTCCATGTTGGGGCAGTGGCTCAAAATCACCGAGCACTCCAAACCGGCGTGCACCACCTGCACCTTGGCAGGTTCGCCGAAGAGGTCTTGGTAAACCGATTCCATGAGTTCCACGATTTCGCTCTTGGGCGAAGGCTGCCATGCGGGATAAGCACCGTCGGTTTCCACTTTCATGCCGGCCATCGAGAAGCAGGCTTCGAGGGTGTCGACACAGTTTTGGCGCATCGAGTCGCGGCTCGAACGCACGAGCACCTTGAAGAAGGCATGGCCGTCGACGATCTCGACGATGGCCAAGTTGCTCGACGTTTCGACTATGCTGGGGAGATGGGGGATGAAGCGCAACACGCCGTTGTGGCAAGCGAGGAGCGAATCGACGAGGTTGTCTTGAATCTCTTCGGGCACCAAGGTGGCGGGCAGGGGCACTTCGGTCACTTCGATTTGGAGGTTAGGCTCCACGATGCCGTATTCCTCGAAGAGGTCGCGCTGCCATTCGGTTTCCACCGTTTCTTTGAGCGCAGCCACGTTCTCAGCGGGGAGGGTGAGCACGGCTTCGGCTTCGCGGGGAATAGCGTTGCGCATGTTGCCGCCCTTCCATTCGGCCAATCGCGCCTCGAAGTTGGCAATGGCGTCGGCCACCACGCGAGCGAGGTTCTTGTTGGCGTTGGCGCGTCCCTCGTTGATCTGCAAACCGGAGTGTCCGCCGCGCAGACCGTGGAGCGAGATGCGCACCGCCTTGTCGTCGGCTTCGGGGGCTACGGGCTTGAATTCGAGTTCGGCGGTGAGGTTGATGCCACCGGCCGATCCGACCATGAGTTCGCCGTGGGTTTCGTTGTCGAGGTTGAGGAGGATGTCGCCTTTGAGGAGGCCGTCTTCCATGTACTCCACGCCATACATGGTGGTTTCCTCGTCGGAGGTCATGAAGGCTTCGAGCGGACCGTGGCAGAGGGTGTCATCTTCGAAGATGGCCATGATGGTGGCGATGGCCATGCCGTCGTCGGCACCGAGGGTGGTGTTGCGTGCGCGCACCCAGTCGCCGTCGATCCACGTTTCGATGGGATCGGTTTCGAAGTTGTGGGGCGAGTCGGGCGTCTTCTGCGGCACCATGTCGATGTGGCCTTGGAGCGTCACGACCTTGCGGTCTTCCATGCCGGGCGAGGCAGGCTTGTACATCAAGATGTTGCCGGCGTTGTCGAGGCGGGCGTCGAGGTTGCGTTCCTTCGCCCAGTCGAGGAGGAACTGTTGGATTTTTTCGAGGTGTCCGGAGGGACGGGGCACTTGCGTGAGCAGGTGGAAGTTGCGCCAGAGGGCTTCCGGCTGAAGTTTCAAAATTTCGCTCATAACGTTGCGGTTTTAGACTGTTTTTTAATGAGGAGCAGATCGGCCCATCCCCATGCTCCGGTGAGCACGACGAGGGCGGTCTGAATGGTGTGTACGAGAAGAACGAAAGCCACCACAGGAGCTTCGGCGAGGCCATAGAGCACGAGCACGGTTTTCACAGCAAAGTGCCACGGGCCGGCGCCGTTGGGGGTGGGTACGAGCACGGCAAACGAACCGATGCAAAAGGCCAAGAGCGCGGCGGCCGGATCGACCGACGCGGTGGCGGGGAAGGCGAAAAAGGCGAGGTAGAAATGCAAATAATAGCCCGCCCAAATGCCGATGCTGTAGAGCAAATAAGCCCAAAGGGGACGCACGCGGCGCAAGGAGGCGATGCCGGCCATGAAACTGACCATTTTTTCGCGGCCGCGACGAAAAAACGACATGCGCGCCACGAGGAGCGCGAGAAAACCGAGCGCCAAGAGGGCGCAGACGGCCGTGACGATATAGCCGGCGGAGGTGAAGCGCTGCAACAACCGGAGGGGCGCGGCGCCGGTGGCGTGGAGGAAGTGCAGGTATTGCGGCAACTGCAGCAGGGCGGCGCCGACGGTGAGGAGCACCAACAAGACGGAGTCGACCACGCGTTCGGACACCACTGTGCCGAGGGCTTGCGAAAAGGAGGTGCCGGCATAGGTCTTGAGCGTGCCGCAACGTGTGACCTCGCCGATGCGGGGCACCACGAGGCTGGCGGCATAGGACACGAAGATGGCATCGGTGCAGACGCGCAGGGGGGGATGCTCATCGAGGGGGCGCAACGCCAACCGCCAACGCAGGGCGCGAAACACCGGGGGAACGATACCGAAAGCCAACGAGAGCAGCATCCAGCCCCAATGCATCGAGGTGAGCATTTGGTAGGTGGCACTCCAATCGTTGCCGCGATACATCCACCAGAGAATGCCGATTCCCACAGCAAAAGGGACAATAAACTTGACAATGTCGACAAATGGTTTCACGCAGACGTAGTTTTTTTGTAATTTTGCGCCGTAGCGCGATTCGTCTTCGCCCCACTCCGCCGGATAGAGCGAAAAAGCGAAACCGAACAGCGCGAAATTACAAATTTATCCCATAGTATGAAGTCCGTACGTCCGAAAAAGTTCCTCGGCCAGCACTTTTTGAAAGATCTCGGTGTGGCGCGTGCCATTGCCGACACGGTCGATGCCTGTCCCAACCTGCCTGTTCTCGAAGTGGGACCGGGCATGGGGGTGCTCACCCAATTCCTCCTGCCGAAGGGTCGCGAGGTGAAGGTGGCCGAAATCGATTTTGAGAGTGTGGACTATCTCCGCAAGAACTTCCCCGAGCTCGAAGAGCAGATCATCGAAGACGACTTTTTGAAAATGCACCTCGAGCATGTCTTCGACGGACAGCAGTTTGTGCTCACGGGCAATTATCCCTACAACATTTCGAGCCAGATTTTTTTCAAGATGCTCGAATATCGGGATTACATCCCCTGCTGCACGGGCATGATTCAGAAGGAAGTGGCCGAACGATTGGCCGCGCGACCGGGCAACAAGACCTATGGTATCCTGAGTGTGCTCGTACAACTGTGGTACGACGTGGAATACCTCTTTACCGTCGAGCCGGGGGTATTCAATCCGCCGCCGAAGGTAAAGAGCGCCGTGATTCGCATGACGCGCAACAACGTGAGCGACGCGGGTTGCGACGAACGCTTGCTGCGCCGCGTGGTGAAAACGGCCTTCAATCAGCGCCGCAAGATGATGCGCGGCAGTCTGAAACCGCTTTTCGCACAACTGGACAACGAGTGCGGCTGCACCCGACCGCACACCGACTTCTTGGCGCAGCCGCTCCTCACAAAGCGTCCGGAACAACTGTCGGTGGCCGACTTCGTGGCGCTGACCAATGCCGTGGAGCAGGAAATGAAGGCGTAACTTCGCTCTTCTCGCGCCAAATACTGACGGCGCAGACAGGACATCTACTTATCTCACTACCTATTCAACTTCAAATCCTATGCTTCCCTTGGCCTTTCTTCTTTTCGTAGGAGCCATCGCACTTTTTGTCACCAGAAAAAAGAACAACGACGAAGATTCGGAAGATCAATAACGAAGAAAACCGTCTACACTTGCTCTAAGCATGTTTTATCCCGCAAAATTTATCACTCACCTTGTTTCCCGCCTGCCCGACGGCAGCACCGACGAACTGCATCACGAAGAGCATGTGATGGTTTCGCTGCGTGACGACGGCACTTGGGCGCTGCGCTACAACGATCCGGAGAACGGCGGACAGACGATGCTGCAAGGCACGCCGCGCCACATGTCGGTTTCGCGCTCGGGGGCGACGGTGAGCCGCCTGCTTTTCCGCGTGGGCGAATGCTGCGAGAGTGTCTATCGCACGCCCAACGGCGAATTTGAAATGTCGACCCTCGCCACGCTCTACAACGCGCAAGTGGACGACCGACGCGGCTTGATAGAACTCCGCTATGACTTGTTTTTCAACGGAGAACTCGCCGCACACAACGAACTCACCGCAACGTGGGAGCGCACTTGAGGTGCTCGGCGTTGCTCAAAAACAGCTTTCTCATGAACGCACTGCAAAACTATATTGCCGAGAACGAATCTCGCTTTCTCGAAGAACTCTTCTCGCTCATTCGCATCCCGAGCGTGAGTGCTCACCCCGAACGTCGACCCGACATTGACCGCTGTGCCGAACGCTGGCGCGAGTTGCTCCTGGAAGCCGGCTGCGACCGCGCGGAGGTGATGCCCTCGGCCGGCAATCCCTTGGTGTATGCCGAGAAGTTGGTCGATCCGGCCGCTCCCACCGTGTTGGTGTATGCGCACTATGACGTGATGCCCGCCGAGCCCCTCGAGCTTTGGCACTCCGATCCCTTCGAACCGGAGGTGCGCGACGGCCACATTTGGGCGCGCGGCGCGGACGACGACAAAGGACAGTCGTTCATTCAAGTCAAAGCCTTCGAATATCTCGTACGCAACGGTCTGCTGCAACACAATGTGAAATTCATCTTCGAAGGCGAAGAGGAAATCGGCAGTCCCTCGCTCGCGGCCTTCCTCACGGCGCACCGCGAATTGTTGCGCAGCGATGTGATTTTGGTGAGCGACACGTCGATGCTCGCCCCCGAACTCCCCTCGCTCACCACGGGACTGCGCGGTTTGGCCTATTGGCAGATCGAAGTGACGGGACCGAACCGCGACTTACACTCCGGCCACTTCGGCGGTGCGGTGGCGAACCCGGCGTTGGTGCTCTGCGAACTGCTGGCGAAGATGGTCGATGGCGACGGACGCATCACGATTCCGGGCTTCTACGACGACGTGGAAGAACTCTCGGCCGACGAACGTGCGATGCTGGCTTCCATTCCTTTCGACGAAGCGGCCTACAAACAATCGATCGGCGTGCGCGATCTGCGCGGCGAAAAGGGCTACTCGACGATCGAACGCAATGCTTGCCGCCCGAGCTTTGACATCTGCGGCATGTGGAGCGGCTATCAGGGCGAAGGCTCGAAAACGGTGTTGCCGTCTAAGGCTTTCGCGAAAGTGAGCTGCCGCTTGGTGCCGCATCAACAGCACGAGAAGGTGAGCCAAATGTTTGTGGACTACGTGCAAAGTCTGGCTCCCGACTGCGTCGACATCAAAGTGACGCCGATGCACGGCGGCGAAGGCTATGTTTGCCCCATCACGCTGCCGGCTTATCGCGCCGCCGAAGAAGGGTTTACGGAGGCTTTCGGCAAACGTCCCTTGGCCGTGCGCCGCGGAGGCAGTATCCCCATCATTTCGGATTTCGAACGCGTGCTGGGGGTAAAGACGGTGCTCATGGGCTTCGGTCTCGAAAGCAACGCCATCCACTCACCCAACGAAAACTTCAGCCTTGACATTTTCCGTAAAGGCATTGCAGCCGTTGTCGGCTTCCATCTCCACTATAAAGGATAAGTAAATGCAATGTCGCTCTCTTCGACGGAAGAGAGCGACTTTTCTCCATCTTCACGTATGTTTGCTCCGCGCAAGTTGTTTAAGATTTTTGGTATCGCCACGCTCGTCGTCGCGGTGCTGATTGTCCTGCTCGTCGTCGCAGTTTATCTTCCCCCGGTTCAGCGTTGGGCTGTGGGGCGCGTGTCTGCGTCGCTCGAAGAAAAAATGGGTTTGAAAGTCGATATCGACGAAGTGCGACTCACCCCTTTTCTCAATCTCAATGTCGGTAACCTCCGCGCCACGGATGCGGAGGGCGACACGCTGTTGCTCGCCGAACGCCTCCATCTCGATGTGGCATTCTGGCCGCTGTGGGAAGGGCGTGCCGACATTGACGGTGTGACGCTCAACGGCGCGCGCGTCAACACGAAATCGCTCCTTCCCGATGTGGAAGTGAAAGGCAGCGTGGCGCGACTCGAGGCGGCGGCGCACGGCGTGGAATGGGCACACGGTCATGTGCGACTGGACCGTGCCTTGCTCGACGGAGCGAACCTCAATGTGGCGCTTTCGGACACGGCGAAAAAGGACACCACCGAAACACCGGTGCGGTGGCTCATCGAAACGGACGAACTGGCTGTGCGCCGTTCGGAAATTGCGCTCACGATGCCGGGAGATTCGCTCCATGTCCGCGCAAAAATGGGCGATGCAGTGCTCAAACAAGGGGTGTTCGACTTGGAATGTCCCCGCTATTCGGTGCGCTCGTTCCAACTGAAGGAAGGAGCGGTGAGCATGAACACGACCCGCCGCCCCTTGCCGCACGATGCGCTATTTGACATTGCCGGACTGGCGGTGGATGTGCACGATCTTTCGTTTGACGAAAACAAACGGCTGAAACTGAATTTGGCACACGCCGCGGCGCTCGAACGGCAGCGCAACTTGCGCATTACCGAGTTGCGCGGCGCGGTGCTGATGGACACCCTTCGTGTGTCGCTCCCCGACGTGTTGCTCACCACGACGCAATCGCGCATCGGCGCTTCGCTGGAAGCGGACTTCGCGGCGTTGCAACCCAACGGCCGCGGGACGTTGCGCACCCGTATTGACGCACGCATCGCACCGAGCGACATCCGCTCCATTGCGCGCCACGACGCGCCGACCTCGATGCGCCGACAGATCGACGAGATGACGCAGGCTTTGTTGGAAAACGACATCGTCGAGATGGGACTTGCACTCACGGGCAACATGCGCAATTTGGCAGTGGAACGCGTTTCGCTCAACGCCCCGGGACTGGTGGAAGCGAAGGTGGACGGCTTTGTGCGCAACGCGCTGAGCGAACAACGCTCGGGGCACCTGAACTACGCGGCGGCCACTCGCACCACACGCCGAGTACGAGCGCTGCTGCCGAAGAGTGCGGCGAGTTCCCTCAACGTGCCGGATGCCATGCGTCTGCTCGGTGCGGTGGATTTCGCCGGCGCCGACTATCGCACACACTTTGCCTTGCAACAAGGCAAGGGGAACGTAAACGGACGCGCAGCGGTGAACTTGAACACCGAGAACTATTCGGCGCAAATCGATGTGCGGCAATTTGAATTGGCACAATTCCTCAAAGGACAACCCATCGGGCCGCTGACGGGTAAACTCGGTGTGGAAGGACGCGGCTTCAATGCTGATGCGGCACGCGCCAATCTTCGGGCGACGGCCGAGGTGCGCGAAGGACGATATGACCGTTTTTCGCTGGGCGGTATCGGCCTCAGCGCGGCACTCCACGGCGGACATGCAGTGGTGGACTTCAAAGCACGCAACCCGCTCATCGACGGCGAAGGACGCATCACCGCCGAACTGAATCGACGCTATGCCGCCCAAATGGACGTGCGTTTGGCACGCGTGGATCTCCGCGGACTGGGCGTCATTGAAGATACCCTCTCGCTGGGGGGCAATTTCCGCGGAACGGTGGAGAGTTCGCAAGACTTGCGCCACATGGCGGCACGCGGCGAACTGCGCAATCTCTGTTTTGTGGCGCCCTCTCGTTTGCTGATTGCGCAAGACGTGCTGCTCGATCTGGCCTCGCGTCCGGACAGTACCTTCGCGCACATTCATTCGGGCGATTTGAAGCTGGACTTTGCTGCGCGCAGCGGATGGCAAGGCTTGGCTGATCGCGGTGCGAAGATAGCGAAAATGGCTATGCGCCAATTTGAACACCGTGATATCGACCAAGCGCTGCTGAAACGCGAACTGCCCAACGCGACTTTGCAACTCGAAGCGGGACAGGAGAACTTGCTCGCTCGCTATTTGCGCTATAAAAAATATGGAGTCAATAGCATAGCGCTGAATGTAACCTCCAATGCGACGCAAGGACTGAACGGTTTTATGCGCATCGGCAAGTTACAGGCTGAAGGACTGGTAATCGACACGATACAAGCCACTATTACGCACGGCGAAGAGGGGCTTGAGCTGGCGGCGACCGTCGAGAACCGCAAAACGGAGAACCCGAATCCGTTCCTCGCCACCCTGCACGGGCACTTGCTGCGTGCCGGCGCAGCAGCAGACATCGCTTTCCAAGACGCTAACGGCCGATTGGGCTTGCGTCTCGGCGCGCAGGTGGAAATGGAGGACGGCGGTACGCGTCTGCACTTGAACGCCGACACGGCGGTGGTGGCTTATCGCAATTTCTCCGTCAATGCCGACAATTATCTCTTTGTGAGCAACGACCGCCGCGTGCGCGCCAACATCAAACTGCTGGCCGACGACGGAACGGGGCTGCAAATCTATAGTGAGGGAAGTGACAGTTTGAAAAACGATATTACCCTCACCATCAATCGACTCAATTTGGGCGAACTGGCCAATGTGCTGCCTTACCTTCCCAAGGTGGGTGGAACGCTGGACGGTGATTTCCACATCATTGAAGACCAACACAATTTTGCGGCTGTGGGTGCCGCGACCGCCAAAAACTTCTCGTACGAAGGAACGCAGATCGGTACACTCGGCACCGAGTTGATGTACCAACCCGGCGAGAATGGGCAACACATTGCCAACGGCTATCTCACCCTCGACGGCAAGGAGGTGGCGGAAATCGGCGGAACGTACGATCCGAAGGGGAAAGGCTATTTCGACGGTTCGTTCAATATCCGTTCTCTCCCCCTTAATGTCGCCAATGCCTTCTTGAAAGAAACCGGATTTGCCATGCGTGGTACGGCAGAAGGCGCATTCAGTGTGAAAGGTGCGCTCGACGCCCCGGTGATCAACGGGCAACTCAAACTCGACGAGGCACATCTATATAGTAATGTGTATGGAATCGACTTTGCTGTCGACTCTGTGCCGCTCGAACTCAAGAATTCGCTACTCGAACTCAAGAATTATCAACTCACGACAGCCGATAAAGTTCCGCTCACGCTGCGCGGAAAAGTGGATCTCACAAATCCGGCTTCGCCTTATGTCTATATTGACGTCATCGGTCGCCAGTTCCCGCTGGTCAACACGAAGCGGAAGAACGAATCGCTACTCTACGGTAAACTGCTGACCAATATTCTCGCCAATGTACACGGCACGCTCGACAAATTGGTGGTGGCCGGTCGACTTACGGTGCTCGAGAAAACCGATGTCACCTATGTGATGACGAATACCCCCTTGACCTCGGGCAGTAACCTCTCCGATTTGGTGACGTTCACCGACTTTTCCGATACCCTCACCGTCGCTTCTTCTGCAGAAGAAACGAAAAAGTCGAATATGGACGTGTGGATGGAAATTATCGTCAAGAAAGGCGCACGCTTCCGCTGCTACCTCACCCCCAACGGCGATAGTTATGTCGATGCCACCGGCGAAGGTAATCTCACCTTCCGCATGCCTCCGCAAGGCGAGATGCGCATGACCGGGCGCATCACGATAGACGAGGGAAAGATGAACTACGAACTTCCCGTCATTCCGCTCCGCACCTTCAATTTCGCCGGCGGTTCGTCGATAGACTTCACGGGGAATGTGATGAATCCTACCCTCAATATCACCGCGACGGAGCGTGTCAAAACCATCGTCACCGAAGATGACCGACAACGCGCCGTGACCTTCGATGCAGGCGTCAAAATCAGTCGAACAGTCGAAGACATGGGACTGGAATTCATCATCGATGCGCCGGAAGATCTCGAGATTAAGAACCAACTCACGGCGATGAGCAAAGAAGAACGCGGAAAAGCCGCGGTCGCTCTCCTCGCCACCGGTATGTATATCACCGACGATAATTTGGCGACCGGCGGCCTCAAAGCCTCCAACGCCCTCAACGCCTTCTTGCAAAGTCAGATTCAAGACATTGCCGGTAAAGCCCTTTCGACCATCGACCTTTCATTTGGTATGGAGAGCGGGGTGAATGCGGCCGGCGAAACCACGACCGACTATTCCTACCAGTTCTCTAAACGCTTCCTCAATGATCGCGTCCGTTTTGTGATCGGAGGTAAAGTTTCGTCGAGTGCCGACGCCACGGAAGCAACGCAATCGTTCATCGACAACATCGCCATCGAATATCGTCTCGACGCGGCCAACAATCGTTACGTTCGTCTCTTCTATGATCGCAATTCCTACGATGCACTCGAAGGAACGCTGATGAAAACCGGCGCCGGTTTTGTAATGCGCCGCAAGGCCGATCGTTTTAGCGATCTCTTCCTCATCCGTCGCAAGAAAAAGTCCACCACCGAAAAATCAAAAAGCAAATGAAGCTCCGCCCATTCCTCCGCGGTCTACTCCTTGCCCTCCTCGCTCCCCTACTCTCTGTGAGTTGTTCGCTCACCGAGAAAGTACCCGCAGGCGAACAGCTCTACACGGGTATCCGCGATGTCAACTATACCCTCGACACGCCGCTCTCCAAGCAACGTAACACCGCCACTGCTGACAGTGCCGGCGTGATCACCTCGATTGCCAACGCAGTCGATGCCGTGGAACGTGCCATGAAAGGAGGAGGACATGCCACTCCTTCGCTCCACGAACTGCGCCGACAACATTGGGACTCGCTGACTTCCGCTCAACGCGAACGACTGTTGACACAAGAAAAGAACGAACGCACCAATATCGCCAATACGAAGACCGAAATCGACGCCGTGCTCGCCTATCCGCCGAACGGTGCACTCTTCGGCTCTACGAAATACTCCACGCCGTGGAAGTTCGGACTTTGGACCTACAATAACTTCGTGGACTCCGAAAGCGCATTGGGAAAATGGTTTTTCAACACCTTCGGCGAAGCCCCCATACTCGTCTCTAATGTAGCCCCGCAAACGCGTGCAAAGATTGCCACCGGTGTGTTGCGCAATCATGGTTATTTGAGAGGGCGCGTCGACTATCAAGTCATTACCGGCAGCAATCCCAAGAAAGCAAAGATCGACTACGACATCACCCCCGGCCGTCTCTTCTTTTTGGACTCCATTGCCTATTTGGGATTCGATGCCACCGCCGATTCACTGCTCAGTCGCACCCGCTCTCAACGACTCTTGCGCAGTGGTGACGCCTTCAGCAGCGCTGCTCTCGCAGCCGAACAATCGCGCATCGAAACGCTCATGCGCAACAACGGCTACTACTATTTTGCCGCCGCGCACACCACCTTCCTCGCCGATACCGTGGCACATCCCGGTTATGTGCAATTACAAGTGCGCCCGGTAGCGCAACGTTCGGCCGCTGCTCAGCGTCCGTGGTATATGGGACACGTCTACGTCACGATTCGCGACGACAAAGAGAGCAATCTCACCGGCCGACTCGATCGCCGAGGTTACACCTTCTTCTTCCCCGGCAATAAAATCCCTCTCCAACCGGGGCTTTGGCGCCGTTCCATCCAACACACCGAGGGAGAACGCTTTGCGGCATGGGCGCAAAAGGCCACTGTCGAGCATCTCTACGGATTGGGCATCTTCTCATCGATGGATGTCAACTACGCACCGCGCGACTCTTCCTTTAATTGCGACACCCTCGACGTACACGTTTCCGCCACCTTAGCGAAACCCTATGACTCCTCGCTCGAAATGAGTGGAACCTACAAATCCAACGAGCAAATCGGGCCGGGACTCAGTTACGAACTCTCGAAACACAACGCTTTCAGAGGAGCCGAAACCGTCTCTTGGAAAATCTTCGGCAGCTATGAGTGGCAACTCGGCGAAAGTTCGTCGGCACTCAACAGTTATGAGTTGGGATCACAGCTCAGTTTCAAATTCCCGCGCCTCATCATGCCGTGGTTCAATCCCACTGCCATGGGACGACGTTACCGCCGGCGCATCGCCATTGCGCAAGCACAAGCCCGACTGCTCGGACAGCAAGCCCCCTTCCAACTCAAGGACTTCACCCCCGTCATCGGAACCACAACCGTTTCGCTCACCGGCAACTGGCGCAACCGCTCCGGTTTCTTCACCTTCCTCACCTTTGGTGGAAACCTCAACTACAAGTGGTACACCAATCCGCGAAAGCGCCACGAACTCAACCTCTTCAACCTCGAGTACAACAGCGTCATTCGCACCACCGCCGCCTTCGACTCCATCACCCGCGCCAACCCGGCGCTCTACATCTCCATGCGCGACCAGTTCGTGCCCTCCGTCAGCTACACCTTCACCTCCTCTGCGCCCGCTGCCGACCGTCACCCCTATTGGGTGCAGTTCATGGTCAAAGAAGCCGGTAACCTCACCTCCACCCTCTACTCACTGACCGGACGCAGCTTCACCGAAAGCGGAAAGCGGCTCTTGGGGTCGCCCTTCTCGCAGTTTGTCAAGGTCACCGCCGAAGGCCACTACACCCACGTCTTCTCTTCGCGCCTCAGTCTGGCCATGCGTGCCTTTGCCGGTGCCGTCTACGCATTCGGCAACAGCACCTACGCCCCCTACGGTGAGCAGTTCTACGTCGGTGGTGCCAACTCCGTCCGTGGTTTTGCCGTACGCACCATCGGCCCCGGCGGCTACCACACCCCGCGCACTAAATACTCTTACATCGACCAAACCGGCGACTTCAAACTCGAAGCCAATGCCGAACTTCGCACCCGACTCTTCGGACAGCTCAACGGAGCCCTCTTCCTCGATGCCGGTAACGTCTGGCTCATTCGTCCCGATGCTCGCCGTAGTGAATCCGCCCTCACCCTGCGCAACATGAAACGCATTGCCGTCGGCACCGGCATGGGACTGCGCTACGACCTCAGTTTCCTCGTCATCCGCATCGACCTCGGTGTCGGCCTCCACGCCCCCTACGACACCAACCGTCGCGGGTTCTACAACATCGAGCGCTTCCGCGAATCACTCGTACTCCATTTCGCCGTCGGTTATCCCTTCTGAGGTCGAAAACTGCCGTCCCCACTCGCAAAACAGGGCGTACACTCCCGCGCATTCTCCACCTTCTGCCCCACGCCCTTGTCCGATTTCGCACGATTGCTTAACTTTGAAGCGAGCAAGTTCGCAACTTGCCCAAATCTCAACAACAACATCACAACATATCACCATCATGAACGCTATTCGTTTAGAACTTGACAACGCCACGTCGTTTCTCGCCCAAGGCGAGTTGGATGCCGTGAGCGCCAACGTGCCTGCCGCACAGCGCGCACTCGAAGCACAAACCTGCCCCGGCAATGACTTCCTCGGCTGGATGCACCTCCCCTCTTCCATCACCCCCGAATTCCTCGCCGAGATCAAAGCCTGCGCCGCCACTCTTCGTGAAAACTGCGACACCATCGTCGTCGCCGGTATCGGCGGTTCCTATCTCGGAGCCCGCGCCGTCATCGAAGCACTCGGCAACCAGTTCGAATGGCTCACCAACGACGGCACCAACCCCGTCATCCTCTTTGCCGGCAACAACATCGGCGAGGACTACCTCTACGAACTCTGCCAATACCTCAGCCACCGCAAGTTCGGTGTGATCAACATCTCCAAGAGCGGCACCACCACCGAGACCGCACTCGCTTTCCGTCTCCTCAAGAAGCAATGTGAGGAACAGCGCGGCAAAGACGTGGCGCGCAAAGTCATCGTTGCTGTCACCGACGCCAAGAAGGGCGCTGCCCGCACCACGGCCGACAAGGAAGGCTACACCTCCTTCATCATCCCCGACAACGTCGGTGGCCGTTTCTCCGTCCTCACCCCCGTCGGTCTCCTCCCCATCGCCTGCGCCGGCTTCGACATCGACGCCCTCGTCAAGGGGGCCGCCGACATGGAGCGCGAATGCAGCAGCGACGACAACATCGCCACGCAATATGCCGCCGTGCGCAACGCCCTCTACCGTGCCGGCAAGAAGATCGAGATTCTCGTCAACTTCCAGCCCAAACTTCACTACATGAACGAGTGGTGGAAGCAACTCTACGGCGAAAGCGAAGGTAAGGACGGCGTCGGCATCTTCCCCGCTGCGGTCGACTTCACCACCGACCTCCACTCCATGGGACAGTGGATCCAAGAAGGCGAACGCACCATCTTCGAAACCGTCATCTCGGTCGAAAACGCCAACCACACCCTCCTCTTCCCCTCCGACGAAGAGAACCTCGACGGCCTCAACTTCCTCGCCGGCAAGCGCGTGGACGAAGTGAACAAGATGGCCGAACTCGGAACGCGCATCGCCCACGTCGACGGCGGCGTGCCCAACCTGCGCATCGTCCTCCCCGAGCTCAACGAGTACTATCTCGGACAACTCATCTACTTCTTCGAACGCGCCTGCGGTGTGAGCGGTTTGCTCCTCGACGTCAACCCCTTCAACCAACCCGGTGTCGAAGCTTACAAGAAGAACATGTTCGCCCTCCTCGGCAAACCCGGTTACGAAGCCGAAACCGAAGCCCTCAAAGCGCGTCTGTCCGACTAATCGTCGCCCGTCGCACCCTCTTTTTCTCGCCCCGCCCGCCACTGAGCGGGAGGGGCGAACTTTTTTACGACTCCCACCGATGAATCACGAAAACTATACCGCCGCCCTCGCCCAATATTGGGACACACATCCCGAATGGCGTGACGAAGCCACCGCAGCCGGCCACTCTCTCGACACCCTTCCCGTACAAGCCGCCCTCTTCGATATGGACGGCGTGCTCTTCGACTCCATGCCCGGCCATGCCAAAGCCTGGGCGCAAGTCTGCCACGAAGCCGGACTCGACATCAGCCCCGAAGAAATCTATCTCAACGAAGGCCGCACGGCCTTCAGCACCCTCAGCCTCTTCACCCGTCGCACTTGGAATCGCGACACCAACGCCGAAGAAGTCGAGCGCTTCTACGCCCGCAAGTGCGAACTCTTCAACAGCTATCCCGAAGCCCCCCAAATGCCCGGCGCCTTCCACCTGCTCGAACAAGTCGTTGCCGACCGCCTCACCACCGTCGTCGTCACCGGTAGTGGACAAGCCAGCCTCCTCGATCGTCTCATGCAAAACTATCCCGGCGTCTTCGATCCTGCGCGCATTGTTTCCTCTCCCGACGTGCAGCACGGCAAACCCCATCCCGAACCCTACCTCATGGGACTCGCCAAAGCCGGTCAGCTCCGTCCGTGGCAAACCTTCGTCGTCGAAAACGCCCCCCTCGGTGTGCGCGCCGCCGTAGCAGCCGGCATCTTCACCATCGCCGTCAACACCGGCCCCCTCAACCCCAAGGTGCTCGCCGACGAAGGCGCCGCCCTCGTCTTCCCCTCCATGACGGCACTCGCCGAAGCCTGGCCCGAACTCCGCAGCACTTTCGGGCTGCGCTGACCCTCTGCCGTTTCACCCTTCGCCTTAATCGCCTAAACCATGCTCCATCACATCGCCCTCAGCCTGTTGCGCGGACTCACCCAACCGCAGTGTGTCGACCTCTTGCGAAACATCGACCATCCGCGGGCACTGTTTGAGGACACAGCGACCGTACTCGACACGCTCGACCAACTCGTCCCGGCTACCCGCACACAACTGCTTCATCTCTTCGCCGAACGTGGAGAAGAAGCCTTGTCTCGGGCAGCCGACGAACTCGAGTTCTGCCGCCGGCACAACATCCGCCCCCTCGCCCTCGGCACCGACGACTATCCCCGGCGCTTGGCCGAATGCCCCGACGCCCCCGCCGTCGTCTACTATCGCGGCACGGCCGATCTCGACGCGCGCCACATCGTGGCGGTCGTGGGTACGCGGCGCATCACCCCCTACGGCAAAGCCCACTGCGAACGCTGCTGTGCCGAACTGGCCGAAGCTCTCCCCGATGCCCTCATCGTGAGCGGACTCGCCTACGGCGTCGACATTCACGCCCACCGCGCCGCCCTCGACAACCGGCTCGACACTGTCGGCGTCTTGGCACACGGGCTCGACACCCTCTACCCCTCCTCTCACCGCGACACCGCCCGCGACATGCTCCGTCACGGCGGTCTCCTCACCGAGTACGTCGCCGGTGTGCGCCCCTTCGCCGGCAACTTCGTGCGCCGCAACCGCATTGTCGCCGGATTGGCCGATGTCACCCTCGTGGTCGAAAGTGCCGAAAAGGGCGGAGCCCTCATCACCGCCCACCTCGCCGCCGACTACAACCGCACCGTCTGTGCCCTTCCCGGTCGCACCGACGACGAGTACAGCCGCGGCTGCCTCCACCTCGTGCGCGACCACCGCGCCGAACTCGTCACAGGCGCCGACGACCTGATGCGCCTCATGAATTGGGAAACGAAAAACAATGCACCCGCGGCTGTGCAACTCGAACTCTTCGACGGCGAAACGCCCGAACAGTCTGCCCTCATCAAAGCCCTCCGCACCGCCGGCAGCGAGGGAGAAACCGCAGAGCGACTCTGCATCATCACCAACCTCCCCCTCAGCCAAGTCAACGCCACCCTCTTCGACCTCCAGATGGCCGCCGCCGTCACCCTCCTCGCCGGCGGAAGATACCGATTGCGCACAAAAGCAAGATCCTAACACCGAGAAAAGTAACCCTTTCATACCCGTTCACGCTTGGTTTGACAACAAAGTTTAGTGAGTGTGAAGTTCAATCCACAGACAGAGGTAAAAGCAGGTTTGCATAAAACATTGATTAGGCAATAGTAAGAGCCTATGAACCACATCACATTGAAAAGCATAGTACAAGACAAAAGTTCATTAAGATATGGCGAACTATAAGCGTGCCAGACCCGGGCTATTTTTTTGTATCCCATTATTTATGGATCGCACCGATTGGAAATTGAAACAAAAACTACAAGATGCAGATACAAACAAATTATTTGCCTTTGGTCGTGTCATTGAGACCAGCTCATCAGTTTTAATTGAAGTCTTTCGTAAGATGGGGCCTGCAGACACCAACTTGCTTGAAATAGAAAAATCGGGAATTTTATTTTCTCCCGTGCAAGTGTTTTGGGATGCAGTTATAAAAGGGAGGTGGAGAATCATAGGAAGTACAACTGCATACGACAAAAATACGCATTCCCAATACCAAGACCTGAAGATGGCATTTGGAGATGGGACTGATTTCCGTTTAAGAGATCTTTCATCTGGCACTGAAGAGAAAATAAGTCGTGAAGAAGTTTCCAAGTACGAATTTTCAACCGTGTGGTTTCCTCTTGACTTGGAAAATAGAATTGCATTAAAGCTCGGAATTTAGTTTTTCATTAATTCCCCATAAAAAGAAGCCCCACTATTCAGTGCGATATATTGCTATTTTTTTGTCATATCTATAAGTTCCTCTATTTTAGCGGTACGAAACCTGCGCATAGACGCACGAAACGCGCAAAGCAAAGGCTGACTCACCGCACCACAAATTTGCCCCCAACTTACCCAAGCCATGTACAAATTTCTTTTTTTCGTCCTTTCGCTCACTGCCCTTTCGGCCTGTGAGCGAGACGAGTGCCCCTGCCAACAAGGTAAACAAGTAGAAATCAAAAAGCCCATTCCTGCACCCACGCCTCCCGACCATACGACGCAAACGGATGTTCAACCCAAGGTAGACGAATTTGGCGAATACATCACCGATGGCAAGCACCCCAAGCAGCGTGTCGACCTCACCGACCACGGTGCCGGCTTCACCTACGGCCTCTTTGGCAAGATGGCCAACATCTCCCGACAGCGTTTCGACAGCTTGTTCACTCAGACCGTGTGGAAATACAGCAATATGCGCGTCGTCGAATCCGATGCCACCTTGGCCAAAGAACCGCTGAAGATGATTGGCTTAATCATTAACCCCGAATCCTTCACCTGCAGAAACGGCAAAGTCTACCTACGAAATTTCGATGATGCCACTGGAAAATACACCATCACCGAAAGGGCATTTTACTACGACGAGAAAATCAACCGCCTGACCTTCATCGGCACCGACGTTTCGTGGGAAATCATTCGCCTCACGCCCCACGCCATCGAATTCCTACAACACGGCGACAACCTTTGGAGTCCCTTCGACTGGTACTACTTCCGCCGCAGCCCCGAAAAGGAATTGAAGGCCGACTAATCTCCCGCCCCTCTTCGCTTCCCATCATGCTCCATCCGCACGGAGTAAACACAAACGCTTGCGCACAAAACGGAGCACATCCCCCCCTGATGCCCCCCCGAGAAAAAGAACTCTTTTCTCGGGGGTGTTGCATTCTACCCTACGCCGCGTAACCATTACAACCAGATGAGGAATCAGGCGAAGAAAAGGACATCAACAAGCGCAAAGTCTTGAAGGGGACACGTTACCTGCTGCTACGCAACAGAGCGAATACCTTCGACGAGCTATATCGGACAAGGCTTGACAATGGCTTGCACATGAACAAACCGAGCCACTACCCCAAAGAGCAACTCAGAGAGATATGGATGCAGCCCAATAAACAAGCACCCGAAAAGGTCATGCTCAATTGGGTGAAACAGGCGCAGGAGAGCAAAGTGCCGCAGTTGATGAAAATGGCCGTCACGATCATGGCTTATAGAACCGATATTCTTGCGTGGTACGACTGTCCCATATCGACCGGGAAAGTAGAGGGGGTCAACAATAAGATAAAGGTGATGAAGAGAGTGGCCTATGGTTTTAGAGATGACAGGTATTTTCAGCTAAGGCTATATGCGCTGCACGATTGCCGCATCACTCCCAATGTCGGATGAACCTCTTTTTCTCGTTCTTAGGGTACTTCTCTTCAATCTCCTTTTGAACTAATTTCATCAGACTGGATTTGCCACTGCCCCAGTCGCCATACAACCCTATTGTTGATGGTGACAACTCCCTATTAGTTGCTAT
>ERZ1674203.120-NODE-120-length-20315-cov-5.552419_pt1 | contig 20315 bp, 18 predicted proteins | sample MGYA00581297_ERZ1674203 | MGnify/ENA primary metagenome ERZ1674203 (study PRJEB41354, sample SAMEA4873349) | human saliva metagenome | biome: human-associated habitat [ENVO:00009003]; feature: mouth environment [ENVO:08000002]; material: saliva material... | reverse complement strand
GCGCGCTGGCTGCCTCCAGCCAGCTCACGGTGGGGCGGCGGGTGGATGGCCGGGGCCATGGACCAGTGCATCATTTCCATCGGCTGTGGTCGCGCGGCTGACTTTTCTGTATCAATCTGTTCCAGGGGCTGTGATGCCGGTGAAAGTGGCAGGATTTGGCACTGTGCCTGCCACGATGCGGGTTAACATCCTGCCCCATGGAATCCCTCTACGCACTCCCCCTGATGGTCAAGGCCGTCATCCTCGGCATTGTCGAGGGCCTGACCGAGTTCCTCCCCATCTCCAGCACCGGCCACCTCATCCTCACCAGCTCGCTGCTGGGCTGGGATGACGAAAAGGCCAGTGTCTTTGCCATCGCCATCCAGACGGGCGCCATCCTGGCCGTCATCTGGTATTACCGCGAGCGCATCGGCAAGGTGCTGGCCGGCCTCACGTCCGATCGCGTGCAGCAGCGCTTTGCGCTCAACATCATCATCGCCTTCATCCCGGCGGCGGTGCTGGGCGTGCTGTTCAGCAAGCTCATCAAGACCTACCTGTTCGGTCCGGTGCCGGTGGCCATCGCCCTGGTGGTGGGCGGTCTGATCATCTTCCTGGTGGAAAAGCGCCAGGAAAACATCAAGCCGCGCATCACCGACATCGACAGCCTCACCGCCGTCGACGCCCTGAAGCTGGGTCTGGCGCAGGCCTTCGCGCTCATCCCGGGCACCAGCCGTTCCGGTTCCACCATCATCGGCGGCATGATCTTCGGCCTGTCGCGTCAGGTGGCCACCGAGTTCTCCTTCTACCTGGCCATCCCCACGCTCATCGGCGCCAGCGTCTATGACACGTGGAAGAGCCGCGACCTGCTGAGCGCCGGCGACATCCCGCTGTTTGCCGTGGGCACCATCTTCGCGTTCTTCAGCGCGCTGGCCTGCGTGCACTGGCTCATCCGCTTCGTGGCCAGCAACAGCTTCCGCGTGTTTGCCTGGTACCGCGTGATCTTCGGCCTGCTCATCCTGGCGGTCACCTACACCGGTCTGCTCCACTGGGGCAGCGCCATGGACTGATCGTCCGGCATCCCCGACATCCCTCCCATCCCGGACCGGCACGGCCCTTGCGGCCTTGCCGGTCCTTTCTTTTTGGCGGATGGGTAGGCGTCCTGATGGCGGCCAGGCGCATTCGGGAAAGTCCCTATCCGGTGGGGCATGACATACTTCCGGCCTTCCTCTTCTTCCTCCGGGAGTTTTCATCGTGTCCGACGCGGTCGTCGCCAATCGGCGCGGCTGGCTGATCCTCGCCGCCGATCTTGTCCTCTTCTTCCTGCTGCTGCGCTGGCTGCCGTTCTCGCCCACCGAGAACCGGGGGCTGGCGCTGCTGGTGTTCGTGGGTGTGCTGTGGCTGACCGAAGCCTTCCACATCACCGTCACCTCGCTGATGATCCCGCTCTTTGCCATCGGGCTGGGGGTGCTGTCCACCAAGGCGGCCTTCGCGCCCTTTGCCGAGCCGGTCATCTTCATGTTCTTCGGCGGCTTCGTCATCGCGGCCGTGCTGCACATCCAGAAGCTGGACCTGTGGATTGCTGGACACGTCATCCGGCTGGCCGGCGGCAGCCTGAAGCTCACCATCTTCTACCTGTTCGCTGTCACGGCGTTCCTGTCGCTCTTCGTCAACAACACGGCCGTGGCCGCCATGATGCTGCCGCTCACCCTGGGCATCCTGCGGCAGGTGGACGTGGAGAAGAACCGCAAGCTCTATGCCTTCGTGCTGCTGGGCATCGCCTTCAGCGCCAGCATCGGCGGCATTGGCACCCTGGTGGGCAGCACGCCCAACGCGCTGCTGGCCACGATGATCGACATCAGCTTTGCCGACTGGCTGAAGTACGGCATGCCGGTGGTGGCGTTGATGATGCCGGCCATGGTGCTGTCACTGTGGGTGGTGCTGCGGCCCAACTTCAACGTGCCGTTCAACGTCGACATCGAGGACATCCCGCTGGATGGCCGGCGGATGTTCACGCTGATCGTCTTTGCCGCCACGGCCGTGCTGCTCATCCTGGGCAAGCTGGTGGTCGGACCGCTGCAGCAGCTGCTGGCGCTGCCCGAGCCCATCAAGAACATCGATTCGGTCATTGCCATGATGGCCGTGGTGGTGATGTGCGTGGGCGGCTCGGCCAGCTGGAAGCAGATCCAGGAGCACACCGAATGGGGCGTGCTGATGCTCTTCGGCGGCGGCCTGGTGCTGTCCATCGTCATGAAGGACACCGGGGCCAGCAAGATCCTGGCTGACAGCATCGTGGCGGCCGTGGGGCATCAGCACCCGGTCATCATCATGCTGTCGCTCACCGCCTTCGTGGTGTTCCTGACCGAGTTCACCTCCAACACGGCCACGGCGGCGCTGCTCATGCCCATCTTCATCACGGTGGCACGCACGCTGCAGCTGCCCGACATCGCGCTGGCGTCCATCATCGCCTGCGGGGCATCGTGCGCCTTCATGCTGCCCATTGCCACCCCGCCCAACGCCATCGTCTATGCCACCGGCAAGATCCGGCTGGGCGAGATGGTGCGCGTGGGCCTGCTGCTCAACATTGCCTGCATCCTCATCATTGGCCTTCTGGCCCATGGCCTCTGGGTGCATTGGTAAAATCCAGGCCTCTTTTCCCATGGAGGCCCATTACATGCAGCTCCCCAATCATGAAGGCAGGAAGGTTCCTGCCGTCGTCTTCCGTACCCGTTCGGGCGATGCCTGGGTGGACGTGACAACCGACGATCTGTTCGCCGGCAAGCGCGTGGTGGTGTTCTCGCTGCCAGGCGCCTTCACGCCCACCTGCTCGTCCTCCCACCTGCCGCGCTACAACGAGCTGGCCCCGGTGTTCAAGAAACTGGGCATCGACAGCATCCTGTGCGTCTCGGTCAATGACACCTTCGTGATGAACGCCTGGAAGGCCGACCAGGAAGCCGAGAACATCGGCGTCATCCCGGATGGCAACGGCGAGTTCACCGCCGGCATGGGCATGCTGGTGGACAAGAACGACCTGGGCTTCGGCAAGCGCTCGTGGCGCTATTCGATGCTGGTCGAGGACGGCACCGTCAAGAAGATGTTCATCGAGCCGGACAAGCCGGGTGACCCGTTCGAGGTGTCGGATGCCGACACCATGCTGAAGTACCTGGACCCGAACTACCAGCAGCCGCCGTCCGTGGCCATCTTCACAAAGCCGGGTTGCCCCTTCTGCGCCAAGGCCAAGGCCCTGCTGAAGGAAAAAGGCCTGTCCTACGAGGAGATCGTGCTGGGCCGTGACGCCAGCACCGTGGCCGTGCGCGCCATCAGCGGTCGCACTACCGTGCCGCAGGTCTACATCGGTGGCCGTCACATCGGCGGCAGCGACGATCTGGAAGCGTACTTCAAGGGCTGATGCCTGAATGCCGCGCGAGCGCGCGGCGTCCGGTTCCGGGGGTGGGCGGCGTGGCGCCGTCCCTCCCAGCGTGGCGCCGTCCCGCCCGGCATGGCGTCACCGCGCCTCGGCCAGCTCCTGGCGGTAGCCCGCCACGGCGCGGGCCAGACCGTCCTCCAGACTGATGCGGGGACGCCAGCCCCCCAGGGCGGCCGTCATCGCCGGCAGGTCGGCACAGCGGGCCTGCTCGTTGCTGCGTTGCAGCCGTTCCACCGGCTGCAACGGCAGCTCGGTACCCAGCAGCCGCTGGATGATCGCCACCACGTCCGCGATGCTGCCCAGCCGGCCGTTGCCCACGTCGATGCTGGCCGGTTCGGCCCGGGGCAGCAGGGCGCTGCGAATCAGCGCCTCGGCCACGTCTTCGGCGTGGATCCAGTCGCACAGCCGGCCCGGATTGCCGATGGCCGGTGCGCGTCCCTGCAGGAGCGACAGGATCACCGAGGGCACCAGCCGCCGGTGGTTCGGGTCGTCCTCGCCATAGGCCATGCCGATGCGCATGTTCAGCACGTTGGTGCCATAGAGCCGGTTCAGGCTGCCCGTCAGCACCTCCACCATCGCCTTGCTCATCCCGTAGGGTGAACCCAGCGCCAGCGGGCCCTGCCACGGATTGGCCGCTTCCATCGAGCCCGCCACCACCACGCGGCAATCAGGCACCCGGTCCATGGCCCCCAGCACCAGATTGATGCTGCCCACCAGGTTCACCTGCAGCGCCTGGACAATCGAGGCCACCGAGCGGTCCGTATTGGCATAGCCGGCCAGATGAATGACGTGGTCCGGTCTCAGATCGTGCAGCGTCTGGGCGCAGGCGGCTTCATCGTTCAGGTCAATGACCGCTTCCTGCACCGTCGCGTCCGGCAGCGGCCGGCTCTCGGCCCGGCGCAGCGCAATGATCCGTGCCCCCTGGCGATGCAGCAGCCGGATGACGTGCCGCCCCAGAAAGCCTGCTGCCCCGGTCAGGGCAAAGCGGTGTCCCTTCAGGTCGGGCAGCGGTTGCGCGGGCAGCGACTGCGAGGCAGCGTGGGACGATGCCTGGGGAGCGCTGGGCATGGGCCGGTCGTGCCGCTTCACGCCTGCTTGTAGCGGATCAGGTCGGTGATCCCGTGCCCCAGCCGCTCACCACGTCGCTCGAAGCGCGTGGACGGGCGCGGGCAGGGCAGCGAGGGGCTGGGCAGCGGCCGGGGCGGCTCGGCCACCAGCGTGTCGATGCTGGCCAGCACCTCGGCCATCTGGTCGGCGTAGTCCTGCCAGTCGGTGGCCAGGTGCAGGTAGCCGCCGGGCTGCAGCGCCGCCACCAGCTCGCGCACAAAGGGTGTCTGGATCAGCCGGCGCTTGTGATGCCGCGCCTTGGGCCACGGATCCGGGAAGAACACATGGATGCCCGCCAGCGACCCGGGGGCGATCATCTGCCGCAGCACTTCCTGGGCGTCATGCTCGATGACCCGCAGATTGGACAGTTCCTTCTGCTCGATCAGCTTCAGGAGCGCCCCCACGCCCGGCGTGTGCACGTCGATGGCGATGAAATCGATATCCGGTGCGTTGGCGGCAATCTCGGCCGTGGTGTCGCCCATGCCGAAGCCGATCTCCAGCACCACCGGTACCTGCCGGCCGAACACCTGCGGGTAGTCCAGCGCCTGCTCCCGGTAGGGCAGGCCGAACACCGGCATCAGCCGTTCCCAGGCATCGCGCTGGGCGGCCGAGAAGTGCGAACGGCGCAGCACATAGCTGCGGATGCCGCGCCGGTGCGGTGCGTCGGTGTCAGGGGTGGCGGTAGCAGGGGCAGTAGCGGGATCGGTGGGCAGGGAACTCATCGATGACGACGGCGCAGCGAGTGCAAAGCGCGGCAATGGCGAAAGCAGGGATGGTAACGGGAGGGATGGGGCCCGCAGGCCCCGAACGGTGGAGACTCAGCGTGCCACGCTGGGCAGCAGCCCTTCCGTGGGCGAAGACGGCGTGGCCGCATAATACTTGCGCGGCATCCGGCCGGCCAGCCGGGCCAGACGGCCCGCTTCCACGCCGGCCTTCATCGCCCGCGCCATCATGATCGGGTCCTGCGCCTTGGCAATGGCCGTGTTCATCAGCACCGCCGAGCAGCCCAGCTCCATGGCCACCGTGGCGTCCGACGCCGTGCCCACGCCGGCATCGACGATCACCGGCACCCGGGCCTGTTCCAGGATCAGCTTCAGGTTCCAGGGATTGAGAATGCCCATGCCCGAGCCGATCAGCGAGGCCAGCGGCATGATGGCCACGCAGCCGATGTCTTCCAGCATCTTCGCCTGGATGGGGTCGTCGCTGCAGTACACCATCACCTCGAAGCCTTCCTTGACCAGCGTGCGTGCTGCCGCCAGCGTCTCGGGCATGTTCGGGAACAGGTTCTGCTCGTTGCCCAGCACTTCCAGCTTCACCAGCGTGTGGCCGTCCAGCAGCTCGCGGGCCAGCCGCAGCGTGCGCACGGCGTCCTCGGCCGTATAGCAGCCCGCCGTGTTGGGCAGGATGGTGAAGCGATCGGGCGGTACCGCATCCAGCAGGCTGGGCTGTCCGGCATGCTGGCCGATGTTGGTGCGGCGGATGGCCACGGTGACGATCTCGGCGCCACTGGCGTCGATGGCCTCGCGCGTCTGCTGGAAATCGACATACTTGCCGGTACCCACCAGCAGCCGTGACGAAAAGGTGCGGGAACCGATGACCAGGGGATCGGCGATGGAAGTCATGACAGCCTCCTGAATGCTGAAAGAATGAACGAAGGCCGGACGGACGACCTGCAGCGGGCATGCCTCATGGCGAGGCAGAACATGGACCGGATGCCGGGTCTCAGCCGCCGCCTACCGCCACCACGATTTCCAGCCGGTCGCCGGCGGTCAGGCGGGTCTGGGCGTATTGCGACTTCGGCACGATCTCGCCGTTGCGCTCGATGGCGATGCGCTTGCCCGTATAGCCCAGCGCCTGAACCAGATCGGCCAGGCTGCTGTCCGGGGCCACGGGATGGGCACTGCCGTTCAGGATAATCTCGATCATCTGCAGGATGGCTGCGTCTGCAGCGCGTTGCCGGTCAACCGGCCGCAGTATGCCGCAATCAGGGACAGCCCGCCAGGAAACGCCAGCAGGCAGGGCGGAAACGGGCTGGCTGCGATCCTCCGCCGGGGCCCCGCGCCCGAAGAAGCAAACGGCCCGACAGGCCATGGGAGACCTGTCGGGCCGTCGGGCCAGCACCGTCCGGTGCTGCGCCTGTCAGTGCTTGTCCTGCTTGTACGCGCCCGACATCAGCTTGTCGGTATAGGCAATGGCCATGGCCGACAGCAGGAAGGTCAGGTGAATGGCCGTCTGCGCGATCAGCGTGCGGTCGGTGTAGTTGTCGGCGTTGATGAAGGTCTTCAGCAGGTGGATGGAGCTGATGCCGATGATCGACATTGCCAGCTTCACCTTCAGCACCGAGGCGTTGACGTGGCTCAGCCATTCCGGCTGGTCGGGGTGGCCCTGCAGGTCCATCCGGCTCACGAAGGTCTCGAAGCCGCCCACGATCACCATGATCAGCAGGTTCGAGATCATCACCACGTCGATCAGCGCCAGCACCACCAGCATGATCACCGTCTCGTCCAGCGAGGTCACCGGCTTGTCCGAGCGGTAGCCGATGCTCTCGACCAGCGCCTGCAGTGCGTGCTGGTTGCCGAAGGCGGCTTCCACCAGGTGCCACAGCTCCATCAGGAAGTGCTGCACGTACACCGCCTGGGCCACGATCAGGCCCAGGTACAGCGGCAGCTGCAGCCAGCGGCTGGCAAAGATCAGCCCCGGCAGCGGCCGCAGCCGCACGTTGATGGCCTGTGTGGCCGGAGAAGGTTGTGCGTCGGAATGCGCCGGCGTGGCGTGGCCATGGCCGGTCGCGTGGTTGGCGTGTTCGCTCATGAAATACGGGGGTTGAAACGGGGCGCGTATTGTAGAGCGAGACGTCGGGTGCTTCGGTTTTCAGGGGGCCCGGAAGGGGCACCACCCGCCGTTCGGCGGCTTCACGCCGCCTTTCGGTTCATCACCTCACTCGTTGGGCACCTGCTCGGCCAGGAAGCCACCACTCTGGTGCGCCCACAGCCGTGCATACAGCCCGTCGCGGGCCAGCAGCTCGGCGTGCGTGCCTTCTTCCACGATGCGCCCCTTGTCCAGCACCACCAGCCGGTCCATGGCCGCAATCGTCGAGAGCCGGTGCGCAATGGCAATCACCGTCTTGCCCTTCATCAGCTCGTTCAGGCTGTCCTGAATGGCCACCTCCACCTCGGAGTCCAGTGCGCTGGTGGCCTCGTCCAGCAGCAGGATCGGCGCGTTCTTCAGCATCACCCGGGCAATGGCAATGCGCTGGCGCTGTCCACCCGAGAGCTTCACGCCACGCTCACCCACCTGCACGTCGAAGCCCGTGTGTCCCTGCGGATCTTCCAGTGCCGCAATGAAGGCATCGGCCTGCGCGCGCCGCGCGGCGTCCAGCATCTCTTCGTCGGTGGCATCCGGGCGGCCGTACAGGATGTTGTCGCGCACCGTGCGGTGCAGCAGCGACGTGTCCTGCGTCACCATGCCGATCTGCGCCCGCAGCGAGTTCTGCGTCACGTCGGCAATGTTCTGACCGTCGATGGTGATGGCCCCTTTCTGCACGTCATAGAAGCGCAGCAGCAGGTTCACGATGGTGGACTTGCCCGCACCCGAGCGGCCCACCAGACCGATCTTCTCGCCGGGCCGGATGTCCAGGCAGAAATCCTGCAGCACCGGCCGATGCTCGCGCCGCGCGTTCTCGCTGTACGAGAAATCCACGTGCTCGAAGCGGATGCCGCCCTGCTTCACCACCAGCGGCACGGCGTTCGGCTTGTCCAGCACCGTGTGCGGCCGGGTCAGCGTGTTGATGCCGTCGCGGATGGTGCCGATGTTCTCGAAGAGCGAGGCCGACTGCCACATGATCCATTGCGACAGCCCGTTGATGCGCAGCGCCATGGCCGTGGCCGCAGCCACTGCACCCGGACTGGCCTGGCCACGGTGCCAGAGCCACAGGCCGATGGCGGCCGTGCCGCCGGTCAGCAGCATGTTCACCGTCTGCGACACCACCTCCAGCGTCGTCACCCAGCGCATCTGGGCATGCACCGTGACCATGAAGTCTTCCATGGCCGAGCGCGCGTAGCGGGATTCGCGGTCGCTGTGCGAGAAGAGCTTGACCGTGGCGATGTTGCTGTAGGCATCCGTGATGCGGCCGGTCATCAGCGCACGGGCATCGGCCTGCGCTGCCGCCAGCTTGCCCAGCTTGGGCACCGTCCAGACCATCGTGGCGGCAAACAGCACGATCCACGTCACGAACGGCAGCAGCAGCCAGGCGTCAAACTTCCACAGCACCACCGAACTCGTCAGGAAATAGACGACGATGTAGGTGGCCATGTCGGCGAAGGTCATCACCACCTCGCGCACCGCCAGCGCCGTCTGCATCACCTTGGCCGACACGCGGCCGGCAAACTCGTCCTGATAGAAGCTCAGGCTCTGGGCCAGCATCAGCCGGTGAAAGCGCCAGCGCAGCCGCATCGGCAGCACGCCCTGCAGCGACTGGAAGCGTAGCGATGATGACAGCAGCACCAGCAGCGGGCTCAGCACCAGCACCACACCCATGATCGTCAGCGTGCCGCCTTTCTCGGCCCACAGCGTCTCGGGCGTGTAACGGCCGATCCAGTCCACCACGAAGCCCATCCACTGGAACAGCAGCGCCTCCAGCACGCCGATGCCCGCCACCGTCAGGAACAGCAGCACCAGCCAGCGCCGCACACCCTGCAGCGAAGAGAGCACGAAGCGCCACAGGCTTCGTTCGGTGATCAGTCGTGTTTCATCCGGATACGGGTCGATCCGGCTTTCGAACCAATGGAAGAAGGATTTCATGCGTGGGGGAGGGATGCAGTCTTTTCTGCATTCTATCCGCCACGCTGCGAGGTCAGCGCACTGCCCATGGCGGCCGTCACCGTCAGTGCGATGGCGCACCATTGCGTCAGCGTCAGCAGCTCGCCCAGCACCAGCATGGCCACCACGGAGGTCAGTGCCGGCTCCAGACTCGTCATCACCCCGTAGGTGCCGGCCTGCAGCCCGCGCAGCGCCTTCATTTCCAGGAACATCGGAATGGCGCTGGACACGACGGCCGCCCCCAGTCCGATCAGCAGCACCTTCGGTTCGAACAGCGCTGTGCCGGCATGCACCACACCGATGGGGAACATCATCAGCGCGCCGATGCTGACCCCCAGGGCCACCGTCGTGCCGGCGTGCAGGTGCTGCGTCTTCTTGCCAAAGATGATGTAGCCCGCCCAGCACACCGCTGCACCGGCCGCGTACAGCATGCCCAGCGGATCCAGACTGGCCGAGGCCACGCCGGGCACTACGCCCTGTGCGCCTTCGGCCATGGCCTGGGCACCGGCCGCGTCACCGCCACCATGCCAGATGGGCAACAGCATCAGCAGGCCCGCCACCGTGCAGCCGATCCAGACGAAGTCGATGGGCCGGCGCGACGCAAACAGTGCCACCGATAGCGGCCCGCAGAACTCGATGGCCACCGCAATGCCGAACGGAATCGTTTCCAGCGCCAGGTAGAACAGCATGTTCATCATGCCCAGCGTCATGCCGTAGCGCGCCACCACCCACCAGTCATGCCGCGGCATGCGGTGCCGCCACGGGCGTCCGAACAGGATCAGCACCAGGGCCGAGAACAGCAGCCGCAGTGCCGTGGTGCCCTGCGCGCCCACAATGGGGAAGATCTGCTTGGCCAGCGAGGTGCCCAGCGCCAGCGACGTCATCGAGCCCAGCAACCACAGGATGGGCTTCAGGGGAAAGGCAGAAGGGGCATTTGCCGGCGCCTGGGGCGCAGCAGCAGGAGCATCCATGAGGGTGAAAGCAGAATCCGGGAAAGGGAGCGTGCGCACGCCCGGACCCTCCATGATAAGGAGGATGATGCGGATCCCGTCAGACGCAGCCCGGCGGCCCGACCATCGTCGGGAGAGTGTTGCAGATCCGGCTACACGCAGCTTTCTGTCCTGTCACCCTTCATGGAAAGGCAACGTGTTGTCCGCAGCCGCCTGTCGGATGTACCGGGGGAGGGCGCGGCCGTCCTGCCACGGTGGCGGGTGCGGCTGGGCAGGCGAGCAGAAATCATCGTACAATGCGCGCCATGCGGGCGTAGCTCAGTTGGTAGAGCGCCGGCTTCCCAAGCCTGAGGTCGCGAGTTCGAGGCTCGTCGCCCGCTCCACATTCCATCATCGGCGGCACCACCGGGTCGGTGGTCATGGCGTACAGGCTCATGGCCAGCCCCTCCAAGGTCCACAGCCGTCGACATCCCGGTCGGTCCCCGGCCGCGGCAGCCAGCGCATTTCAGCGCCAGGCACCCATCTCATCTCCCCCCAGTTTTCCTGGCAACGCCAGCATCAGGCGCGGCATCACGTGTCGCCGCAGCGGTGCGCGGGCCATTTCCGTTGTCTTTCTCGGCCCGGCAGCATGGGCAGGATCGGAATCACTTCGGAAGCCTGTGCGGGATCCGAATCACTTCCAGAGCGCGGGCAGGTTCATGAATGCCTGTCCCGCGCATGTCCTGCCAGAAAACGAAAGGTCCCGGCGCTGCCCGCACACGACAGGGCTGCGCCGGGACCCGGTGCCGTCACGGTTTCTCGTGCGGCTCCAGTCGGTCACGCCGGATGGCGTCATCTTCCATCAGCTCGAACCACATTGCGTTGAGCACGGCAAAGGCGGCTGCCAGGGGCAGGCCCAGGATCCAGGCGAAATACCACATGGTCGGTGTCCTTATCGGTGAACGGTGCGGGGGAGAGTGAGGCAGCAGGGCTCAGTACGCATGGCCCTTGCCCTTCCGGATGTCGTCAGCGTCCACCTTGCCGCGCAGCACCGTGAAGACCCAGCTCGTGTAGGTCAGGATGATGGGCATGAAGATGGCCGTGGAAATGAGCATGATGAACAGCGTGAGGTGGCTCGACGACGAGTCCCACACCGTCAGGCTCGATGCGGGCATGCTGGACGACGGGAGGATGAACGGGAACATCGATGCCCCCACACTGCCGATGATGCTGGCAATGCCCAGGCCACTGGTCAGCAGGGCAGCCAGCGGCCGGCGACCGGCCAGGCACAGCGCCGCCAGCAGCGGACCTGCGATGCCCAGGGCCGGAACCGCCCACAGCAGCGGGTGGGCTGCGTAGTTGGCAAACCAGGCGTCGGGCTGCGTGCTCACGGTCTTGAGCAGCGGGTTCGAGACCCCATCGGTGGGCAGGTTGCTGGTGATGACGTAGCCGTTCACCAGATGGGCCAGCACGACACCCGCCACCGCGTACAGCACTACCGTCAGGATGGCGGCCCCGATGCCGAAGCGCCGAGCGCGCTCGGCCACGATGTCCGAGGTCTTGAGCTGCAGCCAGGCCGCACCGTGCATCACCAGCATGGCCAGCGACACCAGGCCGCACAGCAGGCCGAAGGGGTTGAGCAGGCCGAGGAAGGTGCCTTCATAGAAGATCTGCATGTCTTCCCCGATGTGGAAGGGCACGCCCTGCAGTACGTTGCCCAGGGCCACCCCGAAGATGATCGAGGGAAGAATCCCGGCCATGAACAGGACGGCATCCCAGCGGCTGCGCCAGGCGGGGTCTTCGCGCTTGCTGCGGAACTTGAAGGCCACCGGCCGCAGGATGAATGCGAACAGGATGGCGAACATGGCCAGGTAGAAGCCCGAGAACGACACCGCGTACAGCTGCGGCCAGGCGGCGAAGATGGCGCCGCCCCCCAGGATCAGCCAGACCTGGTTGCCTTCCCAGATGGGGCCGATGGTGTTGATGACGGTGCGGCGCTCGATATCGGTGCGTGCGACGAAGGGCAGCAGCGTGCCGATGCCCAGGTCAAAGCCGTCGGTCACCGCATAGCCGATCAGCAGCACACCCATCAGTGCCCACCAGATCAGGCGCAGCACTTCGTAGGAGACGAGTTCGTGGAGAATCATGTTCCTTTTCCTTGCAGTATCACTGTGCGGAAGCCAGGGCGCTGGCTTCACCGGGCTGAGTTTCATGCGGGGCCGGATGGACTTCCGGACCCTTGCGGATGGCCTTGAACATCAGCTTCATCTCGATGATCAGCAGGACGGTGTAGATCGCCACGAAGCCGGCGATCGTGAAGAGCACGGTGGCGGCACCCAGGTTCGAGACGGCCACGGCCGTGGGCAGCACACCTTCGATGACCCAGGGCTGGCGTCCCAGTTCGGCCACGAGCCAGCCGCTTTCGATGGCGATCCAGGGCAGCGGGATGGCGAACACGGCAATCCGCAGCAGCCACGGGTGGGCATCCAGCCGGCGGCGTGCCGACAGCCAGAAGAACGTGGCGGTCAGCAGGATCAGGAACAGGCCCACGCCGACCATGGCACGGAACGAGAAGAACAGCGGGGCCACCTGCGGCACCGTGTCCCAGGCCGCACGGCTGATCTGCTCGGGCGTGGCCTGACGGGGATCGTCCACATAGCGCTTGAGCAGCAGTGCATAGCCCAGCGCATGGCCGTGTTCCTCGAAGATGGCGCGCTCCGGCGCGTTGGCGTCGAGGTTGCCCTTGGCGGCACGGATCTTCTGCAGGGCGTCATAGGCCTTCAGGCCGTCGCGGATGTGGTGCTCGGCGCGCTGGACCAGATCCTTGATGCCGGGGATTTCCGTCGTGAGCGAGCGCGTGCCGATCAGGCCCATGACCCAGGGCACGTGCACGGCATAGTGCGTCTCGCGGGCTTCCTGGTCAGGAAAACCGAAGGCCGTGAACGGGGCAGGGGCCGGCTCGGTATCCCAGATGGCCTCGATGGCCGCCAGTTTCATCTTCTGGTGTTCCGTCGTGAGGTAGCCGCTTTCGTCACCCAGTACCGCCACCGACAGCGAGGCGGCCAGACCGAACGATGCCGCCACCGTCATCGAGCGCTTGGCCAGCTGCAGGTGCCGGCCCTTGAGCACGTACCAGGCCGAGATGCCCAGCACGAAGATGGCGGCTGCGACATACCCCGCCGAAACCGTGTGCACGAACTTGGCCTGCGCCACGGGGTTGGTGATGACGGCAAAGAAGTCCTTCATCTCCATCCGCATGGTCTGCGGGTTGAACTCTGCGCCCACCGGGTTCTGCATCCAGCCGTTGGCGATCAGGATCCAGAGCGCCGAGAAGTTCGAGCCGAGGGCCACCGCCCAGGTGACCAGCAGGTGCTTGACCTTGGACAGCCGATCCCAGCCGAAGAAGAAGAGGCCGACCAGGGTCGCCTCCATGAAGAAGGCCATCAGCCCCTCCAGGGCCAGCGGCGCCCCGAAGATGTCGCCGACATAGTGGCTGTAGTAGCTCCAGTTCATGCCGAACTGGAATTCCATCACGATGCCGGTGGCCACGCCCATGGCGAAGTTGATGCCGAAGAGCGTGCCCCAGAAGCGGGTCATGTCACGCCAGATGGAACGCCCCGTCATCACGTAGACCGTTTCCATGATGGCGAGCAGGATGGACAGGCCCAGCGTGAGCGGGACGAACAGGAAGTGGTAGAGCGCTGTCAGCGCAAATTGCAGCCTTGACAGGCTGACGATGTCGACATCCATGTGGGGGTTTCCTCTTCTCGGTTTCGGAACGACGTATCAATCGGGTCTCAGCGCTGCCAGCGCGGCCTCGAAGCCCTCGCTGCCGCGCCGGAATTCACCTTCGAGCCTGCCGTTGCGCAGCACCAGCAGGCGATCGGCCAGCGCCGCTTCGCGGCGCAGATGGGCGGCCATCAGCCATGCGCGTCCTTGGCCCAGCGTGTCCAGTCGGGCCAGCACATCGGTGGCCGTGGCGGCATCCAGCCCCTCGGTCGGCTCATCCAGCAGCCACAGGGGGCGCTTCTGAAGCAGCAGCCGGGCCAGCGCCAGGCGGCGGGTCTGTCCGGCCGACAGCCCAAGACCACCTTCGCCCAGTCGCGTGTCCAGCCCGGCCTGCAGGCGTCGTATGGCCGCTGCCAGACCGGCTGCTTCCAGGGCCTGCCACAGTGCGGCGTCGTCAGCGTCCGGGTCAGCCAGGCGCAGGTTGTCGCGCAGGCTGTCCTGGAACAGGTCCGGGCGCTGGTTCAGCCAGGCGCCGGGCTGCGTCAGGACGCGCCCGGTGTGCGGATGGCGCTCTCCGGCGATCAGCGCCATCAGTGTCGACTTGCCTGCGCCGCTGGGACCGACCACGGCGACCCGTTCGCCGGCGGCCAGCCTCAGCGACAGTGCGGTCAGTGCATCCACAGGACTGTCCGGATGACGGACCGACACATCATCCACGATGATCGCACAGTCTGCGTCGGGGCGTGGGGCGGGGGGCTGAACGGTCGGCGTGCAGTGGGGGGAAAGCCGACGAGCCGCCAGCCAGGCACGCCCCGATTCAAGTGCTCCCCGGCGCAGTGCCGCAAAGGGTTCCATGGCTGTCAGCGCAATCAGCAGGGCCAGGGCCGCCTCCGGCGTGTTGATCTGTCCCTGTTCGACCAGCAGGCCCACGCCCAGCAGGACCAGGGCCAGCGTGAGGCTGCCGGCCACGCTGTGGATGGCAGCCGCTTCGGCATCCAGTCGTTGCAGGCGACGGTCGCTGTGCGCCAGACGTTCATCCGTGCGGCGCAGGGCCTCACGCTGGGCGGCCAGCCGGCCGGCCATGAGCAGTTCCGTCTGGCCTGACACCAGGTCCACGGCCTGGGCACGGAGCCTTTCCGTGAGCAGGGCCCGCCGTGTGGCGGGGCGCCGCGAGCGGCGGGCCAGCACGATGGTCACGGCCAGGCCGATGATCAGCATCCAGCCGCCCAGTGCAAGGCCGAGCCAAGGCGACATCAGGCCGACCACGACCGTGGCCAGCAGTGTCGCGCCCAGCGCCGCGGCGGCCGGCACCAGCAGGCGAAGATAGAAGGCGTCCAGCGCATCCAGGTCCGTGGTCAGCCGGAACAGGGCCCGTGCCGGACGGCGCAGCAGGTCCTGGATGCTGGCGGTCTCTGCCCAGCCGCGGAAAAGGCGTTCGCGCAGTTGCGCCAGCGCCGCCAGGGTGGCGTCATGGGTGACGAGCCGCTCGCCATAGCGGGACACGGTGCGGCCCAGCGCCAGCAGCCGGATGCCGGCAGACGGCGCAAAGACATCGAAGGCCAGGGCCGTCGCGGGCTGCAGCCCGGCAATGGCGGTTGCCGTGATGAACCATCCCGACAGGCCCAGCAGCCCCATGCCGGCCAGCACCGTCACGGCGGCCAGTACGGCACCCCATTTCATGCGTGTCGACGCGCCGTCGCACATCGCCTTCAGGGCGGGCAGGGCAGAGCGACGGGCCATGCCATCCTTCGCCGGGCTGTCCTTCTCGGTCGCCGGGTCGTCTTTCCCTGTTAGCGGGTCGTCCTTTCCTGTCATGCCGCGGCCTCCGGATCCGGGGTGGGCAGCTGCACGACACGGTCCATGCGTGCGGCCAGTCGGGGGTCATGGGTGGCCACAATCAGCGTGCGGCCCCGGGCCAGCGTCACCAGGGACTCGGCCACCTGATCCGCGGTTTCGCTGTCCAGGTGGGCTGTGGGCTCGTCGGCCAGCAGCAGGTCGGCCTCGGGCGCGGCCATCAGGCGCGCCAGCGCAAGGCGTGCGGCCTCTCCTCCCGACAGGCCCGTTCCGCCTTCGCCCAGCGAGATGCCCGGATGGGCCTGGGCCACGGTGTCGAGCCGGGCCTGGGTGATCGCCTGGCGCACCCGTTCGTCATCGACGCCCGGGCGGCCGAGTGCGATGTTGTCGCGGACGGGGGCGGCAAACACGTGGGCGCGCTGCCCCATCCAGGCCATGCGTTCACGCAGCGCCCGGACCGTGTCCGGAGCCAGTGTCTGGCCGTTGATCTCGATGCGCCCCGCCGTGGGAACCAGCAGGCCGGCCAGCAGCGACATCAGGACGGTCTTGCCCGTGCCGCTGCCGCCTATCAGGGCCACATGCTCGCCGGGTCGCACCGTCAGCGAGAAACCCTGAAACACCGGTTTCTCGTCGGGAAAGGCGAAGCCCAGGTCCGTGAGCCGCACGCCGGGGGCTGGACGCTGGGGTGATGCAGGATTCTCCGATGCGGGTTTCACTGATGCCGCTTTTACCGATGCTGCTTTTACCGATGTTGCTTTTACCGATGCCGGCTTTACCGCGCCCGGGGCAGGTCGATCAGGAAGGGCGGTTGGAACGGAATCAGCCGCCGTCTTTTCGGCGCCAGGCTGCGCGGCAGGGGCCCCATCCAGCAGGGGCAGACCGTTCCCGTTCAGCCGCTCCAGGGCGTCCATGGCGGCCACGCCGGCGGCCCGGTCATGCCAGACCGCTGCCAGTTCCCGCAGCGGTTCGAAGAACGAGGGCGCCAGCAGCAGGATGAAAAGCCCTTCGCCCAGCGTGAGCCGACCGCCCCAGGCGCCGAATTCCAGATAGCCCAGCACGTGAAAGCCCACGTAGGCCGCCACCATGGCCACGCCCAGCGCCGAGAAAAGCTCCAGCACCGCCGAAGACAGGAAGGCGATGCGCAGCACCTTCATCGTGCGCTGGCGCAGATCCTCGGCGCTGGCGCGCAACCGGCGGGCCGTGGCTTGCACGCTGCCCAGGGCACGCAGCGTCGGCAGTCCCCGCAGTCGATCCAGCAGGAAGGCGTTCATGCTGCTCATCTGCAGCCACTGCGCCTCGCTGGCTGCCCGGGCGCGCCAGCCCACCAGCACCATGAACAGCGGAATGAGCGGAGCCGCCGTGATCAGCACGGCTGCGGCGGCCCAGCTGTACCACGCCACGGGCAGCAGGATCAGCAGGGGCATGAGGCGCACGCGCCACATGGCGCCGTGGTAGCGCGTCAGCCACGGCAGGATGGACTCGGCCTGCTCGGCCAGCACGCTGGCGGCCGTGCCGGCATGCAGGCGGGAACGATCCAGTGGCGAACGCGCGGACAGGGCGGTGACGGCCTGCTCCCGCCAGAGACTCAGGCGTTCACGCGCCGACTCGAACATCCGGGTGCCGCTCCAGGCATCCAGCCAGGCGCGCAGCAGGCCGGCCACGACGATGCCCGCTGCTGGCCACACCACACCGGCCAGGCCCGCGCCTGACTGCAGACGGGCGACACCCAGCGCCAGCAGCGCGGCCTGGGGAATCCAGAGCAGCGGACTCAGCGCATGGATCAGGCAGGCAGCGTCAAGCCGCATGCCCGGGATGGAACGGGAGGATGCAGGATGTTGTCGAACGGGGGCGGACTCGGTGTGCCCGGCTGGAGTCTCGCCTTCGCGGTTCCCACGGTCTGGAGAACTCGGGGTCATCATCATGCGATCTTATATGATCGCTACCGGCGTCGTTCATCATGAAAACTTCTTTATCGTATCCACAACGACGCCACCGTCGAAAAGGAGACGGCCGCCCCCAAGGCCCAGTCCCGTCCTATCCCGGCCCGGGCTGGGGTGTCCGGGATTGCCGGGCTGTCCAGGGACGGCTTCGGTAACATAGACCGCACTGTACAGAACAGAAATCAGGGAGGTGCTTCCGATGTCCGAACCCATCCATCTCGTCGTCACGCTGCAGGTCAAGCCCGGTCACATGGACCGCCTGAAGCAGGCCACGGCCGAACTGGTGGCGGCCAGCCGTCAGGAAGCCGGCTGCGTTTCCTATGGTGCTGCTTATGCCGAGGACGGGGTTACCGCCTACATCGTCGAGCACTGGAAGGATCAGGCGGCGCTTGATGCCCACAACAAGACCGCCCATTTCATCGAGGGCGTGAAGAAGCTGCAGGATGCCTGCAGCACGCTGCAGATCCATCGCGTACACTGGCAGGGTTGATCCGGGTGTCCTGAGCGCCGACAAGCCCCGACAATGAGCGGGTCATGAAGAATCCGCACGTCAGCGCACTCGCGGCCGCCCATGGGGCGGCCGTGCTTTTCGGGCTCACCGGCATCCTCGGCGCCCTCATCCGTTTCGATGCCGTGGCCATCACCGCCGGCAGGGCAGGGTTCGCCGCAACCGCACTGCTGGTGCTGGCTCTGACGCAGCGCAGGCCGCTGCTGCAGGGGCTGGGCCCGCGCCGCGCCGGCATTGTGCTGGCCAGCGGCTTTCTGCTGGCCGTGCACTGGATCACCTTCTTCATGGCCGTCAAGGTGGGCGGCGTTGCCGTGGCCACACTGGGCTTTGCCAGCTTTCCGGCCTTCATCGCCCTGCTGGACGTCGTGCTGTTCCGTGAGCGCATCGGGCCGGCCGAGGGCACGATGCTGGCGCTCGTCACTCTGGGGCTGGTGCTGGTCACGCCCTCATTCGACGTCGGTGACCAGGGCACCGTGGGGCTCCTGTGGGGGCTGGCCTCGGGGCTGAGCTTTGCCGGCCTGGCCATCTGCAACCGCCGCGGCAATCGGGGCATGGACGCCATCCAGGTGGCTTTCTGGCAGAACCTCGTCGTTGCGCTGCTGGTGTTGCCCCTGCTGGGCCTCGGTCTGGCCCCTCCTCAGATCGCTCACTCGCAGGCGCCTTCCTCCTGGGTGACCGGGGCTGCCGCCATCGATCTGGTCAGCTGGTTCTGGCTGGCCGTGCTGGGCGTCCTGTGCACAGGTCTGGCGCATACCCTGTTCGTCAAAAGCCTTGAGTCGCTTGATGCCCGCAGTGCCGGCATGATCATTGCCCTCGAACCCGTCTACGCCATCGCCTGCGCCTGGTGGCTGTTTGGCGAAGAGCCCTCGGGGCGCATGCTGGTGGGAGCGTCGCTCATCATCCTGGCCACCGTACTGTTGGCCATGGGCCACACGCCCTCGGCCGCCCCGAAGAGGGCTTCCGAAGGCATGAAGGCCTGACCCTTTCAGAGGGCCGCCTGTCGGTATCTCGTGCCGCTGTACGCCCGGCCTCCAGCCCTATCTCGCGCCGTGTCTCGCCGCTGCGTCGCATCGTGGCGCGCTGCCCGACAGGAGGTCGCGTCCCACGCCACAGCCCGACGTTTTTCTCTTTGAAACACCCACGGCGGATCGCTCCGGGCTTACAATCGACCCCGCTCCAACCCCTTGTCTAGCGTGATGGTAGGCATGGGGACACTGTATGTGTTATTTTTACGGAACGGCAAGTCGCTGTGGCCCATGGCTCGCCAGCACCTGTCATCCCGTGGAAAACGGCTCGTGCAGCGGGTTCCCGGCGTTTGCACACCCTCGTGGCGCGCCAGGGTTTTCCTTCGGTTCAGCTTTCCTGCGGTCGGGATCCTCCTCCCGTCCAGCCCGGTCGACCGCCGTCCAGCCTGACGGTGGCGCCTTCGTCTTCATGCGGCCTTCGGCCGTTTTCGTTTTTCTGGCAAACCGGGCCGGATGGCCCGTTGCGCCCTGTCGTTCTGGAATGTACGCCCTATGAAACGTGATGTCCTGCCTGCCGCCCACACCTCGTCGGCGCTGCCCGTCCAGCCCATCAGCCAGGATGTGCTGGCCGAGAAGTACCTGAAGGACGGCGAGAAGACCGAAGCCGAGCTGTTTGCCCGGGTGGCGCGCGCGCTGGCCTCGGTCGAGAAGCCCGAGATCCGCGACGAGTGGGAAGCGAAGTTCCTGGGCAACCTGCATGCCGGCGCCATCGGCGCGGGCCGCATCATGAGTGCAGCCGGAACCGACATCCAGGCCACCCTCATCAACTGTTTCGTGCAGCCCGTGGGTGACTGCATCCAGGGCTACGACGACCAGGGCTACCCCGGCATCTACGAGGCCCTGCGCGAGGCGGCCGAGACCATGCGTCGCGGCGGTGGCGTCGGCTATGACTTCTCCCGCATCCGCCCCAATGGCGCCGAGGTCAAGGGCACGCACTCCATCGCCTCCGGCCCGTGCAGCTACATCAACGTCTTCGACCAGAGCTGCGCCACCGTCGAGAGCGCCGGCAGCCGCCGTGGCGCCCAGATGGGCGTGCTGCGCATCGACCATCCGGACGTGCTG
>ERZ1674203.115-NODE-115-length-20880-cov-5.075150_pt1 | contig 20880 bp, 16 predicted proteins | sample MGYA00581297_ERZ1674203 | MGnify/ENA primary metagenome ERZ1674203 (study PRJEB41354, sample SAMEA4873349) | human saliva metagenome | biome: human-associated habitat [ENVO:00009003]; feature: mouth environment [ENVO:08000002]; material: saliva material... | reverse complement strand
GCCGGCCGCGGCCGACCGATCCAGCGCTTTCCGTACCTGACGGTGCTGAAACCGGGTGGCGATCCGGCCAACCCTGCCGACTGGCAGCGCGGCCGCACCATCGACATCGACCCGGCGCTGTACCGCAACTGGGCCGGGGCCGAGTTCTTCAAACCAGGCTTCCAGCGCTTCTGCGGGTTTTCCGGACTGCAGTTCATCTGCCAGCCCTGAGCCGGCCAGCCCGGGAAGACATTCCAACCGGGCTACGCCAGAAGGCACTGACCGACCGGGCCGGGCCCACACGCCCATTCTGACCACACGAAGGAGGGATCCCCACCATGACGGACACCGAACAGATCCGCGCGACCCTGACGCTGTGCCTGCTGGCTGCCTACGCAGACCAGCAGAAACATGAACGCGAAGGCGAGGAGATCCGGCGCATTGCCGAGGGCCTGGCCGCCCGCGAGGAGATCAATCTGCCTGCGCTCCATCAGGATGTGCTGATGAAGCGCACCGGCGTGCAGGACGTGGCCGCCCGGCTGCAGGATGACGATGCCCGCCGGCTGGCCTACGAGATGGCGGTCTGTGTCTGCGAGGCCGATGGCAGCATCAGCGAGGCCGAACGCGCCTTCCTGACCGAGGCACGCCAGGCCCTGCAGCTGGATACAGCTTCCGCCGAGGCCACGGTGCAGCAGGCCGAGGCGCTGGCGCAGGCCCCGCTGGCGGAACCGCTGCAGGAAACCCCGCTTTTCGGAAACTCCCGGGCCCAGGGCACACCCCACGAAGCCGGCAGCCACCCGACACCCCCGCTCCCGGACGCTCCGGCGAACCAGAACGTGCCGACCGGCCGCCCCACGCCGGACGCACAGGCCATCGACCAGCAGATCCTGCGCGCGGCCATCACCAACGGCGCCATCGAGCTGCTGCCCGAATCGCTGTCGACGCTGGCCATCATCCCGCTGCAGATGCGGCTGGTCTACCAGATCGGCCAGCAGTACGGCTACCCGCTGGACAAGGGCCACATCCGCGATTTTCTGGCCACGCTGGGCGTGGGCGTCACCTCGCAGTATCTGGAACAGGCCGGCCGCAAGCTGCTGGGCAGCCTGCTCGGCAAGAAGCTGGGCAAGGGCATGCTGGGCGGGCTCGGCCGCCAGGCCGTCAGCTCGGGCATGAGCTTTGCCAGCACCTACGCCCTGGGACACGTGGCGCGCGAGTACTATGCCGGCGGCCGCACGCTGTCCACCCAGATGCTGAAGGACGCCTATCAGCGCGTGCTGGGCGACGGTCGTGCGCTGCAGTCGCAGTACCTGCCCCGGATCGAGGCCGAGTCACGCCAGCTGGATGCGGCCAAGGTGATGGCGCTGGTGCGCGGCCAGGGCTAGGGACGCAGCGACGGTGCCGGCCCCTGGCCGGTACCCCGCCGTTCCGGCCGTCTGCACCGATGCAACGGTACAACGCCATGACGCGGAAGCGGCGTGCAGGCCGGCGTCTGGTCGCCCACAGCTTTGTGCGTCGCCGGCACGGCGCTATAGTGGGCCTTCGTACACCCCTTCCGACAACCATGTCTTCCAAGCATCGCCCACACGCTGCCGAGGCTCCGGCCCCAGCTCTCCATGCTTCTGCACGCCCTACCGAAGCGGCCTCCCGTCCAGCCGAGATCAGCCTGCGGCTGCGTCCGCTGGAGCGTGAGGACCTGCCCTTCGTGCACCAGCTGGACAACAACGCCAACGTGATGCGCTACTGGTTCGAGGAGCCCTTCGAGACCTTTGCCGAGCTGTCGGCGCTGTACGACGAGCACATTCACGACCAGCGCGAGCGCCGCTTCGTGGTGGAGGCCTATGGCAAGAGCGTGGGCCTGGTGGAGCTGGTGGAGATCGACCACGTTCACCGGCGGGCCGAGTTCCAGATCATCATCGCCCCCGATCATCAGGGCAAGGGCATTGCCTTCAAGGCGGCCCGGCTGGCCATGGAGTATGGCTTCAGCGTGCTGAATCTCTACAAGATCTACCTGATCGTCGACCGCGAGAACCACAAGGCGATGCACATCTACCAGAAGCTGGGCTTCGAGGTGGAAGGCGAGTTGAAGCACGAGTTCTTCATCAACGGCCAGTACCGCGATGTCATCCGGATGTGCCTGTTCCAGCACGACTTCCTGTCGGCCAACCGTCCTCAACAGGTCGGGCTGGTGACACCGACGGCACAGTGAGGCGGCACAGGCATCGTCGATGACCGAGGAACATCCTTTTTCCGCTGCACCGAAATCTCCCCACCGCTGGCTACTGCTGATGATGGTGGGCCTGGGCCTGCTGCTGGTCACGGTGGACATCACCATCCTGCTGACGGCCCTGCCGGTGCTCACGCATGAACTGCACGCCAGCGCGGCCGAAGGGCTGTGGATCGTCAATGCCTATCCGCTCTTCAGCACCGGACTGCTGCTGGGCGCGGGCACACTGGGCGACCGCATCGGCCACCGGCGCATGTACTTGGTGGGACTGGTCATCTTCGGGCTGGCCTCGCTGATGGCAGCCTATGCAGGCTCGGTGGCCGTTCTGGTGCTGGCCCGCGTGCTGCAGGCCGTGGGCGCCTCGGCCATGCTGCCGGCCACACTGGCCCTCATCCGGGTGGGCTTTTCCGACGAGCGCGAACGGGCGCTGGCCATCTCGGTCTGGGCCTGCCTGTCGCTGGTGGGTGCCATTCTGGGGCCGCTGCTGGGCGGCTGGCTGCTGGGCCACTTCCACTGGGGCGCGCTCTTTCTCGTCAACGTGCCCATCATCGCCGTGGCCTGGCTGGGCACCTGGTTCGTGGCGTCCGAACAGCGCAACCCGAACGCCGATCCCTGGGACCTGCCCTCTTCGGTGCTGGCGCTGCTTGCGCTCTCCTCACTGGTTCTGACCATCAAGACGGCCACCCATCCGCCCGTCGACCTGGGCCTGCTGGGCACGGCCCTGGTCACTGGCCTGGTGGCAGGACTGGCCTTCGTCCGGCGACAGCGCCGGCTGACCCATCCCCTGCTGGACTTTTCGCTGTTTCGCAACCCGGCCTTTGCTGCGGGCGTGCTGGGCGCCGTGTCGGTGACATTCACCACCGGCGGCGTGCTGCTGGGCGTCTCGCAGCGCTTTCAGTGGGTGGCGGGCTACACGCCCCTTCAGAGCGGGCTGCTGGCCTCGGTACTGTTCATCGGCACGCTGCCCAGTTCCATCCTGGGAGGCCTGTGGCTGCACCATATCGGCCTGCGGCGGCTGATCGCCGGTGGTCTGGCCGTCGGGGCACTGGGCATGCTGGCGGCCGCCCAGGCGCTCCCGTGGCATCCATCGGGCCTGCCGGCGGCCCATGAGGGCCTGGGATGGCTGGTGACGGGCCTGCTGCTGGCCGGGCTGGGCCTGGGTGCCACCATCTCGGTGGCCTCCACCGCCATCGTGGAGAGCGCGCCGCCGCACCGCGCCGGCATGGCCTCGTCCGTGGAGGAAGTGGCCTATGAATTCGGCGCGCTGCTGTCGATCGCGCTGCTGGGCAGCCTGCTGACCGGGCTCTACACGGTGTTCGTTCAGCTGCCGCCGGGCGTGGACGCCACGGCCGCCCGAAGCATCAGCGCGGCCTTGGACATCGTGGCGGCATCCGGCGGCGCCCTGCCCGATCACCTGGCGCACCTTGGCCAGCATCTGCCCTCGACCGTGTCCGAACCGGGGCTGACCGGGTCCCTGCCTGCAGGGGACGCAGCCGCCCGCCAGGAAGCAGCCAGCCTGCTGGTCGCCGCCCAGACAGCCTTTGACCGCAGCTACACCGTGGTGATGCACCTGGGAGCCGTCATCCTGACCGGCGGAGCATGGATCACCAGCCGGCTGCTGCGTCCCCGGAAGCAGGAATCCTGAAACGCGCCATGGCTGGTCAGCTGGTCGCCATGGCCTACTCATGGCCATGCCCTGATGCAATCATGGCCCCGGCTGGCGCCGGCGCAGCTTCAGCTCGCTGACCAGCACCCCGGCCACGATCAGTGCTGCCCCTGCCAGGGCCATCAGGGGCAGGCGTTCACCAACCGCATAACCAGCCACCCCACCCCAGACCGGTTCACCGGCGTAGATGACCGTGGCCCGGGTGGGCGAGACCGTTTTCTGGGCCCAGTTCATGCCCAGCTGGATGACGATGCTGCTGAGACCCAACCCGATGGCCCCCACGAGCCATACCCAGGAAAAGTCCGGCACCGATTCACCCAGAACGGGCATCAGGAGAAACGACAGCAGTCCGGCTGCGTACAGCTGCACGACCGTCACCCGCCCCAGGTCCACCCGGCCGGCGTAGTGCCCGATCAGGATGATCTCGAAGGTGATGGCCACGGCCCCGGCCAGCGTGAGCCACGCCCCGAAGGTCATGCCGAACTCACCGTCCTGAGGTCCCGCCATCAGCGCCAGCCCCGCGAAGGCCAGCGTCACCCCCACCAGGTTCATGGCCGATGGCCGGCGACGCATCACCAGCCACTGCAGCAGCGGCACCATCGGCACGTACAGCCCGGTGATGAAGGCCGACTGACTGACCGGAATCGTCTTCAGTCCCCAGGTCTGCAGCACATAGCCCAGGCAGATGCTGACCCCAATCACCATGCCCGCCACCAGGTCCTGGCGGGTAAGGCCCTGCAGTCGCTTCCAGAACACCAACGTTCCGACCAGCCCGGCCGTGACGAAGCGCAGCCCCACGAAGAACAGCGGCCCGCTGTGCTGCATGGCCAGCTGGATGATGAGAAAGGTGCTGCCCCAGAATGCAGTGACCGCCACCAGCGCCAGTTCCTGGCGCGACAGCGAAAACGGAGAGGGGGACTGCGGGGATGAAGATGTGGATGGGGGCGAAGGCGATGCCCCGGACACGGCAGGCTGCGTACTCATGCCCGGGATGATACGGTCAACCCAAGGCTGAAAGACCCGCCCTGAACTCTGGAAAACCCGATGCCTGCCCGGCGTGCCCGGCCCTTCTGCCCTGGACTCTGGGCTTCGGGCCTTGATCTGGGGACCTCGATCGGGCGCCCCTGATCTCCAAGGGCCTCGAACGTTACCCGTCGGGCTCCGAATTGATGCTTCAGGCGTGCTTGTTGCGGTTCTTGGCGCCGCCCTGGCGCGCCTTGAAGCGCGGGTTGGACTTGCAGATGATGTAGATGCGCCCACGCCGCCGTACCACCTGGCAGTCACGTGCGCGTTTCTTGGCTTCCTTCAGGGACGAAAGGACCTGCATGGCTTGGGCTCCTCATGGCGTTTCATCAAAACGCTAATGATACTGCATTAGCAATAAGAACCAAGGGCCATCTGCCATCTTCCTGCGGAGCTGTCGTCATGAAGGGACATGACGAGGAATCCGCATGACGAAAGCCCCTGTCCTTTCCAGGCATCAGGCATCCCCCTTACCCATCCTTTTATGGGGGCTGTCCTTCCTCCAGGTCTGTGACAGAATGTTCCAGTCAATTACTTATCTCACAACAAGACCGCGCATATTGGGCAGGATGTATCGATGTCTTTGCGAAACCTCGACGATCTGCACGTTCTGGTACGGGTTGCCGACAGCGCCAGTTTCTCGGCAGCCGCCCGTAGCCTGCAACTGGATCCAAAGACCGTCAGCAAGCAGATTGCGCGACTGGAGAACGCGCTGGGCACCCCCCTCTTCGAGCGCAACACGCGCAATCTGCGCATCACCGACGAGGGACGCTCCATTGCGGCACGGGCCCGCTCGGTGCTGTCCATCCTGGACGAGATCCAGCAGGTCGGCCAGGGCGACGACGACACGCTGCGCGGCGTCATCCGGCTGACGGCACCGGCGCCGTTCGGACGCAAGCACGTGGCCCCGGCCATCGCCGAGTTCAGTCGCCGGCACCCGCAGGTCGGCTTCGACCTTCGCCTGACCGACCGGATGGTGGACCTGTACGACGACGGCTTCGATCTGGCCATCCGCCTGGACGAGCCGACCGATTCGCGTCTGGTGTCCACGCCGCTGGCGCTCAACCGCGGCATGCTGGTGGCCTCACCAGGCTATCTGGCCGCCCACGGCACGCCGCATCGGCCCGAGGACCTGAGCCAGCATCAGGCCCTGCTGTCGGCCGGCCCGGACGAGACACAGAACACCTGGACCCTTCGACAGGGACGGCGGGAACGGACGGTGGTGATGAACGGGGCGCTGGGCAGTGACAGCGGCGACATCCTGCACGCCTGGTGCCTGGCGGGGCTGGGCATCTCGCTGCGGGAAACCTGGGACATCCACGATGCCCTGCGCAGCGGACGCCTGGTACCGGTGCTGCCGGACTGGACCGTGCCCGTCACCCACATCAGCGCCGTGCGGGCGCGGCGCGATCCGGTCCCACGCCGGCTGGACGTCTTCATCGAATTCCTGGCCCGGCGCTGGCGGGACGCGCCCTGGAACACCGAGGCGGCACACTGAGCATCGATCTGCCCCGCGGACCTGGGCGTTGGGAAGCCTCCTGAGCCGAACTGCCCCGAGCCACCGGATCGCACAGCTCACGGGTTGCCATCACGTTACCATCGTGTCTGGTTCCCAACGCTTGTCTGCCCGCCATGTCCTCCGTCGATCTCTCCGCCCACACGCCGATGATGCGCCAGTACCTGAGCATCAAGGCAGAACATCCGGATGCGCTGCTTTTCTACCGGATGGGCGACTTTTACGAGATGTTCTACGACGATGCCCGCAAGGTGGCGCAGCTGCTGTCGATCACGCTGACCAAGCGCGGCACGTCGGCCGGCGAGCCGATCCCGATGGCGGGGGTACCCGTGCAGGCGCTGGAACAGTACCTGGCGCGGCTGGTGGCGCTGGGCCAGTCGGTGGCCATCTGCGAGCAGATCGGCGACCCGGCCACCAGCAAGGGGCCCGTGGAGCGGAAGGTGATCCGCACCATCACGCCCGGCACGCTGACGGACGCGCAACTGCTGCCCGAACGCGAGGACCGGCCGCTGGCCGCACTGGTGTTCTCTGATTCGGGGCGACGGGGAGCCAAGACCGCACCGCAGGTCACGCTGGCCACCGTGGTGGCTGCCAGCGGGCGCTGCACGCTCACCACCCTGCCCGAGGCCGAGCTGGAAGCCGAGATCGAGCGGATCGGCCCGGGCGAGCTGCTGGTGTCCGAGGCAGCGGCACGCAACAAGTCGGTGCTGCTGGAGCGCCTGCGCCTGCATGCCCGCACCACGCCGGTGATGCCCATCCTGGCCAGACCGGACTGGCAGTTCGACGTGGCGCGTGCCGGTCGCACCATCTGCGAGGCCCTGGGCATCCAGACGCTGCACGCCACCGAGCTTCAGGAGGACGAGGCCGGCCAGGCCGCCATCGGTGCGCTGCTGGTCTATCTGGGCCAGAACATCGGCCAGCCCTTCCGGCACCTGCAGCCCATCGAGCGCGTGCGGCGCGAGGCACACATCATCATCGACCAGGTGGCACGCCGCAATCTGGAACTGGTACGCCCGCTGCAGGAGGAACAGGGGCCGACGCTGCTGTCGCGGATGGATGTCTGCACCACCGCGGCCGGCAGCCGGCTGCTGCGCCAGTGGCTGCTGGCGCCGCTTCAGGACCGCACTGCCGTGCATGCCCGCCAAGCGCTGGTGGCGCTGCTGCTGGATAAGGACATGGCGCAGCCCATCGGTCGGCTGCTCTCGCAGGCGGCCGACATCGAGCGGATCACCTCGCGCATCATGCTGGGCAGCGCGCGGCCACGCGAGCTGGTGGCGCTGCGCGACAGCCTGCCGGTCCTGGGCGCCTGCGTCTCGCAGCTGCAGGCCCAGCTGGATGTTCCGGGCACTGAAACCGAATCAGCGGCCCTCACCGCACTTCAGCAGCTGGCGCAGGCCGCCGACATCGACCCCGGCATCGGCAAACGGCTGTCGGCCACACTGCTGGACGAGCCAGCCACGATGATCCGCGATGGCGGCGTGATCCGCCCCGGCTTCGACGCCCAACTCGACGAGCTGCGCGACATCGACGCCGGCTGCGATGGCTTTCTGGCCGAGATGGAGGCGCGCGAGCGCGAGCGCACCGGCATCGCCACGCTGAAGGTGGGCTACAACAGCGTGCACGGTTTCTACATCGAGGTGGGCCGCAGCCACGCCGACCGCATCCCCACCGAATACCGGCGCCGCCAGACGCTGAAGGCGGCCGAACGCTACATCACGCCTGAACTGAAGGCCTTCGAGGACAAGGCGCTGTCGGCCCGTGAACGGGCACTGGCGCGCGAGCGGGCGCTCTACGAGCAGCTGCTGACCGAGCTGGCTCCGCATACACCGGCCCTGCAGCGGTTGGCCGCCGGCCTGGCCCACCTGGATGTCTGCCAGGCCTTTGCCCAGGTGGCCGGGCAGTCGGGCTGGAGCCGGCCGGGCCTGCTGGCCGTGCCGGGACTGCTCGTGAAAGGCGGGCGACACCCGGTGGTGGAAGGCATGGTGGAGCAGTTCATCGCCAACGACTGCGAGCTGACGCCGCAGCGACGGCTGCTGATCATCACCGGCCCCAACATGGGCGGCAAGTCCACCTACATGCGCCAGGCAGCCCTCATTGCCATTCTGGCCTGGTGCGGCAGCTTCGTGCCGGCCACCGCCTGCGAAGTCGGCCCCATCGACCGGATCTTCACGCGCATCGGCGCTTCCGACGACCTGGCCGGCGGCCGCTCCACCTTCATGGTGGAAATGACCGAGGCAGCCGTCATCGTCAACGCGGCCACCGAACGCTCGCTGGTGCTGGTCGACGAGATCGGCCGGGGCACCTCCACCTTCGACGGCCTGTCGCTGGCCCATGCGATTGCGCGCCACCTGCTGGTGCAGCGCCGCTGCCTCACGCTCTTTGCCACGCACTACTTCGAGCTGACCAGCCTGGCTGCGCACGAGGATGCAGCCGTGAACCTGCACCTGTCGGCCACCGAGCACAACGGGCGCATCGTGTTCCTGCATCAGGTCCAGCCCGGGCCGGCCAGCAAGAGCCATGGTCTGCAGGTGGCCAAGCTGGCGGGGCTTCCCGCCGGGCTGCTGCGCCATGCCCAGACGCTCTTGCAGGCGCTGGAAGAGAACGCGGCCGACCAGGGCCCCCAGCTGGACCTTTTTGCAACGGAAACCCTGCAAGACAGCACGGTTGCATCAGACGTACCGGCATCCGACACGCAGGAGTGCGAAAATGGAGGGGAACCCTTCTCTTCGCTCAGGGCCGATGCCGCGGCACAGCAGGTGCTGGACGAGCTTCGGGCGCTGGATCTGGACGCGATCACGCCCCGCCAGGCTGCCGAACAGCTGAACCGCTGGCGCGAGGTCCTGCAGCCATCAGGATCATGAGCAACAGGCCGATGCAACCCGTCCCTCCTGAAGTGCCTCCGTCCGCCTCGCGGCGGTGGGCCTTGCGGAAGATGACGGCCGCCGTCACCGCCCCACCCCTGGCCGCAGCCTCGCTGCTGGCCACGGCACGGGCCGATGCCCCCGTACCCGAGTTCAACGCCAAGGCGCTGTCCGAGCTGGACAGCATCCATGAAGCCCAGGGCAAGCCCGCTGACGCTTCCGGCAAGCCCGTGCCCCCACACGAGGGCTGGGGCAGCGGAACCGTCCCCTTCGATGGTCAGGACCGCCCCTTCACCTTCGGCTTCATCGGTGACACCCCCTACAACCGGCTGGATCAGCAGGGCCTGAAGCGGGTGATGGCGGGGCTGGACGACACGGAGCTGGAGTTCGTCCTGCACGTGGGCGACATCAAGAGCCGCGGCGAGCGCTGCTCCGACATCCTGCTCTCGGACCGGGTGGAAATGATGGATCGCAGCCAGCATCCGCTCATCTACACGCCCGGCGACAACGAATGGACCGACTGCGGCTGGATCGACCCGGATGATCCCTACGCACCGGGCACGCCGCTGGAGCGCCTGCACTGGCTGCGCTCGCGCGTCTATCACCACCCCGAGTCGCTGGGCGCCCGCCGCATGCGCGTCGAGCAGCAGCGCCAGATGATCCCGCAGCTGTCGGTGCGCGACTCCAACAGCCTGGAACAGCCCCGCCTGCCCGAGAACATGCGCTGGCGCATCGGATCGCTGCAGTTCTGCACCATCCACGTGGTGGGCAGCAACAACGCCATGTTCTCCACCCCCGCCATGCGCGAGGCCTGGGCGCTGCGCCAGCAGGCCAACGCCATCTGGCTGACCGAGACGGCCGTGCTGGCCAAGCGCTATGGCGCACGGGGGCTGGTCATTGCCACCCATGCCAACATGGGCTTCGAGGCCGCGCGCAACGACGGCTGGACGGCCACGCGCCAGGCCATCATCGCCACGGCGGCCGACTTCGGCGGGCCGGTGGCGCTGCTGCATGGCGACACCCACATCTTCCGCACCGACCGCCTGCTGCTGCGCTCCCACGGCCTGGAAAACTTCATCCGCGTGGAGTGCTTCGGCTCGCCCTTCACCTGGCAGTGGGTGACCATCCGCTGGAACCCGGAAGCCGCCATGCCGGATCGCTCCGATCCGGAACGCGGGCCGGCCTTCCGGGTCTACACCCACCACGCCTGAGGGCGGCCATCGCCCCGCCGCAGGCAAGGGATCCATGGCGCCGTGCCCCCTCCAGGCGCGGGGCCCATGGACGTTCCGGCACCACGTGCGAGGGTCTGTCCAGCCCCTTGGGCCAGACTGCGCCGGCGGCCCATCCCGCCAGATGGCGCCCGTCATGTATCACCATCTTGCAGACGACCGCTCTGCATGACAACACGTATCAAAAAGTACAAGCGCTTACCATCCAGCCTCCGCCCACAACATGGCCGGCACAAAGGGCATCGGTCGGGGTGCTACCATCAATTGTCGACTTGACATATGGCAATGCGGAAGACGGCAGATGTCCTTCCACTTTCCGCATTTCCCTGGCGTGCCAGCCAGCGTCGGCATGTCGATCAGGCCAGTCCTGTTCAACTCCCCTAATCGAGAGAAAAGAGAACCATGCGTAAACTGATCTTTGCGGCTCCGCTGCTCGCCCTGGCCCTGGTTGCCTGCCAGAAACAGCAGGATCCTGCCGCCGAAGCCGCCCAGAAGGCTCTGGACGACGCCAAGCAGAACGCCTCGCAGGCCGTGGATTCCGCCAAGGAAGCCGCCTCCAAGGGCGTGGAAGCTGCCAAGGACGCTGCTGCCAAGGGCATGGACAACGCCAAGGAATCGGCTGGTGCCGCGATGGACAACGCCAAGCAGCACATGCACGACGCCAAGGACGCTGCCGCCGATAAGATGGATGCGGCCAAGGACGCCGCTTCCGAGAAGATGGGCGCTGCCAAGGACGCTGCTTCCGAGAAGATGAACTCCGCCAAGGATGCCGCGGCCAAGGCCGTTCAGAACGCCAAGGACGCTGCCAAGCAGTGATCCAGGTGGTCTGATCCTGCCTGCGGGCCTGAACGCCGTTCGGGTCCGCCCAACCAGGCCGGATGCACCCTTCAGGACGCCACACCGGCGTCCAAAAATAATCGCCCCGATGGCACAGGCCGCCGGGGCGATTTTTTTTGCAGGCAGAACCACCGGAAGGCCCTCTTGGGGCCCTCCTTGATGTCAGCGCAGGTTCTCGTTCAGGATGCGGATGATCTCGTCGGCCACGCGGCGATCTTCCTCGCGGGAAGGCTGCTTGCCGTCGGCCAGCAGCACGCTGACGGCCGTCTCGCCGCCCTCACCCCGCACCAGCAGCTGATAGTGCTGGCCCGTGAGATCCTTGCGTTCACCCGAGAAGATGCGCGACCACGTGCCCTGCGTCTTGTCACGACGCTGCGGGTCCACATAGATGATGTTGTAGACCCCCTGCTCGCGGTTGCGGTCCTCGATGCTGAAATCGAGCCGGTCCAGCACCACGCCCACCGAACGCCAGCTGCGATCGAAGTCCTCGGACAGCACCAGGTGACTGGGCTGGCCTTCCTGGGCGACGATGCGTGCGCGGGATTTCTCCGCCGGCTGGGCACCCGCAGCAGGTGCCGAAGCCCCGGCTGCATCCGCCCCCTGACCGCTGGCTGCACCCGTGGCATCGGCCTGTGCGGTACTGCCCAGCTGTCCATGGGCGAAGGCGCTGTCCAGCCGCGCCAGCATCCGCCGCAGGTATTCCACCTCCAGCTCGGTACGGTTCTCGTTGTTGGGCACCCAGATCGACTGGTCCTTGTTCGAGCCGCGCAGCTGTTCCTCGCGGCCGTAGTAGGTCAGGTAGATCTCGGTGTCGCCCCCTTCGGTGCGCTCCAGCCGGGTGCGGTACTTGTCACGGTCGCCGGTGGCATAGACGGCCCCGGTCTTGCGGGACAGGATGCCGCGCACGCCATCGGTCTCGACCCGCTGGTAGCGCTCTGCCCAGTCGGTCTCCATCAGGCCCAGCCGCGGCTGGGAAACTTCCAGGTTGAAGCCCTGCACGGCCCAGAAGTCCAGCAGGACGGGCCAGACCTTCTCGGGCGGCGCCTTGACGGAGATCCAGCGCGTGGGGCCGTCACGATGGATACGGGCCTCGGCGCGCTCCGGCAGCACGTTGCCAGCGCTGGGCACCCCGTCGCCGTTGGCACGCGCATCCTCGCGTTGCCGGTTGAAATCGGACAGGCTCTGACTTTCCTCGGTGCCCGGCAGCGTGTAGCGGCTGTCGGCCTTGGGCGCCACCAGATCGGGCGGCACATCCAGGCCGGGCCCGCGCCGGGCATTGCGGTACTCGACGTTGTCAGCGTCGAGCGAGTCACGCAGGACGGAGCAACCGCCCAGCAGCAGGAAAGGCACCAGCAAGGCTGGCCAGGCGGCCCGCGACGGGCGGCGCACGGAATCGGACATCAGACAAGGACTCCCGAGGTTTTCAGGGCATCGAGCACGCTGGCCTGGCCGGCAGGCGTGAGCGGCGACAGCGGCAGACGGACCGTCGGACCGGCAATGCGGCCCATGCGGGCCAGCGCCCACTTGACCGGCACCGGGTTCGGTTCCGAGAACAGCCGCTCATGCAGCGTGATGAGCTTGCGGTTGATGGTGCGCGCCTTGGCAAAGTCGCCCGCCAGGGCGGCGGCGCACATGTCGGCCATCTGCTTCGGTGCCACGTTGGCCGTGACCGAGATGACGCCGTCGGCGCCCATGGCCATGAGCGCCAGCGCGGAATCGTCGTTGCCGCTGTAGACGGCAAAGCGCTCGGGCAGGCGGGCCAGCAGCGACGCGCCCCGGCCGATGTCGCCCGTGGCATCCTTCAGCCCGATGATGTTGGGGTTGTCGGCCAGCCGCAGCACGGTGGCATTGGAGATATCGGCCACGGTGCGGCCGGGCACGTTGTACAGGATGACGGGCAGACCGCCTTCCTGGGCCACCGTGGTGAAGTGGCGGTACAGGCCCTCTTGCGAAGGCTTGTTGTAATAGGGGGCCACCTGCAGCGTGGCGTCCACCCCCACCTCGAAGGCGTGGCGGGTGAGCTCGATGGCCTCGCGCGTGGAATTGGCACCGGTACCGGCAATGACCGGGACCCGGCCGCGGCAATGTTCAGCGGCGACCCGGATGAGTTGAGCGTGCTCCTCGACGCTGACAGTGGGCGATTCTCCGGTGGTGCCCACCGCCACGATGGCGCTGGTCCCGGACTCGATATGCCAGTCGAGCAGGTTGCGATATGCGTCGAAATCCAGTGAGCCATCCGCCTTCATCGGCGAAACGACCGCGACCAGACTGCCTTGGATCTTCATGATGGCATCTCCCGATGGTGTGGCATCAGTGGCCGGGCGGGCAGGACGGAAGTGGCCCACCCGGCGGCGGTGCCGCCCATTCTAGCGCAGCGACTGGGGCTGGTTGCTGCGCCAGGCCACCATCCGCTGCACGATGGCCTGTCGCGGCCGGCTGACACTCCCCTGCTCGAAGGCGCAGACACGCAAGGCCGCCCGTCGGGCCGCGGCAAACAATTCGTCGGGCTGCAGCAGGTGACCGGGTCTCGACGGCCTACCATAGCGCCCATGCCCCTGGGCAAAGGTCTCGTAGATCAGGCATCCGCCATCAGCCAGCCGCCCCAGCAACAGATCAAGTCTCGGACGAAACAGATACCTGGTGATGACAATGACCGCAAAGCGCTCCGAGCCCCAGTCCCAGGCATCGGCTTCCAGATCAGCCACACGCGCCTCGATGCCCGGTACCCGGTTCAGCGCCAGACAGGCCGGATCGCGGTCCAGCGCCAGCACCGAATGCCCCCGCTCTGCGGCCAGCCGGGCGTGCCGCCCCCGCCCGCAGGCAAAGTCCAGCACCCGGCCCGTCCCGTTCGCTTCGGGCAGCCAGCGCCGCACCCAGTCACTGGGGCCGTCCGCATCCGGACCGGCCCCTGCATCGTTTCTCGCTTTGTCGTTCATCAGCATGATTCCGGAAAACCGGGCTGGCCTCGTCGCGGCCAGCCTACGGCTGGCACAGGTGCCGGCCCCCCAGGGCGGAGGCCGTTGACGTGGCAGCACCTGCATTGCAACGATTCTATGAAAACCTGCGCCGCCTGCGCCGGCGGCTGCTCGTGTTCATCCTGCCCAGCGCCGTGGCGCTGCTGATCATTCTGGGGGGCGAGCTGTACCCGGAATGGATGCGCACCTACATGATGTACCTGGCACCGGTGGCGCTGTTCGCGCTCACGGTGTTTGCCTACAGCCTGCTGAACACGTCCGAGGACCTGCGGGCCGAACGGGCCGTCAACCGCCGGCTGCAGGAATTGCAGGCCCAGTACGGTCTGGCCGAGGGGCTGGCACACGTGGGCTCGTGGGTGTGGGATCAGAAGACGAAGATGATCCACATGAGCGGCGGCTGCTACAACGTGTTCGGTCTGGAAAAGGAGCACGGTTCGGTCTCGCAGCAGGCGTTCTTCATCTGCGTGCACCCCGAGGACCAGGAAAAGTTCAAGAGCGAGCACCGTCGCCAGAGCGCCCGGCAGGAACGCATCGACCTGGTGTTCCGGTACGTGAAGGACGGCTCCACCCCCATCTGGGTGCGCTGGGTGGGCACGCCCGAGCTGGGTGAGGACGGCCAGCTGGCACGCATCGCCGGCGTGGCCCAGGACATCACCGAGAGCAAGGCTGCCGCCGACCAGCTGGCCGACGAGAAGGCCAAGTACCTGACCCTGACCGAGCTGAGTGCCGACTGGGACTGGGAGCTGGAGCCGGATTTCCGGATCCGCGAGATCTCGAAGCAGATTCCGGACCTGCTGCGTGACTGGTCCGATGCCATCACGGGCCACTATTTCTGGGACCTGACGACGGTGAACATTCCCTGGGCCGGCGAGACACAGCTGGCCCAGAAGCTGGCCAATGACGCACGTGCGGCCAACAGCAATCCCCCCGCACGGCGTCGGAACGACAAGACGCCGGAGCAGGATGCGCGGATCCTGCCGGAGCACCTGCAACAGGCGCGCGAGATGCTCCTGCAGGACCCGCATGCCGGCTGGAAGCTGCTGCATGCCACCCTGCAGCGGGGCGAACGCATCCGTGACTTCGAGTTCGGCATCCTCACCAAGGGTCGCCTGCTCACGCTGTCGCTGTCGGGACGCCCCATCATCGACGAGAAGACCGGGCAGCTGCTGTACTACCGGGGCGTGGGCCGCGACGTGACGCGCGAGAACCACCAGAACCTGCTGCTGCGCCTGGAGTCCGACATCGTCAAGCTGTTGCAGGAGCTCGACGCGCAGGGACAGGACGAATCGGTCGTAGTGCGCGAGGTGATCACCCTGGTCTGCCGGACGCTGAACTGGGCGGGTGGCCTGCACATGCGCCCGGTCCCGGAAAGCTCGCGGGTCACCATCGAGGAAAAATGCGGCACCCCGGCCGTCCAGGAGATGCTGTCGGCGCTGGGCAAGGAGATGCTGCTGCTGGCGAACTCGCCCGAAGCCATGGTGCTTCGCGAGGGCGCCCTGCTGTGGCTGCACCGCAAGGACGGCAACAGCGCCGAGTTCTATGCCCGCTACCAGATGGAGCAGCTGGGCCTGAAGGCCGCCCTGCTCGCCCCGGTCATGGACAAGGGCAAGGTGCTGTCCGTCCTGCTCTTCTTCACCCCACAGAGCTTCGAAGGCAACTCGCTGGTCGTGGATCTGGTCGGCATGCTGTCGCGGCTGCTGTCGCAGTACATGGAGCGGCAGCGGCTGGAAGCACAGCTGCGCCGCCAGTCGCAGCATGACGCCCTGACCGGCCTGCCCAACCGCAAGTACCTGTCCGAGCGACTGGAAAAGCAGCTGGAACACAAGCAGCCGCTGGCCGTGCTCTACATCGACCTGGACCGCTACAAGGCCATCAACGACACGCTGGGTCACCAGGCCGGCGACCAGGTGCTGGTGGAGATGGCGCGCCGATTCAAGGACACCATCGGTCCCGGCAACATCGCCAGCCGTGTGGGCGGTGACGAGTTCATTCTGGTGCTGCTCAACCAGAACGACGCGAAGAAGGTGGAGCACATCGCCCGCCAGGTGCTGGCCGCGGCCGAGCGCCCCTTCATCCTGCAGGAGCGCGCCCACTTCCTGTCGGCCAGTATCGGCGTGTCGCTCTCGCCGCAGCACGGCACCGATGCGGGCACGCTGATCAAGCGTGCTGACGCCGCGATGTACACGGTGAAGTCCGAAGGCCGCAACGACGTGCGCTTCTTCAGCCCCGACCTGAAGTCCGCCAAGGTGGCACAGGTGCAGCTGAGCAGCGAGTTCCCGCTGGCCATCGAGCGCGGTGAGGTGGAGCTGCACTACCAGCCCGTCATCTCCAGCTTCGACCTGCAGGTGGTGGGCATGGAGGGCCTGATCCGCTGGCGCCACCCCACCCAGGGGCTGCTGCTGCCCGACCAGTTCCTGCCCAGTGCCGAGCAGAGCAACGCCATGAAGCAGCTGGCCAGCTGGACGATCCGCCGCGCGCTGCAGGACCGCCAGAAGCTGGACCTGCATCGCTATGGCAACCTGGTGGTGTCGGTGAACATCTCGCCCAACCAGATCAACGAGGACCGCTTCCTGGCGCAGCTCAAGGGCATGCTGGACGAATACCAGGTGCGCCCCGAGATGCTGCGCCTGGAGCTGACCGAGAACACGCTGATCGAGGCTTCCAGCCGCACCATCGCCCAGATGACGGCGCTGCGCAAGCTGGGCGTGCAGGTGATGATCGACAACTTCGGCACCGGCTATGCGTCACTGTCCTACCTGCGCAACCTGCCGGTCAGCGGCCTGAAGATCGACCAGGGCTTCATCCGCGGCCTGCCCGACGACCGGGGCAACGCCGCCATCATGCAGGCCATCATGACGCTGGCCGAGAAGCTGAAGCTGCAGGTAATCGCCGAGGGCGTGGAAACCGCCCAGGAAATGCACGCCCTGCGCGAGCTGGGCTGCCGAATGATGCAGGGGCACTTCATCAGCGCAGCCCTGCCCCCGCAGAAGCTGTCCGAGTACCTGAAGAAACGCGAACTGACCGGCGTGGTGTGAACCCGCATCACGCGGGATCACGTCCGATGCGCATCAGCCCTCGGCCAGCTGCTGGAGGGCTGCCACCACGGCCGGCTGCCGGTCGGCCGGCACAGGCTGGAGGAACGCCTGCTGGGCGGCCCAGCCCTGTGGGTCGGCCTTCAGGCTGCCAATGCAGGCACCACACGCCTTCGGATCGGCAAAGCCCAGGCTCTGCAGCAGCGGCTCGGCATCGCCCACCTGCAGCTTGAAGTAGAAGAGGCCATCCTTCTCGCGGTACTGCTTGAGGACCGGCCGGGCACCACGGGCACCCGTCGCGGCTCCGGAAGCGGCCTGAGCGCCACCCGCCTGTGCCCCCACCAGCGAGCGGATGCCCACCGCCTCGCGCACCGCCTTCACCAGCGGCACGCACACCGCCCGCGCCTTCTCGGCACCAGCCTCCAGCACCTTCTCGATACCGGCCGGATCGGCCATCAGCGCCTCGTAGCGCTCACGCATGGGCGAGAGCATCCGGTCCAGCATCTCGAAGAGCTGCTGCTTGGCATCCCCCCAGCCGATGCCGTCGGCAAAGGCCTGGGCAAAGGCGGCGGTTTCCTGCGTGGTGGCAAAGGCCTGGTAGAGCTGGAAGAGCGCCGAGCCTTCGGTGTCCTTGGGTTCGCCCGGCTGGCGCGAGTCGGTGACGATGCTCATGATGAGCCGCTGCAGCTGCCGGCGCTCCGTGAAGAGCGGGATGGTGTTGTCGTAGCTCTTGCTCATCTTGCGGCCGTCCAGGCCGGGCAGCGTGCCCACCTGCTCGTCGATCTGCACTTGCGGCAGCGTCAGCACCTCCCCGTACAGGTGATTGAAGCGCTGGGCCACGTCCCGGGCGATCTCCAGATGCTGCACCTGGTCCAGCCCCACCGGCACCCGGTTGGCACTGAAGGCCAGGATGTCGGCCGCCATCAGCACCGGGTACATGTAGAGCCCGGCCGTCACGTCGGCATCCAGGTCCAGACCGGCCTCACGGTTCCTGTCGTTGGCCGCCTTGTAGGCATGCGCACGGTTCAGGAGGCCCTTGGAGGTCACGCAGGTCAGGTACCAGCACAGCTGCGGGATCTCGGGGATGTCGGACTGGCGGTAGAAGGTGACGCGTTCCGGATCGAGCCCTGCCGCCAGCCAGCAGGCGGCGATCTCCAGCGTGGAGCGCTGGATGCGGGCCGGATCGGGACACTTGATCAGCCCGTGCAGGTCGGCCAGGAAGTAGAAGCTGTCGGCATTGCCGCTGCGGCTGGCAGCAATGGCCGGGCGAATGGCGCCTGCATAGTTGCCCAGGTGCGGGCTGCCGGTGGTGGTGATGCCGGTGAGCACGCGTGGCAGGGAGGGCTTGGCAGATGACATGGTGAGGCGGATGGATGCGGAAAATGGAATCTCCGCATTCTACGTGCCATCGACGGGCCTCAGCGCAGCATGGCCTCCACCGGCCCCAGGCCCACACGCTGGATGACGGGCTCGTCACCCGTCACGTCGATGACGCTGGTAGCCTCCAGCTGTCCGGCACCACCATCGACCAGCAGGTCGATGCGCTTGCCGATGCGGTCCTCGATGTCATCCGGGTCGGACAGCGGATCCTCATCGCCCGGAAGGATCAGCGAGGCGCACAGGAGCGGCACGCCCAGCTCGGCCAACAGCGCCTGCACGATGTGGGCCTCCGGCACCCGCAGGCCCACCGTCTTGCGCGACGGGTGCATCAGCCGACGCGGCACCTCGCGCGTGGCGGGCAGGATGAAGGTGTAGGCGCCCGGCGTCCACTCCTTCAGGAAGCGGAACTGGCGGTTGTCCACCTGCGCGTACTGCGACAGCTCGGACAGGTCGCGGCACAGCAGCGTCAACAGGTGCTTCTCGTCGATGCCGCGCAGCTGACGCATCCGGTCAACGGCCGTGCGGTCTTCCAGGTGACAGGCCAGCACATAGCTGGCATCGGTGGGCAGCGCCACCAGCGCGCCGGTCTGGAACTGCTCGGCCACCTGGCGGATGAGACGGGGCTGCGGATTGACGGGATGGATCTCGATGCGTTTCATGTGGGGCCTCTTGGCAGACCATGAAGAAGTGTTCCATCCGTTCGGGCCCCCGATGGCGACCCGGACACCGGTGGCCATGCACACGGCCGGCCGGTATGAGGCCGGATGGAATGGGCGCTGCGACAGCATCACCCTGACAGGGCAATTTTGCAACAGATCGCGGCCGGCGCGATGCCATGCCGTGCCGGCGCGTTCACCAAGACCCTGTCCGGAAACGACCGGAACGCAGGAAGAACCCGCGAATCCGAACGCTCAGGCGCGGATATCCGCCAGCTCCGGCCAGCCGTCCCAGATCGGGGTGAGATCGGGCGGCAGCGGCGGCATCTGGCCCACGTCGAAGCGGCTCTCGACAGGATCGTGAAAGTCCGAGGCGCGGGATGCGGCGAGCCCCAGCCGGCGGGCCCAGCCCGCAAAGCGCTGAACGTCCGCCGGTGCGTGGCCGCCCGAGACCACCTCGATGCCCTGCCCGCCGGCCGCCTTGAAGTGCTCGGCCAGCGCCCACAGCCGCGTCTCGTCCAGCCGGTAGCGGGCCGGATGTGCCAGCACCGCCACCCCGCCCGCGCCCCGGATCCAGCTCACCGCCTCATCCAGGCTGGCCCAGCGCTGCGGCACGTAGCCGGGCTTGCCGGGTACCAGCCAGTGGTCGAACACCTCGCGCTGGCTGGCGCACAGCCCCAGCGCCACCAGGTGCCGGCCGAAATGGCTGCGCGAGATCAGTGCCGGGTTGCCCACGTACTTCAGCGCCCCTTCCCAGGCATCGGGCACCCCACAGCGTTCCAGCTCGGCCGCCATCTCGCGCGCCCGTTCGGTGCGTCCTGCCCGGTTGGCATCCAGCCCGGCCAGCAGCATCGCGTCCTGCGGATCCACCCGCAGGCCCACGATATGGATGGTCTCGCCTGCCCAGGTGATCGACACCTCCACCCCCGGAATCAGCACCAGCCCCTCGGCCCGGGCCGCCGCCTGCGCCTCGGGCAGGCCATCCAGCACGTCATGGTCTGTCAGCGCCAGCATGTCCACCCCGTTGGCACGGGCACGCTGCACCAGCGCGGTGGGCGAAAGCGTGCCGTCGGAACGGGTGGTGTGGCTGTGGAGGTCGATGTTGGAGTGATCGGCGGGCATGAGACAGATTGTTGCACGTGGACACCTTTGGACGGTTGGGCGACCACAACAGCCGACTGCAACGGAGCCCACCGGGGCCTGAATCACCCAGCATCACCCAGCGCACGTGCGCTGAAAGGCAAAAGCTGACACCCCTCCCCGATCCCGTTCTTTCGCCATCTCACACCGTGGCCCTTCCGAGCCTAGGCTCGCACCCATCTTCTGACATGGGCGATGATGAATGAAGATGCTGAAAGATGAACAAAATGTAAAGACATTTCCAGCTTCTCGTGTAATAAAAACGGTCAGTCGGATCCCTGTTATTTTGTTTGGCTGTCCGATCACGATCCGTCGAGGAGCCACCGAATGACCGATTCTTCCAAGCGAAACCGGAAACATCA
>ERZ1674203.114-NODE-114-length-20952-cov-6.088194_pt1 | contig 20952 bp, 21 predicted proteins | sample MGYA00581297_ERZ1674203 | MGnify/ENA primary metagenome ERZ1674203 (study PRJEB41354, sample SAMEA4873349) | human saliva metagenome | biome: human-associated habitat [ENVO:00009003]; feature: mouth environment [ENVO:08000002]; material: saliva material... | reverse complement strand
ACCCTCCGTCTGCCGTCGTAAAAGAACTCATGGCTTCCTGGTTCGCCAGAAAAGCCGGGGTGGTCGTGCCGTGCTGCGCGCCCGCCGTGCCAAGGGCCGCAAGCGCCTGGCCGTCTGATTCCTCACGACGTTCATTGCTGATCAGTCCCGGCCCCGACCCTTTCTGGCTCGGGGTAGAGGGCCTGTCATGACACTTCCGCAAAGCCGGCCACCCGCGGGCCCGGCATCCGCAGGAAGCCCGTCCCGGGAGCCCGGGACAGCTTCCCCGCAGGCGCGCAAAGGCCCTCGTGGCCGATCCGGTCCGCCTCCCGTCCGTGTCTCCGGACACTTCTTCGAGCTGACCGGTGTCCTGCCGCGTCCGTCTGGTGGCGCATCGACCTCGCCAGCCAACCCGACCGTCCCATCGTCCCGGGCTGCCCAGCCTGGCGCCCCCGTGATCGTCTCGGCATCCGATGCTCTGGACTGCCTCCAGATCAGTGTTCCCAAGCGCCTGGTGCGCGCGGCCGTCCGACGCAACACCGTCAAGCGTGTTGCCCGCGAAGCCTGGCGCTCGGCCCCTGTCGCGCTGCTGGACTGCGGACGCAGCTGGCGGCTTCGGCTGAAGGCGCACCCCATGGGGGCGCTGGCTGCGAAGAGCCAGCATGCTCGAGCCCAGATGCGTGCTCAGGCCCGGCGAAAGCCAGACTCAGCCGGATCGGGTGTTCCGGATTCTCCGGGCTTTGCGGTCATCAAGCGGCAACTGCGCGCAGAACTCGACCGATTGCTCGCCGATGCGGCAGGGCGTCTGAACCGTCGACCCGTCGGACGCAGCACGCGGGCCGATGCGGCAGGGGCGGTACCGCTGGCTTCCTCGTCGGGCATCGCCTCATGAGCGCCTCGCCGTCCGGCAACGCCGATGCTCAGCCGTCCGTGGCCCGGCGTCCGCTCGTGCGGGCGCTCACGGCCGTGGTGAAGGGCTACCAGCGCGGATTCAGCAGTGTCTTTCCGCCCAGCTGCCGCTACTGGCCCAGCTGCTCGGAATACGCCATCGAAGCCCTGCAGCTGCATGGTGTGGCACGGGGCAGCTGGCTCACGCTCAGGCGCCTGTGCCGGTGTCACCCCTGGGGCGGACATGGGGTGGATCCCGTGCCCCTGCCTGCCCCCTCGCCCGGTGATTCGAAGGCCGCACGCCATCGAACTTCCTGACGATTCACGTTTTTTTTGGTCCTGACCCGGTTTCGATCAAGATCAGGCCAGCATCCTGGCGCAAGCTCGGTTATTCTTGGCGCCACTTCATCCAACAGCAGAACCTGTCCCCACGATGCAGCAGAGCCACAAGACCGTTCTCTGGGTAGTTTTCATCCTCTCGCTATTGTTCCTCTGGAACAACTGGCAGCAGTACAACGGCCAGCCCGCCATGTTCGGCGGTGGTCAGCAGGCCCAGACGGCACAGCAGAACACCGCGTCCGCCCCGAAAGACGGTGCGGACACCAGCATTCCGGGTGCCCCCAGCCAGGCGGGCAATGACGCCCCGGCCAGCGTTCCCGCCGACCAGGCCGAGCAGGCCAAGGCCGGTCAGACCATCACGCTGAAGAACGACGTCATCGAGCTGGGCATCGACACCGTTGGTGGCCAGGTCGTGAGCAGCAAGCTGCTCAAGCACATCCATGACACCCGTCACCCCGACAGCGGCAACCTGGTCATCCAGTCCGACCGCAAGGGCAGCTTCTTCGTGGGCCAGACCGGCCTGGTGGGCGTCAAGGACGCACCCAACCACACCACGCCCATGACCGTGGTGCGCACCATCGAGACCGACGGACAGGTCACGGGTGTCGTGCTGGCCGCCGAAGGTGGTGGCCTGCGCATCGAGCGCACCTACCAGCTCAGCCCCGGCTCCTACGAGATCAAGGTCGACAACCGCGTCACCAACATCGGCGAGCAGCCGCTGTCGCCGTCGCTCTACCTGCAGCTGACCCGTGACACCCACGAGGCCCCGGGCCAGTCCGGCTACTACAAGACCTACGTCGGTCCGGCTATCTACACCGACGCCGACAAGTTCCAGAAAGTCTCCTTCGACGACATCGAGAAAGGCAAGGCCAAGCACTCCGGCCGCGCCAACGATGGCTGGGTCGGCATCATCCAGCACTACTTCGTCTCGGCCTGGGTGCCCAAGCAGGGGCAGCCGCGCGAGTACTACACGCGCCGCGTCGGTCCCAGCACGTATTCGGCAGGTGCCTACGAGCAGCTGGGCCAGATCTCGGCCGGTCAGAGCGTCGATGCTTCCGAGACCCTGTTCATCGGCCCCCAGGACCAGGACGTGCTGGCCAAGGTCGCCCCGGGGCTGGACCTGGTCGTCGACTATGGCTGGCTCACCGCCATTGCCAAGCCGCTCTTCTGGCTGCTGACCTTCCTGCACGGCATCGTCGGCAACTGGGGCTGGGCCATCGTGGCGCTCACCATCCTGGTCAAGCTGGCCTTCTTCCCGCTGCAGGCCGCCAGCTACCGTTCCATGGCCAAGATGCGCAAGGTTCAGCCGCGCCTCAACGCCATCCGTGAACGCTATGGCGATGACCGCATGAAGCTCAATCAGGCCATGATGGAGCTGTACAAGACCGAGAAGATCAACCCGCTGGGCGGCTGCCTGCCCATCCTGGTGCAGATCCCCGTCTTCATCGCCCTGTACTGGGTGCTGCTGGCCTCGGTCGAGATCCGCAACGCCCCGTGGATCGGCTGGATCCATGACCTGTCCAGCCCCGATCCGCTCTACATCCTGCCCATCCTGATGGCGGGCACGATGTTCCTGCAGACGCACCTCAATCCCAAGCCGGCGGATCCCGTGCAGGCCAAGATGATGACCTTCATGCCGCTCATCTTCTCGGTCATGTTCTTCTTCTTCCCGTCGGGCCTGGTGCTGTACTGGGTGGTGAGCAACATCTTCTCCATCGCCCAGCAGTGGGTCATCACCCGCCAGATCGAAGGCAAGCCCATCTTCGGCCGGGCCGCCTGATCAACAGCTCCATGTTTCACCCCTTGGCCTGGACCCCCGTTCAGGCCATTTTTTTTTGATAGACGCCGTGCAGGACAAACGCCCCATCTGCGCCATTGCCACCGCCCCTGGCCAGGGCGCCATCGGTGTCGTGCGCGTCTCGGCGCCCGAGCCGGACATCATCACCGCCCTGGCTGCCGACATCCTCGGTCCCGAGCGCCGCCTCGTCGCCCGCAAGGCTGCCTATGGCCCCTTCCTGGCGGCCGATGCCCAGCCCATCGACTACGGCCTGGCACTCTGGTTCCCTGCCCCCCATTCCTACACCGGCGAACACATCCTGGAGCTGCAGGGCCACGGCGGCCCCGTCGTCCAGCAGATCCTGCTGCGCCGCGTGCTGCAGGTGGGCGCTGCCTTCGGCATCCGCCTGGCCGAGCCCGGCGAATTCACCGAACGCGCCTTCCTGAACGACAAGCTCGACCTCGTGCAGGCTGAGGCCGTTGCTGACCTTATCGAAGCCAGCACCGAGCAGGCCGCACGATCCGCTACCCGATCGCTTCAGGGCGTCTTCTCGCGGCAGATCGACGAACTGGCCGAACAGCTGCTCACCCTGCGCATGCTGGTCGAGGCCACCCTTGACTTCCCCGAAGAAGAAATCGACTTCCTGCAGAAAGCCGATGCCGCTGGGCGCCTGGCCCGCATCGACGACACCCTGCGACGCCTCTTCGACACCGCCCAGAGCGGCGCCCGCCTGCGCCAGGGTCTGAACGTCGTGCTCACCGGCGCCCCCAACGTCGGCAAGTCCAGCCTGCTCAACGCCCTGGCTGGCGCCGAAGTTGCCATCGTCACCCCCATCGCCGGCACCACCCGTGACCGCGTCATCGAGCAGATCAGCATCGAAGGCGTGCCCATCAACCTCATCGACACCGCCGGCCTGCGCGACACCGACGACCCCGTCGAGAAGATCGGCATCCAGCGCACCTGGGCCGAGATCGAGAAGGCCGATGTCGTCGTCCACCTGCGGGCGGCTGACGAGCTGGCACGGGAAGACGGGAATCAGACACCTGGCGCGACAGGGCAGGGCAACGGGCAGAAAGCCGTTCCGGCGATCATTCCGGACGCAGGGACGGGTTCTTCACCTGAACAACGATCCGGACAGGGGCAAACCTGGAGCGCTCCGCTCGACATCAGTCGCCTGGAGGCTGCCATTGAGGCTCGCGTACCTGCCAGCGCCCGACGCCTGACCGTCATCAACAAGATCGACCTGGTGGAGGGGGAAGGGCAGCTTGCGTCCGGGATGCCGGATAGGGAGCCTCACGCGCAATCGTCAGCCACCGAGATACTGCGCCTGTCCGCCCGCACAGGGCAGGGCATCGAAGCCTTCCGCCGCAAGCTTCTGGACATCGCCGGCTTCCAGCCTGGCCAGGAAGGCGTCTTCATCGCCCGCGAGCGCCATCTGCAGGCGCTGTCCGAAGCACTGACCCACCTTCAGAACGCCCGCCAGCATGTGTCCCTGGGCGACCAGGCGCTGGACCTCTTTGCCGAAGAACTGCGCCTGGCCCATCAGGCCCTGGGCCGCATCACCGGTGCCGTCACCGCCGACGACCTGCTGGGGGTGATCTTCAGTCGGTTCTGTATTGGGAAGTGATGTCTGGTCGGGATGTCGCCCAATGAAGAGTTGGGCGGCATGGAGGTCAAGTACACTTGGTTCATGACCTTCCATGAAATATCGCGCCAATCGCAACACCACAGCCCACGACTACGGTGAAGACTTCGCCAACGAGACCATGAAGCTCCTGCCTGCCTATCTGCAGGACGCTCGGGCATTGGCCGACAGACTGGACGAGGCTGCCAATGCCACGCCTTGAAGACAACCACCTGAACCTGCGTCCCGCCTGGTGGGACATGCTGGAAAGCCTGCTTCGCACCCACGTGCCCCAAGCGGACGTCTGGGCCTACGGAAGCCGGGTCACCGGCGGCGCCCATGAAGCCAGCGATCTGGACATCGTGCTGCGCAACCCGCAGGACCTGTCCAGGCCCATCAGGGCGGTATCCGCGCTCAGGCAGGCGTTGTCCGACAGCATGTTGCCCATCATGGTCGATGTGCATGACTGGGCCCATCTGCCCGAGTATTTCCACGAGGAGATCCTGCAGGCCTACGTCGTGCTGAGACAGGGCGATTCCCGCACCGTCGACGATTCGCAGCCTTCGGATACGCTGGCTGCGCGCACTTGACCCCCATCCGCACCGGAGAATCGGCGGAATCACCGTATCCGATGTGGTGAAATGAGCGGCACGCATCGCCGGATGGTTCATCGCGCCGGATCCTTCGCCATGTCCTCTTCACTGCACAGGTTCATTCCCCTTGATCTGCCTTCTGACCCGGCGCTGTCCCGGGCGCAGAAACGCTTCAGCAGCCTGCTGAAGAAGATCGATCGGCAGCGTGCCGAGCTGCAGGCGTGGGAGACGAAGGAGGAGGTCTTTGCGCGGGGGTGGGCCCGGCATGTTGCGCCCTTCCGGGCGCGGCAGGCGGCTGGCGTGGTGGAAGTCATCGACCGGCTGGATGCGCTGGCTGCGCGACAGGGGCTGTCCGAGCTGGACCTGGCCACGCTCGAATCCGAGCTGTGCGACATGGTGGAGACGGTGCTGGCCGAAGGCGTGCTGGATGAGGACGAGTGCCAGCGGCTGGAAGCCCTGTTCGACCATTACAGTGGGATGTCGCTGCAGGCCATCCATGCCGAGGAAGAGGCCGATTTCAAGGCACAGGTGCTGGATGAGGTGGGGCTGGATCTGGGGGACGAGGACATCGACCTGAATGATCCGGGCGCATTGCTGGAACAGGTGCTGCGCAAGCTGGAAGAGCAGGACTGGGAAGCCGGCGATCAGGATGTCACCCATCCGGCCCAGCCGCATGGCTGGCCGGATGAGGTGGTCTGGCCATCCTTTGATGTCGAGTCTTCCGGTGACGGGTTGTCGCAGTCGGTATCGGCTGGCGTCGAGTCAGACGTCACACGCCTGTCCACGAAGGGCCCCCACGACCTTGCGTCCGCGACAGCTCATGCTCCGGATCGCAGGGCCCCCACAGATCCGGCGGACAAGGCTGCACAGAGAAACGCACGTCGCCGCGCGGCGGCTGCCGAGAAGCGACGTCAGGCCGAGGAGATGGCACAGCAGCAGGCCGGCCACGCGGTGCAGACCGTCTTCCGGCATCTGGCCAGCGTGCTGCATCCGGACCGGGAGACGGATCCGGCCGAGCGGGCGCGCAAGACGGCGCTGATGCAGCGGGTCACGCTGGCCTACCACGCCCATCGGCTGGTGGACCTGCTGGAGATTCAACGGGAAGTGGCCCAGGCAGACATGGGCGACATGACCAGCCTGAGTGAAGAACAGCTGCAGAGCTACATCCGTGTGCTGAAGCAGCAGAGCGAAGACCTGGCGCATGAGCTGCAGCAGCGCGAGATGTGGCTGCGGGCGCGCTATCCGCTCAATCGCTTCCAGAAGGCCATCCGTCCCCGCGATCTTGCCCGGATCCTGCGGGAGGTGCGTGCCGGGGTAAAGCACCAGCTTCAGCAGCTGGATGCGCTGAAGGCCCGGCTGGCAACCGAGCAGGGCGTGCGGGCCTGGCTGAAGTCGCTGCGGCAGCAGGCAGCGGCACAGATGCGCATGCAGGAGAACATGGCTTCGCTGGTCGGCGGCCTCATCCGGCATCCGCCGGAGAACGGCTTGTGAGGGAGCCGTATGGCACGGACATGAAGGGGGAAGCCTGGCGGTTGCAGTAACGTCCTGCTGACACTAGGTATAACGCAGGGATATATCGTCAATGGACTGTCCATACCGAATTCGCTATAGTCGGCGCGATTCCTCCAGGCACAGACCAATGAACGACAGTCATCAAGAAGCCCCTCATCTCCGAAACAATCCCTACAAGGTTGCCATTGCCTCGATGGTGGGAACCGCTATCGAGTTCTACGACTACTACATCTACGCTGCTGCCGCAGTGCTGGTCTTCAATACCCAGTTCTTCGACAAGAGCGATGAACACGTGGCGGTGTTGCTGTCGCTGTCCACGCTAGCGCTGGCCTTCCTGGCGCGTCCCATCGGGTCGGCACTGTTCGGGCACTTTGGTGACCGCATTGGCCGCAAGAAGACGCTGGTGGCCTCGCTGCTGCTGATGGGGCTGTCCACCGTTGCCATCGGCCTGCTGCCCAACTATCAGAGCATTGGCCTCTGGGCGCCGCTGCTGCTGTGCATCTTCCGCATCGGACAGGGTCTGGGGCTGGGCGGTGAATGGGGAGGTGCCGCGCTGGTGGCCACCGAGAATGCCCCGGATGGAAAGCGTGCCTGGTTCGGCACCTTCCCGCAATTGGGTGCCCCCCTGGGACTGCTGCTGGCCAACGGCGCCTTCTTTGCCGTCAGCTCTTCATTCGGTCCCGAAGCATTGGTGGAATGGGCCTGGCGCATTCCTTTCGTTGCCTCCATCGTGATGGTGGCGGTGGGCCTCTACATGCGGCTGACCCTGCATGAAAGCCATGTCTTCCGTGAGGCCGAGCATCGCAACCAGAAGGTGAGCGCCCCGGTGAAGGAAGTGGTGCTGCACTACTGGAAGCCTATCGTGCAGGGCACCTTCATCATGACGGCCACCTATGTGCTGTTCTACGTGATGACGGCCTTCGTGCAGGTCTTCTCCAAGAGCCCAGCGGTGATGTCGGCGGCAGGCCACCCCATGGGCCTGGGCATTCCGGCCAACACCTTCACGGGCTTCCTGATGATCGGTGCCGTGGTCTTCGGCATCTTCACCAGCCTCTCGGGCATCGTGGCTGATCGCATCGGACGGCGCCGCTGGCTCATCTGGGTCACGGTGGCCATCATTGCCTTCGGGCTGCTCATGCCGCAGTTCCTGCTGAACGGCACGCCCACCTCGGTGCTGGCCTTCGTGCTGGTGGGCATGGTGCTGATGGGCTGCACCTTCGGTCCCATGGCGGCGCTGCTGCCCGAACTGTTCCCCACCAAGGTGCGCTACTCGGGTTCTTCGCTGGCCTACAACCTGGCGGCCATCGTCGGCGCCTCGCTGGCAACCATCGTCGCCATCGAGCTGAATGCCCACTACGGGCTGATCGGGGTCGGTGCCTACCTGGCGTTCAACGGCGTGCTGTCGCTGCTGGCGCTCATCAGCATCCACGAGACCAAGGACGAGAGCCTGCTGGAAGACCCGGTGGCCTGATCGGGTGATCCATGCCGATCCCTTCCCTGAACTGGCAGGCCGCTCATGCCTGGCTGCTGGCGCACGAGGGCTACTGGGTGCTGGGCACCCTGGCGCTGTTCGTGGTGGGTCTCGTGCTGCTGGGGAAACGGTCAGGACCTTGTTCCTTCTGACAGGAGGATAACTTGCAATAGAATGGCTATTGACGCCTTTCTTTCAGGTTAACTGCCAGAAAAATGACCTTTATGCTTTCCTCGGTCGAGGAGATTCTGCAGACGCTGGGTGGGCGCATCCGTACCCAGCGCCTGGCTCAGGGGATCTCGCAACAGGTATTGGCTGATCGGGCTGGCCTGTCCCTGGGCGCAGTCCGCCAGCTGGAAGGCAGTGGCCAGAGCGGTCTGGATACCCTGGTGCGGGTTCTGTTCGTCCTGGGCATCGTCGATGAGCTGGAAGACCTGTTTGTGCTGCGGCAGCAGTCCATTGCGCAGATGGAGCAGGCCAACGGTCCGGCCCGTCGACAGCGCGCCCCAAGGCAGGGGTCATGAAGAAGCTGGTGGTGCATTACAGTGGCTGGGGAGAGGATTGGCCGCTTGGCCAGTTGGCCGATGATGGTCGTCAGCTGCTGTTCGAGTATTCACCTGAGGCCCTGGCACAGGGTCTGGAGCTTTCCCCGTTGCATCTGAAGCTGCGGGCTGCTGCCTATGGGGGGTTTCCTCCGTATCAGCTGGGATTGCCGGGATTGATTGCGGACAGCCTGCCCGATGGCTGGGGACTGCTGCTGATGGATCGCGTGTTTCGACAGCACGGGTTGCGTCACCCCGGCCCGCTGGATCGTCTGGCGTTCGTGGGGGATCGCGCCATGGGCGCATTGCGGTTCGTGCCTCCCCGGGAAGAGGGTGCGGACCTTCCTGACTGGAACCTGCTGCGCCTGGCTCAGGAGGCAACAGCGGCCCTGCAGGGGCAGTCGGAAGAGGTGCTGCGAGCGTTGGCGCTGACAGGTGGCTCTCCCCAAGGCGCAAGGCCCAAGGCACTTGTCCGTCACGATCCGGCTTCAGGAACGGTCAGCACCGCCCGCGATGCGCCGGGTGACCCTTGGCTGGTGAAGTTTCCGGGACAGGGTGAGCACAGGGAAGTCTGTGCCATCGAGCAGCTGTATGCCGAACTGGCCCGGGATTGCGGCATCGAGGTTCCCGAGAGCCGGTGGTTCGATCTGTCATCCCGGTTGGCGGCCTTTGGTGTGTGCCGTTTCGACCGGGAGCGCGGCATGCGTGTCCCTGTGCATAGTCTTGCCAGCCTGCTGCAAGTGGACTTCCGATTGCCAGGCAGTACGGACTATACGGCTTTGCTGCGTGCTACCCGGATGCTGACGCGAGATGAACGTGAAGTGCAGAAGGCCTATGCAAGGGCCGTGTTCAACGTCCTTTTCCATAACCGGGACGACCATCCGCGCAACTTTGCATGGAGGCTTGGGCAGGACCGGCAATGGAAACTGGCCCCTGCGTTCGACCTGACTTTCAGCGAAGGGCCGGGTGGGCAGCATCATCTGGATGTCTGCGGGATGGGAGACCAGATCGGGCGTACACACTTGCTGGAACTTGCCCGGCAGGGAGGTGTTCCGCGTGCGGATGCAGAAGCCGTGATCGACAGGATGCTGGCTCAGGCAGAGGGCATTGCTGGGCGGGCAGCAAACTTTCCCATTCGGCGTGCGACTGTACGGCGCATGGCGGCCGCAGTGACGGCCTGTTGCCAGCAGGTCTGGAGGCACTGATCCATGCCGATCCCTTCCCTGAACTGGCAGGCCGCTCATGCCTGGCTGCTGGCGCACGAGGGCTACTGGGTGCTGGGCACCGTGGCGCTGTTCGTGGTGGGCCTGGTGCTGCTGGGGCGGCCCAAGCCCGAGAAGCCCTGGCGGGTGCGGTCGCGGCCGCTGCTGACCGAGAACGAGCTGGAATTCTGTCATCGGCTGGAAGATGCGCTGCCCGAGTTCCGGGTGATGGTGCAGGTGTCGATGGGCGCCATTCTGGAGCCGGACATGGACGAGGAAGACGACGCAGAGCCGGGGCGCTTCCTGTCCATCCGAGGCCGCTTTGCCCAGAAGGTGGTGGATTTTGCGATCGTCGATGACGAGTATCGGATCGTGGCGCTGGTGGAGCTGGATGACAGCACGCACGATGCGGACCGGGATGCCGAGCGTGACCGCATGACGGGCATGGCTGGCTACCTGACCATCCGCTACGACAGCCGCGACAAGCCCGAGCCCGAAGAGATCCGCGAGGACTTCTGGCGCGAGGGTCTTCTGGACTGATCCCTGGCAGGAAGTTGGCGTTGCGGCGTGCTGGCCATGTTGAAAAACGCTGCGTGCAGGCAGAATAAGGTCATGGACAGGAACAAGGATGGAATCCAGGAACTGGATGGGGCGCTGCGGGACCGATTCCTGCGCCTGATGGAGAGTGAGTCGCTGGCGGACTGCATCATGGTCAAGGCACGGGTGGAGCATGGGATCCGTTCGGTGGACATCCTGCGAACCGGGCTGGCTGTCCCGCTGGAGGGGGAGAAGGACGTCCGCTGCCCCGATGGGGAATGGGTGCTGCGACCGGGGCTTCTGAACGTGATGTGTGCAGGTACCCGGATGGATGTGGTGAGCCGGCCGGATCCGGTCACGGGTCGTTATCTGACGCTGCTGGTGCCGCTGTGCGAGGAGGTGCTGGCCGCAGCTCGCCTGCTGTGGGGAACGCCGGTTGCCGGTTCTGCGGCCGGCCCCATGCTTCGCTGTGTGGCAGTGAAGGATTTCTCCGGGGAGATGGCAGCCTGGTCGGAGGCGCTGCTGCGGGACGACCACGCGGGCGCACGGGTGGCGCTGGTATCGCTGGTCATCGGGCTGGCGCGGCAGGGCATGACGCGTCTTCTGTTTCCGCCTGCAGAAACCCTGGCGCAGCGGATACGTCGGCACGTCATGGATGCTCCGGACAGGGACTGGCAGTCACGCGATCTGGAGGCGCTGCTGGGCATGTCAGGTGCCACACTGCGGCGTCATCTGGCGGCTGAGGACACCTCGCTGCGCGAGCTGCTGGTTGATGTGCGCATGGGCATAGCATTGAACCTGCTGTACGGCACGCAGTTGCCGCTGAAGACGGTGGCGGCTCGCGTCGGCTATCGATCCCCGGATGGCTTCGTTCGCGCATTCCGGGCGCGCTATGGCCTGGAGCCCTCGCAGCTTGGCCGTGACGATGCCTGAGCGTTTCGGGCGGAATCCTGAGCGAATCGGTCCCGGCAACGGAGATATCTTCATCCGCCTTGAAAACAGGAGGTGTGATGATGAAATCCCGATATCGGAATATTGCCGTGGCGGTTGCGGCTGCGTGGTTCGGCGTGGCCATGACCTCGGTGCAGGCCCGCGAGGCGGCGCAGCTGCCTGATCGTGCTGCTGGTGTCCCGTCCGAGCAGACAACGGCGAACCCGGCCGGACAGCATGAAGGCATCGCTGAACAGGGTGCGACAGGTGCTTCGGCGGCGCACCAGGTTGATGGCGCTTTCGCTCAGGTGCCGGGGGTCTATCGGCAGCGAATCGGCAACCTGCGCGTGACGGCGTTGCTGGACGGATTCCTGCCGCTGCCTTTCGGCACCGCCAAGGGCATCGACGCCAAGTCCCTGGAAGCCGCGCTGCGACAGGCACACGTCCCCCGGATGGGAGACGGCATCCAGACGGCCGTCAATGTGTTCCTGGTGGAGCGGGGTGACCGGCGCATGCTGGTGGATACCGGGGCGGGAACCTGTTTTGGGCAGACCACCGGCAAGCTGACGGATGCGCTGAAGAGTGCAGGTATCGATCCCGCCACGGTGACGGATGTGCTGTTGACCCACGCGCATCCGGATCACGTCTGTGGTCTGTTGCGGCCGGATGGTACCGAGGCCTATCCGAAGGCCACGGTATGGATTCCGGACGCCGAGGCGGCCTACTGGCTGAACGCCAGGAACGCGGAAAAGCTTCCTGAAGAGTTCAAGAAGGCCTTCTTCGAGGCCTCCGCAGCGCTGGCCCCTTACGTGAAGGATGGGCGCATGCAGCGGGTGAAGGGCAGCCATGCCGGTGGCAAGCCGATGGAAGTCCTGCCGGGTGTGCGGATGGTGGCGGCGAACGGCCATACGCCGGGCCACGTTGGCTGGCTGGTGGATGATCGTCTGCTGCTGTGGGGCGACATCGTTCACTTCCATGCGGTGCAGTTTGCCAGGCCGCAGGTCTACCTCGTCTTTGACAGCAATGCACCGGCTGCCATTGCCTCGCGCAAGCGCCTCTTTGCCGAGGCCGCCCGCCATGACTGGTGGGTGGGCGGTGCACACCTGCCGTTCCCGGGTCTGGGCCATGTGGTGCCCTACGGCAAGAAAAGCTACCACTGGGTGCGGGGCGAGTTCAGCCCGCTGCCCTGAGCGCGTGCATCCCGAAAAGTCTGCCGCAGTCAGGCGGGTGTCCGCACCTGCCTGACCGGCAGAGGATGCCGTTCGGGGGAAGAACCAGGCCTTTCACGTCCCCGGAAGGCCCGGTCGTCGCCTTGCCGGGGCTCCAGTTCCCCTCTGTCGGAAGACATGACAATTTCCCTTCCTGCCGTGACGCTTCCGACGCGATAATCCGTTCATTCGATTCTTCGTTTCAGGAGCATTGCGATGGGCAAGGCGGTATCGGTGACAGGGGGTGTGGTGGTGCTGGCGCTGGCCTATGTGGGCAGCAGCTGGTGGCTGGGCCAGCAGGCCGAGAAGCACTACCAGACGGATTTCGACAAGATCGTGAAGCGGATGGGCTTTGACGAGGTGAAGCGGGTCGGTTACACCCGCGGGATCTTCGAGTCCCAGGCCACCGACATCCTCACGCTGGTGCTGCCCCGTCCGCCGCAGGGCATGGGTGACGACGATCAGGACGATTCGGGCGAGGACATCACGCTGCGTCTGCATCTGGTGCAGACCATCAAGCACGGTCCCTTCGTGGGCGGTCGGCTGGCTGCAGCCAGGATCGAGACACGGCTGGACAAGGTGGAAGGTATTCCTGAAGGTCTGAAGCAGGCGCTGGCCAAGGCCAGTGCACCGACGGCCAGTACGCTGGTGGGCTTCGATGGCTCGATGGACGGTCAGGCCGTGCTGCCTGCCGGCGAGATGGTGCCGCCCGGCAGCGAGCCGGACAACCGGATGACCTGGAAGCAGCTGACCTATGACTACATGGTGAGCGGCGACCGTCTGCAGGTGCTGGCCCAGCTGCAATGGCCGGAGCTGACGTGGTCGGTCACGCCGGGTGCCTTCGGTCCGGACAAGCCGGGCATGAACCTGGTGATGTCGGGCCTGTCGGCCAATATCCAGCAGACGGGCACGAACCCCGACCACTGGCTGATGGTGCCCGGCCATTACACGATGCGCCTGAACGATTTCCAGCTGAAGGCGGTCTCGAACGACGGCAAGCAGTCCTCCACGCTGTTCTCGGTGAACGGCTGGGAAAGCCAGGGTAGGATCACGTCCTCCGGCAAGCTGCTGGCCAGCGAGGAAAATGGTGCCGGCAAGGCTGTGGTGATGGATGTGCCGCTGGAGAAGCTGGGTTACACGGCGTCGATCTCGAACATTGATGAGGCGGTGCTGGTGCCGTTGCAGGACATCGTGCAGGAGATGGGCAAGGCGACGGACCCCGCTGATGCCATGCCCGACGAGGCCAGGCTGCGTCCGGTGGTGACCACGCTGGCCGCCAGTTCGCCGGCGCTGGGCATGCGGCTGGATGGCACGCTGCAGGGCAAGACGGCCTATGTGGATACCAGGGTGGTGCTGAATCCGCTGCAAGGCAGCGCTTCCGTTCCGCTGGGCCCGCAGCTGCTTCAGACGCTGAAGGCCGATGTGAACGTGTATCTGCCCAAGGCCATCACGGCCGAGGTGAACCGCCGTCTGGAGCAGTCCTTCGGCAAGGGCGCGAACGGTTGCAACCTGGATTGCCAGCTGCGTCAGCAGGGCATTGCCCGTGAACAGGCTGATGCCTGGGAAACCAAGGTGCAGTTTGCCGGTGGCCAATTGATGCTGAACGGCCAGCGGATCTTCTGAACGCCTTCGGGCGTTGCTTTCCAGCCGTCGGGCAGCAGCCGGTACGATACCGGCTGTTGCTTTTGCACCATATGCTGCACGTGCGTGGGCACAGTTGCGGGGATGGTGACAATGAGCAGGATGACGGTGGTGGCAGGCAGCGTGATGGCGCTGGGTGTGGCCTACGTGGGCAGCAGCTGGTTGCTGGGACACGTGGCGCAGCAGAAATATCAGACGGAATTCGAGCGGGTTGCCCGGCTGCTTGGGGCAGATGCGGTGGAGATGGTGGAGGTCGAGAATGGCCTCTTCCATTCCCGGACGATGGCCGTGCTGACATTCGAACGCAGAAGTCCGGCATCCGGGGCGGATGACGAAGTGGATGCTTCGGATGACGAGGACAGCGACAACGGTGACGACAGCGAAGACAGCGAAGAAAGTGACGAGTATTCGCTGAAGGGGCTGTTCGACGATGAGGACATCCCGGACGAGGATGTCGAGGATGATTCGGAGCCGGATGATTCGGACGAGGTGACGGCCCGCAAGGTGGTGGCCGATGTCAGCCCGCCCAAGGTGGAGAAAATCATCCCGCCCAAGGTGGAGGAAGCACCGCGTCCTCCCTTGAAGATCCATCTGGTGCAGGACATCCGTCATGGGCCCTTTGTGGATGGTCGCCTGGCAGCTTCCGTGATCGAGACGCGGCTTGACCATGTGGAAGGTCTGGCCGATGAGGAGCGCAAGGGCCTGGATGAGGTGAAGTCGCCGGAGCTGCGCATCGTGGCGGGGCTGATGGGGGATGTGGATGGGCGCTTCCTGATTCCGGCAGGCCGGGTGATGCCGCCCGCCCCCGAGGAGGGCAAGCTGGAGTGGAAGTCCTTCACCTATGACTTCCGGCTGAGTGCCGATCGCAAGCAGATGTCTGGCGAGATCGACTGGCCGGGCCTGGTGTTTCACATTCCGGCCGGGAAGGTGGCAGGAACCGGTCTGGACAATGCCATGGCTTCGGAGTCGAAGGATCGGGAGGGCCTTTACCTGGAGGTGAAGGCGCTGGCCGGCAAGTATGCCTATCACCGCAACCATGCCGATGACTGGCTGATGATACCGGGCACCTATGAAATGAGCCTGGAGAGGCTGGAGGCAAAGACGCTGCCGCACGAGGGAAGCACATCGCTCCAGAAGGTCCTGCTGGACATGCGTGACTGGAAGGGAGGCGGACAGGTCACGTCTTCCGGCGGACTGCTGTCCGACGAGGTCGAGATGCGCGGGAAACTGACCGTGCTGGGAACGACCTTCGACAGCCTGGGCTACCGGGCACGGCTTTCCAACATCGATGCCGGCAGTCTGCGCAAGGTTCAGGATCTGGCCATGACGTTCCAGAAGCAGCAGAAGGACGTGCTGGAAGGGCGCCAGCTGGTCGGGATGCCCTCTGAGCGGGATGCCGAGGCGCTGATGCGGTCGCTGACATCCGGATCGCCGACAATTGACCTGCAGCTGGACGGTAGCCTGGAAGGGAAGGTGGCCCGCGCCGATATTGGCGTGACGCTCAAGCCTCTGCCGGCCAACGACCAGGAACCGGCCTTGATGGGGATGATGCGGTCGCTGAAGGCCCGGGCCAAGGTGCAGCTTCCGCAGGCCTGGGTGACGCTGGCACAACAGAAGCTGGATACGGTTGAGAAGGATGAGGATGTCGACTGTGATCTGACATGTCGTCTGGAAAGCCTGCCTTTCGTGCGCCGTCAGGGTGACACGTGGGAGGTGGATGCCCACTATGACGACCAGCATCTGGTGGTGAACGGCGAGCAGCTGTTCTGATTGGCCTTTGCTCCGGGCCGGGTACAGGGGTCGCTGCAAGGCCCCCGTACCGCATGCGTGAAGGACGGGTGCGCGGTGCGTGGCGCACCGGGTCTGGAACCGGGTACGGTTTCGTTCATTGCATGGTAGGCCGGCTGCTGGCATGATGCCTGCTGGCCGCAAGGTACCCGGGCTGCCACGGCCCCGGGGCGGCTGCCATGTGGTGTGTGTACTTCCGGACGGTACCGGAGCGTCCGGAGCAGTGATGACGGGGCTGGCCCTTCTGCCTGCCCCTGACGGGGAATGAGCATGGACCGACTGTTCAACATCATCCGCAACCAGTTCATCGATGTCATCGAATGGACGGACGACTCGCGTGACACGCTGTCGTTTCGCTGGCCGGATGAGGACAAGGAGATCAAGAACGGTGCGCAGCTGATCGTCCGTGAATCGCAGCTGGTGCAGTTCGTGGCGGCCGGGCAGTTTGCCGATCTGTTCGGCCCCGGCAAGTACACGCTCACCACTGAGAACATCCCGATCCTGTCCACCATCCTGGGCTGGAAATACGGCTTCCAGTCGCCGTTCAAGTGTGATGTCTACTACCTGAACACGCGGCTCTTCACGGGCAACAAGTGGGGCACGGCCAATCCGGTGATGATGCGGGACCCGGATTTTGGTGTGGTGCGGCTGCGGGCCTTTGGTACCTATGATTTCCGCATTGTCGATGCGCCGCTTTTCCTGAAGGAGGTGGCGGGCACCGACCAGCATTTCCGGCTGGATGAATTCCAGGACACGATGCGTTCGCGCATCGTGAGCGTGTTCACCGATGCGCTGGCGCGTGCCCACGTGCCGGTGCTGGATGTGGCGGGCCGTTATGCCGAGATGGGCGAGGCGCTCCTGCCCATCATCAACCCGACCGTGCGCGAGAAGTATGGTCTGGAGATTTCCAGCTTCATTCTGGAAAACGTGTCGGTGCCGGCGGAGGTCGAGCAGGCCATCGACAAGCAGAGCAGCATGCGCGCCATCGGCAACCTCAACGACTATGTGAAGTACCAGATGGGCCTGTCGATGGGGCAGGGGGGCGAAGGCGGTGCGGCCGCGGCCATGCCCGCGCAGATGGCCATGGGTTTTGCCATGGCGCAGGACATGATGCGGGGGATGGGCACTGGTGCGTCGGCGTCGGGTGCGTCGGGGGCGGCCAGCGGCACGGCGTCGGTTCCGGGTGCCGTGTCCGGACAGGACATGGCGCCTGCGCAGGGCACACCGGGCGGCTTTACGGGTGCAGCCGGTAATCCATTACCAGTGGCAGCGCTGGAAGTGCTCACGCCCGAGCAGGCGGCGCAGCTGCTGAGCGTGTCGGTGGAGGATGTGCTGGCCAGCATCCAGTCGGGTGAGCTGAAGGCACGGCGTATCGGCGCAGCCTATCGCATTGCACGGTCGGCCCTGGACGAGTTTCTGCGTGGCTGAGGTATTGCAATCCGCATCCTCGACGGGTACGGCCGGTGTTCGGCCTTGCCCGGAATGTGGGGGGCACCTGGAATGGAGTGCCGCCCGCCAGGCTCTGGCATGCCCCTATTGCGGCACCGTGATGGCGACGGTTTCCGGACAGGGTCGAGTGGATGGCAGAAGGGGTGACAGGGCAGGGGATGACAGGGATGAACGCGTGGGGGGAAACCCCTCTCATGCAGGTGATGGCGCGCGTGCTGCCGGTGCGACGGAAGCTGCGGGGCATGTGGGCGCAGCGGGCATGTCGACCGAGGACAGGTCGCTGGTGCAGGAAGCCGAGGCGTTGTTTGGTCGCGGGGTGCCGGACCATCATGCGCTGTACGAGCAGGATCTGGAAGCGGCCTTGCGCAATCCTGCCAACCTTCGAAACTGGGGGGCGGCGCGGCACGAGGTGAAGTGCCAGAACTGTCATGCCATCTCGGTCTTCGTGAATGGCAAGGTGGCTGATCGCTGTGATTTCTGCGGGTCGCCGGCCATCGTGACGCATGAGGAAATGCGTGATGCGATCACGCCGCAGAGCCTGCTGCCGTTTCGCATCAGCGAAAGCCAGGTGCGTGATGCGCTGCGCGCCTGGTATCGGTCACGCTGGTTTGCACCGAACCGGTTGAGGCGGGCTGCTGCAACCGACACGCTGAAGGGCATCTATCTGCCGTACTGGACCTTTGATGCTCGGGCGCATTCACGCTGGCAGGCCGAATCAGGGCGCTATTACTACACCACCGAAACGGTGCGTGGCACCGATGGCCGGCTGGAGACGCGTCGCGTGCAGCACGTGCAATGGACACCGTCCTTCGGTGAGCTGGAACATTGGTTTGATGACGAACTGGTTCCAGGTACGGTGGGCATCCATGGAAAGCTGCTGAAGCGCATCGAGCCCTTTCCGACGACGACCGATCTGAAGGCCTATTCACCGGACTATGTCCGCGGCTGGACGGTGGAGCGCTATCAGGTGGATCTGCGCGAGGCCACCACGCAGGGACGCCAGCAGATGCAGCTGAGTATGGAAGCGTTGTGCAGCCGCGAGGTGCCGGGTGACACCCATCGCAATCTGCGGGTGGAGACGCGTTTTGACGACTGCACCTTCAAGCATGTGCTGGTGCCGATCTGGCTGGTGCGCTATGACTATGGCGCCCGAAATTTTCAGGTGCTGGTGAATGGCTACACCGGCAAGGTGGCGGGTGAGCAGCCCTGGAGCTGGGTGAAGATTGCACTGGCGGTGCTGTTGTTGCTGGTCGTTCTGGCGGGACTCTCGATGCTGAATCGCTGAATGGACTGAGCCATACAGCCAGTCATTTTCAGAGTGGTTCCCGATCCTGGGGCGGGTCCTGGTCCCGGTTTTCCAAGGCTTCGATGAAGGATTCATCGAAGCCAGAGAACAGATCCAGGAAAAGAAGACCCACGTCCCGGGCGTCCGTGCCTTCCTGTGGAGCAATCATCAGGCGATCTTGTCCAGCGTGGCCATGTCGATGACGAAGCGGTACTTCACGTCGCTCCTGAGCATGCGCTCGTAGGCGTCGTTGATGCTGGCCATGTCGATGATCTCCACGTCGGCGGTGATGTTGTGCTCACCGCAGAAATCCAGCAGTTCCTGGGTTTCCTTGATGCCACCGATGATGGAGCCGGCAACGGAACGCCGTCCCATGATCAGCGGAACGGTGTTGATCATGGATTCCAGGTTGCCCAGAAGGCCGACGAAGACCAGCGTGCCATCGAGCTTGAGCGTGGGGATGTAGGGCTGGATGTCGTGGGTGTACGGCACCGTGTCGATGATCAGATCGAACTGGTAGGCAGCCCCTTTCATCTGTTCTTCATCGGTGGAGATGATGACGTGGTGCGCGCCCAGGCGGCGGGCGTCGTCGCTCTTGCCGGGCGAGCGAGAGAACAGGGTGACTTCGGCACCCAGGGCCTTGGCCAGCTTGATGGCCATGTGACCCAGACCGCCCAGACCTACCACGGCGACCTTGCTGCCCTTGCCCACGTTCCAGTGACGCAGCGGCGACCAGGTGGTAATGCCGGCGCACAGGATGGGCGGCACGCCCTTCGTGTCGAGGTTCTGGGGCACGCGCAGCACGAAGGCATCGCTCACGGTGATGCTGTTGGAGTAGCCGCCGTAGGTGGGCATGCCGTCGTGACGGTCCTTGCTGTCGTAGGTGAAGGTGGGGCGGTTCTCGCAGTACTGCTCCAGGTCATGGTGGCAGGGTTCGCACTGGCGGCACGAATCCACCATGCAGCCCACGCCGACCAGATCGCCCGGCTTGAAGCGGGTGACATCCTTGCCGACGTTGCGCACGCGGCCGACGATCTCGTGGCCCGGCACGACCGGGTAGGTGGTGCCGCCCCAGTCGTTGCGGGCGGTGTGCAGGTCACTGTGGCAGACGCCGGAGTAGAGGATGTCGATGACGACATCGTCCGGCCGGGGATCGCGTCGCTCGAAGCGGAAGGGGACCAAGGGCTTGTCGGCTGCGTGGGCGGCATAGCCGTGGACGTGCTGGGTCATGGACGTTCTCTCCTGGGGGGGCGCCCGGGGCCGGAAAACGACAGGTGATGGAATCTGCAGCCGGTCTTTCCGGGACGGTCTGTGCCGCCCGGGCCTTGAGGGGAAGGAAGGTGCTCCGCCTTGGAATCTTCTGTGGGACTTTCTGAAGACGCTGACGTGCAGGGGCACCCTGTCCATGATAGCCCCCAGCCTATGGGGATGCCGGAATGTCAGTTGAAGGCGCTATGAATGGGCGGCCATGTGCCCCGTGTTCAGGGCGAGAGCCGTTCGCGGATCCAGTGGCCGTTTTCCAGCCGGTACTGGATGCGGTCGTGCAGGCGGCTGGGACGGCCCTGCCAGAATTCCACCAGGCGAGGCGTGACGACGTAGCCGCCCCAGTGCGGGGGACGGGGGACGTGCAGCGGGTGCCGGGCGCCGACCAGGGCGGCACGGGCCATCAGGTCGGCCTTGCTGGAGAGGACTTCGCTCTGGTGGCTGGCCCAGGCGCCGATGCGGCTGGTGTAGGGGCGGGAATCGAAGTAGGCGTCCGATTCGGCTTCGGGCAGCTTGTCGATGCTGCCTTCCACACGTACCTGACGCTCCAGTTCGGGCCAGAAGAAGGTGAGCGCGACGTAGGGGTGCAGGGCGATGGCACGGCCCTTGCGGCTCTGATAGTTGGTGAAGAAGACGAAGCCCTGGTCGTTGACTTCCTTCAGCAGCACGATGCGGGCGTTGGGGTGGCCGTGTTCGTCGACGGTGGCAACGTTCATGGCGGTGGGTTCGTGGACCTGGGCATGCATGGCGGCATCCAGCCAGGTGCGGAACTGTTCCAGCGGCTGGCTGGCGCAGTCGGTCTCGGACAGTTCCTGCCGGCAGTAGTCCTGGCGGATGTCGTGCAGATCCAGTTTGCTCATGGAAGTCTCCTTGATGGCAGGCCAATATTCTGCCCTGAACGGGCGCCTGCGTCCGCCTGTCCGG
>ERZ1674203.113-NODE-113-length-20957-cov-6.179217_pt1 | contig 20957 bp, 15 predicted proteins | sample MGYA00581297_ERZ1674203 | MGnify/ENA primary metagenome ERZ1674203 (study PRJEB41354, sample SAMEA4873349) | human saliva metagenome | biome: human-associated habitat [ENVO:00009003]; feature: mouth environment [ENVO:08000002]; material: saliva material... | reverse complement strand
GCACCCCGTCGTAGGGCGACGCCTTTCCTCTCCACAGGATGAGCTTCGAAGGACGGGGAGATAAGCAGGATGAAGGAGCGTCTTGACTCCCCTCTCGCTATAAATGACACTGCCCGACCGCCTCCAGGGATGGGAGACAGTCGGGCGGTGGGGTATATTAGGAGAGAAGGGAGCTTACTGCTTGCCTTCGACCTCGACAGCGGGAGCGATCTTCTTGACCAGACCCTGCAGGACTGCGCCAGGACCCACTTCGACGAAGCGGGTAGCCCCATCGGCGACCATAGCCTGTACACTCTCCGTCCAGCGTACGGGAGCCGTGAGCTGAGCGATGAGGTTCTTCTTGATGCCATGCGTGCAGTTGACGGCATGAGCAGGGACATTCTGATAGATCGGGCAGCGTGGGGAGTGGAACTCCGTAGCCTCGATAGCCTGAGCTAGTTCAGCACGGGCTGGCTCCATCAGGGGCGAGTGGAAAGCCCCCCCGACATTCAGACGAAGGGCACGCTTAGCACCGGCAGCCTTAAGCGCTTCGCAGGCACGCTCTATAGCGTCGATATCCCCAGAGATCACGAGCTGACCAGGGCAGTTGAAGTTGGCAGCGATCACTACACCACCTTCGATCGTCTTGAGGATCTCGACGACCTCGTCATCGGGCAGACCGAGGATAGCGGCCATGGTGCCGGGATTGGCTTCACAGGCTTGCTGCATCGCCAGAGCACGCTTGGAGACAAGACGAAGACCATCTTCGAAGCTCAAGGCACCTGCAGCGACAAGCGCTGAGAATTCACCCAGCGAGTGACCAGCGACCATATCGGGCTGGAATTCGTCACCGAGGCAGAGCGCACGGATGACCGAGTGTAGGAAGACCGCAGGCTGAGTGACCTTGGTCTGCTTGAGTTCTTCGTCCGTACCAGCGAACATGATATCAGTGATACGGAAGCCGAGGATCTCGTTAGCTTTCTCGAAGAGCTCCTTAGCTAAGGGATGATTCTCATAGAGTTCCTTCCCCATACCCACGAACTGGGCGCCTTGGCCGGGGAATACATAAGCAGTTTTACTCATTTACTAATTTCTAGTTGGTGATATACTTAGGGTTTTGGTAGACGATTAGACGAGCTCCAAGCCCTTCTTCAGGACTTCCCAAGTGCGGGCGACAGAGGCGATGTGCACCTTCTCGTCGGGAGAATGGGGGGAGCGGATATCTGGGCCGATAGAGATCATATCCATATCGGGCATGACCCCTTGGATAATGCCACACTCCAGACCTGCATGTACGACGGTGACCTCTGGTGATACACCCATGACCTCTTCATACGCACGGCGAAGGGTCTGTAGGACTGCAGACGAAGCATTAGGAGCCCACCCGTTGTAGCCCCCTGCGAACTCTACCTCTGCGCCGGCCAGATTCATCGCACTCTCGATCTGAGAGGCTACGTAGTCCTTACGGCTCTCTGAGGAGCTTCGTACCAAGAAGGTAGCGGTGAAGAGCCCTCCACCTATTGTGACACGTGCCATGTTCGTCGAGGACTCGACAATCCCGGGGAATTCGGTGAGCATGCTCTGTACCCCATTGATACAAGCGTCGAGCGCACCGATGACTCCGTCCTGGATCTCTTCGGGCACTACGGTCTTGGGGAGCTCTACACGCTCGAGGCGAAGACTGACAGACTCCTCTATACCCTTATACTCGGTCTGGAAGATATCTAGATAGTCCGAAGCCAGCTCCCACAGCCCATCAGCATCGGCCTCAGGGATAGTGACGACGGCATAAGCTTCACGGGGGATCGCATTACGAGCTGTACCACCCTCGAAGCTAGAGAGGCGTGCTCCATAGCCAGCGATAGCCTCCTTGAGGAAGCGAGCGAGGAGCTTATTAGCATTGGCACGACCTAGGATGATATCCATCCCCGAGTGCCCACCACGCAGACCCGTCAGAGCGATACGTACGGCGATATCCCCTTCGGGAAGCGGCTCCTGATCCTTGTACTCTAGGCGGACGTTCACGTCGACACCTCCTGCACAACCAGCGAAGAGGAGTCCTTCGTCTTCGGAGTCTAGGTTGATGAGGATATCTCCCTTGGAGAAGCCTGGCTGGAGCCCATTAGCTCCGACCATACCCACCTCTTCGTCGATGGTGAAGAGCGCTTCGATCGGGCCGTGCTTGAGCGTAGGGTCTGCCAGCACTGCCATAGCGTAAGCAGCACCAATCCCATTGTCGGCACCGAGGGTCGTATCCCGAGCAGTCACCCATTCCCCATCGATATACGCATCGATCGGGTCCTTAGTGAAGTCATGCTCGATATGGCTATTCTTCTGAGGTACCATATCTAGATGCGCCTGGAGCGTGACGGTAGGGCGCCCTTCGAGCCCAGGTGAAGCAGGCTTGCGAACGAGGACATTGCCCGTAGCGTCGTGCAGGGCTTCGAGGCCGAGGCGCTTGGCTAGAGCCAGGACATACTCCTCAGAGGCCTTCGTATGGCCTGTGGGACGAGGGATCTGTGTCAGATCGTAGAAGAAGCTCCACACTGCCTGAGGAGCAAGAGTCTTGATTTCAGCAGCCATAGTCGATGGGTGATTAGGGTGAATATGTGTTTAGTAGCTTACAGGTGTGTCGGCAGGAGCCGTACGCACCCGAGTGTAGTGTCTATTGATGATCGGCAGAGTTATGATAGCTAGGAGCCCGACGAAGGTGATCCATAGCGTCTGAGCCGTGTGTACGATGAAGGCAAAGTCCTTGGCAGGCTGGGTCGCCATCCCAAAGGTAGTGAAGGTGATGATCACAGCAGCATGCCATGCCCCCATACCGGCCTGTACGGGCACGATGACCGACATACTACTCATGGCGAAGGCGATGCAAGCCACCGAGAGAGGTAGGTCACGTGTGCTCTCAAAGGCAAAGAGCGCAAAGTAGAAGTAGCAGAAGTAACCGATCCAGATCAGCACCGTCAGCAGGAGGAATCGCCCCCTGTGAGGCATCCGCTGGATGCTCAGCATCCCCCGGCCTATGTGCACGAAGAACTGCGCAATCCTACTGGAGCGTCGGGAGCGAAGGAGCCAGATGAAGCCCCCCAGCACCGCCAGTCCTAGGAGCACCAAGAGAGGGAACCACGGCGAGCCGAGGAAGCTCTGGAGCGAAGCCATCAGCTCGGGATGACTCTCTACATAGCCTATAAAGAAGTCTGTGGAAGAGAGGATGATCACCAGGAGGATCAGACTAAGCATCAGGACATCGGTCAGCCGGTCTACGATGAGCGTACCGAAGAGTCCTGCGAAGGGAAGATCCTCACGGCGCTCCATCTCGATGCACCGCCATACTTCGCCGGAGCGTGGGATACCCATATTGACGGTGTAGGAGCCGAGGACGGTGCAAATAGCATTGATCCGACGGGGTGGCGCTCCGTCGGTAGCGATCGGGCGGACGAGGAGCTCCCAGCGGAGACCTCGGCAGAGATTGCTCATCAGCCCGAAGAGGAGACTGAAGACGAGGATCGGATAGTTCACCCCCGTACGGAGCGTATGGATCAGCTCACTCCAGTCGGTATCTCGATAGAGCCCATAGAAGCCCAACCCACCGAGGAGCAAGGGGATGATGATCCAGAGGATGGACTTCAGTGTAGGATTGATCTTCATTCGATAGGCACTCTCCAGTGTAGCTGCGGCCCCTCGATGGGGAGCGTGCTGCGGGAGTGCTTTCTTAGCTACTATAAGAAATTGTACTACTTTAGTCTTAGCAAATGTAATAAGTTTTTAGTTATCAGCCATGCAGCAAGTTAAAGCGAAGAAAGCTCTAGGCCAACATTTTCTCACCGATCTCTCCATCGCCGAGCGTATCGCCGATAGTATCGCCTCGCACAGCACCCTACCCGTGCTGGAGATCGGCCCTGGTATGGGGGTACTGACGCAGTTCCTCCTGGAGAAAGGCTACGACACGCACGTCATCGAGATCGACACGGAGTCGGTAGCCTATCTACGAGCGCACTTCCCTGCGCTCGAGGGGCGTATCATCGAGGGAGACTTCCTGAAGATCCCCATCGAAGACTACTTCCCAGGCGAAGCACCCTTCTGCCTCATCGGGAACTATCCATACAATATCTCCTCACAGATCTTCTTCCGCATGCTCGACTATCGGGAGCGCATCCCCTGCTGTGCGGGCATGCTCCAGAGGGAGGTAGCTCAGCGTCTAGCTTCGCCCCCGGGCAACAAGGACTACGGCATCCTGAGTGTCCTGCTTCAGGCCTGGTACGATGTGGAGTATCTCTTCACCGTCGACGAGCATGTCTTCAATCCACCCCCCAAGGTGAAGAGTGGCGTTATCCGCCTCATCCGCAACGGACGCACCGATCTGGGGTGCTCCGAAGCGCTCTTCAAGCAGGTCGTCAAGACGGGCTTCAACCAGCGGCGCAAGACCCTACGTAATTCCCTCAAGCCTCTATTCGGAGCGGACTACACGGGCTATACAGCAGAGATCTTCTCCAAGCGTCCGGAGCAACTCGGTGTCGAGGAGTTCGTCACGCTGACCCGCCTACTGGAGGAGCACCAGCGTAAGGCTTAGCGCCCCGTCACTCCTCCCATACACATATCCCCCACCCGCCACGGGCTCAGATGGTCTTCATCTGAGCCCGTAGCTTTTATATAGGGATGAGATCTAAATGAAAAGAAGGGGTATCTATGGGGAGGAGGGACTAATATGTACTAATTTTGGCTTCATAATAAGGGCATAGGCTACACGCTTCTCCACCCCCTTACTCCGAAGGGCGGTTCACAAGCGAGCACCGGCCTCTCCCCTCCCCGACTAGCTATAGACGAAGATCCCAAGATGACTACGACTCCCCTCATCCCCAAGTACGGCTTCAATAGCCCCACGACCCTCGGCATCGAGGTCAAGCCCCTGAGCTTCATCAGGGAGAAGGCTGAGAAAGCGGGCGTCATCCATCGGGCGAACTTCTACCAGCTTCTCTGGGTGGAGCGGGGAAGGCTCAGCCTGACTCTTGACTTCGAAGATGTCTGCCTCACGGACGAAGAGGCCCTACTCATCTCGCCGGGACAAGTCGTGCGCTTCGGCACGGACGGACTGCCGAGTGGCTTCGCTATCCTCTTCGTCCCGGAGTTCGTCGGCGAGGCTACTACCGACCTTCAGCTCCTACACCAGCTCCTCGGAGCGAGCCTCAGGGGCTACAAGGTCAGCTCCCTCCTAGGCCTTCCGATCCACACGCTCATCGAGGGACTTCGGCATGCGTGCTCCGAGACGGAGAGCATGTACCAACTCATCATCGTGCGTAGCTACCTGCGCATCCTCCTCTCAGAGGTCGCCCGTCGTCTACCCCGAGAGGCCAGCGGAGGGAGCCGGCTAGCGGAGCTCTTCTTCCAAGCCGTCGAAGAGCATCTCCACCAGCCCTACACGATCCAGGACTACCAGCAGCAACTTGGAGTCATGGAGAAGCCACTAGCCAGCGCCGTACGACAGGCCGTAGGGCTGACACCCAAGGCATACCTTGACCAGCGTCGACTGCTCGAAGCCAAGCGACTGCTCTCCTTCAGCGACCTCTCGATTAAGGAAGTGGCCTTCACTCTTGGCTTCGATGAACCGACGAACTTTAACAAGTTCTTCCGCAAGCACGCCGGCCTCAGTCCAGGAGACTTTCGCCTAAGACAAATCGAGCACTGACCGAGGTGCGAAGGCCAGGGGGGATTCTACCCTGAAAAGGGGGCGAAAACAGTGTCTCCAGAAGACGACCCACGAAGGGGGCAAAAAACGACCTACTGTAGATCGCCTCGACGACCCACGGTAGGTCGTCATCACGACCTACAGTAGGTTTTTTCGACGACCTACCGTAGGTCCCAAAATCGGGTCTTAGAAGTATGTCCTTCGACCCAGCTTAACCTTAACTCCAAACGCTGTCGGAGATTTACCCTACAAGGACGAAGAAGGATAACAGCGGGGGATAGAAGCGCCCGTACCTTTGCAGTGTCAAAGCAACAAAACAACTCCTCAATGAAACTCAAGCTCACGTCCCTCCTAGTTGCCTCCCTCGCACTAGTCGGATGCAACAAGCAGAATCAAGTAACAAACTCAACCGATAGCACAATGAACCAGAAGGAACAAGTAGTAGCTCTCCTCAAGAGCATCGAGACGGGCGAAAGCGCTCCCGTCGCAGTCATCAACCCCGAGAAGTATATCCAGCACAACCCCTCCATCAAGGACGGTCTCGCCGGCTTCGGCGAAGCGCTCGCTGCCCTACCGGCAGGCTCCGCTCGTGTACACACCGTACGTGTCCTGCGGGATGGTGACTTCGTCATCGCCCACACGGACTACAACTTCTTCGGCCCGAAGATCGGCTTCGACATCTTCCGCTTTGAGAATGGTAAGATCGTCGAGCACTGGGACAACCTCCAGGAAAAGCCCGCTACAGCTAACCCTAGCGGACACTCGATGATCGACGGCACCACCGAAGTCAAGGACCTCGACAAGACCGAAGCGAATAAGAAGCTCGTCGCCCAGTTCGTCTCCGACGTCCTCCAGGGTAATGCTCCCGAGAAGCTGACGAACTACTTCGACGGCGACAAGTATATCCAGCACAATCCCGCTATCGCTGATGGCCTCTCCGGCCTAGGTGCTGCCCTCGAAGCTATGGCGAAGCAAGGCATCGCTATGACCTACGATCGTGTGCACAAGGTACTAGGTGAGGGGAACTTCGTCCTCGCTATCAGCGAAGGGAACTTCGCAGGCAAGGCGGTGACCTTCTACGACCTCTTCCGTGTCGAAGCTGGTAAGATCGCCGAGCACTGGGATGTAGTCGAGCCCGTCCTCCCTGCCGATCAGCACCAGAATAAGAACGGGAAGTTCGGCTTCTAGACCAAGCCCCTAGCGCTTCCCGCTAGCTCCCAAGGGCACACCACCCGATATAAGTAGACCGCCCCGCAAGCACTAGGATGCTTGCGGGGCGGTCTGCTTATAGATGATGCTACCGAGAGGCGGCAGCAAGGCGTTGTTTACTTCGTCAGCTCGACACGCTCAGCCGAAGGAGGAGGCGTGGCTACTCCCCAGCTCTTATTGGGTCGGGGGCCCATAGTGAAGACGAGCTTACCACCGGCAGCCAGTTCGCTGTGGCGTAGCCAGGGACGATCCAGAGGCTTCCCATTGAGTGTCGCCTTCTGGATGTACTTATTCTCCGACGAAGCACCTTCGGCCTCGATGACGAAGGTACGGCCAGAGGCTAGCTTCAGAGTCATCTTAGAGAAGAAGGGCGTACCGATATTGTAGACGGGCATCCCTGGGGTCACCGGATAGATCCCCATCATCGAGAAGACGACGAAAGCACTCATCCCACCGCCATCTTCATCCCCAGGCATCCCCATGAGATCACTGCGGAACCACGTGTCGATGAGCTTACGCACCAGACGCTGTGTACGCCAGGGTGCTCCCGCATAATTATAGAGGTAAGGGATGTGGAGGCTGGGCTCATTGGACATAGCGAACTGCCCTACATTGCCCGTCTGGTCAGGGAGCTGACTGTAGAACTCCCACTTAGACTTGCTCAGTGGCGTACGTAGCGTCTCGTCCAGAAGGCTAATGAAGCGCTCGCGCCCACCCATCAGGTAAATCAAGTCCGCAGGATTGTGCTGTACGTCCCAGCGATAGGTATAGGCATTGTTCTCGTCGTAGTAGTCACGTGCTCCGAGTCCGCCTGAGAGTTCGTAGTCGAAGGGCTCGATGAAGCGACCACGGCTATCCTTAGGATGGAAGAAGCCCTTATCGTAGTTGAAGAGCTTGCGGTAGTCGTAGGAGCGACGGAGATAGTCTGCATGTTCCCCATCATGACCAGAGAACTTCGCCAGCTGGGAGAGACACCAATAGTCATACGCTGCACCTAGGCTCACGGCCACACTCTGACGCTTCTCCCAGAGCGTCACCTCGGGGACGGTCTCTCGCTCTCCAGGGTGCAGAGCAGGGAAGTAGCCCTTCTCATCCATGAACTTAGAGAGCACACCCTTCTCCCGGCGCGTCCAGGGAAGGTAGGACTTCTCTGCTAGTGTCTTCTTCGAAGCCTGATAGGCAGCGCTGAGGCTGAAGCCTGTGACTCCCTTAGCATAAGCATCGGCGAAGGTAGCGATGGTGTGTGTCCCATTCATGCGGTGGGTATCGCCCGTGACCTCGGGGAAGGTAGGGAGCCAGCCTTCAGGGCTCTGCTCTGCCATCCTCAGGTAGCTAGTGAGCATCTGTTGCTCCTTGACAGGGTCGAGGAGGATACGTAGCGGGTGTGTCGCCCTATAGGTATCCCAGAGCCAGTCATCGGTGTAGAAGGGTACTCCCTCGTCGTCATGCACCTTCTTGTCGAAGCCACTCCAGTAGCGCCCGTCTTCCGAGAGGCATATCATGCGCTCATAGGTACGATAGAGGGAGGTGTAGAAGACCCGAAGCTCTTCGGGTGTCCCGCCCTCTAGCTGGATCTTGTCGAGGGCCTTGGACCATTCGTTGCGTCCGTACTTAGCGACCAGTCTTAGTTCAAAGGATTGGATCTCCTGCTCCACGTTGCGCCGTGCCTGCTCGACACTAATGTACGATACCCCGTAGCGCAGGGAGACGGTCTTCTTGGGGAAGGTAAGGCAGAGGGTCTCACCACGTACCACACCCGTCACAGCAGAGATATTACCCGTCTTGGGGTCACGGAGGCTACGCACGCTAGGCTCTACGTCTGTCTCGGCGTAGACATAGACACGGGTGGAGTCCTCGAGCTGTTGGTAGCCGAAGACAGCCTTGCCTGAAGCTACCAGTTCGCCATCCTTAGTAGAGAAGACGAGGTGACGTCCTCCCGCCTTCCCCTCATAGTCGAAGCGGTAGATAGCGCTCCTGTATGAAGGGGCATAGTCTACCTTGACTTCGGGCTCGACGAGGTAGGTCTCATAGAGGTAAGGGCGTACTTGCTCTCCGTCGTAGCTATAGCTGGTCACCTGAGGGACGAGGCCTGAGATATCTCTGCGGGGGCTGATGCTGAAGGCTGAGACTCCTCGGTGCGAAGTCAGCAGGACGGGTAGGCCTGCGATCTGCTCGCTAGCGTAGTCTGAGCGCTGAGGGTGTACGCGCATCATCCCGTTGGGAAGATGGATCGTGGGGAAGGTCGGTACTAGTAGATGGCTGATATTCCCCATGTAGGGGTCGACGTAGTCAATAGGGTCGAGCCTAGTGGGGCTCTTGAGGCCCGTGGCTGAGCATCCAAATAGAAGGCCACCCAGAATAAGCGTGGCGAAGAGGAATCGAGTCTTATACAGCATGGTCGGAATACTTATATACAACCAAAGATAGCGAAAAAGCCCCATCTATCGGAGGGATAGATGGAGCTTTCATCGGAGGAGGAGTAGTGCGTCTCGGGCTTACTTCTTGAGCTCGATATCTACACGACGAGCCAGACCCTTGAGGTCTGTAGTGCGATCTACGCCACCGGCTACGGTGATGAAGCGGTCGGAGGAGATACCGCAAGCTACGAGGTAGTCTAGTACCGCCTGGCTACGCTGACGCGAGAGGAGTTCATTGCGCAGAGCGTTGCCCTCGGGGGAAGCATACCCTGTAAGGTAGAGCTTCATATCAGCGTCGGCAGACATGACTCGGTAGACCTCATTGAGCGTAAGGCGTGCCTCTGGCAGGAGCGTGCTCTGCCCGACAGCGAAGAAGACCTGACGCTTGAAGTAGGAAGCCGTCTTGATGACCTCTACCGTCGTAGGAGCCGTGCTCGTGGCAGGGCTTGCTACGGGCTGAGCGGGAGCAGGAGGCGTCACTGTGACCGTAGGAGCCGCAGCGGGCACCTGCTGGATGATCACCTGAGGCTGCTGGGCCTGCTTAGGTTGAGCCTCACGCAGGGCGATGAGCTCCTGCTGGAGGACACGTAGTAGAGAGTCGCTACTCGAAGCGGGAGCTTCGTGAGCCTGAGGCTGTGCGAGCTGAGCGGGAGCTGTCCGGCTAGTGGCTCGGGAGCGCTTGCTCTGAGCACTGGGCAGTACCAGTGCCTCACGGGTAGCATTACGCTGCTGGAGCATGAGGAGCATCAGTTGCTCGAGGCGATCCAGACGGGCACTACTAGGCTGAGAGGAGTAGGCTGGAGCCGTCGCCACCTGCGGGTGCAGAGAGAGATAGTTCACAGAGCCGGGCTGAGCGATCGGAGCGGGCTGAGGAGCTAGTGCTGACGGTTCAGCGTGGGGGACAGCACCAAGCCCCAGTGCGTTGAGGAGCAACTGAAGCTTGAGGACATGAAGGTCGGAGGCGGAGAGGCCTACAGCCGTCTGAGACCGCTGAGGAGACTCTACTGCTAGGCGAGCTTCGGCGACGGCACGCACAGCACGCAGGAGTTCGTCCTGCGTCAGGGTGATGAGCGTGTCAGCTGAAGAGCGCTCTAGGCCTCGTGCCTGCCCTGAGCTCTGCGCCGAAGCGACAGAGCCAAGGGTAAGCATAGAGAGTGCTAGAAGAAACGACTTCATAGATCGTCCTAGCATTAGAAGTGGAAGCGATAGCCTACCGCGATCTGGCTATTACGGACGAGTCCACGAGCCGTATAGTCTACGAAGAGGCGACCACCAAGTACCTTAGCCAGCGTCGTACCGACGACGAAGTTGGGGAGGAAGCGGCTCTCGACAGAAGTACTGTTGAAGCCAAGACCTACACCGAGATAAGGAGCAACAGCGCCGTTGAAGAACGAGGGCAGGTTGTAGATAAGATTGGCGTTGACACCGAAGCCGAGCTTGTCACCGAGCAGACCTACATAGGCATCTGGGACGAGGTCGAAGTTGGTGTTGCGGAGCTGGAGGTAAGCACGAGCACCTACATTGAGCTGGGTCTTGTCACCGAAGTTAGGACCAGCGAAGAGAGCGAAGCGGTTGAAGAAGAAGACATCTTCAGCCTTCTTTACCTTGACCTCTTCAGCATAGATACGACCATTGTCCTTGCGGTCTGCCACGACGATACGATCACGGCTATCACGAAGGAGGGCTTCAGTAGCGGCGAAGCGGTCGTTGACGGAGCTCGTCACATCCTTCTGCACGAGTGCGCTCTGCTGGGTAGAGATATTGTCCAGACGGTCGATGACCTGGTCCAGGCGCTTGATCAGTGCGATATTGTTATCCACCTGCACGGCCTGAGCCTGAGCAGCCTGTGCCTGTGCCTGCTGGAGCTGATAAGCCTGAGCCTGCTGTGCGGACAGCTGTGCATAGGGAGCACGATAGAGGGCATTGAGCAGGAGGATCTTGTCGAGCTCGGAGAGGCTACTGCTTGTGACGTCAGCGGCAGAGACCGTAGAGCCCTTGGTGCGCTTGAGGTCGCTGACCACCTGATCTACTAGGGCATCGAACTGAGCCTTCGTAAGGGTCACGTTGCGCTGGGCGGGTGCTACGTAGGCAGGAGCGACATAGGCAGGCTGAGGCTGGGTAGCCAGCTGCGTCGTCTGCGTCTCTACGTCAGAGATACGGCTATTGACCTCGTTCTTCTCATGCAGGACACGGGTCACCGTGACGGTGTCTCTACGGGAGACAGCTTCAGCGAGCTCAGCATTGAGCTTCTTGATACGACTGTCGTACTGAGCACGTAGATCGTTGAGCTCCTCGAGGTTGGCTTCCTGTAGGCGAGCCACTTCATTACGGGTCTGCTCGTCGCTGTAGCTGTGGTAGAGGGCACGACCATCACGGCTGGAGCGACCGAAGTTGAAACGGACACCTGCCTGGTAGAAGGTACTTACCTTGACACTCGCTGGGTCTGTCACCTTCGTGATGTCAGGATTAGCACGCTCGGTGAGCATAGCGTTGATGCTCCCGTGCAGGGCTACGTACTTGTGGAGAGGGATCTCAAGACCACCACCACCGAAGAGGAAGAGGCCACTCTTAGGAGTTGCTCCTGCTACTGTGGGGACGAACTTCTTGGTGACTTCGAGGTAGCCCGCACCGAGGTTGATGTAAGGCGTAAGCCCAAGAGGCATGTTCAGACGTGCTAGGAAGTTACCCCCATACATACGGAGTTCGTTGTTGAGGTTCAGGTCAAGCGTACCTGGCTTCTTCGTAGCTGCGTAGTAGAAACCACGGAGACCGAAGATGGAGGAGAAGTCTACTCCTGCCGATCCCCCTACGAACCACTGATCCTCCAGACCCGTAGCCTGAGCGAAGTCAGCATAAGCCACACCGGGCTCAAGCACAAACTTCAGCCCACGGAAGCCATCCGTATAGAGATTGCGGTAAGCACGTGATACTGCATCAGTGGGGCGGTAGGTGCTCCCTCCGAAATAAATATCAAGAGAAGCCTGTCCCGTCCAGTTGTGCAGTTGCTTCCCTGCGCTAGCAGGCTCGGCGAGGTAGCGGTTATTCTCGTTGACGTTGAAGATAAGGTCCTTCCCTTCGAGCGAGAGAGAGACACGACGGCCAAGGTTGAACTTCAGTCCAAGCCCCCCTGCTCCGTAGATCTGCTCTTCCTTGTAGTCGGTAGGTAGACCAGCAGCGCTCTTACCCGTGTAGGCGAACTTCATCACACCACCACCTGCAGTGAGGTAAGGAGTGAGGAAGGCGTTCGACCAGAGGTTGAGCTTCAGTTCACCCCCATAGCGAGTGATATCGACATTGGAGTCCTCAAGCTTGTCTGCCCAGTTCTGAAGCCACTTGGGATTCGCCGTCGACTGAAGCTTGCCCTTGAGGTCGAAGCTACGCTCGTAGATCCCTCGGATCTCAAAGAGCGGACCGAAGCCGAAACCAGCACGGACACCCCAGTAGGGAGCATCGCCGAGGTTGAGCTTCTTGTCCCAGTGCGTGTAACCAACGACAGGTGCTACGGTGAAGCTTACATCCTGGACCTGAGCCAGAGCCTGACTACTGATCCCCGTAAGGAGCGCCGCAGAAAGTACTAATGATAGTTTCTTCATATTCTTTTTGTTTAGCAGGATTTTATTCGTGAAGCCCGCCTTAGCGAGCCGACAGGGTCTACCAGTGGGCCTGCCTAGTAGAACCCCTCACAGAGTGATAACGCTTGGAGTTGAGCGTGAAGAGCCTTCTCCGAGGTGCCCTTATCTCGAAGAACGTGCCTCTCACGTGTAAAAAACCTAAACAAAGGTATAAAATTCATCGGACTTCTCCCTCATCCCAAGCGATAGCGATGGAGAATATTTATCCTCAGATAGACCCTATGAATTCCATCAGTGATCGACTCAGCTTTCTCCGTATGAAGCCACAGCCTTTCCGATGAAACTTCCCCACGGGGGCAAGCCCGCTCCGAAGTATCTAGGAAGGGGAAAACGAGCCACCTTCCCTCCTGACTTCAGAGTCCGCACCCTATCAGAAGGGAAAGGGCAACTTAGGCTTAACTCATCGAAGGAAAAGGAGAACCTGGACTATGTCGGAAGGAGGCTTATCGAGACTTCACTTATATCAATAGCCAAGAGGCGCTACTGGTGCCACCCGAGCGTCACCAGTAGCGCTTCTCGGGAGGAAGCAGTAGCGCCTCCGACGAGCGGGCAGTCGTGCCTTCCCAAGCGGAATAGGAGCGACGCTTACAAAGAATCTCTGCACCTTCCCCTACATGCCCTACCCTACTCACACGCTAGCGCCCCCACAAACGAACACGGGGCAGACCTCCTCTCTGGAGATCTGCCCCGTGGGTCTTAGCTAAGCCCGTGCGGGCTTGTGGCTCTAGAAGGTGTACTTGATACCGACCTGTGCTCTCCAGCGAGAAGCGATGTCGCTATACGTCCAAGGATTGGGAGTGGAGATAGAGAAGGTGTCAGAGTTTGCCCCTGAGATAGGAGTGATGCTGCTATAGTTGACATAGGGCTCCATACCCCAGCCACGGTTCAGCAGATTGCCTACATTGATGATGTCGGCATTGAGCTGGAGGGTGTGGCGCTTGCCCGATACCTGGAGGAAGAAGTCCTGAGCGAAGTGGAGGTCGAACTTATGGATGAAGGGAGCCATCAGCGCATTGCGAGGTACGATCTTACCCTTGTAAGCAGCGATGTCTGGGTTCTTAGCCAGGAAGTCTTCGTAGCTCATAGCCGAGCGCTTGTCCGTAGTAGCCTTCTCAGGCAGGTAAGCGAGGTCGTTGCGCTCCCCATCCCCGTTGAGGTCCGTGTAGGAGAGGATAGAGTAGCGAGGGCCTGACTGACCGTTGTAGATCAGACCGATCGTCGTAGCGAAGTGCTTAGCATACTCGATGCGGTAGTTGAGCTGCCCTACGAAGCGGTGGCGCATATCAAAGTTGGAGTAGTAGAACTCATCCCCGTTGATGTCGGTGGAGTAGTTGTACTTCCAGTTCGAAGCAGCCTGCGAAGAAAGCCCGTCGTTAGCAACCTTCGATTCACCGAAGGTATAGGCGATCGAGGCATCCAGCCCATGTCCGAAGTCCTTGCTCAGCGTAGCAGTGATGTTGTAGCTATACCCCTTGTTGGAGTTGCTCAGCAGAATGAGGTTGGAATACTTGTTCCCTTCCTGACGGGAGTAGACAGGACGTACTTCTCCAGAGGGGTAGACGATCTCAGAGGTCTTCTTCAGCCCTAGATCCTGGTAGCGGATATTATTGAGGGTCTTCGTGTACATCCCTTCGAGCGTACCACGGATACCCCAAGGAAGACGAGCTTCGAAGGCTAGGCTCGAGCGCCATACCTGTGGGTAAGAGAAGTCGGAGCCAACCATATCGATCTCACTGGATCCTGGTTGTACGTTGGCCTTACCGATAGCGGAATTAGGATCGGGTGTGAAGCGTACGTTGTCGTTAGCATCCTTCTTGAAGCGGGCGGTACGAGCGTACTCGATACCACTGTTGGAGAAGCTATTCGAGATCCATACGAAAGGTACTCGTCCGGTGAAGATACCCGTACCCCCACGGAGCATGTAGCGTCCTTGTTCGTCGATCTTGTAGCGGAAGCCGAGACGGGGGGAGAAGAGGGGACGCAGAGGAGGTAGGTAGTGATTCTTGACCCCGTACTGCTTAGCGATGTCGGAGTTATTGAAGGCTTCGTTGGCCGTAGGACGCTCGATGAAGAAGGGCATGTCTACACGCAGGCCGTAGGTGAGGCGGAGCTTGTCGTTGACCTTCCAATCATCTTGTGCATAGAAGCCGAGCTGACCGGCATGGAAGACAGGCGCCCAGCGGTCTGCCTTCGTCACATCAGTGTTGACGGAGGAGAGGTAGAAGTTCGATGGGCCTACTTCCTGAGGCGTACCGATAGCGAGGAAGTCATCGATCCCGTTGCGAATGATATTCTTTCCCTGTGCATCCTTACCGACGACGCGGTCACGGTATTCGTAGTTACCGTAGAGGTTCGCGATAAAGAGATTGCGCATGCGGAAGAACTCGTTGTGCGTCCCGAAGGTCAGGGTATGATCTCCGAGGTTGAGCATGAGGTTATTGCTCAGGGAGTAGATGTCCTGGTCGAGTTCGTTCGCTGGCGTGTACTGGTCGACACCAGCCTGGATCTGACGGCTGTTCCCTAGGTCGATGGAGACGAAGGGGAAGGGCTTACCATTGAAGGAGCGCTTGTCACGGATACCGCTGTAGCTCACACGTAGCTCGTTGGAGAGCGTAGAGGTGAGCTTGGAGTTCAGCTCTGCTACGATGGTGTTGGTGACGCTTCTCTTGAAGTAGCCCGTGTTGTAGAACTTCATACGCGTCGGGCTATTGCTGAAGATATAAGGCTTGTCGTCGATGTGGCTGTAGCGCAGTGTCAGGCGGTGAGCATCGTTGATGTTCCAGTCCAGACGAAGTAGCCCCTTGAAGGTCTCACTAGGGATACTGCGAGAGGTGTAGCCCCCAGCGTCGTAGCCGAGTTCCTTGAGCTTATCCTGTACCTTCTCTGCTTCTTCCTTGGTGATCTTAGAGTTCTCCTCCCCAGCGATGTACGTCGAAGGGGTGACCTGCTTGACATACTCACCGTTGGCGAAGAAGAAGAGCTTGTCCTTGACGATCGGCCCGCCAAGTGTGAAGCCGACAGTATTCTCGTACTGCTTATCGAGCTTCTTGCGCACCTTGACATCCTTGCCTGCAGTCGTGCCGTAGAAGTCCTGGTTGTGATAGTAGTCGTACACCGATCCGTGGAAGGTATTCGTCCCCGACTTGGTGATGGCGTTCATACCGCCACCCGTGAAGCCCGACTGACGGACATCGAAGGGAGCGATGACTACCTGAAGAGCATCGATGGCCTCTAGAGAGATAGCATTCTTCCCTGAAGCTCCGAGGCCGAAGACGTCGTTATTGACAGCGCCGTCGATCTGGAAGCTGTTGAAGCGACTATTTGCTCCTGCGAAGGAGCCACTACCGTTGGACTGAGGAGTGAGCTTGGCGATGTCCATGAGACTACGCGATACGGTAGGGACACGCTCGATATTGCGGCGGGTGAAGTTGGTCCCAGCGCCCGTCTTCTGAGCATTGAATTTATTCCCCTTAGAGCCAGTGACGACGACGGAGGTGATCTGCTTGGTATCGTCCTTGAGCTCTACATTGAAGGTCTCCGTCTCCCCCAGGGAGAGCTGGATGTTCTCGAGCTTTATAGACTGATAGCCGATATAGGAGACGGTCAGGGTGTAGGGGCCACCTGGGCGCATACCTACGATGCTGAAGTTCCCCTTGACGTTAGTGACAGCGCCATAGGTAGTCCCTGTAGGCAGGTGCTTGGCGACAACGCTGGCGCCAATGAGGGCCTCTTTAGTCGCAGGGTCCGTGATGGTCCCGTTGATGGCCGAGGTAGTCACCTGCGCCCAGAGAGCTGGAGTAGCAAGGACTAGCAAGGCGCAGGTAAAGAGACGAAGTAGATACTTCTTCATACGCTTTGATGAGTACTTACGGCTACACGAGGTAGCCAGGATGTGAGTGTGATGGATGGAAGATAGATGAGGAAGACAAAAAATAAGCGGACGCTCGCCACTCCACCCCGAGAGGTGAAGGACGAGCGTCCGCTATATTTATGTCGGAGACATCTCTGTGTGGAGACGAGGATCGACTTATTCAGCTGCAGCCTCTTCCTGTGCTGGAGCTTCTTCGGCTTCTGCAGGGGCTTCAGCAGCTGCCTTAGCCTCTGCTTCGGCGAGCTTCTTAGCAGCTACAGCGGCAGCCTTAGCCTTGTTGGCAGCCTGCTCAGCTTCGAGTGCAGCCTTAGCAGCATCAGCCTTGCTCTTAGCTAGGCTTTCACGGATGTTCCCGAGGGCGCCATCCTTCTTAGCCTTCCAAGCGTCGAACTTAGCGTCAGCCGCAGCCTGATCGAAGGCACCCTTAGCTACACCACCCTGGAGGTGCTTCTTCAGCAGTACTCCTTCGTGAGAGAGGATGCTACGAGCGGTGTCCGTAGGCTGGGCACCAGTCGTGAGCCAATACAATGCGCGCTCGAAGTCCAAATCTACTGTGGCAGGATTGGTATTGGGGTTGTAGGTACCAATCTTCTCAATAAACTTGCCATCTCGTGGCGCTCTACTGTCAGCGACGACGATCTTATAGAAGGCATAAGCCTTGCGACCGTGGCGCTGTAAACGGATTTTAGTTGCCATTAAATCGGTAAAATAATTAGAACCTTCTGCATCGTTGCATTAGTCGGGTGCAAAGATACGCAATAAAAGCTTAACTCCTAAGCCTAGGTTATCCCCCCCTTCTCACGAGGCCTTTTGTAAGGAGCTACAGCATCCCCCAAAAGGACCCTACGGTAGGTCGTCGATGCGACCCACGGTAGGTCGTCTTCAAAACCTACTGTAGGTTTTTTCGGCGACCTACCGTGCATCCCTTTTTGCCCCCTCCAAGACCGCCTCGGGAGCGCCTCTGGAGCGGGCGATTTGAACTGCCCTAAAAACAAGAAAGAAGGCATACGCTCTATCGCTAGGGGGTATGCCTTCTCTCTGTATGGGGATGGAGGGCTCTTGAGGAGCTCACCCTAGCGGTAGGGGAGCTCTCGAAGCACTGGGCTACTGAGCGGGAGTCTCTGCGGGAGCCTGGCTCGTAGTAGCAGGAGCTGCGGGGGCAGACTGACCTGCGGGAGCTGCGCCACCACCTAGGGCAGGCAGAGCCGTAGGAGCTACAGCCTTAGCAGCGTTCTGCTCGAGGGTCTGCTGGGTCTTGCTGCTAGCGTCCGTACCCGTCCCAAGGAAGTGAGTAGAGACGATGCAGAGCACAGCGACGATGCCGAAGAGCCACCAAGTAGTCTTCTCTAGCACGTCCGTCGTCTTGCGTACCCCCATGATATTGTTCGTCGAAGCAAAGGGAGAAGCCAGGCCACCGCCCTTAGACTTCTGTACGATGACGAGCAGTACCAAGGCGATAGATGCTACGAGGATCAGTACCGTAAGTAGGTAAAACATGTCTTATACTAGTTTGTGGATTTATTATGCTCGATTAGGCGCTCCAAGAAGCGTATCTGGTCTGCAAAGAAACGATTTTTCTCTGGATAATTCAAACTCAGTGACCGAATGATCCTCAGCGCCTTATCATAATGTTGCTGCTGGATATATATCTTGGAGAGGGTCTCGGAGAGTAGCTCTTCGGGGGCGGTCTCTTCCGAGGGAGAAGGCTGAGCCGTGGGTTGGGATGAAGCCTGCTCCTTAGGAGAAGAGGCAGGCTGAGGCTCTAGGAGCTGATCCAGCCCTTCACCCTGTAGTGGTAGAGCTTCCTCGGTAGCGAAGTAGTCGATCGCTTCGCTCGCCCCTTCGTAATGGAGCGCATCAGGGAGATCTTCTCCTGAGGAGCGAGCCCCCTCGAGGAAGTGGTCGATCAGGTCGAAGGCATCCTCTGCTCCCTCCGGCTCAGGGAGCGTAGCAAAGGCCGGACGCTCACCCTCGACCATCTGAAACAGGCGCTCCCGATCGGAGAGCAATACCGAGAGTCGGCGGAGCTCCGAGGGGTAGCGGACATCGTCGGTGAGCGACAGATTATATAGGTAGAGGAAGGCGAAGGGAGCGCAGTAGGGATAGGAGTCGTAGAGCTGTCGGATGGGCTCTAGCGTCTCGGCATTTAGTCGCTTGGGGTCGGCCAGATAGCCGTAGAGTTCGTCTCGTGTCATCTACCAGTTCTCCACAGTGGCATTATAGACCTGCTTCAGTAGGTCGTCCATGATCTCCCGGAGCAGATCGTCCTGTACCTGTACGAAGGGCTGACTACGGGGGAAGTCTCGGTAGGCCTTGAAGCTTCGGTCGAAACTCTCCTTCTCATTGACACGATTCGTATACTTGACCTGCATCGTCACGGTGAAGGCAGTTCGCTCGGCGAAGTTATCCTGCCCAATGGACATCGGTGTCAGGTCGTAGCCCGTGATGGTGCAGTTGAGTTCGAGGTCGCCCGCCTGTGGTACGAGGCTAAGACGTGTACGGCTCTCGTAGTAATCCTTGATCTTCTCCGTGAAGGTAGGGGCGAGGGTTGGGTAGACGACGGGCGCCTTGTTGATGACCTCTCCGATGGTGATCGTCTTGAGCTGGGTATAGTCCAGCGCCCCGCCGTTGGGGCTATAGCTGATGCTACAGCCTGCCCAGGAGAGGGCGAGACAGCTCAGGAGCGATACTAATATTATATGTAGCTTATTCTTCCAGTCCATATTCCTTGATCTTGCGGTAGAGGGTACGTTCGGAGATCTTGAGGTCTTCGGCGGCCTTGCGTCGGCGACCTCCGTGGCGAGCCAGCGCAGCCTGTATCATGCTACGCTCGGCCTCCTCGAGGGAGAGGGGTTGCTCCTCGAAGTCTGACACCTCGCTATGCTGGATAGTAGGGCGGGCGGTATGATGGAGCTCGACGACCTCCTCTACCGGTGTATAGTCAGCGGGCTGTGCGAGGAAGTTCGGGAAGTCCTCCCCGTGGCTCAGCCCCTTGGACACGTGCACCGACTGAGGCTCCACCGCCGTATAGTCGACATGCTTTGGGGAGGAAGGTACCTTCACATCGCCACGCATGATCCCAGCGACGAGGCTCTTCATCTCGGCCATATCCTTCTTCATATCGAAGAGGACTTGGTAGAGGATCTCCCGCTCGTTAGCGAACGAAGTCGCCTCCTCGCCAAGCACAGCCTGCTGACGTAGGGCTGGGTGGTAGTCTACAGCAGGCGCCTTCGGTAGGTAGCGCTCGACGGTCTCTGCGGTGACCGTGCGCTCCTCCTCGAGGACGCTGATACGATCGGTCAGGTTGCGAAGCTCACGGATGTTCCCTGGCCAGCGGTAAGCCTCTAGGAGCTTCGTGGCCTCGGGGGTCAGACGAAGAGGAGGCATGTGATAGCGCTCTGCACTCAGCGAAGCGAAGAGGCGGAAGAGCAGGGGAATATCCTGCGGACGATTGCGCAAGGGGGGCACTTCGATAGGCACCGTATTGAGGCGGAAGAGCAGGTCTTCACGGAAGCGCCCTCGCTCGACGGCTTCCTGGAGATTGACATTCGTCGCAGCGACGATGCGCACGTCGGTCTTGAGCGCTTGGCTCGCACCGACGGGGATGAATTCGCCCGTCTCCAGCACACGTAGCAGTCGAGCCTGTGTGGCCAGAGGCAGCTCGCCCACCTCGTCGAGGAAGATCGTCCCGCCGGAGGCTTCTTGGAAGTAGCCCTTGCGGTCGGTGATCGCACCCGTGAAGGAGCCCTTGAGATGCCCAAAGAGCTCGGAGTCGATGGTCCCCTCAGGGATCGCCCCACAGTTCACCGCGATATAAGGGCCATGCTTGCGGACGCTATTCTGATGGATGATCTTGGGGAAGCTCTCCTTCCCTACCCCACTCTCCCCGATCACCAGCACGGACATATCCGTGGGAGCCACCTGCACCGCCGTGCGGATAGCGTGGTCGAGTAAGGGACTATTGCCTATGATCCCAAACCGATGCTTGATCTGCTGAATATCTACGTTCATCTCCAGTCTGTCATTTTGTCGCACAAAGATACATAAGTTCACTGACTACTGCTCTCAGAAGGCCCCCGCTGAGAAGCCTGATCTAGCCAGGGCTCTGAGGGGTCAAAAAACGACCTACGGTAGGTCGTCAAAAAAACCTACTGTGGGTCGGT